>Ga0157359_1000059_pt1 | contig 30487 bp, 23 predicted proteins | sample AttcapACBM3_FD_111482 | JGI IMG/M metagenome (GOLD analysis project Ga0157359, IMG submission 111482) | Fungus gardens microbial communities from leaf cutter ant in Botucatu, State of São Paulo, Brazil - Atta capiguara ACBM3 | ecosystem: Host-associated > Fungi > Mycelium > Unclassified ...
CGGTTTAATGCACCGGTCTTGAAAACCGACGAGGGTGTGAGTCCTCCGTGAGTTCGAATCTCACCGCTTCCGCCAAAATTCTTAAAAAGCCCTTGTTAATGACAAGGGCTTTTTTTATACATATAAATCACTTAAAAATTGTCTTACTCTCTTTTATATATTTCTAAGTACATTCTCTCCGGTTCGTGGGTTAGTTAAGGTGACATTCTCTAATGCCTGAATGTACCAAGAATTATTTTCCTTCATAAGTACAGTAAGAATAAGGGTATCAATTTGATGAGGACCTTGAGGATGAGCTGCGCCTGCGCTTAGACGACTCCAAAAATGTGAAATACATATATCTGCATTTAAATGTGTAATGTCTATAAGTTCATTCTCTAATTTTGAATCACTATAGATGGTTTCATGAATGGGCCGGTGAAGTGCAATAATTTCCTCAACACCTTTAACGTAATGACCAAAACGATTAACGAAAGTTGCATCTTTATGAAAGAGAGAGGCAAAGGCTTTCATATCATGATTATTCCAAGCAATTTGAAATGCTAACGGAATGTCAGTTGGGGTTATTATTTTTTGACTCATATCATTCCTATCATTTGAATCTATTTCTTTAAATTTATTCTAGAAAAATTATAAAGCAAATTTTTCATAATCAATGTGCTGAGACTGCTATATCAGCTTATTTATATGGATGGCTTATAAATAGTTTATATATGAAAAATTTTAAAATAAGTTTAATTAAACTATTTAAATTGTTAATTAAAGAAAGCTGAATAATTTACTTTAATCAAACAATTGTGTAGTGATTTGTTAACACTTAAGTCTAAATTAAACTTAAAAGCATATTTATATTGTATGAAAAAATAAGCCTATGATGATTCTATGAATGACACATCTGAACCAAACAAGGTTATAAAAAAACCTTCAAAAACCAAGTCATTTTTAAGCTATATAGTATTGTTTTTAATACTATTCCTTGTGGGGTTTGGAATTTGGCATTTAACCCATCAACCGCTAAAGTCTTCACAAAGTGCATCAGCAGGTAAACGAGGAAAAGGTGGACATTTTGGGGGAGGCAATTCTGCTACTGTGGTAGGCACAAGCAAGGTCGTGCAACAAGATGTACAGCAAACCATTCAAGCCTTAGGGACAGTCACTTCAACCAATACAATTATTGTGCATCCGTTAATTAACGGCACTTTAATGCAAATTAATTTTAAAGAAGGGAGTTATGTTCACAAGGGGCAGCTTTTAGCGCTTATTGATGACCGTGCTCCTAAAGCAACCTTATTACAAGCTCAAGGTCAGTTACTTAAAGATCAAGCGTTATTAACGAATGCTAAACTTGATCTACAGCGTTATGCTCAGCTCTGGAAACAAGATTCAATTGCTAAGCAGCAGTATGACACTCAAGCATCGTTAGTCAAACAGTATGAAGGTGTTTTAAAGACAGACCAAGCCGCTGTAGAAAATGCAAAATTACAGTTAAGTTATACCCGTGTTGTATCTCCTGTCGATGGGCGTATCGGTTTACGTCAGGTAGATGTGGGCAATATGGTGACGACATCTGATGCAAACGGCATTGCTAATATTACTCAGTTTAAAAATATTTCAGTGGTATTTGCAGTACCTGAGCAATATTTAACGCAATTGATGCAAATTATGGATAACCCTAACCAAAATGTTAAGGTTGAAGCTTGGGATCGTCAAAACACTCAAAAACTGGCCGATGGTAAATTGGTGGCTTTAGATAATCAGGTCAATATCAATACCGGAACTATTAACATCAAAGCCAGTTTTGATAATCAAAACCAGCATTTATTTCCAAATCAGTTTGTGAATGTTCGGATGAGTTTAGGCAATATTGCCAATGCGATGATTGTTCCAACGGTTGCGTTGCAACTCGGTGCCAATGGTTCTTTTGTTTATAAAGTGAATCCTGATCAGACCGTGAGTGCTGTGAATGTTCAAACTGGGGCTGTTGTAGGTGACAATACTGTAATTACCAGTGGCGCATTGACAGTTAATGATGCCGTCGTCACAGATGGTGTCGATAAACTTAAAGATGGCGCGAAAATTAGTGTAGCTGGTACAGGGCACCACCAAGGTGCTGGGCAAGCTACAGGTACACATGGGGGAGGTGGACACTGGCAGCATCAAAATGCTCAAGGTGGTACACCAGAAACAACGAGTAATTCAGATACCGGACAGCATCAATGGCAACATCGCCGTGAGCAGGCTAATGCATCAGGCGTTGTAGCCAATCAACCTTCTGCCCAAAACGCGCAGTAAGGAGTGCTGATGAATCCTTCCCGTTTATTTATCCAGCGTCCAGTGGCGACTACACTGGTCATGATTGCCATTTTTTTATGTGGGTTGGTGTCGTGGAAATTTTTACCTGTGGCTTCATTGCCAGAGGTTGATTATCCAACTATGCAGGTCACGACCTTATATCCGGGTGCTAGTCCTGAGGTTATTGCCTCAACGATTACCGCTCCGCTTGAACGTCAGTTTGGGCAGATGCCGGGTCTAAGCCAAATGTCATCGACTAGCTCCAATGGAGCATCAGTCATTACTTTGCAATTTAATTTAAATTTGGGATTGGACGTTGCTGAACAAGAGGTACAGGCTGCAATTAATGCATCCAATAATTTGTTACCTAATGATTTGCTGACGCCACCGACTTATAGCAAAGTAAATCCGGCTGATAAGCCAATTATGACCATTGCAATCAGCTCTAAAGAGATGCCCATTACTAAACTGGAAGATCTGGTCGATACCCGTTTAGCACAGCAACTTTCTCAAGTGAGCGGCGTTGGTTTAATTAGTGTAAGTGGTGGACAGCGCCCCGCAGTACGTTTGCAAGTAAACTCGGCAGCTTTGGCCAATATGGGGCTGACTTTAGAAGATGTGCGTACAGCGGTCACGGCGGCTAACGTTAATCAAGCAAAAGGTACGATTAGTGGTAGCGTACAGTCCTCTACAATTGATGGTAATGATCAGTTACATACGGCTGATGATTATAAAAATCTAATTGTTGCCTATAAAAATGGTGCACCAATTCGAATGTCTGATATTGCTGCGACCATTGATTCGGCAGAAAACGTGCGTTTAGCAGCATGGGTTGGGCATACTAGTAATAATGCCGCAACCCAAACGCCAGCCATTATTATTAATGTGCAACGTCAACCCAATGCAAATGTGATTCAGGTTGCGGATCAAATTAAGCAAATCCTGCCAAAATTACAAAGTAGTTTTCCACAGTCTGTGAATGTGGAAATTTTAAATGATAGTACTGCGACCATTCAGGCCTCATTAACCGATGTAGAGTTTGAGCTGGTTTTGGCAATGGTGCTGGTCATCATTGTTGTATTTCTATTTTTACGTAGTGTACGGGCAACCTTTATTCCGGCAGTGGCGTTACCACTTTCTTTGGTCGGTACTTTTGCTGTGATGTATCTGATCGGTTTTTCGGTCGATAACTTAAGTTTGATGGCGCTTACCATTGCCACGGGTTTTGTCATTGACGATGCCATTGTCATGATCGAAAACATTTCCCGTTATATTGAGCAAGGCGAGTCGCCGATGCAGGCTGCCTTAAAAGGCTCAGAGCAAATCGGTTTTACCATTATTTCCCTGACCATTTCGTTAATTGCTGTACTCATTCCTCTGCTATTTATGGGAGATGTAGTTGGGCGATTATTTCGTGAGTTTGCGGTAACACTCGCTGTTTCTATTTTAATTTCAGCTTTTATTTCTTTGACCCTGACCCCAATGCTGTCTTCAAGACTGCTTAAGCATATTCCTGAGGCAGAGCAGGGACGGTTTTATCACGCCATGGGGAGCTTTTTTGATAAAACCATTGGTATCTATTCCAAAGCACTACGTTGGGTACTAGCGCGACAAGGGCTATTTTTAGTTGTTACGGTTGCGACTTTTGTCTTTACGGTTATGTTGTATGTTTTTATCCCGAAAGGTTTTTTCCCTGTTCAGGATACGGGACAAATTATTGCTACAACCGAAGCTGACCAGACGATTTCATTTCAGGCAATGAGCGTTAAGCAGCAAGAAACTGCAAAAATTATTTTGCAAGATCCTGCTGTACAAAGTATTTCTTCGTTTATTGGTGTTGATGGAACAAACAGTTCACTAAATACTGGCCGTATTTTAATTAATTTAAAGGATAAATCGGCTCGTCCCGATGTGCAGACGGTTATTAGTGATTTGCAACAACGCCTGAGTAAAGCTCAAGGTGTGACTACATATTTGCAGCCTGCTCAAGATTTAACAATCGATGCAAGACAAAGTAGAACTCAGTATCAGTTTACTGTGCAAGCTACGCGTTCTGAGGACTTGGCGACATGGATTCCCAAACTTGTTCAAGCTTTGTCTTCGCGTCCTGAAATTACAAATTTAGCAAGTGATTGGCAAGATAAAGGCTTACAGGTCTATGTTGATATTAACCGTGACGCCGCGGCTCAATATGGAGTGACGACAGCGAGTATTGATAACATTCTTTACAACGCATTTGGGCAAAGGCTCATCAGTACTATTTTCACTCAAACCAATCAATACCATGTAGTGCTTGGGTTATCAGAACAAGATCAAAATGGTCTACAAGCCTTACAGGATTTATATGTTCCTTCAAGCAGTGGAAAGCCTGTTCGTTTAAGTTCAATCGCCACGATTCAACCTAGAAATACCTTGCTTGAGATTAACCATTTAGGTCAGTTCCCAACGGCAACAATTTCATTTGATACTGCTCAAGGTGTGTCATTAGAGCAAGCAGTTCAAGCGGTTAAAGAAACCGAGCAACAGTTAAAGCTGCCAAATAGTTTGATGACTCAATTTCAGGGTGCTGCTCTTGCGTTTCAAGCTTCTTTAAGTAATACGGTATGGCTCATTATTGCTGCAATTGTGGTGATGTATATTATTTTGGGCGTGCTTTATGAAAGCTTCATACATCCACTCACTATTTTATCGACATTACCATCGGCAGGGATTGGCGCACTTTTAGCATTGTCCTTAACTCATAATGATTTAAACATTATTGCGATTATTGGTATTGTGCTGCTGATTGGTATTGTTAAGAAAAATGCAATCATGATGATTGATTTCGCCCTAGATGCAGAACGGCATCAGGGGCTGACCCCAATGGAATCAATTTATCAAGCTTGTTTATTAAGATTTAGGCCAATTTTAATGACCACTATGGCGGCATTATTAGGTGCCGTGCCTTTAGTTATTGGTAGTGGAATGGGATCGGAATTACGCCATCCACTTGGTATTACCATGATTGGTGGTTTAATTCTGAGTCAGCTTCTTACTTTATTTACCACACCAGTTGTTTATCTCGCTTTTGATCATTTGGCGCAGCGCATAAAAGGAAATCGCCGTCCAGATAAAGATGCCAGCGAGTTACCACCTTATGAACATTTTAAGTCAGGGGTGGATGAAGTATGAGTATTTCAACGCCTTTTATACGACGTCCTGTAGCAACGACTTTACTGAGTATTGGTTTGGTGTTGCTGGGCTTCTTAGCTTTTAATATTTTACCCGTCGCTTCATTGCCGCGAGTTGATTTCCCTACTATTTCTGTAACGGCAAAGCAGGCAGGGGCAAGTCCAGAGGTGATGGCAGCTACAGTCGCTACGCCGTTAGAGCGAAATTTGGGACGTATTGCTGGGGTAAATGAAATTACCTCTTCAAGTACATTAGGCTCTACTCGTATTACGCTTCAGTTTGATTTAAATCGTGATATTAATGGTGCTGCTCGTGACGTGCAGGGTGCAATTAATGCATCGCTTTCTTCGTTACCATCGGGGCTTCAAAATAATCCAACTTATCGAAAAGCCAATCCTGCTGATGCGCCTGTCATGATTTTGGCGCTGACCTCTAAAACTTTATCTAGAGGGCAGATGTATGATGCAGCCGATACGATTTTGGGACAAAAACTCCTCCAGATTGAGGGAGTTGGTGATGTCAGTATTGGGGGAGCAGCACAGCCCGCGGTACGGGTTGAACTTAACCCTAGCCAGTTGGCGCATTATGGTATTGGGCTCGATACTGTACGCTCTGCCATTACTTCAACAAATGCAAACCGACCTAAAGGCTTTATAGAAAAGAAACAAGAGCTGTGGGAAGTCAAAGCAAATGACCAAGCCAAGCAAGCTGCTGATTATATTCCCTTAATTGTGAGCTATAAAAATGGGGGAGCAGTTAGAATTTCTGATGTTGGAGAAGTAAAAGACTCTGTATTGGATATTCGTAATGCTGGTTACTATGCAGACCAACCTTCTGTTTTGATTATGGTATTTAAACAGCCTAACGCCAATGTAATTGAGACTATTCAACGCATTAATCAAATGTTGCCGACCTTACAACAGGCACTTCCATCACAAATTGAAATTCATACAGCGGTTGATCGTAGTAAGACCATTCAAGCTTCTTTAAGAGAAATTGAGCGGACTTTAATTATTGCGATCATATTGGTCATTATTGTTGTTTTCGTATTTTTGAAAAATGGCCGAGCTACTTTAATTCCTGCGATTACTGTACCGATTTCTCTTGTTGGTACTTTTGCGTTGATGTATGCCTCAGGCTTTTCATTAAACAACATTAGTTTAATGGCTTTGACGATTGCGACAGGGTTTGTGGTGGACGATACCATTGTTGTGCTTGAAACCATTTCAAGGCGAATGGAAGAAGGCGTTGCTCCCATGCAGGCCGCAATTACGGGGGCAAGAGAGGTCAGTTTTACTGTGATCTCAATGAGTATTTCATTGATTGCGGTATTTGTACCTATTTTACTTATGGGTGGAATTGTGGGACGTTTGTTCCATGAGTTTGCCATGACATTAAGCTATGCCATCTTAATTTCAATGGTGGTTTCACTCACCACCACACCTATGCTGTGCGCATGGTGGTTGAAAAAGAATAAGAAAAATCAGCCAAGCGCTGAAAACCTAATAGCTGAACAGACATCGGAAAATGATGATTATAGTAAAGCTCTTTTGGTTGCATCTGATGATGAGTATTTGAAAAAACAGGGCTTATTTGGCCGAATTACCCTGCTATATAAACGTAGTCTGGCTGTCGCATTGCAGCATAAAGCCATGACGATGATTATTTTCATTTTTACGATTGGACTGAATGTTTACTTATATATTGCTGTGCCTAAAGGTTTCTTCCCCCAACAAGATACAGGGGTCATGATGGGTTCTTTGGTTGCAGACCAAAATATTTCCTTTGATGCAATGAATACCAAGCTTAAAAAATACATTGCCGTGATTGGAAAAGACCCAGCCGTTGATCATGTGATGGGTACACTTGGAGGTTCTCAACTTAATCGGGCCAATCTATTTTTAGCTTTAAAACCTTTGGGCGAAAGAACAGATACACCAGACCAGATTATGGCTCGTTTACGCAAAGTACTTGGGCATGAAGCAGGAATACGTTTTAGTCTCAGACCTGTGCAGGATATTAATGTGGGAGGCCGCTCAAGCGATGCCAGTTATCAATATACCTTGCAAGGTGATGACTTAACCGCACTAAGAAGCTGGACACCACAGATTCAAGCTGCTTTATCTAAACTGCCAGCTTTAACCGATGTATCTAGTGATCAGGATGTGAAAGGGTTGGAAACCAAGCTCACTTTTGACCATGACAAAATGAAAATGATGGGCATAACACAAGCTCAAGCCGATAGCGCGTTAAACGACGCCTTTGGTCAGCGGCAGGTGTCGACGATTTATAACCCAATGAATCAATATCATGTGGTTATGGAGGTTGCACCTGAGTATGCAAAAAGTGTGGAAGCACTTAACAGTATTTATATACAAGATGCTCAAGGGCACTCTGTACCTTTATCTACATTTAGTTCATGGAAAGCTGCGAATACTTCCTTGTCGGTCAATCATCAAGGGTTATTTGCTGCCAGTACTATTACATTCAATTTAAATGATGGTTATTCACTTTCAGATGCCACCCTTCAAATTAATAATGCAATGAATGAATTAAAAGTCCCAACTTCTATACGAGGGTCATTCCAAGGTTCAGCAAAAGCTTTTCAATCTTCATTAAGTTCGGAACCCTTACTTATTTTGGCCGCAATTGTGGTGATTTATATTGTGCTCGGAATTTTATATGAAAGTTTTGCCCATCCTTTAACGATTCTCTCTACATTGCCATCTGCGGGATTAGGGGCACTTATTGCTCTCATACTTTTTAAAATGGAATTTACGGTGATTGCTCTCATCGGAATTTTATTGCTGATTGGTATTGTGAAAAAGAATGCCATCATGATGATTGACGTCGCTTTAACTTTGCAGCGAAAGCAAAATTTAAAACCTGAAACAGCGATTTTAGACGCGTCAGTGCTACGTTTTCGTCCCATCATGATGACAACATTTGCCGCTTTATTTGGTGCTCTACCTTTGGCTTTGGGCCGAGGTGACGGTGCGGAGTTACATGTGCCTTTGGGTGTATCGATTGTGGGTGGTTTGATCATTAGCCAGATATTAACTTTATATAGTACACCTGTAATGTACTTATATATTGATCAATTAAGCGGTTGGGGAAAACGTAAGTTCCGAAGCCTCATGTCTATTAAACAAATGGGCTTAAAGAAATAAGAGGGTATGTTAATGCATCAAAGAAATCATGTACGGTTTAAACATCTCTCGTTTAATGCCTTGGGAAGCTTGATAGTCATACTGTCTGGTACATTGTCGGGTTGCCAGTTGGTCAAACCGGAACCTACACCTCATGTGAATATTGGTGCCAATTTTTCTGAGCCTGTACAATATGGTTTAGATATTAAAAAGTGGCAAACCGATGGCTGGAAAATTGCGCTGCCAAGTGACCATTTGCCAAAGGGCGAGTGGTGGCAAATTTTTCAGGATGGGCAATTAAATAAACTCGTTGATCAGTTGAATCAAGAGAACGCCTCGATTGCACAATACGAGGCTCAGTACCGTCAAGCTACAGCACTGCTAAGTGAGGCTAAAGCTGGGACTAGACCCACAGTCACTGGAAATACGTCAGCCACTCGCTCAAAATCTGGCGAAGCATCAGCGACCACAAGTTATGGTTTGGGTGTAAATGCGAGCTGGGAACCAGACTTTTGGGGTAAAGTTCACCAGAATATTTTAGTGAACCAGAATAAAGCCCAAGCGAGCGAAGCAGAACTTAACTCGATTCGTTTAAGTATGCAGGCTCAACTTGCCAGCACTTACTTACAGTGGGTGGTACAAGGTTTTCAGCTCCAGTCACAGCAAGAAAGTCTGAATAATCTTAAGAAGTCCTTACAGCTCACCCAAAATCAATATAAAGCAGGCATTGTGGCATCGACTACGGTCGATCAGGCACAAAGCCAATATCAAAGTGCGCAAGCCAATTATACTGACATGCAATTGTCGCAAGTAAAATTACAGCACGCCATTGCCACCTTAATTGGTCAGCCTCAAGACCAATTTCAGTTAACCATGCCGAAAACCTTACCTTCGTTGCCACAAATCCCAGTTGAACTTCCATCAAGTATTTTAGAGCGCCGTCCAGATGTGGCTGTGGCAGAAAGAAACATGGCAGCAGCAAATGCTCAAGTAGGGGTGGCTAAACTCGCCATTTTCCCAGATTTTAGTTTGGGCGGAAGTTTAGGTTATAAAAGCAGTAAATTAAGTGATTTGTTTAATGCACCTAATTTTATTTGGTCGGTTGGTCCTACGCTTGCAGCGACACTGTTTGATGGTGGGCTTCGACATGCTCAAACCAAACAAGCCATTGCAGCTTATGATGCAAGCGCAGCTTCTTATAAACAAACTGTACTTTCAGCCATTCAAGAAGTAGAAGACAATATTGCTTCTCAAGCTTTACTTTCAAAAGAAGTAAATGAGCAAAAGCAGGGGCTACAGGCAGCCACACGTGCTGAAAATACGACAATGAATCAATACAAAGCAGGAATGGTCGGATACTTAAACGTTTTGACCGCCCAAAATACCCGTTTGTCAGCACAAAATAGTGTGTGGTCACTGATGAGTAAGCAATATCAAACTACCGTGAGTTTGATTAGTTCAATGGGTGGAAGCTTTTAGTAAGTTAAATTTATAAAGGTAGATGCTTAAGCTTAGATCTCTTCGGAGGTCTAAGCAGCTATGAGGAGGCTATAAAAGTAGCTCTGTTGTTAGAAAAATATAGAATAAAAATATGAGATAAATAGCGTTGACTCATCACGACTTTAATATGATGTTATTAATTCAGCATCTTCAAAAAATTAAATAAACATCGCCATTTTTTTAAACTTTTAATTGGTCAGAGCAAAACAATTAAGTTTAAAATATGAAGAACTTGTATATAGGATAGTATTTATTAGTTTAATTAAACTTAAAGTCATATAAATCTTGTGAATTCTAGTTTCTTACTTGGCTTGATTTGTACGTTTTTCATCCTAAATGTGGTGATAAAATTAAAATATTACGGCTAAAACCTTAATTTATTTTAGAAAAAAGATAGTAAAGAATCAGTATTTATATATTATTTAACAGACTTCAAAACTAAAACTTTAATCTTGATTTAAGTTCAATTATTTAATTTATGATGCATCTCGATTTCTTTAATGAGTCAGAAAAAAAATCATGACTTCATTTGAGCCAAATCAGAAAATTAAAGAGAGTATAAAAATGAACCAGTTTGTAACAAACACGAATAATATTATTCGTGGAAAGTATCATCCGGAATTTTTGCAGTATGAAGTCTTGGCCGATATTTTTGTCCATACTGCACAAACTCTTCCTGATAAAACGGCTTTAATTGAAGCAGATAAAACGTTGAGTTATGGTGAGTTATATCAGCAAGCCTTAGTCATGGCTCAACATTTGACGATAAGAGGGGTAAAACCAGGTCATATTGTTGGCTTATGGTTGCCTCGCGGTATTGAGCTTTTAAAAGCTCAATTGGCGATTTGTTTAAGTGGCGCAGCATGGCTTCCTTTTGATATGGATACGCCGGCTGACCGTATTGCAGTGTGTCTTGAAGATGCCGACGCGGTAGGAATGATTACTACCGATGAATGGTATGCACATTTAGCTGAAGTACAGCAAACAAAATGGACCAACACTGAACTGCAAAAGCCACTCAGTGAAAATATTCCTTTAGCTAAAACGACCCCAGAACAACCTGCGTATATTATTTATACATCAGGCTCAACAGGTAAGCCGAAAGGGATTGTCATTACTCAAAGAAATATTTGTCACTTTTTACGTAGTGAAAATAATGTTTTGGGTATTCAAGAGCAAGACAAAGTCTATCAAGGCTTTTCAGTTGCTTTTGACATGTCGTTTGAAGAGATCTGGCTTTCTTACTTGGTTGGTGCAACATTATGGATTGCACCTAAGTCGCTGGTCAGTGACCCTGAACGTTTATGCCAAACATTAAAGCAAGAACAGATTACAGTATTGCATGCTGTACCAACATTACTTGCTTTATTCCCAGAAGATGTACCTAACTTAAGAATTATTAACTTAGGTGGGGAAATGTGTCCGGATTCACTGGTTGACCGTTGGGCATTACCTCACCACCAAATGTTTAACACTTATGGTCCAACTGAGACTACGGTTACTGCAAGCCTTGAGTCGTTAGAACGTGGCAAACTCGTTACGATTGGTAAGCCTTTACCAAACTATGGCATGTTGGTCATTAACGCTGAAAGAGAATTACTTCCTCAAGGTGAAACAGGTGAACTCTGTATTTTTGGCCCAAGTGTGGCAGAAGGATACTTAGGTCGTCCTGATTTAACCGCCGATAAGTTTATTCAAAACCCTTGGGCAGAAGGTCCAGATGAACAATCGCTCTATCGTACTGGCGACTTGGCTAAAATTGATGAATTTGGACAAGTACACTGCTTGGGACGTGCGGACGATCAAGTTAAAATTCGTGGTTTCCGTGTAGAACTTGGTGAAATTGAAGCTGCGCTTTGCGATATTGAAGGTATCGGTACTGCGGCAGTTATTCTTCGTCCTGAAGACGGCATTGACCAGCTCATTGCCTTTATTGCACCGGAAATTGACGCAAAACAAGCAATCGAAATTAAAGAACTCCGTCATAATCTAAGCCAACGTCTACCACCTTATATGGTGCCAAACCGTTTTGAGATTATTGAAGAAGTTCCGCGTTTATTGTCAGGCAAAATTGACCGTAAAGCTTTAAAAGCACGACCGCTTACCAGTGTGATTGACCGCAGTGAATCTGACCAACCACAAAACCCAGCGGAAGAGATCTTATTTGGTATTTTGAATCGCTTGTTCCCAAACATGCCGATTAAACTCGATTCAGATTTCTTTGATGACTTAGGCGGTCATTCACTTTTAGCGGCTGTTTTAATTTCAAATCTGCGTGAACACCCAGAATATAGCCATCTTACGATTCAAAACTTATATCAAGCGAGACGAGTTGGTGCAATTGCTGCACTCATGCTAGAGCAACCAACACCGACTGTATTTGATAGCCAAATTGGACAAGATAACCCTCGTAACCAAGCTTATAAGTGGTTATGTGGTATTGCACAGCTTGCGACTATTCCGGTTTTAATCTCGATTAATATCTTGCAGTGGTTAGCACCATTCTTTACTTATCATTATTTTACTGGTGGAACACGAGATAGTATTCCGTATGCAATCGCGTTGTCTCTATTGGTTTATATCAGCGTTATTATTACCAGTTTTGTCGTTTCAATTACTGTAAAACGCTTATTAATGATGGGCATCGGTGCAGGGCAATATCCATTATGGGGATTAACCTATTTCCGTTGGTGGTTAGCAGACCGCATTAGCAACATTTCACCAGTCTATCTTTTATCTGGCTCGACTTTACTTAACTTATATTTGAAAGCGCTTGGTGCCAAAATCGGCCATGACGTGACGATTAGTTCAGTACATATTCGTATGCCATCTTTACTTACTGTTGAAGATGGGGTGAGCATTGGTTCTCAAGTAAACTTAGAGAATGCTAAAGTCGAACATGGTCACTTGGTATTAGGTTCAATTCACTTAAAAGAAGATAGTTATGTGGGTTCTTATGCTGTATTAGAAGAAAATACAGTGTTAGAAAAACAAGCTCACGTAAATGCTTTAACTTCAATTGAATATGACACTGTCATTCCAGCCGGTGAAATTTGGGATGGTACACCTGCCAAGAAAATCGGGCATGTGGACGACCAAGAAAAAATGCCAGCGCGTCCAAAATTATCGTTTATTCGTAAAATTGCAGAATATGCATATTATGGAATTAGTGCGTTAATTATTGCGTGTCTGTTCTTTATTCCAATTTTCCCAAGCTTCTTGTTGGTCGACTGGTTAGATGCGAACGTATTTAATATTAGTACCAATGACCATTTGCAAATCGCTATTTATTATTTCATTTTAGCTATTCCAGCTAGTGCAATGATGATGATGATTACTGCTGTGATTTCTTCAGCAATACGTAAAATCGCGTTGCCTCGCCTTGAAACCGGAACTTATTCGGTACATGGCAGCACCTATTATCGTAAATGGTTTGCATCTCAAATTTTAGAAACAAGCTTACAAACCTTACATGGCTTGTTCGCTACGATTTATGCGCCAACATGGTTCCGTATGCTCGGTGCGAAAGTAGGTAAAAATACCGAAATTTCTACTGCAAACGGTGTTATTCCAGAAATGCTGACTTTGGGTGAAGAAAGCTTTATTGCCGATGCTGTAATGCTGGGCGATGAAGAAATCAGAGGCGGCTGGATGACTTTGAAATCGACAACAATCGGTAACCGTAGCTTTGTCGGAAACAGTGCTTATATTGCGGATGGTACTGTGTTACCAGACAACGTCTTGATTGGTGTGCAATCTAAAACACCTGATAACGTTGAAATGTACGATGGTCAAACTTGGTTCGGTTCACCGCCATTGTTATTACCTGCACGTGAAGCTGCTGAGAAATATCCAGATCATTTAACATTCTTGCCAAGTATCAAACGCCGTTTAATGCGTGGTTTTATCGAAGGCCTTCGTGTTGTATTACCTGCCGCTCTTGCGATTGGTGTGGGTTATATGATCGTGCTTGAGATTATTGATGTTATTAACAAATACAACATTCCAACTGGTTTGTTGGCTCTAACGCTTGCTGGTTTGCTCTATGGTGTAGGCTGCTTCGTTATTGTTGCATTGTTAAAGTGGATTTTGATTGGTCGCTATAAGCCACGTTCAGCTCCAATGTGGACTATGTTTGTATGGTTGAGCGAAGGGATCACAAGCTTATATGAGTCAGTTGCGATTCCTAACTTCTTAAACTACTTAAGAGGAACGCCAATGTTGCCATTCTTCTTGCGTATTTTAGGTGTTCGTATTGGTAAAGACGTCTATATGGATACGGCTGATATTACAGAGTTTGACTGTGTAAGTATTGGTGACCGTGCTGAGTTTAATAGCTTCTCAGGCCCACAAACGCACTTGTTTGAAGACCGTATTATGAAAATCGGACAAGTGAATATTGGTCATGATGTAGTTGTAAATACACGCAGTATCATTTTGTATAACGCCAACGTGAGCAATCATGCCGTGTTAGGCCCATTAACACTGGTTATGAAAGGTGAAAATATTCCGGCTAAATCTGCTTGGATTGGTTCACCGGCCGTGCCTTGGGTTCATAAATAATTAAGTGTTGAATTGAAAAAAGCCTCTGTAGAACAGGGGCTTTTTTTGTATTACATATAAATCTTATTATATTAAATAGAGTCAATATTATTAGAAATTTCATTTAATTCGATTATGGTACTTTGGTCATTTTCAATATGCTTATAAAAGTATTGATCTTTTGTTTGGAAAAAGATATCAAAACTACGACTCATACATGAATCTACGCTACTTTGTTTTATGTAAATTTCTGAAATAGCTGAAATATAGTAATCAATCCAATCTTCTATATGATCAAATGAAGCACGAGGACGTGGACCAGTATAAAGATTTCTTAAATTTTCAGAAATATTTTGAATATTAGGATTAAATAACCAAATGATGAGATCATTTTCTCTAAATTCTAATGTTTGATAGATATCTGGTTCATCAGTTGGTTCTACAGAAAAAAGCTTTGCTCCATTTTTACTATAACTAGAATACAAAATTTTAGATAATTGAATCTGTTCATGGCATCCTATTTCCATTTCTCTAACTTGTTTTGAAATATTTAAACAGATAGGAAGCTTTTCAATTTCAGAATTAAAATTATTAATAAAAAGATGAATTGCTTTATCAATGACATAATGCTCACCAACGCCAGTAATAAGCCCACTGTGCCATGTATATAATTTAGAGTCCAAATATTCCTTATATTGATCTAAACTTTTATATTTTAAAATTAAATATTTATTGTCTATTGCAACAACAATACTATCTTTTAGTTGAACAGCAATAAGAAAAGTCATATTTATAAAGATAATTAAGTTATGCTAAGATTGATTTTATCTATAATAATATAAATGGCATAGTCATGGCGGGTGGTTCACAAATTATAATTTCCTCTGATGGTATTACTATAAAAACACCAAAAGAATTTAAAGTATTTGCAGGACAACATATTTTTTCTGGGCCTTCTGTGGCTAGTTTAAAGAGTACTCATATACAGCATTTACTACCATCAGATCAGTTAACTCCTAAAGCTAAAATCACACCAAATATACACTTTCCTATAACGGGAGTTCTTGCTCGGATAGAGAGATTAGATGGGAAAAAAATAAATTCAACAGATAAATTGGTGATTAATGGAACTCCATTAAAGGAAACATGGGTTAGTGAAAATGGAATAGCTTACTTTATTCCTCCCAAAAATATACCCCAAGTCAAAAGCATTGAAATTAATGGAGAGTCATTGAATTTAGAAAAAAATTTAAGACAGTTTCATACAAATAAAGAAGGAATAGATTCAATTTCTGAACAAGTTGAAATACTGAATGAAGCTTTAAGTGAGCATAAGAAACAATTTTCGAGTAAAAATAAATCTGATGTTATTGTTATGCAAGGTGTTTTTAGGTATAGCCTTATTTTAGATTATATTGACCAATTGGATTGGGATTATGAAAGTCAGAAGTATTTCTTGAGTAAAAGATTAAATTTGAGAGTAGATTTTTAAATAAGGAATAACGATGTCTCCAGTAGAATACAAAAAAGAAAATGACCTTCATATTATTAAAATTACAGGAAAATCTCGCTTAACTCCTATTGTCCGCGATGGTGAAGAACTTTTTAGTGCAACTGTGCAAAGAGCACAATCAAAAGCAAAATTAACGGTGTGTATAAATGGTTGTTGGTATGGTTTAACAGATTCAGGAAAAGCGGATGCATTTGTTGGACACGACCCAGTTCCAAGTGCTGATACATTAAATGAAGGTTTTGCATTATTAGGTACAGGAGCTTTACATGGCCATAGCGCACCTAATATGTTTTATATTGCTCAAAAATTGGATTATACATGGTTTATGGGGCAAGGAGATTTAACAAAAAATCGGGGTTATTATACAGGTATTGGTGGTTTATGCCCTTTGGTTTTCAAAGGGTTAAAATATGGTGATGGTAATTTATATAGTAAAGAATTACCAAATGCGAAGTTAACAGGAGAGCCGCTGCCTGCGCATAAACCCTTTTTGACTCAAAGAAATAATAATAGATATGCTGCGCTTTCTCGTTTAGACAATAGAACAGGGCGAGGAGGAATAGGATTTACACCTACCGCTGATATTGTGGTGATTGCTCAAGAGCACGGTGTAGGATCGGTTTCTTTTGATACCTTTAGAGATACTTTTATTAAAAATGGTTGTACAAATGCCTGCGCTGTAGATGGTAGCGATTCAGTGTTTTTATGGTATGACGGAGGATTTAAATTTATGTCAGCAGAGAATAAAGATGAAACACAAACTTTTGGTATTGGAATAAGAGCAGAAAACTAATGTTAAAAAAAGCTTTATTTAGCCTAATCATTTCAGTTGTAGTATTGCTCTCAATTTCATTTGTAGATTTGTATTGCACGCATACATCTTTTAAATTATTTAAAGTTTGGTTAGTAGAATTTAACGGAATTAATAATTATTCAATTTTTATTAATAATTTTATAATTAATTTATTAATTATTTTTTTAATCACTTCTCTAATTGTATATTTTATAAAGATTAAGAATAATTTTATTTATATAGCCTTAGTTTTACTATGTATTTCCCTTGGGAACTTCTTTATGAAAACATCTATAAATTTAACTATAGATAGTAGAAAAGAGGTGCTGTCAGGTAATTTGGTTGATAAAAGTTTAGCTTTTTTATTGATGCATAAAAAAGTTGAGTGTGAAGACTAAATTATTGTTACTTTTAGAAATTAGAGTCGATTTAAAGCTAATTGGTGAGTCTATAAAAATACATATATGCATCCAAATTAGACAATTTGCCGTAGATAGCCTATTTTTTAATTTCAAAGCTAAGTCGCTGTAATAGGGCTTAGCTTTGTCTTATTTGAAGGGTATACTTAAATCACCGTATGATTTTTAAAAATTATAAGCTATATAATATTCATTAACTTAAATTGGATATGAGTAAGTATATTTTATAGGTGATATATCTCCTTTTTTTCTTTCAAATTCTTTTGGAATTTTCTTACCAATATATAGATTTTTGATATCTTCTGGAGCTTCATCTGCTGTAAAACCAAATCTATTGAAATCAGTATCGTGAACTATATGTTCTGGGAAATTCTTTGCTGTGGCTTCTAACCAATTAGCATTGATATAAACGCCGCGTATGATTCCATGAGCGACAGCAAGAATAATCTCAGCTTTTTCAGCTCGATTTTTATTTACTTTCCATGCAAATCTAACAGCATCATATATCGAACTATTCTTAATTCCTTTATTGATAGAAATTAATAAAATTTTATGTTCAAAGACTGCTTCTATAGCTGCATATTTCTGGTTAATTTCATGGACATGCATTACACCATTTTCACTATTTCCAGCCCCATTCTGAATGTTAGTTAGTCCTAAGTAAGCATCAATTAATGCTCCTTCTACTTCAAATGCGGTTTGTTCATTTAGAGCATGCCTATGTATTACATGAAGAACTTCTAATCCAGATGCTTTAATATCTCGAATACGCTGAATTTTATCGGAAGTTACGTCACTTTCTTTTGATACCTGCTCATCATAGATATGGCTAAATATTCTGTTTCCTTTTCCTTTCCCAACATAGAATGTTTGTCCATCTCTAGGATCGATTAAACGATATACATAATATTGTAAATGTTCTATTACACCAGCTCGAAAGTACTCTTTACTCATTAAATTCACTTATAAGGCTATAAATTTTATATAACTATATGATAAAGCTTATAAGAAATAAGTAAAAATCGGATTGTTTCTAATTGGCTGTAAACTAAATTATATCTAAACTGCTGCATTAGATCTTTCAAAAGTGGCTGAGGTTGCTGTATTTGGATCATCAAAAGCTATAAAAATAGTCTGTGGCTAAACAAACACAATATTATTTTGTATAACGCCAACGTGAGCAATCATGCCGTGTTAGTTCCATTAACATTGGTCATGAAAGGTGCTAATCTCAAAAGTAAAATTGGTACAAAACTGAGGATGAAATGAATCAATTTCCTAATGATGCAACAGGAGATACTTTAAAAGAATTTAAGGAAAATGGCTTTGATCTAACAAAGCCGATGGAAATAGATTTCTTTATTGCAATACCTTCAGAAGAGATTGGAGAAAAGATTTCTACAGAGATTAAAAGATTAGGCTGTAAAGCCAGTGTTGAGCAAGATGATGTTACTAAGGAATGGACTTGTTATTGTACGAATACAATGATTCCATTTTATGATGACATTATAAAATTCGAAGAAGATCTAAATAATATTGCTAGTCAATATGGTGGTTATATTGATGGTTTTGGTTCCTTTGGTAATGTTTGATTAATTTTTAATAAATTATAGGTTCAAAATTATGAAAATTAGTCAAAAGCAAATAGATGCTGTAATTGCATTAGAAGGTGCTAAAAGATATAAGCATTTCATAAAAGTTATTGCCGATACGCAACAAGTTTGGGGCTTATATAAGGATGGATGGGCATTGGCTGGAACAGAGGATAATCAAAAAGTATTTCCTGTATGGCCTGCGAAAGAGTATGCCGAGTTATGTGCTGAGAATGAGTGGGAAGGATATGAAGCTGAGCTGATTTCTTTAGATGACTTTATGAATGAATTGTTGTCTGCATTAAAAGATGATGAGGTATTAATAGGCATTTTTTATACTCCTTTAAATAATGGTGTAACTCCAGAGATAGGACAAGTACTAAATGATTTAGAGCTTGAATTGGAAAATTATTAAAAAATGCGATATAGCCTCCTTAAGTGAGGCTAATTTCTAAGAGCAGTTATTCTATGAAAGAAGCTCACATCGTAATGCAAGCCAATTTTTAAGATCATTTAAGAAGGTAGGCCATACCTCTTCAAGTTCTAATTTAGCTATACCTTCTAAAGCCAGATATAACTCATCATCATAATAATTTATAAAATCGTATAGATCTTCATCTTCAGCAAATTTAGATATCTCTATTAATATTGCAAATAAATTAGAAATTAATTCTATTGAATATCCGATAGAGGGCGTTATTTCTATATATTTTTTTAACATTTCATAAAGAATTTTTTTCTTAAGAGTAGGTTCTATGTTAGTTTCAGCAAGACTAATATTATTGCAATAATCTAAGACTTCCTCATCTTTAGAGAAAAAACAAATGTCTAAAGCTAATAGATCTGCTGGGTTTTTGTCTAATTTATCTATAGCCCAGTTCTGAATGTCTTGAGCAGATTTTAAGTTTAATGTTAACTCCAGTTTGAGCTGAAACTTCTCTGCATCATTCATTTCATATTATTCACTTCACTTAGAATTAATAGAATATACTTTATACAAAGAGTCTGTCATAGGGCGGCAGTTTTCTCTATACCCCTTTTATATATTCTATTCTTGCCTACTTAAACTAATATATCTATATAAATTTCACTCTCTTTATAAACCCCCATTTAACAATAACTCACTCATTATTTATCCTTACTTTTTAATGATCTAATTTAAAACAAATGTCATTTTCTATGCTTGACTGCAAAAGGGTTGGGCACTATTCTTTGCCTGCTGGCCACATTGCCAGTCAGTCGTCGCAGACTGAATAATAACTCCCGCATCAGAGCCATTCCTTCTGAGGACTACTCTTGTGTGGTAGCCACTCGTTCCTTTCCCGTAGCGGTAGGACGGGAGAGGGACACCCTTGGGTGTGCTAGTTTGAGTTATTACTAGTCTGCGAACCCTTTCTCGTTCTGCCACCATAATTCTATAAATGTTTGGCAGAACTCCCAATAAAAAGGAGTTGGCTTTGCACATTCATTATTTCTTGGCAGCCTTTGCCAAAAGCTATAACGACACCACATAGTTTTTTAACAAGTTTGATTGCTATTAGGCAGATCAGGCTTTAAATCTTCACGACTAAAAACTTAGCAACAATAAAACTTGAGATGTGCCAAGCACTGTCTTACGGCTTTGCTGTGCCTTTTTTTCTCCCAGAAAAGGCACAGGCTTTTTATATCTCTTTTACATACAACAAAAAATTATTTTAAGCGGTCTATATGAAAAATTTACATGCTTCATTTAGAAAATTACACGTACTCGAGATTGCAATAGATTTATTTAGACAATATGGCTTTAACAAAGTTGGGGTAGACCGAATTATTGCCGAATCTCAAGTGACCAAAGCCACCTTTTACAACTACTTTCACTCAAAAGAACGGCTTATAGAAATGTGTCTGATGCACCAAAAAGATATATTAATGGAACAAATGAGAAGGGTGATAGAAAGTTCCCAGTATTCATCTTTAACGCATCAACTCAGGCAAATTTACCTTATCCATGCCGACTTAAATAGCGCTTACTATTTACTATTTAAAGCAGTTTTTGAAATTAAAGCACTTTACCCTCAAGCCTACCAAAGTGCTGTGCGTTATAGACGTTGGCTAAAAAATGAAACGTTTTGCCTGATGGTAGCAACGAAAAAGAGCGTTTCCTACGCAGAAGCAGAGATTTTTGGATTTATGATAGATAGTGCCATTTTGGAGCTTTTAAGTTCCAATCAAAATGAAGAACCAAAGCAGTTATTAGAATATTTTTTAAAGCGATTTATAGCGGTGTAGGGTGTATTTTTAAAATATAACTAATAAAAGCGAAATAGATTAATTTGATAGCTATTTATTATATTTTTAAATGAAGATTTTCTTATTTAAAAAACCTCTGTGAATAAAGCAGGGGTTTTTTATATAAAGCTATAAATAGGACAAAATCTATCTAAAATATAGTAAATAAATACTGAAAAATTTATATAAATTTGGGGGCTACTAATTAAGATGGTCTTATAATGAGCTTGTCACAAGTGCTAAGAGTATAAATATCTCTGACACGCTTTTCGTTATTTAATACAATTGCATGATTAATAGGTTTATGCTTTTTTTGAGTGAAGCTTGTATAGTCAAGGCATGTGCTGTCAGTTTGACGTAAAGTAATTTCTCTTATTGGTGCTCCCATCACGTGTATAACTTCCGACTTACTCATACCATCTTTTACTTTCATAATAGGATCGTTGCGTAAGCTGAATACTTTATCAATATCACCACAGGCTATGAGCAACAAGATGCTACCTGTGAGAAGGGCTGACATACTTATGTGAAATAGGCTTTTCATATTTTTTCCTTGGTATTTAGAAAAAATTAAACATCGTGGCTTAGATGCTTACCTTTAATCAGCGTGGTTTTTCTTGAAACGATGTTTAAAGGAAAACTATGCACAGATGTTTTAAAATATTCTCTTATAGATATTATATGTGGAGAATAAGCATGTCATTACACATTGATGTATATGAGATAATTTGATTATTATTTTGAGACAACTGCTGTATTGTTCTGTTTGATATTATATAAATAATTCAAGATTAAGATATTTAAATTTACTGATTTGTTTCTGTGCGCTATAAAGTAGCTAATAATGTAATAACTTATAATAAATATAAAATAAAAGGCTTCCAACTAGTGATATTAAAACTAATGGGAAGCCTAAAATTTAAATAATAACTTAGAATGTATTTTTAATAATTACATCATCATAAGGAAGTTTGCCCACGCGAGGGTAAGGCTGAGACGCTGATTTACCCACAGCAATCATTAAACACACCACATGATCTTCAGGTAAGTTAATAAGCTTTGCCATAGCGTCAAAGTCAAAACCATCCATAGGGCAGCTATCTAAGCCATGCTCTTGCGCAAGTAACATCAATGTTTGCGCAAAAATACCAGCACTACGCATCACTTCGTCACGTTGGGTTTGTGGACGGTCACGGTAATATTGGTCAATTGCGCCAACCATAATATTTTGAACTTCAGGAGTCGCGCCATCCCACACACGCTTAGCATCAACCTCCCATGTATTGACTTTGGCACATAACACAATCAGTAAAGATGCTTCTGTAACTTGTGGCTGATCCCAAGCAATAGCGCGAATCTTTTGTCTTAACTCAGCATCTTCAACAATCACTGGACGCCAGTGTTGTAAGTTAAAAGCACTTGGTGCATTTGCTAAAACTTCTTGTAATAACTGCTTTTTGTTTTCTTCAGATAACTGGAAAGCAGGGTCGAAGCGCTTAATTGCACGGCGGTTACGGAGAGCATCAATAACATTCATAAGATTTTCCTATTTCTTGGTTTAACCGTTTTAAAAATAACAAAGTAATGTTTAAAGTGAGTTCATATTAAACTGAATTAATCTCGCAATATCGATAGTTCGCTCGTAAATCAGTTCGGCTGCATGCTTGCAGGCTTGTTCTAAATGCATAGGGCCATTGGCGAGTGAAAAAGCCGCAGTAACTCCATGCTCATAAAGCGCTTGGTAGCCTTCGCCTAAAGTCCCTGCAATCACAACCACAGGAACATTGTGCGCTTTAGCAATTTGACTCACCCCAAACACTGTTTTGCCGCTTAAAGTCTGTTGGTCAAATTTACCTTCGCCTGTAATCACCCAATCTGCATGAGCAATTTTCTGCTCAAGTTGATTCAATTCGGCTACCACTTTAACACCAGCTTTAAACGCCGCATTTAAATAACTTTTGGCAGCAAAGCCTAGACCGCCGGCAGCGCCAGAACCCGCTTCATCTCGTTTGTCGAAACCCAAAAGCTCAGTAGAGACATCGGCAAAATGGGCGAGGGCTTGGTCAAGTAACTTTACTTGGGCAGGGGAAGCACCTTTTTGTGGACCAAAAATATGGGATGCACCGTTTGGGCCGCAAAGTGGATTGCGAACATCGGCAGCCAGTAAAAACTGGGTTTGACGAATACGTGGGTCAAAGTGCGTTAAATCAATTTTTGATAGGTTGCTTAGAGCGAGGCCACCTGTGGGTAAAACATTTTTATTAGCATCGAGTAAAACCGCACCCAAAGCACTGAGTAATCCTGTACCGCCATCATTGGTAGCACTACCACCCACGGTTAAAATAATGTCTTTTGCACCTGCATCTAAAGCATCCAGTATAAGCTCACCTGTGCCAAAGGTTGTGCTGTGGCAAGCGTCTCTCTCTGACGGTGGGACGAGCTGTATGCCACTGGCTTGCGCCATTTCAATGATGGCGATTTTCTGTTGTTCTAACCATCCCCATTTGGCTTGAACAGGTTTTCCTAATGGCCCGACTACAGTTTTTTCACGCCATTGACCATTGCAGACTTCTAAAACAGCTTCAATGGTTCCTTCACCACCATCTGCCATAGGGCATAAAACAGTTTCTGCATGGGGGAAAACCGCTTGCCATCCTTTGGCAATCGCTTGCGCTACCTTCAAAGCAGATAAGCTGTCTTTAAAAGAATCGGGGGCAATTACAACCTTCATAAATGCTCTAATACGAATAGATTTCTCATTGTTTTATACTGCTTAATACGAAAAAAACATAGATAAACTCATGTAAGTGTCAAATTTAAAACACTTTCACTCTGTTAAAAATGAAAGCCCATAATGTTTTTATCTGTAAAAAAGAGAACTAATAAATTTTTAACTTATTGTTTTATATTTTTTTATATAAATACTGCGTTGAGCCTGAATGATTGTAATTGGAAAGAATATGGCACATATTATAAGCATGGTTGAGCCAGCTTTTAAAAATGAGCAATAACATAGAAAGCCGACTCTACGAATCAGTTAAGCAGCGGGCAGCTTTGATCAAACCATAATTAAATTGTGATTTCACTGAGCCTGTTGTGTAAAAAATATGAGGATGAAGAAGTGGATAATTCAGAAGAACAAAAGCATATACAGGAAAATAATAGTTTTGCGCGAATTGAGCCATATACTCATCCTGCTGGCGGGTGGGGCGCACTGCTTAGCGTTGCCCGAAACTTAAAGCGACAAGATATTTTAGGCAAAGGCTCAATTACCTTACTTAACATTAACCAGCCAACAGGTTTTGACTGTCCCGGCTGTGCATGGCCAGAAAAGAAAGATGCCCATGCTTTTAACTTTTGTGAAAATGGCGCAAAAGCGGTTGCCTTTGAAGCAACCAGTAAAACAGTGACTCCTGAATATTTCGCAGGTCATACCGTTAGTTGGCTATCAGAACAAAGTGACTTTTTCCTAGAAGACTTAGGCCGTTTAACAGACCCAGTTCGTTATGACGCTGCAACCGATAAATATCTCCCTATTTCATGGGATGATGCATTTAAACTCATTGCTCAACATTTACATGCGCTAGACAACCCAGACCAAGCGGCGTTTTATACATCGGGCCGTGCCAGTAACGAAGCCGCATTTTTATATCAGTTGTTTGTGCGAAGCTTTGGAACAAATAACTTTCCAGACTGTTCGAACATGTGCCATGAAACCACAAGTGTCGGTTTACTTGACTCGATTGGTTTAGGAAAGGGCACCGTCACTCTAGATGACTTCGATATAGCCGATGCTATTTTTAGTTTTGGGCATAACCCGGGAACCAACCATCCACGTATGTTAGGTACTTTGCGTGAAGTGTCTAAACGCGGCGGCAACATTATTGCGATTAACCCAATTAAAGAACGAGGCTTAGAGCGTTTCCAAGACCCGCAGGCTCCACTTGAAATGATGACCAACGGCAGTACGCCAATTAGTCGTTATTATTTCCAGCCGAAAATTGGGGGCGACTATGCACTCATGTTGGGGATGTTAAAGCACTTAAATGAATGGGATAAAAAAGCAATTGCCTCCGGTAAACCGAGTGTTTTTGATCGAAACTTTATTGCGGTCAATACGGTCGGTTTTGATGAAATGATTGCTGAGGTAGAAAGAACCGAGTGGGCAGATATTTATAAGCATTCAGGTTTATCGCCTGAACATTTAGAAAAACTCGCCAAACTGTTTTTAGACTCTGAGCGTTCAATTTTCTGTTGGGGTATGGGCATTACCCAGCACCGTCACGGAACTGCTAACGTACATATGTTGGCAAATTTATTGTTGGCGCGTGGTCAAATTGGTAGACCGGGTGCAGGTCTTTGTCCTGTTCGTGGGCACAGTAACGTGCAAGGCGACCGTACGATGGGCATTAATGAGTTACCTAGCCCTAAATTACTCGACAACATTGACCGCGTGTTTGGAATTAAATCGCCAAGAAAAAATGGGCATGGTGTGGTCGAAACCATTAAAGCCATGGCAGAAGGCGAGGTTAAAGTCTTTATTGGTTTAGGCGGAAACTTTGCAGTTGCAACCCCCGATACACCATATACCCAAGAAGCACTTAGAAAATGTGCTTTAACTGTTCATGTCGCAACTAAGTTAAATCGTAGCCATTTGGTATGTGGTAAAGATGCGCTTATTTTGCCATGTTTAGGCCGTACCGAAATTGATGAGCAGCTTCATGGCCCGCAAGCAATTTCGGTTGAAGACTCTATGAGTAATGTTCACTTGTCGGCAGGACGTAACACGCCAATTTCTAAAAATATTTTGTCTGAGCCGGATATTGTGGCAAGAATGGCAGAAGCGGTACTTCCAGACAGTCAGATTAAATGGAAATGGTACATCGAAAGTTATGACCGCATCCGTGACTCAATTGCCGATGTATTTGATGAGTTCCATGACTTTAATTTACGTGTTTATAACCCAGGTGGTTTCCATTTAGAGCATCCAGCCAATCAGCACATCTGGAATACAAAAAGTGGTAAAGCGCAGTTTATTATTATGCCACTTGAAGAAGTCTATGCTGACAAAGAAAATCAGTACGCTGCGGCATATACCCAAAGTAAGGTCTATACCTTAATGACCACTCGTTCTCACGATCAGTACAATACAACTTTATATGGTCTCGATGACCGTTACCGTGGTGTGTTTGGCCAGCGCCGTGTGTTGTTTATGAATCAAGCCGATATTGATGAAGCGGGCTTTGAAGCAAATCAGTGGGTCGATATTGAAAGTGTGTTCTCAGATGGCGTGAAGCGTATTGTGCATAGTTTCCGTATTGTGCCTTACAACATTCCGCGGGGCAGCTTGGCCGCTTACTATCCGGAAACCAATCCATTGGTGGCTTTAAGCAGTCACGATAAATTTGCCAAAATTCCAGCTTCAAAAAGCGTTCCTGTCATTTTGCATGCCGGAAATGCACCGGAACATTTTAACTTGGCAACAGCCGTTGACCCTGAAGAAGCCGACAAGAAAGTCAGTAGCCTTTAAGCCAAATGTGACCTTAAAACTTATCATTTAAACAAATGGCGCTCTTAACAAGCGCCATTTCCAAATAAAGGAAATCATTTTGACACCACATTCTTATGGCGTTGAAACCTTACAAGTACAGCGGTTTAACAAAAACGAATCTGAAAATGTTTTAGATCATATTGTTCAAGAGTACCCAATAGCATTGGTCTATAACGGTATTTCTCATGCCGTGATGATGGCAACACCGACCGATGTTGAATTATTTGCCAAAGGTTTTAGCCTCTCAGAAGGTATTTTGACCAGTTTAAAAGAGTTATATGCGCTTGATGTGCATCAAAATGAATTGGGTATTACGGTGGAAATGACCATTTCATCGAGAGCATTTGCCGCTTTAAAACAGCATCGCCGCATGATGGTCGGTCGTACTGGCTGTGGTTTATGTGGAATTGAAAGCTTAGAGCAGTTTCAGTTAGATGTTCCTAAAATTACCGCACAGGCATCAAAAACATGGCTTGAGCAAATTCCGGCTGCCATCTCTCATTTAAAAGCCCAACAAGAAATTACTGCTTTAACGGGTGGGGCGCATGCAGCAGCGTGGGTCGTGGACGGCCAAATTGTAGCAGTGTTTGAAGATGTAGGTCGCCATAACGCCTTAGACAAATTACTGGGTTATTTGGCACAAGAAAACTATGACACCAGTTTAGGTTTTGTTGTCATGACCAGTCGGGCAAGCTATGAATTGATTCGTAAATGTGCCCAGCTCAACATTGCTTTACTGGCTTCAATTTCAGCACCCACCAGTATGGCGATTCATTTAGCAAAAATATCTGGGCTAACGTTGGCAAGCTTTTGTAGAGGAGATGGATTTGTTTTATATACAGAGTTATAGAATTTAAAATAGATCACGCCGTATTATCTATGTGAAATCTCTTTTACTCATTTTCACTTTTAAGCTAGGGATAAATTTTATACATTATGATAAAGCTCTAAAGGTTCAGAGTCTGTCTAAATGTCTTGGTTACAATCAATAAAAGAGTGGGCAAAGCGTTTAAAAAAACAAATTATTATGCTTTGGTTTGCGTCAAGACATCCTCAAATGCCAGTATTGCCCAAAGTTATTGCAGTGATTGCGGTGGCTTATGCTTTTAGTCCAATCGATTTAATTCCAGACTTTATTCCCATTTTAGGTTTTATAGATGATGCCATTATTTTACCAATCCTAATTTGGTTAGCCGTTCAGTTTACGCCTCAACAAGTCATTTTTGATGCAGAACAACAAGCAAAAGAGTGGCTCGATGCACAGGAAAAAAGGCCACGAAACTATTTGGTTGCTGCGCTTATTATTTTAATTTGGTTCATGCTTGCAGTAACGGCGTATTTTTATTTTGGTGGTGGTTTGTAATGAAATTGGAACGTAAAGCCCTGTACTAATTTAATACCCTGAACATTGTACTTTGCTACAACTCAAAGGATAATAACGTTTTTATAAGCTATGGGTTGCAGACAATGAAAATCGTCGCAGATGAAAATTTGGCATTTACCGATTACTTTTTTTCAGAATTTGGCGATATTCAACACCATGCGGGGCGTACCTTAACTCATGCAGATGTAAAAGATGCTGAAGCTTTATTGGTTCGTTCAGTCACGGCAGTAAACGAAAAGTTAATTGAAAATACTGCATTAAAATATGTGGGTAGTGCCACAATCGGTACCGATCATTTAGATATTCAAGCCCTAGAAAAACATGGCATTACTTGGGCAAATGCCGCAGGTTGTAATGCACAGGCAGTTGCTGAATATGTTATTACAGCGCTACTTCATTTAGATGCAAAACTTTTAGAACAACAAGAAAAATTTACTTTAGGCATTGTTGGTCTTGGAAATGTAGGTAAACGTTTGGCCTACATGGCAGGGCTACTTGGTTGGAACGTAATTGGCTTTGACCCATATGTGCAGTTAGATTCAATTGAAAATGTGAGCTTTCAAACTCTATTGCAACAAGCCAATGCCATTTCAATACATGTGCCATTAACCAAAAATGCCGAGCATGCTACTTATCATCTTTTCGATGAAAATGTTTTTGCAGCACTTCCATCTGACACAATTTTAATTAATAGCGCACGTGGCCCAGTCGTGAAAGAAGCTGCTTTAATCGAAGACATTCAACGTACCCAGCGTAAAGTTGTACTCGATGTATTTGAACATGAACCAGTCATATCAGAAGAACTTCTTAATATGTTGGCTTTGGCAACGCCACATATTGCAGGCTATAGCCTAGAAGGTAAGGCGCGCGGAACTCAAATGATTTATGAAGCATTTTGCCAACAGTTTGGGTTCGATATAAATAAGCGTTTTGAAACCCAGCTGCCTGCATGTGAAGATTATTTTTCAGGTCATGATTTAAAAGCGGTATTAAAGCAAAAACTATCTCAAGTTTATGATATTGCTCAAGATGATGCCAACATACGTGCTTGTGTTAAAGATGGCAAAGTAGAGCAAAAAGCATTTGATTTATTACGTAAAAATTATCCGCTGCGCCGTGAATGGGCAGCACATGGGGGGCCAGCGGCATGAGCTTAAGTTATCAACCTACTTGTTCAATTGATGCTTTAAAAGCTCGCGCCAAGCTTTATACCCAAATACGTCAGTTTTTTGCTGAACGTGATGTTATGGAAGTCGAAACACCGATTGTGTCACAAGCAGGTGTAACCGATGTACATTTGGCATCGGTTCAGGCTTTGCGTCATATCAATGGCAAATTGCAGACACAGTATTTACAGACCTCACCAGAGTTTGCCATGAAGCGTTTATTGGCAAGTGGCAGTGGGCCGATTTATCAAATCTGTAAGGTTTTTCGAGACGATGAACACGGGCGCAAGCACAATAGTGAATTTACCATGCTCGAATGGTATCGCCCGGGTTTAGATTTAAAAGCCTTAATGCATGAAACAGCCGATTTATTACAAACCTGTTTGCAGCATCGTTTTGGCGAAGTTCGTCCGTTTATTTTAAGTTATAAACATGCTTTTCAAGATCGCTTAGACATAAATCCTTTGCAAGCAACGTTAAAGCAGCTTAAAGATACTGCAAATCGGGTAGGGTTAAACCTCGATTTGGGGAATGACCGTTTAGCCTATATGGATTTGTTGTTTTCGCACTTTGTTGAGCCAAGTTTAGGTTTTGATGCACCTGTCTTTTTAACAGACTTTCCACCAGAAATGGCGTCTTTGGCAAAAGTAAAAGTAGATGAAGACGGCGAAGAAGTCGCAGCGCGTTTCGAGGTTTATATTGAAGGTTTAGAGCTTGCCAATGCTTACGATGAATTGCTCGACGCAGAGGTGTTACGTTCACGCTTTGAAGCAGATAATGCAGAGCGCGCCAAGCAGGGGCTTCATGTTATGCCATTAGATGAACACTTGTTGGCAGCTTTACCTCGTATGCCAGAATGTTCAGGTATTGCTTTAGGTGTAGACCGATTACTTATGGTGGCAACAGACCAAGTCAAAATTGAAAAAGTCATCGCATTTCCAGCCGAAATTGCCTAAAACAAATAATAAAAAAGCCACATATAGTGGCTTTTTTATTTAGAGCTTATTCAGTTTAGGCTTGTTGAATACCTGCAACAACCCAGTCTTGCTGTGAACCAACAGGTTTTACAAAGTGCCAGATTTCAGTAAATGGCTGTGGCAAGCTATTTAAATCTTCACTTACTGTACCTGTAAAGCGTACGCTCACA
>Ga0157359_1000060_pt1 | contig 30440 bp, 28 predicted proteins | sample AttcapACBM3_FD_111482 | JGI IMG/M metagenome (GOLD analysis project Ga0157359, IMG submission 111482) | Fungus gardens microbial communities from leaf cutter ant in Botucatu, State of São Paulo, Brazil - Atta capiguara ACBM3 | ecosystem: Host-associated > Fungi > Mycelium > Unclassified ...
AATAACCTATGAAACAGCTTTACTGGCAGACCCTTGGTGAAGGTGATCGCCATCTTGTGCTGTTGCACGGATGGGGACTGAATGCCAGTGTATGGCAGGGGATCAGTGATCGGCTCAGCCCGCATTTTTGCCTGCATCTGGTGGATTTGCCGGGATATGGTCGTAGCCAGGATTTTCCGGCTCTGACGCTGGATGAGATGGTGGCAACCTTGTTACCACAGGCACCGGAAAAAGCCGTTTGGTTAGGCTGGTCTCTGGGTGGATTAGTGGCAAGTCGGATGGCGTTGCAGCACCCTGAACGGGTAGATGCGCTGGTTACGGTCGCTTCTTCTCCTTGTTTCCGTGCTGATGAAAGCTGGCCGGGGATACAAGCGCAAACACTGAGCGACTTCCAGTTGCAGTTAAGCCAGAATTTTCAGTTAACGGTGAAACGTTTCCTCGCTCTGCAAACACTGGGCACCGAGAATGCGCGTCAGGATGCCCGTGTTTTGCAGGATGCAGTACTCAGTCTGCCTTCACCTGCTGTTGATGTGTTGAATGCCGGTCTTGAGATGCTGCGTAATATCGATTTGCGGCAAGATTTAACCTCTCTGGCAGTACCCTTTTTGCGTATTTATGGCGCACTCGATGGTCTGGTGCCGCGTAAAATCGTGCCGCTGTTAGATCAGTCATGGCCACAAAGCCGCAGCCAGGTGATTGCCAAAGCTGCACATGCTCCGTTTATTTCGCACCCGGATATATTCTGTCAGCAGTTACTGGACTTTGTGGCGTCATTTTCCTCTCAGTGATGACAATTTTTACGTTGATTACATCCCTGGCAGCCGTGTGTTTGTCCGTCTGCCGGTAGGAGTTTGACCGGGATTTGTGCTGTATCCAGCTTCATTTTGCGTAACCACAGGATTATCAAGGCATTGATCAGGATAATGCAGGTAAGAATGAGGCTGCTGCTGCCCGGATGTTGTTGGAAACTGGCTAACTGGTAGAACAGCGCTGACAGTGAATAAGCCAGATCCAGTCCCCAAAGGATGGAAAACAGCATCCAGCGGTAACTGCTTTCACGGGCGATAGCACCCATGACCGATACGCAAGGGACATACAACAGAACAAAAATCAGGTAACTGTAAGCGGCGGCATCGCTGACAAATTTACTATGCATGGTGCCCATAGCTCCGCCAGCCATGTCGGCATCTCCCATACTGGCTCCAACGGGGTTAGACAAGACACTGAGACTGAAAACGTCTTTTATTCCTTGCCAGGTTTCCTGCCAGGCGGCCAGCAATTGGTCACTCAGGCTGAAATTGTCTGCATCAAAGGGTTGTTGTTGGATGGCTTCAGCGGTGTACAGCGTGTTCAGTGTTCCGACAACCACTTCTTTTGCCATGGCGCCGGTCAGCAGTCCGACAGTTGCCTGCCAGTTGTCTTCTGTCACACCAACAGGGGCTAAAAGTGGGGTCAGAGAGCGACTGACGCTGGCTAATGCGGATTGATTCAGGTCACTGACAGGTTCGCCGTTAAGGGAAAAACTGTTTAATGCCCCAATCAACATACTGACCAGGACAATGACTTTTCCGGCTCGCAGTATAAAACCACGTAACCGTTGCCAGCTTTGTAACAGCAAACTTTTCAGATGCGGAACATGCCAGACAGGCAACTCCATAACGAATGGGCTGGCACTGCCACGCATCAGGGTGTGCCTTAATGTCAGCCCGGTCAGGACAGCCATCACAATACCCAGCAGGTATAAACTAAATACAATCAGTGAGCCATGCTGACCAAAGAAAGCAGCAGTGAATACGGCAAAAATGGCCAGCCGTGCACCGCAGGAGATAAAAGGTGCCATCAAAATTGTCAGCAGACGTTCACGTGGCGCATCCAGGGTACGGGCGGCCATCACTGAGGGCACGTTGCAGCCAAAACCCACAATCAGTGGCACAAAGGATTTGCCAGGTAATCCCAGTGCCTGCATCAAACGATCCATGACAAAGGCGGCACGCGCCATATAGCCGGAATCTTCCAGAAAGGAGAGAAACAGGAACATCATGCCAATTTGTGGCACCAGAGGCATCACCGTATTGATCCCGCCACCAATCCCCTGAGCAAGAAACAGCGTCAGCCAGAGTGGAAAATGCAGTGTTGCGCCCAGCCATTGTGTTCCCTGGATAAAAATGGCGGCAGAGCCCATTTCAAACAGGGGTTGCAGTGCTCCCCCCAAATTGATTGCCAGGAAGAACATCAGGTACATCACCAGAAAGAAAATGGGTAGCCCCAGCCAGCGATGCATGACCAGTTGATCCAGCCGTTGAGAAAAGGTGATACCTGTTGGTTGTTGATGTATCACCGGCTGGCAGAGGATCCTGATAGCACGATAGCGACTGCTGACAATATGCTGTGCAAAATCTTCATCACGCTGCTGTAGGTGATGCAACCGGGCAGTGGTATCCCCGGTTGCCTGTTGCTGGCTCCAGATGTCACCTTCCAGCATTTGTAGCGCCAGCCAGTGTTTTCGTTGCCACGGCAGGGAAGCGGGTTGTACGGTGATGAGCTGATCTATCGCATCTTGCAGACTGGCAGGATAGCTTGTTGTGAAATCAGGGGTAGCGTGGGAGTGGCTGTCGATCGCCTGTTTGAGTTTATCCAGCCCTTTACCCCGAGTGGAAACCAGAGGAATGACCGGACAACCTAACGCCTGAGCCAGGGCATTACAGTTGATCGAGATATGCTGTCGTTCGGCAATATCCAGCATATTCAGCGCGATAATGCAGGGTTGTCCCATCTCCAGTAGTTGGATCGTCAGATAGAGGTTACGCAGCAGATTGCTGGCGTCCACCACATTGATCACCAGGTCAGCTTCACCACTGAGCAGATAGTGACAGGCAATTTGCTCGTCCAGCGATGCCTGCGCAGAGAGTGTGGTAAGCGAGTAGGTACCTGGTAAATCCACCAGTCTGACCTGATGTTCGGTGGTGTTAAATATGCCCTCTTTACGTTCAACAGTGACGCCAGCCCAGTTGCCAACCCGTTGTTGCGCACCTGTGAGCTGGTTGAATAGGGTGGTTTTACCCACATTGGGATTACCGGTGAGAGCAATGGTACAGTTTTTCATTGGCTGACCTCACTGATGGTGATGCATTCCAGTTGCAGCAGCGCCAGATCTTTTCTGCGCAGCATCAGGTCGATATTTGTGGTTTTGATATGCAGGGGATCGCCCAGAGGTGCGATACGTTCTACCAGGAAAGTGCTGCCGGGGAGCAGCCCAAGAGCCATTAATTTTTGTCGGAAAACGAGGTTCACCGTGGGGGAGAAGTGCAAAATACGGTAATGGTGCTGAGCAATCAGTTGCATAGTGTGTCCCTGCCAAATAAGAAATGACGAAGAACACAAATGTTAATGATATTGATTATCATTAACATTGATCTGGCGCAATGTTATGGCAAAAAAAGACGGTAAACTGGAAAATAACCGGGCGAATCGGTTGATCCGCCCGTTGGAGATTAACGTTTTTTCCCGAAGGCTGCGGCCAGGGCATCACCCATCGCGCTGTTACCTGCCGGCTGTGCTGCCGGACGTTTCGGACTTTTTGCCGGACGATTATTATCGCGGCTGTTGGTGGCATTATTGCTGCCGCCACGGCGGGCGTTGGTTTCGCCTGGCTGTTCATCAAGGCGCATGGTCAGTGCAATACGCTTACGCTGAATATCCACTTCCATTACTTTGACCTTCACGATATCGCCTGCTTTCACCACGGTATGTGGATCATCGACAAACTTGTCTGACAGCGAGGAGATATGCACCAAACCATCCTGGTGAACACCGATATCAACAAAGGCACCAAAGTTAGTGACGTTGGTGACAGAACCTTCCAGAATCATGCCTGGCAGCAAATCGTTCATGGTATCAACACCATCGGCAAACTGGGCGGTTTTAAATTCCGGGCGCGGGTCGCGGCCTGGTTTTTCCAGTTCTTTGATGATGTCGCTGACGGTTGGCACACCGAAACGTTCATCGGTGAAATCCACCGCTTTCAGGTCACGCAGTGCTGCGGAATTACCCATCAGTTCACTGAGAGACTGCCCTGTTGCAGCCAGAATACGTTCCACCACCGGATAGGCTTCCGGGTGAACAGTGGAGGCATCCAGTGGATTTTCGCCCTGAGTGATACGCAGGAAGCCGGCGCACTGTTCAAAGGCTTTTGGCCCCAGGCGGCTGACTTTCAGCAGTTGCTGACGGTTATGGAAACGACCATTTTCATCACGCCAGTTCACAATATTCTGGGCGATCATTTTACTTAAACCGGCAACACGGGTGAGCAATGGCACGGACGCGGTGTTCAGATCCACGCCGACGCCGTTTACGCAGTCTTCCACTACTGCATCCAGTTTTTTCGCCAGCTGGCTTTGGCTGACATCATGCTGGTACTGGCCAACACCGATGGATTTCGGATCGATTTTCACCAGTTCTGCCAGCGGGTCCTGCAAACGACGGGCAATGGACACTGCGCCACGCAGGGATACATCCAGATCCGGGAATTCCTGTGCTGCCAGTTCCGATGCCGAGTAAACCGATGCACCGGCTTCGCTGACGATCACTTTCTGGCCTTTTACCTGCGGGAACTGTTTCTGTACATCCAGATAGAAGCGTTCAGTCTCGCGCGAGGCTGTACCGTTACCAATCGCTGTCAGCTCAACATGGTATTTGGCACACAATTCAGCAACGGCGGTGGCGGCTTTAGCGACTTGCCCTGTATGCGGATAAATCGTGTGGGTAGCAACCAGCTTACCTGTCGCGTCCACAACGGCCACTTTCACCCCGGTACGCAGACCTGGATCAAGACCCATGGTGGCACGCATACCGGCAGGTGCTGCCATCAGCAGATCGCTCAGGTTACGGGCAAAGACGTTGATCGCTTCTTCCTCCGCACGCTCACGTACGGTGCTCATTAATTCGGTTTCCAGATGCAGCAGAACTTTAATGCGCCAGGTCCAGCTCACCACCGCTTTACGCCAGCTGTCAGCGGGCGCGTTATTCAGGCGCAGATCGAGGTGATCCATAATGATCTGCTCGCCGTGGCTTTCACGTGGTGGTTCATCAAACTGCGGATCCGCATTCAGCGACAGTTGCAGCACGCCTTCATTGCGACCACGGAACATCGCCAGCGCGCGGTGAGAAGGTACCGTGGACAGGGCTTCGTGATGATCAAAGTAGTCACGGAATTTCGCGCCTTCTTCCTCTTTGCCTTCAATGACGCGGGAAACCAGATGGGCATTTTTCCACAGATAATCACGTACTTTCGCCAGCAGAGTGGCATCTTCCGCGAAACGCTCCATCAGAATATAACGTGCACCATCCAGCGCGGCTTTGGTGTCTGCAATACCGTTATCGGCATTCACGTAGTCAGCGGCCAGTTGCTCCGGATCGTGGGACGGTTCCTGCCATAAGGTATCTGCCAGTGGTTCCAGTCCGGCTTCGATAGCAATTTGTCCACGGGTACGGCGCTTCGGTTTATACGGCAGGTAGAGGTCTTCCAGCTCGGTTTTACTCAGTGTGCCATTAATCGCAGCCGCCAGCTCATCGCTCAGTTTGCCCTGATCAGCAATGGATTTCAGAATCGACTGACGACGATCTTCCAGTTCACGCAGGTAACTCAGACGGGTTTCCAGTTGGCGCAACTGAGTATCATCCAGGCCACCAGTGACTTCTTTACGGTAACGGGCAATAAACGGAACGGTGTTGCCTTCATCCAGCAGACGAACAGCGGCTTCCACCTGTTCGGCACGGGCATGGAGTTCATCAGCAATAATGCGGCTCAGTGCATCTTTCATCATTGGGATACTTTTTTTGGCTTAAGAAAATAAGGGTCATTTATACGGATTGCCGGGCGAAAATGCCAATCCTGCGGCGTCTAAAGCGGCAGAATTTCGGCGATAATCCGGTAATTAAGACTGTTCTACATAGCTGATATCGTTGACATACCAGATGGCATCACCGGCAGGTGTATGCACGGTAACGGCATCACCCACCTCTTTTTTCAGCAGTGCCCGCGCCATTGGTGCATCAATGGAGATGTAGTCCTTACGACCAAAGATTTCGTCGTAGCCGACAATACGGAAACGTTTGATGTCACCCGCGTCATTTTCCACTTCCACCCAGGCACCGAAAAAGACTTTGCCATCCTGCTGTGGTGAGTAATCAACAATACGCAGTTGTTCCAGACATTTGGTGATGTAACGCACTCGGCGATCGATCTCACGCAGACGCTTTTTGTTGTACTGATAGTCAGCGTTTTCGCTGCGATCTCCCAGACTGGCAGCCCAGGTGACTTTTTTGGTGACTTCCGGGCGCTCTTCACGCCAGAGAAAATCCAGTTCCTGCTTCAGCAGATTGTAGCCTTCGCGGGTGATCAGTTTGGTTTTCATCGTTGTCCACTGCGGTAACCAGAGAAAAGGCTATTTTGTTATGAGCCGATACACAGATGCAACTGAATGATAAACAGAGAAACTTACGAGAATTCAGGCAGGATAAACCTGAGATTTTTCAAGATAACCCACTGTTTAATATGCTTTGTAACAATTTCGGCTACAATATAAACCATTATTGGCTGTTACATTTGCGCCGCTTTTTTAAAAATATCAGCTCTGGCAATAGCGCCTTTGGGAGTATCGAAATGCAAGAGAATTACAAAATTCTGGTAGTGGATGACGACATGCGTTTGCGTGCGCTGCTGGAGCGTTATCTGACCGAGCAGGGTTTTCAGGTTCGCAGTGTGGCGAACGCGGAACAGATGGATCGTCTGTTAACCCGTGAATCTTTCCACCTGATGGTGCTGGATCTGATGCTGCCAGGTGAAGATGGTTTATCTATCTGCCGCCGTCTGCGTAGCCAGAGCAATCCAATGCCGATCATTATGGTTACCGCGAAAGGGGAAGAAGTTGACCGTATCGTGGGGCTGGAAATTGGTGCTGACGACTATATTCCAAAACCGTTTAACCCACGTGAACTGCTGGCGCGTATTCGTGCGGTATTGCGTCGTCAGGCGAATGAACTGCCGGGAGCACCATCGCAGGAAGAAGCGGTGATTGCCTTTGGTAAGTTTAAGCTGAACCTTGGTACCCGTGAGATGTTCCGTGAAGACGAGCCTATGCCGCTGACCAGTGGTGAGTTCGCGGTACTGAAAGCGCTGGTAAGCCATCCGCGTGAGCCGCTGTCCCGCGATAAGCTGATGAACCTGGCGCGTGGTCGTGAATACAGTGCAATGGAACGTTCCATCGATGTACAAATTTCCCGTCTGCGTCGTATGGTGGAAGAAGATCCAGCTCATCCGCGTTATATCCAGACCGTTTGGGGACTGGGCTATGTCTTTGTACCGGACGGTAGCAAAGCATGAAGCGTTTCCGCTTCTCGCCCCGTAGTTCGTTTGCCCGCACCCTGTTATTGATCGTCACTCTGCTGTTTGTCAGTCTGGTGACGACCTACCTGGTGGTGCTGAACTTTGCCATTTTGCCGAGCCTGCAACAGTTTAATAAGGTGCTGGCGTATGAAGTGCGCATGTTAATGACGGACAGGTTGCAACTGGAGGACGGAACCCAACTGGAAGTTCCACCTGCTTTCCGGCGCGAGATTTATCGCGAACTGGGAATTTCGTTGTACACCAACGCTGCGGCGGAAGAGAGCGGATTACGCTGGGCACAGCATTACGAATTTCTCAGCCATCAGATGGCACAGCAACTGGGTGGCGAAACAGATGTACGCGTAGAAGTGAATAAGAATACGCCGGTCGTCTGGCTGAAAACCTGGCTGTCGCCGGATATCTGGGTGCGAGTACCACTGACAGAGATTCATCAGGGAGACTTCTCGCCCCTGTTCCGTTATACGCTGGCGATTATGTTGCTGGCAATTGGTGGAGCCTGGTTGTTTATTCGGGTGCAAAACCGACCGCTGGTGGAACTGGAACATGCGGCGTTAAAAGTGGGGAAAGGCGTGATCCCACCACCATTACGGGAATATGGTGCTTCGGAAGTGCGTTCTGTAACACGCGCATTTAACCAGATGGCTTCCGGGGTGAAGCAACTGGCAGATGATCGCACGCTCTTAATGGCTGGGGTGAGTCATGATTTGCGCACACCACTGACTCGCATCCGTCTGGCTACTGAAATGATGTCGGCACAGGATGGCTATCTGGCTGAATCAATAAACAAAGATATCGAAGAGTGTAATGCGATTATCGAGCAGTTTATTGATTACCTGCGCACCGGTCAGGAGATGCAGGTTGAACATGCCGATCTCAACAGTGTGTTGGGAGAAGTGGTTGCTGCAGAAAGTGGTTATGAGCGCGAAATTGAAAATGCCGTGATGCCTGCTGAACTGATGGTGGATATCAACCCATTAGCGATTAAACGGGCAGTGGCCAATATGGTGGTGAATGCTGCGCGTTATGGTAACGGCTGGATTAAAGTCAGTTCTGGTTTTGAAGCGCAACGAGCCTGGTTCCAGGTTGAAGACGATGGTCCGGGTATTGCACCGGATCAGCTTCAGCATCTGTTCCAACCCTTTGTTCGTGGTGACAGTGCCCGTAGCACCAGCGGTACCGGGTTGGGGCTGGCGATTGTGCAACGTATTATCGATGCGCATCAGGGAGAGCTGGAGATTGGTCAAAGTGAGAAAGGCGGTTTGTTAATTCGCGCCTGGTTACCATTACCGGCACAGACAGCGGGTGACAGAGATGTTAATCCCGTCGTGTGATGTTCCTGGACTATAGAAACAAAAAACGCCTGATCGCTTTGCGCATCAGGCGTTTTTTTTAGCAGATAGATCATTCAGTCCTGAGACTTTGGACGGAATTAATGTACCTGTTCGGTGCTACCTGTTGAACCATTGCGGATCGCTGCTACGTCTACTGCATCATAAACATAGTGCTCGCCGCAGTAATCACAGTGCATATCAATGTGACCATCTTCTTCCAGGATCTGGTTTACTTCATCCGCAGCCAGCGTATTCAGTACTTCACCACAACGTTCACGGGAACATGTACATTTGAAAATCACGGGTTGTGGATCGTAAACAGTCACTTCTTCCTGGTGATACAAACGCCACATCACTTCGGTTGCTGGCAGACCCAGCAGTTCTTCCGTTTTAATGGTTTCTGTCAGTGTTGCCAGGTGATTGAAGTCATCCAGACCTGCGTCCTGTGCTGGCAGAACCTGTAGCAGGATACCGGCAGCACCCACTTTCCCTTCTGTTTCACCGGTGTGAATGAACAGACGGGTTGGTAGCTGTTCTGAACGCATAAAGTAATCTTCCAGGCAAGCTGCCAGGGTATCACCTTCCAGACCAACTACGCCCTGATAACGTTCACCTTTGGTTGGCGAAATGGTAATGACCAGATAACCATTGCCGACCATGTCTTTCAGGCTGCTACCTTCAGCAATATCACCCTGCATGCGTGCTACGCCACGCATTTCCTGGTTGTTGTTACCATTGATAACAGCCAGTTTCAGCGGACCATCGCCCTGTAACTGGACAGTGATATCGCCATCAAATTTCAGGGTAGCCGTCAGCAGGCTGGTGGCTACCAGCAGCTCGCCCAGAATTTGCTGTACTGGTTGCGGATAGTCATGGCCTTCAATGATTTGACGCCAGGTATCAGATACAGTGACCAGCTCGCCACGTACAGCGTGGTTTTCAAACAGGTAACGGTACATTTGGTCTTGCTGGGACATATTTTTTCTCTCGTTGTGGCGAATTACTCGTCGCCAAAATTTTTAAATTTCATCAGGTCACGGCGTTCTTTTTTATCCGGACGTCTGTCAGGATGCGGCATGCTGAGGGCATTCATTTTCCGCGCCAGCGCCATTTTTTCCCGTTTCTCAATACTCTGTTCGGTTTCCCGATACAGTTGTTGTGCTTCCGTTGCGGGGCCACGTTTGTCACTGACTACCTGAATAATCACGGTACGCTCGTCATTACCCTGACGTAAGGTCAGTTCAGCGGCGACTTCTACCAGTTTGCTCGGCTTACTGCGTTGGCCGTTATAGTGGACTTTTCCGCCTTCGATCATTTCACGGGCAATGGCGCGGGTTTTATAAAAACGTGCCGCCCACAGCCATTTATCAAGTCGGATCCCTGCGATGGATGTCTCTTTCATCGTGTTACTCCTGTCGGGAAGCTCCTTATGTATGGGTCAGTGTCTGTACTTTCAAGCGGCATCAGAGAGACAAAAACACATTATCTGCAGCCCACATGGGGCTCATAGCAGAAAGCAACAGACACAACTACCAGGGGAGCTGACTGAAGGATGATGCAGCTGTAAAAATAGCACAGATGCATCGATCAGAACATGGAACGCAACGGATGGATTTTACTCAATGTATGGCTAAAACAGGTATCATAATAGTGCTGAATTTCCAGTAAACGCAGACGATTACGGTAGATTCGGCGCACAGTCAGGAACACATTTCCTGTCAGAGTCAGGAGTAAAACCAACAACAGCAGGCTGGAACCGAAGTAACGCCAGAGTGTTAGCGTGTCTGGTTCACTGTGTAACGCAATATGTTGGGTGCCATTCGCATCCATGGTGATATTCGTAATGATGCCACGAGCTGTAAAAGGTGTATGTAGCAGCATGCTGGCAAGATGTTGCAGTGCCGACCATTGCTCCGGGGCATTGTAGTCAAACAGAGAAATAGCAGGCGCCGGGTGGCTCACCAGTGAATGTCCTTCATCGCTGAAAATGACAAAACCACCGGGTGGCGGGCTGTTCAGCATATTAATGGCCTGTTGGGTTTCCCGAGAGAAGAACGTGGCGGTGGCACTGTTCACCAGGTTTTCCAGAATGTCCGCACTTACCGGGCGTAGTAGCACATTCATGCCTTTCAGTTTACCGGAGTTGGCCCGCTTCACCAGAATTGTCCAGTTTTTTGCATTACCCAGGTTGACCAGTGCGTTTTTCAATCGTACACAATCCTGCTTTTGCTGGCATAAATCCTGTGTCTTTCGGACAATATCAGCAAAATCACTCAACAGGATCATGCCCGATTTTTGGATAGCAGTTGCCAGTTGTGGATTCAGTTTTGTATCTGAACCCTCCTGAGGATGTAATTGCTGGTGGGTGCTTTCCAGTAATGCGGTTGCCTGGTCTATAACATCAGACTGCGGTAAGGGCAGTGTCGGGGCATTATTCCAGTACAATGCGGAACAGTCGAAAGGCATAAAGGCGTAACTACGATTTCCCTGATAAGAGGCAGGAATCGAACACATTCCAGTCCCTTTCACAGTCAGTTTATCTCCCACTACAAGTGGCGTTTTTTCTAACTCAGCGACTTGAGAAACTTCCAGATTATCAGTGCCTTTTACCCAGGCCAGGGTCATTTTGAGCGGCATGCTCAGAGGGATCCAGCCAATCAGTAATATCAGGACAATCAGTGAACACACCGCCAGGACAATATTCTTTTTCCAGCGCTGAAGCGGAAAATTGCGTGCTTCATCCTGCAGAGATAAGAACGATCCCTGGCGTACGACATGACGATTAAGATAGATATCAATTTCGGTTTTTTGCCCAAGATCCTGCTCAACGTAATTCTGCCAGTGTGACGGATAGATCAGGTCGAGGCTACCCAACGAGATATGGTTGAGTTGGCCCTGGTTGGATTCACCAAACAGCCCCCAGCGTTTTGGTGCACCACGCAGACAGTGGATTTCTTTCAGATCTTTTTCTCGTGGCGAGCGATATAACAGCCAGCCACTGCTCAGGAGTAACGCCGTTGCCAGCGTTGCCAGCCAGGGCATGAGCACCAGTGGGCTGATCAGGCTAAAGAAAAACAGCAACAGAGCCATTCCCGCCATTAATGCTTCACGAATACCTTCCGGGCGACTCAGCTCGTATTCTTCCCGACTTTCTTTACGAACATTCAGTAGTTCAATCTGTTCGCTTTCTGCTTTTAGGATCGCCGCATTTTTCCCTGTGGGATGTACTGCCGGAAGTAAAAGTGGTGTATCCCAGTCATATTGCGTTAGCTGATGACCATTCAGTGAGATGACCAGTGGAATGGTTTGTGTTCTGATTAATTCAACATAGTTTTCATCGGTAATGTACTGTTCCCACAGTGGTGGGAGATGCACTTCAACCGCATCAAGATAGTAACGCCACTTATAGGGATCATCTGTGGAGAGACCATAACGGGTAATGGTATGCGTCACCGGATAGACCTGATGACTGTATGAGGCCAGGGACAAAGGTTCAGGGGCACTGCCCGGTGGCGATACTCTCTGATGCCGGGAAAGAGATGCCAGATAACGTTCTGTCGCGACACGTTCCTCTGTGCTTAGCTGTCGGCTGGATGCATGGACAAAAGGTAACGATTTTGACAGCAATGCCCGCTGCCGAGAGACATACCAAAAAAGTGCACCCGCAATAATTGAACAGGCCAGCATTGCAAGCAATATGATTACTGTTGTGCTCATGCTTTTTTCATTCCTGCCAGGTGGCTCCTGTTGCGGTGCTGGTGTAAGACTTTGGTCATGTCTAAACTTAATTCAGACGAGGAAAATTATCGACGATTTTCCGTAAGCAAATTTTATCGGGTATTGTTGGAATTAAGTATCGGTATAATCCGATTCCCTTATTTAAAAATAAAAAAATGCAAAAAAAATTTCCTTATGTTAACAATGAGTTGTTATGAACAGACTCGATAATTTGTGTGATGACTGGAGCAGGTTCTTATGAGCAGACAATTACAGAAACCTGAAATTCTCAATATAGAGACGGTTGCCCGTTCGCGGCTATTCACGGTGGAAAGTGTTGATCTGGCTTTCAGTAATGGCACCCGCCGGGTTTATGAACGTATGAAGCCTTATGAACGGGAAGCGGTAATGATTGTGCCGATTATCGACAATCATGTGATCCTGATTCAGGAATATGCTGTTGGCCTGGAAAGTTATGAGCTGGGTTTCCCAAAAGGTTTGATGGATCCGGGAGAGACACCGTTCGAATCAGCAAATCGTGAGCTGAAGGAAGAGGTCGGATTCGGGGCACAGGATTTGACACAACTGGGTAAACTGACAATGGCGCCCTCTTATTTTTCCAGCAAAATGAATATTGTGGTGGCGGAAAATCTCTATTCAGAACAACTGGAAGGCGATGAACCTGAGCCATTAGTGCAGGTGCGTTGGCCACTGGATAACTTGCTGGCACTGTTGGATGAACCTGATTTTCGGGAGGCGCGTAATGTGAGTGCGCTGTTCCTGGTTAGAGAATGGCTGGTGAAACAGGGACGTCTGCATTACTGACAAAACAGGTTATTGCGGAAGCAAAATAATAAAGCCGGGATATAACCTCATGCTGATCACCTGAAGTGAACAACATGGGGAAATAGCCCGGCTTTATTGTGGCTGATGATCAGTTCTGTATTAGAACAGTTCCTGGCTTTCACCATTGTCGGTAATGGTGGTACCGACATCGTGTACGGAATACTCTGTCGGTTGTGTACCTTCTATAAAGTATTCCTGACGGGTATTGCTGCCACCACTTGCCAGTTTACCGGTGTTGCGATCGATTGTGACGGTAACAACACCTTCTGGTGGTGTGAGAGGTTGTACCGGAACACCATCCAGAGCGGCTTGCATAAATTCATCCCAGGCCGGCTGAGCACTCTTCGCTCCCCCTTCGTAGCCTGAAATTTGTCCTTTAATCGCCCCTGATGCGGTTGTTCTGCCCAAATTGCGGCGATGGTCATCAAAGCCAATCCAGACAGACGTCACAACGCCAGGCCCATAACCAGAGAACCATGCATCTTTTGAGCTGTTGGTTGTCCCGGTTTTACCACCAATATCATTACGTTTCAGGTCACGACCGGCACGCCAGCCTGTTCCCATCCAGCCGGGTTCACCGAAGACATTGGAATTGAGCGCACTTTTAATCAGGAAAGAGAGCTGTGTATTGATCACATGTGGTGCATATATTGGTTGATCATCCGTTTTCTGAGCAACCTGCTCCAGATCCACCTGTGGCTCCGCTTCTGTTTGTTCTTCCTGAGAAACGGCAACGTTTTCCACACTATCTTCGCTCAAAGCGATAGATTTTTGCGTATCTCCGTACACAACAGGCAGGTCGCAGGCAGGGCAGGCCACTTTCGGTTTTTCCTCAAAGACGATGTCGCCAGCTTCATTTTCAATACGGGTAATGAAGTAAGGATCAACCAGGAAACCGCCATTAGCCATCACCGCGTAGCCACGTACCAGTTGTAATGGAGTAAACGATGCAGAACCCAGAGCCAGGGATTCGGTATGGACAATATTTTTAGCCGGGAAACCAAAACGTTGCAGGTATCCTGCGGCATAGTCCACGCCCATTGCGCGCATTGCGCGTACCATCACCACGTTTTTGGATAACCCTAATCCCTGACGCAGACGGATTGGACCTGCATAAGTATTTGGGGAGTTTTTTGGTCGCCAGTCAGTGCCTGCACCGGCATCCCAGCGAGAAATAGGAACGTCGTTCAGCAGAGAAGCCAGCGTCAGTCCTTTATCCATTGCAGCGGTATACAGGAAAGGTTTGATATTGGAACCAACCTGACGCAATGCCTGAGTCGCACGGTTAAACTCACTCAAAGAGAAGTCGAAACCGCCGACCAGTGCGCGTACTGAACCATTATGTGGATCAAGGGAAACCAGCGCCGAGTTTACATCCGGGATCTGTGCCAGCCACCATTGTTGATCAACCTGACGGACCCAAATCTGTTGGCCAGCTTGCAGAACCTGATCCACTGATCGTGGTGTTGCGCCTTGCTGTGTATCGGATTTGAATGCACGTGCCCAGCGAACACCAGACAGGGTTAATTCTACGGTGCTGCCATCACGCATCATCACACTGGCTGAATCATGGTTACTTTGCATGATGATGGCCGGATGTAATGGACCGTAGACAGGTAACGATTTTAGTTTTTTCAGGATCGCGGCATTATCCCAGGCAGTTTCACCGGTTTTCCACAACACCTCTGCCGGACCACGGTAGCCGTGACGCATATCGTAGGCCAGGACGTTATCCTGCACTGATTTCTCTGCGGCCAGCTGCAGTTTTTCTGTGACTGTGGTGTACACCTTATAACCATCGTTATAGGCATCATCACCGTAACGTTTCACCATTTCCTGACGCACCATCTCTGTCAAATAAGGGGCGGAAAAGGCAATTTCAGGAGCATGATAGTGTGCAACCAGCGGTGAATTACGCGCTTCGTCGTACTGCGACTGAGTTATGTATTGTTGATCCAACATACGCGCCAGCACGGTATTACGACGTGAAACGGCACGTTCATGCGAATACAGTGGATTGAATGTGGACGGTGCTTTTGGTAGCCCGGCAATCATTGCCATTTCACCCAGTGATAGCTGATCAACTTCTTTACCAAAATACACACGTGCAGCAGCGCCCACACCATAGGCGTGGTAACCGAGATAAATCTTATTCAGATACAGTTCAAGAATTTCATCCTTGCTCATCATTTGTTCGATACGAATGGCGAGGAAGGCTTCCTTGATTTTACGCATTAGCGTTTTTTCCGGACTGAGGAAAAAGTTACGTGCTAATTGCTGCGTAATGGTACTGGCACCCTGAGAAGCATGACCGGAAAGTAATGCAATACTGGCTGCGCGGAAAATCCCGACAGGGTCAACGCCATGGTGCTCATAGAAACGGCTATCTTCGGTAGCAATAAATGCTTTCACCATGACAGGTGGAATTTGCTGTAATTCCAGAGGGATACGACGTTTTTCCCCAAACTGTGCGATAAGTTGATTATCGGCACTGTAGATCTGCATTGGCGTTTGTAAACGCACGTCTTTCAGCGTAGAGACATCTGGTAACTGCGGTTCGATATATTTGTACAAACCGTAGATCGAACCAGCTCCCAGCAAAATGCAACACACTGCAAGGATGAATAAATACTTTACGAACTTCACCTGATATTTCCCATTTAGAGTCGGTTGGGCAGTTTATAAACAATCGTGCGGTAGTATAAAGGCAAGCCAGTAGCCTGGATACGTTCTTTTGTAACTGACGATAAGGAGATTTCGTCAATGGCTTTTCAGACATGGCAAGTCGGGTTGGATATACAAAATGGGCAACTTTGTGCCATTGGTATCCAGCGTCGCCGAAATGGCTGGCAGCTGCGTCACTGGTGGCAGCATACGTTGCCGCACGATACTTTAAGAAATGGCCTGGTGCAACGTCAGGAAAATCTTATTGCTGTTCTGCAGCAGTGGCAACGGCTGTTACCAGCGAAAATTTCCCTGCGCGTTGGCTTTCCTCCACAACTGGCGATGCAACGTCAACTGAGCCTGCCCCCCATATCGCTGCGAGGCGCGGGATATCATAATTATATCCAGGCTGCTGCTAAACGCCTGTTTCCCATCGATCCCCAGACGCTGGCGATGGATTTTAGAACAGACAAACACAGTGCGAATCAGTTAACACTGACGGCAACCCGTAAAGAGGCTTTACACAACTGGCTTCAGTGTTTGCAACAGGCAGGCAGGGTGCCACAGGTCGTGGATTTAACGCCATCAGCGCTGTCTGTACTGTCACCGGTGCTGGGGCTGGAACCGGATGTGACACTGGTACACAGATTACATGATCACTGGTTATGGTATTCCCCCCGTCAGCGTGAGCACGCGTGGGGATGGTGTCCTCTGGATGAAGCAGAAACATTCTCACTGCTACAACAGCGTTATTTGTCTGCTGAAAGCGTGGTTCACTACAGTTCTGTGCTGGGTGAACTCCCTCCTGAGGGCACACAGGCGCTGTCTCCTTTCACTGCATTACGTTTCCTGCAGCCTCCCTTACCGGCAGCCGAGAGCATGTATACACTCGCGCTGGGATTGGCATTACGTCCGGAGGATCGCTAATGACCGGTATTAATTTTATGCCCTGGCGGCAGCAGCGATTACAGCAACGGTGGTGCTACTGGAAAGGCGGGGGACTCTGTTTGCTGATTAGCCTGATTTGTGGTGTGCAGTATGGCTACTGGCAGGATCAACTGAATCGACAACGGCAACAGGGATTGGATTTGTGGCCGACGATGTTCAGGGATATTGCTGAATACCAGCAACGTACCCGGGCATTACAACAACAGATCCAGCAACAGCAGCAAATCGTACAGTTACGTGAACAACGACAGCAGGCGCTGTCTCGCTGGCAGACGTTTATGCACCTGTTGGAAGATAACATTCCGGAAAATACCTGGCTGCAAAGTTTGCAGAAAGAGCAGCAACATGTGGAGCTACAAGGTTTCAGCCACAGTATTGTTGAATTGCATAATTTACGGGATGCATTGCGTCAGCATGGCGATATTCAGAGTGTCAAAACAGGGACTCTGCGTCGCGAGACATCGGGAAATATTCGTTTTTCGATGCTGATTACATTGAAAAATGGGGTCCCGGATGCGCAATAACCGCTGGGTTCTGGCCTGGCTGGAGGCCGGTTATGGGGTTCAGTGGATCACTGTGGGCAGTGGCGGTTTGGTTCTTTTTTTCCTGTTCTGGCAATACGGATGGTCTCCGATACAACAAAAAGAGCACTGGCTCACGCAACAGGAACAGCAGCAATATCATCAATATCAGCAACGTTTACAGGCACTGTATGCTTTACCTGCGATCTCCCAACTGGAACGGCAGGAGGTACAGCTCAGGGAACAAATATTGACTGACACCGCGCCGCATTTTTCTTTACCCACCTTGTTGTCCACTAGTGGCGGGCGTCTTGAACAGTGGCAACCAGAGGAAAAGGGCGGTGAATTGGCGTTGATACTGGACTGGGGGCAGCTCAGTGATCTGCTTGATTATTTGCAGCAGGTAAAACCCACACTTTCACTTCCGACTTTTGTCTTACAGGGAACCTCCCCACAACTTCATTTACGGATGCAACTTCACTATGAAAAGTAACTTTTTCGTGTTGTTACTGGTGATGAGCACAGTATGGGCTCGGGATCCCTTTTTACCTGCAGGAGCATCACCATGCTTACTGGAAACAGAGACAGATTTCTCCTGGCGCTTACAAGGCGTAATTGGACGGCCTGATAATTATCAGGCCTGGTTGAAGTCACCAACATCGATCCGACAACATGTTGCGGTGAATGATCCATTGCCCAATGGAGGATGGCGGGTAACACAAATTGACTTACACAGTGTGTCATTGACGGACAGTACGCAATGTCAGCCGTCGTTAACACTGCATTTAAAAGGAGTAAACAAGGATGTTAAGGATAGCTCTCACTCTGTTGTTGTTCGTCAGCCTTATCAGTCGGGGGGATGAGCCACTTTCACTGGCGTTTGAAGATGCCCCTGTCAGCCAGGTATTACAGGCTTTAGCACAGTATCAACAACTGAATCTGTTGGTTGCTCCTGAAGTGGAGGGTTCTCTGACGTTACAACTGCGGGATATCCCTTGGAAACAGGCGCTGGATTTGGTGGCAAAAATGGGGAGACTCAGCATTGAACAGGAAGGAAATGTCTTGCTGGTTTTTCCTGAAGGCCGGGAAAAAGAGCAGCAACGTAAAGCCGCAACGGAGCGGGAAGAAGCGGAGTTAAATATGCCGCTGGAGACACAAACACTGGCCTTCAGATATGCAGATGCCGCTGTACTCAATACCAGCTTGCAGTCTGAACGCAGCAGACTGATGACTCCGCGAGGAAGCATCACGCTGGATACCCGTACCAACTCTCTGTTATTGCGTGATACCCATAAAGCGCTGACGCAAACCCGACACTGGTTACAGCAACTGGATGTTCCTTTGGAACAGGTGGAACTGGCTGCTCAGATTGTCACGATCAGTGAAGAAAGTTTGCGCGAACTGGGTGTGAACTGGGGACTGAAGGGGAGTGATCAAGTGGCTGACGCACTACGATCCAGCCAGTTACGTGCAGATTTAGGTGTGGCGCATCCGGCTGGTATTTTGGGGTTTAATGTTGCAAAACTGGATGGTCGTTTATTGGATCTGGAATTGAGTGCATTGGAGAGAGAAGAACAGGCCGATATTATCGCCAGTCCGCGTCTTTTTACTTCACATCAGCAAACCGCCAGTATTAAACAAGGTACAGAAATTCCCTACGAAGTATCCAGCGGCAGCAGTGGCGCTACCACCATGGAATTTAAAGAAGCGGTGTTGGGGATGGAAGTGACGCCTGTCATTCAGGGGAATGGGCGGATCCAGCTAAAGATACATCTCAGTCAGAATGTCCCTGGCCGTACTATGCGTAGTGGTGACAGTAACGTATTGACGATAGATAAGCAGGAGATTGATACGCAGGTGACATTAAAAGACGGGCAGACGCTGGCGCTGGGAGGCATTTTTCAGCAACAAAGTGCCAGCGGACAAACGCAGGTTCCTCTGCTTGGCGATATTCCGGTATTGGGTCGGCTGTTTCGTCATGATATCCGTGAACAAAAACGCAGAGAGCTGGTGATCTTCATTACACCCCGCCTGATTCATAGTGATGGAGACTGACCGACGGTAAACGTATTTCTGTACATTTTTTTCCTGCATTTTATTACGGTTACGTTTGACGCAAGGGCTGAATTAGCTTACAAGGTTTAGCGATTTTACATATCAGGCTGACAGCCTGGATAGAGGAATACATTTTAACCGTTCTTTATCGTGCGCAAACGGCGTAGCCGATGCAACCATCTCCGGCTGATAAATGAGACGGACTGAAACATGCCAGAAAACTTTGGCAATGAGTAAGGTAGATTTAATCGGTTGCCAAAACCCCTTCAGTGTTGAGATAATTTTTGGTCTGACTCTCGCACTTTAGCTCATGAGGTTTCAGTTCATGTCCTGCCTGATTCAGGCGGGGTATCATCAACGAATAGTCTTAGTAATACCGAAAAAATGGCAGAGAAACGCAATATCTTTCTGGTTGGGCCTATGGGTGCCGGCAAAAGCACTATTGGGCGTCAGTTAGCTCAACAACTCAATATGGAATTTTTCGATTCCGATCAAGAAATTGAGCGCCGTACCGGAGCTGATGTAGGCTGGGTTTTCGACGTTGAAGGCGAAGAAGGTTTCCGCGATCGCGAAGAAAAAATTATTAACGAACTTACTGAAAAACAAGGCATTGTGCTGGCGACAGGTGGCGGCTCCGTCAAATCTCGCGAAACGCGCAACCGTCTCTCCGCGCGTGGCGTTGTGGTCTATCTTGAAACCACAATCGAGAAACAGTTAGCTCGTACACAACGTGATAAAAAACGTCCATTGTTGCAGGTTGATGCGCCAGCTCGTGAAGTGTTGGAAGCATTAGCAGATGAACGCAATCCGATGTATGAAGAGATTGCTGACGTTACCATTCGCACTGATGATCAAAGTGCAAAGGTTGTAGCGAATCAGATTATCAATATGTTGGAAAAGAGCTGAACAATGCTCTGATGACATTGCCTGGATGAGGCACAGCAGAAAAGGTGATACAGCGTCATGGAGAAGGTTACTGTAACTCTTGGGGAGCGTAGTTACCCCATTACTATCGCAACAGGATTATTTTCTGATCCGGCTTCTTTCTGGCCATTAAAGGCCGGCGATAATGCCATGTTGGTGACAAACCAGACGCTGGCACCTCTCTATCTGGATACATTACGTCAGAGCCTGGAGGCGGCTGGCGTTATTGTTGATCAGGTGGTTCTGCCAGATGGTGAGCAGTTTAAAACGCTTGCTGTGATGGATCAGATCTTTACTGCTTTGCTGGAAAAACCGCATGGACGGGATACTACGCTGATTGCCCTTGGCGGTGGCGTCATCGGTGATATGACCGGATTTGCCGCAGCCAGTTATCAGCGTGGCGTACGTTTTATTCAGGTGCCTACCACGCTGTTATCGCAGGTTGATTCCTCCGTTGGCGGTAAAACGGCGGTGAATCATCCACTGGGCAAAAATATGATTGGGGCATTTTATCAACCGGCATCCGTTGTGGTTGATCTTGATTGCCTGAAAACATTACCTGCCCGAGAGCTGTCTTCCGGTCTGGCCGAAGTGATTAAATATGGCATCATTCTTGACGGTGAGTTCTTTAACTGGCTGGAAGATAATCTGGATGCCTTATTGGCACTGGACAGCAAGGCGATGGCGTATTGTATTCGTCGTTGTTGCGAAATTAAGGCTGATGTTGTCGCCGCAGATGAACACGAAAAAGGCCTGCGGGCGCTCCTCAACCTGGGTCATACCTATGGTCATGCAATAGAAGCTCATATGGGATATGGCAACTGGTTGCATGGTGAAGCTGTTGCCGCCGGGATGGTAATGGCGGCGCGTAATGCGGAACGTTTAGGTCAGTTCAAAGCAGCAGATACAGACAGAATCATTGCTTTGTTGCAGCGAGCAGGATTGCCAGTTAATGGTCCTGATTCCATGGAACCGACAGATTATCTGCCGCATATGATGCGTGATAAGAAAGTGCTTGCGGGCCAGTTACGTCTGGTTCTGCCTTTGGCGATTGGTAAATCTGAAGTACGTAGTGGCGTGTCACATGAAACTGTGTTGGCATCGATCCAGGACTGTAAAAAATCTTAATTTATTTAAACAGTTATTCGAATATTTCGATAACTGCTATTTTTACATAACTGTTTGTTAAGTAGATGAGTAGCGTAACCGCTCTACAGGAGGAGGTTAAATGGACGAGTTTAAACCGGAAGACGAGTTAAAACCTGACACCAGTGACCGCCGACCACAGCGGCCGCGTAAGGCATCTTCACTGTCATTACCAAAAATCGCCGTTTCCCGTCAGCATGTGATGATGGGTACAGGCATTTTGGTATTAGTGCTTTTGATTTTGGGTATTGGTTCGGCACTAAATTCACCGGGTAAACAGGGTGAGCAGGAAGTGGCATCCGGCGGAGAGAAAACGATTGATCTGTCGGGATCAGCTTCCATCAATGGACAGCCTCAGGCAGATGTTGGTGCTAACAATGTATCTCCAGGTCAAAACCTGTCTCCGGATCAAACCGCATCTGCGCCACAGGAATTGAATATTCCACAAATCGCATCTTCGCCGACAGAAGCGCAACCACTGACGACACCGGATAACCAGCAACGTTTGGAATTACCGGGTGATTTGAATACTGCTCTGAGTTCTCAGCAGGAAAATATTGATGCGGCTTCAGCTGCCAGTACTTCTGTCGGGCAACCTGCGGTTGTTCACCACAAGCCTGTACAGCAGAGTAAACCTGTTGTTCAGAAACCCGCGGTGAAAGAGAGTAAAACCGCGCTGCAAGAGAGTAAACCTGTGGTGACACCTCGTCATCGTCCGGAACCGAAGATTCAGGCTCCATCGGTTACAAAAAATACGACTCAGCATGCAGGAACGGCGGTACCGGGTAGTCATTATACATTACAACTAAGTAGCGCTTCCCGTTCTGATACGTTGAATGCTTGGGCCAAAAAACAAAATCTGAGTAATTATCGGGTTTATCAGACAACACGTGATGGTCATCCATGGTACGTATTAATCAGTGGTTCTTATAATACGACCTCTGAAGCTAAACGTGCTATTGCTGCACTGCCTGCAGGCGTGCAAGCCCAGAAACCATGGATTAAACCTGTGAGTCAGGTACAGAAAGAAGCTAAAAAATAATCATGAGCCGGGGAAACCCGGCTTATCACGAAATGCTGGCGTGTTCATACACGCAGACCTTTCAAAGCGCAGCCAGGATGCTGTCGGTATAACCACAGCCTGATGAGTAAAATAATTAACGACGGCATGAAAAAGAATCGCGCTTTTCTTAAATGGGCAGGCGGTAAGTACCCATTGCTTGATGATATTAAACGCCATTTACCAGAGGGTGATTGCCTGATCGAACCGTTTGTCGGTGCAGGGTCGGTATTCCTTAACACCGAATATCCACGTTATATTCTGGCCGATATCAACAGTGATCTGATCAATCTCTACAACATTGTCAAAGAGCGTCCGGATGAGTTTGTCACTGATGCCCGGTCTCTCTTTACGGCAGAGTGCAATGAATCTGAGGTGTATTACGCTCAGCGGAAGGCATTCAATCAGAGCCGGGATTCTTATCACCGGGCGCTGTTATTTTTGTATTTGAATCGCCACTGCTATAACGGATTATGCCGTTATAACCTGAGTGGTGAGTTTAATGTGCCTTTTGGACGTTATCGCCGTCCCTATTTCCCGGAAGCTGAGTTGTATGTGTTCGCTGAGCGGGCACAGCAGGCGACATTTGTTTGTGAATCATATGATGCAACCCTGGCCAAAGCCGAAACAGGGGCTGTGATATATTGTGATCCACCGTATGCGCCGTTGTCGGCGACAGCTAATTTTACGGCTTATCACACGAACAACTTCAGTATGGTTGAACAGAAACGTCTGGCAGAAATGGCGATGTCATTGTCACAGGACAGCCATATCCCGGTACTGATCTCTAATCATGATACGCCGTTAACACGTGACTGGTATCAGGGAGCTGATCTGTACCAAATTAAAGTACGTCGTTCGATTAGCCGCAGTGGCAACTCACGCAGTAAAGTGAATGAATTACTGGCTATGTATACTGCCAGTGAACCAATGGAATCAACGGAATAGCGGCAAAACAGCCCAGCCGGGCTGTGAGCGCGGTTATCAGAAAATAAGCCTGGGAGAAACGGATGAAACAGTTTTTAATTGCCCCATCAATTCTTTCCGCAGACTTTGCCCGTCTGGGTGAAGATACCGCAAAAGCACTGGCGGCGGGTGGTGATGTTGTGCATTTTGATGTGATGGATAACCATTATGTGCCAAACCTGACCATGGGACCGATGGTGCTTAAAGCATTGCGTGATTATGGTATTACTGCCCCCATTGATGTGCACCTGATGGCGAAACCTGTTGATCGCCTGATCCCCGATTTTGCCAAAGCGGGTGCCAGTTACATTACATTCCATCCTGAAGCATCTGAGCATGTTGACCGCTCATTACAACTGATCAAAGAGCATGGCTGTAAAGCGGGTCTGGTGCTGAATCCTGCCACTCCACTGAATGTTCTCGACTATGTGATGGATAAACTGGACGTCATTCTGCTGATGTCTGTGAATCCAGGCTTTGGTGGCCAGTCATTCATTCCGGGAACATTAAACAAACTGCGGGATGTGCGTAAGCTGATTGATCAAAGCGGTTACGATATTCGCCTTGAAGTGGATGGTGGGGTGAAAGCTGAGAATATTGCTGAAATCGCAGCAGCGGGCGCAGATATGTTTGTTGCTGGTTCCGCGATTTTTGGCCAACCCGATTACAAAAAAGTGATCGATAGTATGCGCAATGAACTGGAAAAATCTCGTCATGGCTCATTTCACTAATATTCGCGCTCTGGCATTTGATCTCGATGGTACGCTGGTGGACAGTTTACCGGGATTAGCCAGTGCGATAGATAATATGTTAACGGATCTGCAATTGCCTGTTGCCAGGGCAGAACGAATTTCTACCTGGATTGGTAACGGTGCAGATATCCTGGTCGAACGAGCACTGACCTGGGCACAAAACCAGGCTCCGCAGGAAAGTGTGTTGCGTGAAGCTCGTGTGCTGTTTGACAACCATTATGCCAACAGTGTGGAAGCGGGCAGCGTGCTCTATCCACAGGTACAGGAAACGCTGGCAAAACTGGCTGAGAACAAGGTGCCACTGGCTATCGTCACCAATAAACCGACACCGTTTGTGGCTCCGTTGCTACAGTCACTGGGCATTGATACGTATTTCTCTCTGGTGATTGGTGGTGATGATGTGGCGGCGAAAAAACCACATCCTGCACCGTTGTTTATGGTGTTAGGTAAATTTGGTTTACTGCCTCAGGAGTTACTGTTTGTCGGGGATTCGCGTAATGATATTCTGGCAGCGAAAGCGGCAGGATGTCCCTGTGTTGGTATGACCTACGGCTATAACTATGGTGAGTCGATTACCACCAGTCAGCCAGACCTTACACTTGATCACTTTAACGATTTAATGCCCTCTTTGGGGCGGTAATTATCAGGACGGAAACATGAGCAAACCCATTGTATTTAGCGGCGCACAGCCATCAGGTGAACTGACCATCGGTAACTATATGGGAGCGCTGCGTCAGTGGGTACAGATGCAGGATGATTATCACTGTATTTACTGCATCGTTGACCAGCACGCGATCACTGTTCGTCAGGATCCGGCGGCACTGCGTAAAGCCACTCTGGACACGCTGGCACTGTATCTGGCCTGTGGTATTGATCCGGAAAAAAGCACCATTTTTGTTCAGTCCCATGTTCCTGAACATGCACAGCTTGGCTGGGTACTGAACTGTTACACCTATTTCGGTGAACTGAGCCGTATGACACAGTTCAAGGATAAATCTGCGCGTTACGAAGAGAACATCAATGCCGGTCTGTTTGATTATCCGGTGTTGATGGCGGCAGATATCCTGCTGTATCAAACCACGCAGGTGCCGGTAGGCGAAGATCAGAAACAGCACCTGGAACTGAGCCGCGATGTGGCATCCCGTTTCAACGCGCTGTATGGTGATGTTTTCAAAGTGCCGGAACCATTTATTCCTAAATCCGGTGCCCGCGTGATGTCATTGCTGGAACCGACTAAGAAGATGTCCAAGTCGGATGATAACCGCAATAACGTTATCGGCCTGCTGGAAGACCCAAAAGCGGTCGTGAAGAAGATCAAACGTGCTATGACTGATGGTGATGAGCCACCTGTTGTTCGTTACGATGTGAAAAACAAACCAGGTGTGTCTAACCTGCTGGATATTCTGTCTGGTGTGACAGGTAAGCCAGTGACCGAACTGGAAAAAGAGTTTGAAGGTCAGATGTATGGTCATCTGAAAGGTGCTGTCGCCGATGCGGTGTCCGGTATGCTGAGTGAACTGCAGGAACGTTATCATCGTTATCGTAATGATGAGGCGTTCCTGCAACAGGTTATGCGTGATGGTGCGGCTAAAGCCCGTGCTCGTGCACAGGAAACCCTGAAACATGTTTATGACGTGATCGGGTTTGTTGCTCAGCCATAAGGCATGGTGATAAAGGATGGGCAGATGTCCATCCTGTTTTTCGCTAATTAAACGTAAAAAAGGCCGCTACAGCAAATGTAGCGGCCTTTTTCGTCAGTATCATCACTGAATAGCTGATACGCGATTAATGCGAATTCAGATGTCCATGCAGTTTATGTTTACTGACAAAGCCCAGCAGCAGACACATGACAAAGACTACAGCATACAAACCATTTGCCGTTGCCAGAGCAGCATGCGCGCCGCCTTTTTCCACAATCGGGCCTGTCACCACGAATGTCAGCATGGTGCCGATGGTGCCGCAGGTCAGAATAAAGTTCACCAGTTTTGGTGATGCTACCTTGGTCTGCAGGGAACCCAGAGTAATGATGGTGGTGTAAATCGCACTGGAGAAGAAGCCCAGGCTGAGCATAATCCACTTCATCATTGCCGCATCGGTCGTGGTGATAAACCAGTACATCAGCAGTGTTGCCATCAACGCCAGCAGGGTCACAATGCGTTGCGGATCGAAGAAACGCAGAATTGCACTGAATGCCCACATACCCACCATATACGCGGTCCAGAAGTTACCTACCAGGCCACCCGCCTGGCCGATATTCATCCCCATGCTTTTGGTTGCATATTGTGGCACCCAGCCGATAAAGCCGAGCTGACCCAGGATATAACACAGCGCAGCAACAGCCAGCAGTGCAACACCCGTACCCCATTTTTCTTTCTGTACAACTTCACCTTTGGCTGCTTTTTTACCCAGTACCGGGAATTCAAAGCACAGCGCCAGAATAAAGATGGCGACATAGATAACGCCAATACAGACGTAAACCCAATACCACGGCAGGGAACGTGCCAGCAAAGCTGCAGCAATGATTGGGAAAATAGTGCCTGCCATACTGAAGAAGGAATCGGTAAACAGCAGGCGTGAACCGCGTTGACGACCTTCATACAGATGAGTGATCAGGAAAGTACCAATCGACATGGTAATACCACTGACCACACCTAACACAAACATGCAGAGTGAGAATACATTGATATTGTGGGTAGTCATCAGCCCTGACACCGCAAGTACCATCAACACGAAGCCAAAGATCAGCTGACGTTTCAGGGGTACGATTTCCATCAACCAGGCATTCAGGAAGACGGCGGCGAGAATACCGGCATTAAGAAAGGTAAACGTGTTGCTCATCTGAGCGACGGGAAGCTGGAACCAGGCAGCAATGTTCTCCAGTACCATACCGGTCACAATAACTACAGCACCGGTCAGTGCATAGGAGAAAAAGCTGATCCAGGTCAGTCCGATTCGATCACGATTTGTCATTAAGTGGAAACCTGTCTGAGAAAAGATCCTCAGGCGAGATACCTGAGATAGGGTGCAAATTTTACCCACATTTGTGATCATCATGAATATTTAATGAAACAATATTTTTCAGTTCTCATTGTTATGTGATTTAAGTCACATTTTTAGGTGGCAGGAAACGTATCTGCAGTGCATTTACACTGAGTAAATAAAGGTAAAATCCTGGCACGCTGATAAGTGCCTATTTACAATCAGCGGGATAGTTATGGTTTATTACCCTCAGTAAGGAATCTTTCATGTTGAAACGTACTTTGACCGCGGTGGCGACAGTTCTCGCACTGTCATCTGTCTCTGCTTCTGCTCTCGCCGCGCAAGGGGATACCCATGTATTGCTGACAACTTCCGCCGGGAATATTGAGCTGGAGTTAAATGATCAAAAAGCACCTGTATCAGTAAAAAACTTTGTTGATTACGTTAACAGTGGCTTTTACAACAACACGACGTTCCATCGTGTGATCCCTGGTTTTATGGTTCAGGGAGGTGGTTTCACTACCGATATGCAGCAGAAGCGTCCTAATGCGCCGATCAAAAACGAAGCAGATAATGGTTTGCTGAACAAACGTGGCACCATTGCTATGGCACGTACCGCAGAGAAAGACAGTGCGACCAGCCAGTTCTTTATCAACGTTGCAGACAATGCTTTCCTGGATCATGGTCAGCGTGACTTTGGTTATGCCGTCTTTGGTCAGGTGGTGAAAGGCATGGATGTGGCCGATAAAATTTCTCAGGTGCCAACAAAAAATGTAGGACCTTATCAAAATGTTCCGGCAACACCTGTGGTGATCCTGTCAGCAAAAGTCCTGCCGTAATTTTGCCTGTCTTCCTGCCGGATTGCCTATCCGGTGTTATCCGGCAGGGAAAGAGATAAGCGAAACACAGTAAAATCCGTAGAATAGCGACCGTTATCTGTTTACCGGAATTTGCCATGTTATTGCTTATCGACAACTACGATTCATTCACCTGGAATCTCTACCAGTATTTTTCTGAGCTGGGGGCTGAGGTTCTGGTACGTCGTAATGATGATATTACCCTCTCTGAAATTTCCTCGCTCTCTCCGCAGCAGTTGGTTATCTCTCCCGGTCCCTGTACCCCGAATGAAGCGGGTATTTCGCTGGATGCCATCCGCCAGTTTGCGGGCAAGCTACCAATTTTGGGTGTTTGTCTGGGACATCAGGCCATTGCTCAGGCCTTTGGCGCCCGCGTGGTGCGCGCCCGTCAGGTGATGCACGGTAAGGTTTCTGCTATTGAACATAATGATGGTGGCGTATTTGCCGGGTTAAACCATCCGTTGAATGTGACCCGCTATCACTCTCTGATTGTTGAGAATGGTACTCTTCCGGAGGAATTTGACGTTACCGCCTGGACGCAGCGTGATGGAAAACCAGATGAAATCATGGGGTTCCGTCATCAGACCTTCCCACTGGAAGGCGTACAATTTCACCCGGAAAGCATTCTGAGTGAGCAGGGCCATCAACTGTTGGAAAATTTCCTGCGCTACTGAATTAACGTTTGCTTTTGTGATTATTTATTCATATTTTATGATTATATTTTCAATTTACTGAAAAGCATAAAGGGTGAGGTCGGTAATGGCAGCAGAAAAATTAGCAGTAACACGGGCAACATTTGATGACGTGATTTTGCCTGTGTATGCACCAGCACAGTTTGTTCCGGTGAAAGGGAAAGGCAGCCGTGTCTGGGATCAGCAGGGGAAAGAGTATATTGATTTCTCTGGTGGGATTGCTGTTACTGCGCTCGGTCACTGTCATCCGACGTTGGTAGAGGTGTTAAAAACGCAGGGAGAAAACCTGTGGCACGTGAGTAATCTCTTTACCAATGAACCTGCATTACGCCTGGCCAGTAAATTGATCGCAGCGACGTTTGCGGATCGTGTGTTCTTTGCTAATTCGGGTGCGGAAGCTAATGAAGCGGCTTTTAAGCTGGCACGTTATTACGCATCCAAACGCCACAGCCCGTTCAAAAGTAAAATTATCGCGTTCCATAACGGTTTTCATGGACGTTCTCTGTTTACCGTTTCCGTTGGTGGGCAGCCGAAGTATTCCGACGGTTTTGGTCCAAAACCGGCAGACATTATCCATGTCCCTTTTAACGATCTGGATGCAGTAAAAGCCGTTATTGATGATCATACCTGCGCTATCGTGGTTGAACCTATCCAGGGAGAAGGTGGTGTTACGCCAGCGACCCAGGAATTTATGCAGGGACTGCGTCAGCTATGTGATGAATACCAGGCGCTGCTGGTGCTGGATGAAGTACAAAGTGGCATGGGACGTAGCGGCAAGTTATTTGCTTATGAACATTATGGTGTGCAGCCGGATATTGTCACGTCAGCCAAAGCACTGGGTGGTGGCTTCCCGGTCAGTGCCATGCTGACGACGAATGAAGTGGCATCCGTGATGGCACCCGGCGTGCATGGAACCACTTATGGTGGTAACCCACTGGCTTGTGCCGTGGCTGAAGCTGCGCTGGATATTATCAACACTCCGGATGTTTTGCAGGGCGTTGCAGAACGTCGGCAGTTATTTGTGGATGCATTACAGGAACTGAATGCGAAGTGGGATCTGTTCAGTGAGATCCGTGGTCTGGGATTACTGATTGGTGCCGCCCTGCAACCACAGCATGCGGATAAGCAGGGGGCGATCCTGAATGCCGCTGCTGAAGCTGGCGTTATGGTACTGGTGGCTGGTGGGCATGTGATTCGTTTTGCGCCGTCACTGATTATTGAGGCTGAAGATATCCATGAAGGGATGTCGCGTTTCGCAGCAGCCGTAGAGAAAGTACTGAGTTAATCCTTATTACCGAGATGTTGTGACAGCCAGTGCCCGTGATGAGGGCGCTGGCGCCAGGCCAGTGACGAGATCGTATGCATGGCACTCAGGTGAGCAAGAATACGCTTGATGTGTCGCTCCAGAATAGTTACTGGCCCTTGTTGTTGGTTGCCTTGTGGCGCATCCAGCACACTGATGTTGTTACCAGGTCCGTCATATTCCAGCCGTTGCTGACAGCGCTGCAGCGCAATTTCACAAGACTGTAAATAGCGCTGTGCCAGTGCATCGGTCAGCATGGTATGTTCCCGCGCCA
>Ga0157359_1000061_pt1 | contig 30271 bp, 25 predicted proteins | sample AttcapACBM3_FD_111482 | JGI IMG/M metagenome (GOLD analysis project Ga0157359, IMG submission 111482) | Fungus gardens microbial communities from leaf cutter ant in Botucatu, State of São Paulo, Brazil - Atta capiguara ACBM3 | ecosystem: Host-associated > Fungi > Mycelium > Unclassified ...
CAATGCTTACCAAACACTATTAGATCATGCGACACCGTATTTGGTCGATTTAAGTCCTGCCATGCTATGTTTTGGTATTTTCTTATTTAATATTGTAGGGCATATTCCAGGGGCGGCTGTTGCACAAATGACTTTTACCAATAAAATTTTTGGACCAATTTTACTGGCAAATGGTGTTCCCCCTGTTGCGGTTACAGCAGTTCTATTATCAAGTTCCCAAGTAGACTGGTTTGGTCCTTTTCCATCTTCTGATATGTTTGGCCAAATGGGTTTAGCACGTTCAAGTCAACTGAAATACATGTTATATGGTGGTTGGGCCATAGTTATAGCCAATATTTTACTCTTTGCAGTATTGTTTCAGATTTTGAATTAGCTCCTATAAATTAAAGTTATTTCTTATTAAAAGCCTTTTAAACTAGAAAGTTTAAGAGGCTTTATTCTTACGATGCTAACAACTTAGTTTAAGATAAGTATGAGCTCAAAATTCAATCTATTCGCTTTTAACAAGAAGCGGATTTTTATAGTGCAATCTCATCAATATTTTTTTAAATATTATAATTTCTGATATTTTTTAAGAGGTAATGATCCTTATTTTTCTCAATTATTAAATTAAAGTTAGCTCTCCGCATAGCAATTTTTTTTAAGGTTTGGACTATCTCATAGGGAATGGGAGAGTACTTTTTAATACCATTAATTTCATAAAATCCTTTTGACTTTCCATTACTTGTTTTTATACCATCTAATTCTCCATAAATTATTGTTACTTCTTTTTCATATTCCATTAAAAAATGCCAAATTGATGATGAATAAAAGCTATAAGGTTTGGAAATTTCATCTTTAAATTCGGTTCCATACATTTTTTTTACTGCTTGATCTGAATATACCGCCGGGCACAACAGAATCAATCGATCAATTTGAAATATTTTCGCTAAATTAATTGCAACATAACCGCCTAAACTATATCCAATAACGATATCCACCTTTTTTAAAAGACTGTAAAAAACAATACTTTCATTTATATTCTGAGATAAAGATGACTTTGTCTCGCTTGTATTATTTAAACCACTTAAATTGAATGAAAGAGTTCCAATATTTTTACCTATAAGTAAATTTTCCAGAGGGCTTAAAGAGCTTAAATCAGAGTTACCTCCATGGATCAGTAAAGCTATTTTCTCTGGAAAACCATCACAATAATTGAATTTAGCTTCTAATTCATAAGTACCAAAATTATGTAGAAAGAAGAAAGAATTTTCATTTTCAGTAGATTCATTATTTTTTAGCTTATGCATAGGGAAATTCGTTACTTTAGAAATAGTATTAGAAAAATATCTATCCATAATCGATATAATTTCTTTTTTTTCCATAACTTATATTCCTATTGGAGGTGTTGAGAATTTTCGTTTGTATAAGGTAAAGATCGTCATTACTTTATAATTTTATTTTTAAAATTATAGCTTATACTTTTTTAATAAATAAAATTATCTGTTTAAAAAATAACTAAGAGAGGAGATTTATACAAAAAATATATTGTGTAGGGATTTGCCAATGTCACGAACAAAACCTAAATGTTATATTTATTTTAAACTCTAGATCATCTAGTTATTTTAGCTGCCTTGTTTATTAAAATTTTGAACTTTAGAAGACATTAAAATCTACTTTATAGGCTTATTTAATAATTAATGCTGTGAAGAATTTAACAAAAGTTGGTCTAAATGAGTTTTAAGAAACAATATTAAACCTACAATGGTTATTTTCTTTAAATATATGCAATAGCCATTTAGTTACCAAGAATATGTAAGTAATAGGATAAAAATGTTAGAAACTGATGTTTTAATTGTTGGAAGCGGTCCAGCTGGTTCTTCTGCTGCACTTATGTTAAGTACTTATGGAATCAGAAATATCATAATAACTAAATATAGATGGCTGGCAAATAGTCCTCGTGCCCATTATATCAGTCAAAGAACAATGGAAGTTGTCCGAGACTTAGGGATATCTGATGAAGTAATAGCAAAAGCAGCGCCAAAGGAAGTTATGGGAGATGTTGTTTATTGCACATCTTTAACGGGGGATGAAATCGGGCGCTTTCCTTATGGCATGAATAATCCAGAAAGAATGTCAGAGTATGCTAAAGCAAGTCCCTGTGAGCAGTGCGATCTGCCTCAACACCTATTTGAACCTATTTTACTTTCCAATGCTGCATCACGAGGTAGCCATCCAAGATTTGATACGGAATATTTATCTCACGTACAAGATGAAGATGGTGTAACTGTCACTGTTTTAGATAGATTAACTAAAGAAACATACTTAATCCGATGTAAGTATTTAATCGGAGCTGATGGGGCGAGCAGCCAAGTCGTAAAAGATTTAGATTTACCTATGGCAGGTAAAATGGGAAAAAGTGGCAGTATCAGCATTATTTTTAAAGCCGATTTAACAAAATACGTTTCGCATCGACCTGGATACCTCTGGTGGATTATACAACCTGGAGCAAACATTGGTGGAATCGGGTTGGGGTTGTTGCGCATGGTCAGACCTTGGAATGAATGGCAAATTGTTTGGGGGTATGACATTGAAAAAGAAGAGCCTTCTCTTACCGATGATGAAGCGATTGCGATTTGCAAACAGCTTATTGATGATAACGATATTGAAATAAATATAAGTAGTAAGTCGTTATGGACAGTCAATGAAATGTATGCAGAGCAATATTCGAAAGGTCGAGTTTTCTGTATTGGTGATGCTGTCCATCGTCATCCGCCTTCTAATGGCTTAGGTTCAAACTCATCTATACAAGACGCTTATAACTTATGTTGGAAATTAGCATTTGTATTAAATGGCAAAGCAGGTCGTGGTTTATTAGACAGTTTTAATGATGAAAGAGCACCTGTTGGTGAGCGAATTGTTAAACGAGCCAATCAAAGTGTTAGAGAGTTTTCTACAATATTTTCTGCTTTAGAGCTAGATGGAAAGTATAGTACTGAGACGATGCAAGGAAGCATAAACGCTTTAAGTGAGGCTAATGAAAACGGTGCTGTTAAACGTCGTGATTTAAGGTCTGCAATTGAATATAAAGCTTATGAGTTTGCTGCTTTAGGTGTAGAAACTAACGTGCGCTATAATTCATCTGCAATTATTGGAGCAGAGTATCATATTGAAAATAAAATAGATTCTTGTAGAGATGAAGATCTATATTATTATCCTTCATTTACTTCTGGTCATAAACTTCCTCATATCTGCTTAGTCAAAAATCATAGAAAGATCTCAACCTTAGACTTAATTGGAAATGGAAAGTTTACGTTGTTCTGTTGGTTGCAAGGCGATAAATGGAAACTTGCGGTAGACAACCTAAATACACAGCTTAACTTAGATATTAAAGTTATACAGGTAGGCCCAAAAAGAGATGTTGAGGACTCTTATGGAGAACTTTCTCGCTCTTGGACTAATGATGAAAATGATTGCATTCTGATTAGACCGGACGGTTATATTGCTTGGACAAGTAACAAAATTGAAGCGGCGGATGATGAATTATCTAGTGCTATATCATCAATACTTAGTTTGAGTTAGTTGATTATCTATGAGATAAACTTTAATAAAATCTATTGAAAAGTATTTTATTGAAGTTGGATTTCTAGTACCCATCAAATTCTAAAAGCCTCTGTTAAAAACAGGGGCTTCTTATATGCAAAGTATATAAATCAAACCAATCTTTAGCTTAATTATTGATAACAAATCCTAAAAATTTCATATAAATCAAAAGAGTATGTATTTTAACCAAAATTGATTCATTTATATAATATATTTTTTATTTTCAGTATCTTACAGTGATTCTGCCTACATGTCAGAATTGATCAAGTTATTTGTAGAATATTCATTTATTGATATATGATGAGCCAATACTTAGAAACTGATTCAAAACATAATTCTATTGTTCGGCGAGCAAGTTCAAGGAAGAAATAAGGCTGAATTCAGGTTTCTAAACTCTATATCTGGAAATTATTTCTAGCCAAATATTATATTTTGACCCAATAGTTGGGAATGTCTCACTCTTATTTTGAGGAGGCGTTTCCTAGTTTAGGATATATCTATGAAGAAATTATTTAGTGTACTGTTCAGCGCATCTGTACTGACACTGACTGCATGTAACAAACAACCTGCACAAACTGAAAATACAGCAGCAAGCAAAGACAAAACAGAGTCAGTTCGTACAATTAAACTGGTTTCAACAGGTTCAGATACTGACGTATGGAAATATGTTGCAACGCTTCCTGAGACTAAAGAAGCGGGTATTAAACTCGAAGTGACCAATTTGACAGACTATGTTGTGCTTAATACATCTGTCGCAAGTGGTGAACAAGATGTAAATGCGTTCCAGTCATTTAACTATTTGGCAGCCTACAATGCTTCAAATAAAGCCAAAGTTGCTGCTGTTGCGACGACTTACTTAGAGCCAATGGGACTTTATGCAAATAAAGTTAAAACTGTTGAAGAGTTCCCGCAAGGCGCTACAATCGCGATTCCAAATGATACTGCCAACGAAGCTCGTGCATTAACATTATTGCAGTCTGCTAAACTGATTAAACTTAAACCGAACTTTGACCCTGTAAAAGGGACTATCACTGACATTGCTGAAAACCCTAAAAATTTACAATTAAAACCAATTCAAATGACGACAGCAGTTCGTGTTAAAAACGATGTAGATGCAATTGTACTTGGTAATACATTGGCATTAGAGGGTGGTCTCAATGTAATGAAAGACTCTATCTTCCGTGAGCCAATTGACCAATCTACTAAGCTTTATGTCAATTTATTGGGTGTTGCTGAAGCAAACAAAAATGATCCGATCTATACGAAGCTAGGCGAACTTTATCACTTACCTAAAGTACAAAAATTTGTGAATGAAAAATTCGGTGGTACAAAAGTTGAAGTGAACAAGCCTGTCTCTGAATTTGCGGACATCAAATAAGTAATTTTTTAATTAAAATTATTTTTCAAAGCTAAGCTTCGGTATCGGCGCTTAGTTTTTTTTATAATGTTTTACTGAAGCTAATTTATAATAAAATTATTTATTAACTTAATTTTACATCTATATTTTAAGTTGTTTTATAGGGAATTAAGAGTTAAAAAATAAGCTGTTCTAAGGAATAGGCAAGGCACAGCCATAATCATTGAGTATGTATAAAAGTTTTTTAATATCAGCTCTTTTTTAGCATTTGTATGCTATTCATTCTTTTAAAATCATACATCTGCTGAACTATATTCATCAAAATGACATCGATTAGTCATCTAAATGAAATCCTGCTGGTTAAAAATAATCCAATTTATTGGGGCAGAGTCCAGTCATGCAGAAAAAAGCTTATAAAATTCTAGGATTGGCGTTTCTTATTGCGAGCACGATGGGCTTAACTGCCTGTAATGATAGCAAAGATCAACAATCTACAGTAGTTTCAACAACACCAACAGATACTCGTGACCAGCGTTTTCTAACAGTAAAAACCAATGATGTGATTCAAGTTGCGATTGATGACTTGATCCCAACGCAGGGTGCAATTGGTTATGATCAAATTTATTATAAATTAGGGCGTTGGCAAGGTGACCTACAGCGTCCAACTTGGCAAGCAGATCCAGTCAATCAATTGGTCTATTTAAATAAAACCATTGGCAAAAAGTTTAGTGATTATTGTGAAATGATTGGTGCCAAAGGGCGTGATGATTTTACAAGTCTGCAAGACCTGAAAAATGCGAATTTAAAACAATTAGAGACATTTAATTGCCAAGAACAGCCGGGCACTGAAACGGCTGATTTGAAAACAGTCGTTGTTGGCTATGATGGGCGACTTTACTTGACCGATGGTCATCATACGATGACAGAGTTCCGTGAACTGCCAGATGGTGGTGGTCAACTTAAAGTATGGGTAAAAGTTGTTGGCAACTATAGTGATAGTAAAACGGCGGATGAGTTTTGGGCGAAAATGCTTGCAAATGGCCGAGCATGGTTAAGAGATGGAAAGAATCAACCGATTTCATATCAACAATTACCTAAAAACTTAGGTCTCAAAACTGCAACAAACCCTGATGGTATGCAGAATAATCCATATCGTTCTTTGGTCTATTTCACGCGTGATATTGGTTATAGCAAAGTTGCCAACGCAACGGACTATACCGAATTTCTATGGGAAGATTGGTTTAATAAGCAAATCGACAAAAACTTGGTACATCCTTTAAGTTTTTATCATACCGATGCCAGTGTGTATGGTGTTGCAGATGTGTTGGCATCTACAGAAATAAAAACTGATTTAACTGTGTCGGGGAGTGCAACAGGCTATCAGGCAGCGGTTGCTGATTATTCTTTATTGATGGGAAGTACCAAACCGACTGATATTATTTATGGGACTTCAACTGCCGCAGATTTGGGTGCATTACAGCTTGTGAAAAATGCGGCTAAAGGTTCTGTTACTGCGACTTCAATTTCAAATCTTGCAGATTTGACCCGTGATGAAATCAAGAAAGATAAAACTCCGCGTGCGGGTGGTAGCATCTGGTATGCCGTAAATTACAAAGCATGTGGTAAACCCGCTACAGGAACATGCTGGGGGTGGTAATTCACGCGTAGTATAAAAAAGGAGTGAGTAAAATCGCTCCTTTTTTAATATAAATACATCATGAACATTTGATCAGAATGGAATTCATAATTTAAAAATTAAAAAGCATGGCTTGCTCTTGCTTACGTCCTAAACCTTTCGTCTTACACATGCTATTAAGATTTTTTCTATTTTTATAAATCTAAAATTAACAATAACTTGTTAATTATTTAACCTTACTTTTTAATGATCTAATTTAAAACAAATGTCATTTTGTGTGCTTGACTGAGAGAGAGTTGGGAACTATTCTTTGCCTGCTGGCCACATTGCCAGTCGGTTTTGACAGACCGATTTTATTGGATTGCATCAGAGTTATTCCTTCTGAGGGATAATTTTGAGGGTACTTCTCGTCTCTTTCCCGTAGCGGTAGGACGGGAGAGGGACACTTTCGAGTGTGCTGGTGTCAATCCAATCCGGTCTGTCAACCCTTTTCCGTTCTGCCACCATAATTTTAATGTCTTGGCAGAACTCCAAATAAAAAGGAGTTGGCTTTGCACATTCTTAATTTCTTGGCAGTCCTTGCCATAAGCTATAACGACACAGCTTAAAAACTTCAAAGCAGCTTGATCACCATAGGTTTTCAGGCTTTAAGTCATTACGGCTCAAAAACTTAGCAACAATAAAACTTGAGATGTGCCAAGCACAGTCTTTATGGCTTTGCTGTGCCTTTTTTTCTCCCAGAAAGGGCACAGGCTTTTTATCTCATTTAGAAACAACAAGAATTTAAAAGGTAAAACTATGCGAAATTTAGAAACCTCTTCCAAAAAATTACAGGCTGTTCAGACTGCCATACAACTTATTACGACGCATGGGTTTAATAATGTAGGCGTAGATATGATTGCTAGAGAAACTAAAATCACCAAAGGCACGCTTTACAAGTATTTTGGCTCAAAAGAAGGCCTGATCGAAATGTGCATCGTTTTTCAAAAAAGCCTATTGAAGGAAGAAGTACTCTCCATTGTCTACTCAAGCCGTTACTGCACTTCAAAAGATAAACTTAAACAAATTATTGTTTTACATACTAATTTAAACAGCCTGTACAATCTTTTACTTAAAGCCATTTTTGAAATAAAACTGCTTTACCCGAAGGCCTACGGCATGGCGGTTGAATATCGAAAATGGTTGCATCATGAGATTTTTGACTTGATTTTTAGTTTAGAAACTAGAGGATTAAAGCCTGATCCAAACATGGTTTTGAACCTCATAGACGGTTTGATGCTACAGGTTTTAAGCTTAAACAGTTTAGAGGAAAGGGACACGGTTATAGAGTGTTTTTTTTAAACCTACGTGTTTAAGGTAAATGAATTAAAGTATCAGAATATAAGAACTTATATGGCATGGCTATAACTATGCCAATTTTAAAAGTAAAGTTAACAGGCTACTTTTGGGGGTTACGATATGACTCTCAGAAAAAGTTGGTAAGTTATGATGAATAAAGTAGAACCACTATAGATTCATCTAGCCAAAAACTATTTGGTTGTTATAAGAACAAAAAGATTTAAAAGCCAAAATAATTATGTATTTTTATATAGATGCGAAAAAAGTTAAGCCAAAGACACTTAGTATTCCAAATATGGCCACAAAAGTAGGGAGAGCCTTAGCATATTTTTTTAAAAGAATAGACAGAGTAATCAAACAAGCGAAATAGATGAATGGGGATACAATTATAAATAACCACATCCAAATAAAACTGCTTTTTCCTTCAAAAAAGGATATGTTAATTGTCAGAAGTTGGGCAATTAAACTACCAATGGCCAAGCTGGCTGGTAAACCCAATATGAGATAACCGATAATAAGTCCCATGGGTGTACGTTGCTTGACGGATGAATTTAGTAAGTTCTTATCTTTTTCCATAAAGTATTACTCTTACTGCTAATTTATTTTTTACCGTCCTTTAAATATATGCCTGTTATTCTAATAAATGATGACAGTCTCATTTTAATCAGAAACCATTCATCATTAACGTAAATTTATTTTTAGAGATATAGCATTTGATTTACATTTATGCTGACTCAAGTTCAATTAATGTATTGATATAATTCCATGTTTTCTCTGGTTCAATAGGGGCTTCTTCGCAAACAGACCCATTGATTAAACCATCTAAAAGAGACAGGAATAAGTGGGTTAGTGTCAGAGGATCCCTAATTTGCATCTCTTTGAAAATAGAAGCTGTGGTATCGAATAACCAATTTCGGTATTCATCCAGCACGATTTGAATCGATGGGTATAAGCTTCCTACATCCATTCGTGCTTTATGAAATGGGCATCCTCTGGCACCATTTTGATTTACCCAATCGATATACCACATATAAAGTTGCTCTAATTTTTCTAAAGGAACTGTTTTTGACGAGATTTGCTCTTCTACAGCAATCTTCATTTCGAGTTTTAATTCCTGTAAGCAAGCAAATACCAGATTTTCTTTAGACGGAAAGTTCTTATAAAAAGTCATTTTAGCTACTTTAGATTCCGTAATAATACGGTCGATACCAACAGCTATATAACTTTCCTGAATAAAAAGCTGGGTAGCAGTGCTTAGAATAATTTCTCGTTTTGATTGTTTTTTAAATTTTATTTCTGCGTTCATAATAGGATTATTGCGATGAGTTGAAGTGTTAAGTTTATTATTTTAGTTTATAGATGAGATATTCGACTAGTCATTAGAGAGAGAATTAATATAAAAAATAGACAAATCTGTCTGTTTTTTATAAAATATGTTCGATTGTAACTCAAATTTATAAATATAGTGATGTTCAATAATATTTTTCAAATCTTAGAGAGTTTTGGTTTCCTCTCACAACATCGTTCGGTGTATCTCCAGTTTTCAGATGCATCCCTGACTAGTCAGGTTTTTTTACAACGTATAGATGGGCAACATTCTCTTAATCAGGGCATGACAGCCGAACTGATTTGTTTATCTACCAATGCCCATATTTCACTCAAGAAATTTATTGGGGTACAGGTTGCTGTTGATCAGGTAACAGATCGAGGAAATTTTTTCCGTACTACGGGTATTATTACTGGAGCATCGCAGGGGCAAAGCGATGGTGCTCTAACTATATATAAGCTCACCATAAGTGATCCAACCTATCTCTGGCATAAACGCAGAAACAGCCGTGTGTTTATGAACAAGAGCGTGAAGGAAATTAGTGAAATACTATTTCAAGAATGGCAGGGGAAAAGTCCATTATTTGCTTCGAGTCTGACTTTAGATTTGAGCGGGTTGAAGCAGGAATATGACACACGTCCTTTCGTGATGCAGCTCAATGAAAGTGACTATGAATTTTTAACTCGCTTATGGCGTAGTGAAGGGATTAATTGGTTAATTGATGAAGCTGAGCTGACTGTACCGAGCAATACAGATCATATTCAACCACAAAAATTACGTCTGATTGATGATAATAACCAATATCAAGCGCTGGCAAGAAGAACGATTCGTTACCATAGAAGTCATGCAACTGAACAATTTGACAGCATGACTGGCCTCATGGCTAACCGTGGTTTACAGTCGACTTCTGTTTTTGTGCAGCGCTGGCAGTCAGATGTATTACAGCAAACAGATGGGGCTGGTAGTGTACAAAGTAAACATCAGCATAGCTCTAACTATGACAATCAAAGTTTAAGTCTTGAAGATGCTTGGCACTTTAGTCCGGCATGGATGCAAGATTTAAAAGGTGAAGATGGAGCAACCTCAGCAAGTAACCAACAACTGGAAAAATTTAACCAGAACCTAAGTGCGTACTACGATGCCCAGTCTAAGCAATTTATTGCTCAAACCACGGTACGGGATACTCAAGTTGGCTACTGGTTTGAACTGAATGAACATCCTGAAATTGATCTGCATGATGGAGCAGATAAAGAGTTTCTGATTATTGGTAAGCATTACTACAACCAAAATAACTTACCCAAAGACTTAAACCAGCAAATTCAAGCGCTAGTTCAACAAAGCCATTGGCAAGCTAGTCAGACAGACGAACGCCAAGGCAATGAACTGATTTTACAACGCCGTAATATTAAGGTGGTGCCTGCATATCAACCTTTAGAGAATCGACCTAAAGCTTCTGTGCAACGTGCCCGAGTGGTAGGGCCAGAAGGCGAGCAAATTTATGTTGACCAATGGGGACGTATTAAAGTCCGTTTCCTGTTTACCCGAGCCGATGACCATCGCCATGATGGTGGGGCTGGAAGTAACGACAATGACACCGATTCGGCTTGGGTTGATGTTTTAACCCCGTGGGCTGGAAAGGGTTATGGGGCACGTTTCTTGCCACGTGTCGGTGAAATCGTGGTGATTGATTTCTTTGATGGCAACATTGACCGACCATTTGTGGTGGGACGTATTCACGAAGCAGAACGCCACCCAACCCAGTTTGACCAGAAAGGACAGCTACCAGAGACTAAAAAGCTGAGTGGCATCCGCTCAGAAGAAGTCGGTGGCAAAGGTTTTAACCAGTTACGTCTTGATGATACCACTGGACAAATTAGTGCCCAGTTACAAAGTAGCCATGCGGCCAGTCAGCTAAACTTGGGTAACTTAAGCCATCCAAAAGACAGTGCGACAAGTGATGGCCGTGGTGAAGGCTTTGAACTCAGAACTGACCAATGGGGTGCTGTTAGAGCAGGTAAAGGTTTGCTCGTTAGTACTCATAAACAAGACCAAGCTCAAGGAACACATTTAGACGCAGCCGATGCCAAGCAACAAATAGAAGGTGGCCTTAATAATGCCAAGGCACTCAGTGAAGTTGCGAAAAACCAGCAAACTGATCCATTGGAAATGCTTGAGAATCTAAAAACTTTCTTGGAGCAAATTGAACAACAAGATAAAGACAAAGCTGCGGTATTTAAACAAGCTCTAATGGTATTAACCGCACCTAATAGCATTGCTATAGCTAGTAATGAAGACATTCACCTAAGCGCAGATGGTCAACTGAGTCAAACTGCTGGGGATAGTATTAACCTAACCACCCAGAAAAACCTGATTGCGCACGCTCAAAATAAGGTGAGTTTATTTGCCGCTCAACAAGGAGCGAGACTCTATGTGGGCAAAGGAAAAGTTGAAATACAGGCACAAGCGGATGGAGCTGACTTTATTGCCCGTAAAGGCATTCAGATTATTTCTACAGAAGACAAAATTGAAATTAATGCTTCTAAAGAAATTGTGATCACAGCTGGTAGTTCTCAAATCAAGATTAATGGTTCGGGAATTTTCCCTGTTACGGGTGGCAAATTTGAGGTGAAAGCTGGGCAGCATGTGTTTATGGGGGGAGCAAAGGCTAATTACGTTTTACCTTCTTTACCAGTGCTAAAAACTAAAACTGATGATTTATTGTTGGAATATCTACATAGTGATGGCACGCCTGTCAAAGGTGCTGATTATGAAGTTTTATTATCTGATGGTTCCATCCGTAAAGGAAAATTAGATGCTTCTGGTAAAGCTATTGTGAGTGGTGTACCTGCTGGACGAGCCAAAATCCAATATGGGGAAGACCAAAGTAAAGATGAATTTCCAGCTTTAGAGGTAGATGACTGGTTTATTCAATCTGGAAGTAGTACAAAGACTGGAAAAGAGGAATAAAGAATTATGCCAAATCCTCAAAATCAACAATTCTGGTCAAAGATCGCAGAACGACCTACTGAAATACAACAGCAGTTTTGGTATGGTGCTGAAAAATTAGCAAAGTATCTTAATGATAATCCAGCTATGTATAAAGGTTATATGGACTACGATACAAGTAAGCCTGACCCTAATTTATCATGGTGGGAAAAGATATTATTTTACAGTGGACAAGCTCACTACAATGAGGCGGTAAGTAGCTATAACACAAGTAAAGTAATTGCTGATCAAGGGAGCTGGTTGTGGGGAATGCTCAAAGGTGATTTTAATAAAGACCCTTCAATGTCTCAGATTATTGTTGGTGGATTGATTAGTCTTATACCTGTTGCAGATCAGGTGTGTGATGTTCGTGATGTCATTGCTAACCTTATTACATTGTCGGATGAAAAAGATCGAACAAAAGATAATTATATGGCACTTGCTCTGACAAGTGTGGGTATCATTCCTGAAATTGGTTCAGCAATCAAAACTGTTGTGAAATCAAGCCGAGCAAAAGATGTCAGTAAGGTAAAATTATTTAAGGTCATGGAGTATTTTGAAGCGGCTTTAACAAAGCTCAAAGTCAAATGCCCATGGGGTAAGGCACCGGAGGCATGGTTACGATCTCGACCATGGAAAGGAATAGCGACACAGGGTTTTAATGCTTTAAAAAATAATATTAATCGAATCTTATTGGTGATTAATCAGTGCTTGAAAAAGTTTAATGGTGCATTAAAAGCTGCCTTAGCAAAATTTCAGGCAACTTTGAATCATGTTTTAAGCACCGTCAAAAAGTATATTGATCAATTGTGTGATGAAGTGGATAAGGCAATTGGTCATTTATTGCCTCAACAACCATTAGCAATGGCACATGCTGGTGGGGGCGGTAAAAATGTACCTACAGGACGGTATGAGGCGAATGTTCACTCTGGTAAAAAAACAGAAACCAATCATCGTCAAAAGAAAGAGGTGCCTGAAAAAGAGATACCAAAAGATAAAGATATAAATAATCCTTGTACTTTAAGACCTTATAAACCTGATACCTGTAAACCGCAAGGTAAAACAGGTCATCATGTGGTACCCGATAGAGCATTCAGATTAGGACTAAGAACAGATACTAGTAATCGAATTCCTGGGGCAATTACAGAAGGACAAGGTTTAGTTGTATGTGTAACAGGAAAAGGGAGACAGCTTCAGCACGGACAAATTCATTCCTATTATGATAAAAAAGAAAGAGTTTTAGGAAAAGTATCAAATCCTAAAGGTGTGACAACATTGGAAAAGCTTGAATTAATAGGGGCATTTTCAGTTTCAAAAGTATTGAAATGTAATAAAGCTGTACTTTTAGCAGAATTAAGAACTTATCATGCAGGGCATGGTATGGGGCCTGATTTTAAAGTTACAGCTGATCCAACTGGAAAAATGTCTATAGACGCAAATATTTTTAAACCTGCTTCCAATTCAAAACAAGGTGGAAAAAAACTATGACACAAATATCATCTGTAACTTTTAATGCAGCATGTGCTATCTCAGATGATATGGTATATGTAGCAAGCTCACTGGATAACTTTGATGATAATGAGCAATTTAGTCGATTGTTTATGTACGATTATACAGAAGAGAGTGGAGAGGGATGGTATTATCATGATGTTAATTTTATTGTAGTTGATGTATGTTTTTATAATGTTGAAAATAATAAAAAGTTAATAGCATTAAGTGATGAAGGTGAAATTGAAGAGTTTGATGGTGAAGATAGTAATTTTAAACACATAGATGGAGCTGGTTTAAATAAAGAGTGGAGCAAAGATCGTGGTTATCTTTCCACAATAAAATTTCAAAATAACAAGTTATTTGCTTGTGGCTATGATGGACAAGTTTATATTAACGAATTTAACTGGTTTGACTTATCAAATGGTCTAAGCCTTAGTAATAATCAAATACTAGATTTTGAATCTCTTGAAAATGAGGATGACATTTCTGTTATCGATATATGTGAGATAAATGGTAATTATTTCTGTGTAGGTCGTATCGGAGATAATGGACTAATTGCTAATTATGATGGCAAGCAATGGAATATATTGAAAAGATTTACACCTGCTACATTATATTCAGTTATTCCGAAAAAAGATGGAAAATTAATCGCATGTGGAACATATGGGAATTTAATAGAAATTAATCATGATGCTACTCTTAGTCGGAAAACAAACTTAAGTATAAAAGATGATTTTTATTCTTTAACTGAATTTAATGATGTGCTTTATATAGGTTCAGCATGTGGTTTATATAAATTCCATGAAAATGAAATTACTAAAGTGAATATTCATGAGGAAATAGATAATACTCTTGTGTTTAAAGTAGATTCTACTGAAAATACATTATGGATTTTTACGAATAAACTTATAGCTAGATATGATGGAAATTTTTGGAAATTTTTTGATCATCCAGATAATAAAGAATATAAAAAAATATCTTTAACTGTGAGTGCAAATGAAAAATGTCCTAAAACTGGATATTGGTATACAGCTGCGAAACCTAATTCGAGAGCTTACTTTAAACAAGGCGATGCTTTTCCTCAGTTAGTAACTGATTGGGGGGAAGTTTATTGGTCTTGGGATGGGGAGAGTTAATTAAATGCCCTTAAGGGCGTTTTTATAAAGCACAATGAAAATGTTCGGTTTTGAACTTGCTTTTAGAATTTTTAGCTTGTCGTGATACTCTTCGAATAATACTTGATATCAGGGAAATTTGTGGATGAGCAATGCCTAGGTTGGGATGCTTAAAGCCCGTTAGGGCTTTCCATTATTCTATTTTGTATTTTCTAAAGATATGCATGAAAACGTGGAAAAATGAGTGAATTTATGATGGATGAAAATTTTGAAATTTTCTATCACGATGAGGGTTTTGGTCCACCAATCTATTCAGAAACTATTTCAGAAGAAATTATAAAAAAATATCAAAAGAAACTACCGAATCAATTACTTGAGTACTGGAAAGCCTATGGATTTTCAGGATGGGGCAATGGATTATTCTGGCTAGTAAATCCAGAGGATTATCAAGATGTTCTGGATGCTTGGTTAGAGAATGTTGAACTCCCTCCTCACGAAGAATATTTTGTGATTGCTCGAACCGCTTTTGGTGATTTAAGTGTTTGGGGAACAATTCATGGTCGATGCTTTACTATTTCGGCAACGACTTCACAAATTTTTCCAAAAATGGAAAAAATGGAGCAAGGTGAGGAAGACTTACTTATCAAGATATTTTTTTCGTCAAAAGATAAAGACTCATTAGATATAAATGATTACAAAAACAAACCGTTATTTGATCGGGCTGTTAAAAAATACGGTGAACTGAGCAAGAATGAGATGTTTGGTTTTGAACCTGCTTTAATTTTAGGTGGTGAAGCAAAACTGGAAAATGTTCGCAAGTTACCGATTATTTCACATTTACAATTTTTAGCTTCTCTTGATACACCACGAATGATGCTCGATATTGGAAAATTTGTGGATGAACAAGGTCTAGGAAAGGATGATTAAAGCCCGCTAGGGCTTTTCATGATTCTATTTTGTATTTTCTAAAGATATGAATGCAAAACTGGGAAAATAAGTGAAGTTATTACAATATGAAAAAAACACCAATTACCTTTACTGCTGGATGTGCTATTAGTAATAACAACTACTACCTTTCTGCTAGTATTGATGAATTAGATTCTTGGGATGCTTTTAGCAGACTGTTTATTTATCGTCATCAATCAGATACAAATTGGTCTAGTCATGATTTAGATGGTTGGAAAGTTATTTCAGTTGCTTATTCGAATTTACTAAATAATAGATCTTTAATATCGCTTGATAAAGAGGGAAATGTTGAGATTTTTCAGCAGGCTGGTGAGGAGTATCAACAAATATGTCCTGTTATTAATGAGCAGTTTATATATGGACAGTTTAATCGTATACGTGTAATTCAAGATAATATTTATGCTTGTGGAGATGGTGCAAAAATTTATATTTATGAAGATAAAAATTGGAAAAATATCTCTAATAACTTAGAAGAGAAACCTTTAGAAATTCCTAAAAATGATGATTTTTTTCTGAATAATGATCAAGATTTAACTTTTAAAAAGAATCTTTATGATATAAATGGTTTTGATAATAATATTTATGTGTGTGGAACACAAAATGATGAAGGCTTTATTGCATTTTTTAATGGTTTAAAGTGGCTTGAAGTTGATCGTATAACGCCTTCTGCACTGTATACGATAGTTCCTTGTCCTGATGGAGAAAACATTCTTATTCTGGGACAGTATGGCACACTTTTAAGAGGAAATATAAATAATGGATTTAAGAACCTAAAAGATATAAGTATTAACTCTACATTTTATAGTGCTGCTTTTTATAATAATAAAATTTATATAGCTTCAGAACATGGTCTTTATCAGTATGATGATGGAAGATATTCTATAGTCTCTGAGTTAGCAGCAGTCCAAGGAGTAATATCAATTGAAGTTAAAGAAAACATTCTTTGGGTGTTAACATATAAAAAACTTATACGTTATGATGGAAATCATTGGGAGTTAATTAGTCATCCTGATAATAATAATTTTGATAGATAGTTTTAAATTTTAGTGGAAGAGAGGTTCGCCAGAAACTTTAGCAGGTGGTACAGTTCAGTTAATAATAGGTAGAAGAAATTGTAGTAAAGATAAAATTATGCTTAGATTTAAAGATAATGCTTGGGGCGGAAATATTTGGTCTTTAAATGTAAAAATTAATAATATTTTTATTTATTGATATATGTGGGTTATGTTTGATAGGATTTTTATGTAAGTAAATATGCTTATAATGAATTAATTAATCGCAATACAATCATACAACAAGATGGATAAAGTTTTGATAGTTTGTTATTAAAAAAGGTGTGGGTGCCTAATTTTAGGCTTTAATGAATTAAATATATTATTTTTATATAAAATAGTATTTATGATTATAAATTAATTTAATTGAATATATGGACTAAAATGCTGATGATGAGTTTTATACGTATAAAAATAAATGGGTGTGAGTGATTTTTTGTGAAAGTCGTTATTTAAGATTATAAACCAAACAAGTTGTTTGGTTTATAATTTTAAAAAATGATTTTGATTTATTCAGACTGAGCTAAGTCACGTTCACGACATGATAATTCATGGTACTTACCTTTTGGTAGAGAACGGATTTTAAAGCCATAGTAAGTACTATTAGTTTCTATTGGAGCGATATTACATTGATTCGTTTGTGCAAATTTTTCAATCAATTTCAAGTTAGAGGTTTGCTTAAATACAGCTCCCCAACCTTCACTCACACAACAGCCCACATATTCAGACATATATTCATCTGAAATAAGTACAATGTTTTGCCCCATAAATTGATAAGGCTTTTTGAGTTTATATATATCGTTATAGTCTGCTCGTGAAATATTAGGCTTTTTGGCTAAAAATCCTTTATGTTTGAGTATTTCAAACTTTAGAAAATCCTGAGACCCTGTACCAATTCCTCGATAAACCGAATTATCTTCTGCGGCAACACCATATGAGCTAAGCAGACTGAGTAAAGTTAAAAACAGTATTTTTTTCATTTTTAAATTTCAGAAGTTATATTAGGCCGTAATTCTTTCATATCTTATGATTGGCGTAAAGTAAGTTGCTGATTTTTAATTGAATATATGGGTTTTTGAGCAATATTAAATGCAAGTACTGTTCCCTCAATGAACTATTTATACATTTCCCACATTCATATTTATAAAATAATAGCTAACATGCTCTAAAAAAATTAAATTGATTCAATATGTTTAAGTTTCATTAATTAATTTATAAGCTCATTTGATAGTGTTTTTGTATATAATATGTGTTCTTTGTATTTTAGTTATTTTTATAGAGTAAACATGAAAAAAATATTAATCATTACTATGGCGAGTTCTTTCGGTTTAATGGCATGTTCCACCACTGAAACATCGAGAACGATACAAAGTCCTCAAGTCACTGCAGCAACTTCTGCAATTAAATATAATGGAGTAAAAGCTCCTGTTTCTATTGGTAAGTTCGATAACCGCTCTAGCTATATGAGAGGTGTTTTCTCTGATAATGTCGACCGTTTAGGTGGTCAAGCGAAAACTATTCTTGAGACACATTTACAGCAAACTGGTTATTTCTCAGTTTTAAATCGAGATAATTTATCTGAAATTAAACAAGAAGTAGGCTATAGCAATACTGCTCAATCTATTAAAGGTGCTCGTTATGTAATTACGGGCGATGTATCTGAGTTTGGCCGTAAAGAAGTTGGTGATCAGCAACTATTTGGTATTTTAGGCCGTGGTAAACAACAAGTGGCTTATGCAAAAGTTAATTTAAATATTATTGATGTAAAAACATCAGAAGTTGTGCATTCAGTACAAGGTGCTGGTGAGTATGCATTAGGCGCACGTGAAGTTCTAGGCTTTGGTTCTACAGCTTCTTATGATTCTACTTTAAATGGAAAAGTGCTCGATTTAGCTGTTCGTGAAGCAGTAAATAATCTTGTAACAGATATTCAAAATAACCGTTGGTCAATTCAATAATTTTGGATATTGGTTAGATGAAAAAAATTGTTTTAACGAGTGTTCTTGCTTTGGGATTAGTGGGCTGTGCCACTGGTCCTCAATCTTTATACAATTGGGGAAGTTATCCGCATCAAACTTATTTGATGTATACCGCACCTGAAAAAGCGACACCAAGTGCACAAATCACCACATTAGAAGCTGAGATTCAAAAAACTAAAGGTAAGGGTTTAGCTGTTCCTCCTGGGTTATATGCGCATTTAGGGTTATTGTATTTACAAGAAAATAATTCTCAAAAAGCGATCGAGTATTTCCAGCTTGAACGTCAAGTATATCCAGAGTCTACAGTTTTAATGGATCGCTTATTGCAAAAAATGAATGCGAATGGTGGGAATACAAAATCATGATTAAGAAATTTCTAATTGCTGGTTTGGTTATTTCTAGCATTACATTTACTGGCTGTGCAGTTACTCCAGCACCGAATAAAGACATAACCGCTTATAAAGCTCATATGCCAAAGTCAATTTTGGTATTACCGCCAGTCAATGATTCACCTGATGTAAAAGCGACCTACAGTTATTGGCCTACAGTAATAGCACCTGTAGCGGAAGCTGGCTATTATGTTTTTCCAATCTCTGTTGTAGACAATATGTTTAAAGAGAATGGTGTCACTAACGGTAGTGATGCGCAGTCCATTGCACCTCAAAAATTACAAGAGATTTTTGGTGCAGATGCTGCTCTATACATTCGAATTAAAGAATATGGCTCTAAATACCAAGTCATTCAAAGTGTGGCTACAGTAAGTGCAGATGCAAAACTTGTTGATTTAAAAACAGGTGATGTGATTTGGACAGGTGAGAAAAAATTATCTCAATCAAGTAGTGATGGTAACTCTGGTTTACTTGGTGCGGTAGTTGGTGCTTTGGTTGAACAGATTTCTAGCAACTTTAATGATCGCGCTTATCCAATAGCAAGTATGGTAAATGCTCAGCTGTTTACTCCGACTCCTTATAGTCCAGGTACAGGCTTATTATATGGTCCGCGTTCACCTAAGTATCAACAAGATGGAATTGCGAAGTAAATTAAAAGCTGAAATTTGGGTTTTAATTTACTAGACAAGTTGCTTTATATCTTCATGATATGGAGCGCTATATAAAAGTTGGATTTAAGCAGGGGACGTCAGCTGAAAACTGACTTACCTGCTTAGTTCAATTGAAATTAGATTATTTCTTTACTTTAAAACGGTATTTACATTTTAGACAGCGGTAATCCTGAAAGATATTTTTATCGATCATTACACCTGCTTTTTTACCAAAAATATTGCCCACTACACCGCCAGTAATACCTGCACTAACTGCACCGACAAATGTTCCTACAGTACCGCCAACAATCACACCTAATGGCCCAGCCACAGTACCAATCGCTGCTCCTATAGAAGCACCCGTTGCAGCACCGCCTACGGTACCCGCTGTTGTTCCTGCAGCTGTTAGTAAAACACCGCCAGTGGTTTTAAGCAGTTTGTCATGATCACGTGTTTCAACTTCTGTAGAACCACACTTCGGACATTGCAGCGTTTTTTCCATAAAATTTTTCCTGTTTTCATCATTAAGTGACGCAGTGGATGGAACAAAATCAGTAAAGTGAGTAAAAGTGCTGCTTATGGTGAAGCGTCTTTTCCTGATTAATGATCGCAACGATATACCTGGTCAGCCACGATTTTAGCTGAACATTGGCACAAATATTTATAGATCATGTAAACACTTGTACTTTAATAATGATCTCTTAAAAATGTCTTAATCATCATTTTAAGATGGACCATTAACCCCTCAGAGTACCTACCTGCACTGTGATTCAAAGGGGCACAATAAAGATATTTGCCTGTTCAAATTTGCGGTGATGGCAAGCTTGTTTATAAGTCATTAAAACAAGAAAGGCTTATTCTATTTGAATAAGCCTTCTAAGATGATTAAAGTGATTTATCTAACCTTAAAACTTTATATAAACCAAGCATTAAAGTAATCCAGATAGGAATTAAAATTACCGATTCTTTAAAGCCCTGAGTCCACATAATGTATAAAATCATGCTAATAAAAGCGAGCACGACATAATTACTCAAAGGCGAAAACAGAGCAGGGAACTTCGCAATTTGTCCTTCTAATTTCATGGCTTTTTTAAATTTTAAATGGGTAAAGCTAATGATGGCCCAGTTTAAAACTAAAGCTGCAACAGCCATATACATAAGATGGCTTAAAGCTTCTTCTGGTACAAAATAGTTAAGTAAAACACACCCAAAAATCAGAATAGACGAGAAGACAACAGCGGCTGTTGGTACGCCTTGTTTGCTTACTTTCGCAAAGACTTTAGGGGCATTGCCTTGTACTGCTAGTCCGTACAACATACGGCTGTTGGCATACATGCCGCTGTTATAAACTGAAAGTGCAGCAGTCAAAATAATAAAGTTCAGTAAATGTGCCGCCCAACCAATGCCAAGCTGACTAAAAATCATGACAAAAGGGCTTTTATCTAAACCGCCGAGGTCCAGTTGATTCCACGGAATAAGCGACATAATAATCGCAAGGGAAGCTACGTAAAAAATTAAGATTCGAAAAATGACTTGGTTAATGGCTTGCGGAATACTTTTTTCCGGATTTTCAGCTTCAGCAGCGGTCATTCCAATCAGTTCAATACCGCCAAATGCAAACATTAAAAAGGCGAGCATATAGAACAAACCCGAAAATCCATGCGGGAAAAATCCGCCATGCTGCCATAGGTTTGAAAAGCTCGCTATAGAGTCATTACCTGCTGTAAGTAATAAATATAAGCCAAACACAATCATTGAAATGACCGCGGTAACTTTAATAATGGCTAACCAAAATTCAGACTCGCCATAAAATTTAACGTTGCCCAAGTTCAAGCAAGTGACCAGTACAAAGAAAAATAAAACAGAGACCCATGCGGGTATATGAGGCCACCAATAATGCACATATTTCGCTACGGCGGTAAGCTCAGTCATAGCCACTAAAATGTACACAACCCAATAGTTCCAGCCCGATAAAAAACCGGGAAATCTTCCCCAATACTTTTGTGCAAAGTAGCTAAAAGAGCCAACTACAGGTTCCTCTACAATCATTTCACCCATTTGGCGCATAATTAAAAATGCAACCAAACCGACAATGGCATAACCTAAAATGATTGAAGGACCAGCGGACTGAATGACTTGTGCAGAGCCTAAAAAAAGTCCTGTGCCCACAGCACCACCCATAGCGATTAACTGGATGTGACGATTTTTAAGTCCACGTTTTAATTGGGAAGTTGAGTTACTCAAAATACTATGCGCTGTCTAAAAAAGCCGACGCTATTGTAATGGATTGGATAGGGATAACCTAGTTTGAAAAGTAATATTGCGCTTATATAAAAAGATTCGCACGAACCTGTACGAATCTTTTTTTAGAAAAATGACATTTTTATAAATTAGAAAGATACCATTTTGCCTGGGTTAATCATTGCGCCGATCCCATACATACTTTTAGCGAGCGGAATAACAACTGGTGCAAGGGTACGACCAAAAATAATATTTTGATGGTCAATTTTAGATAACATTTCAAAGTCATTCGATTGCCCAACAAAATCATTTGCAATGGCTTTACCAATGCGGACAGTCTGTGCCACTCCGTGACCGCTCCAACCGTGAACAGCATAAATCGGGAATTTATGACCAAACTTACGACTGTCGACTGCACCATTAACAGTTAAATCGGTTGTGCCACTCCACACAAAATCCATCTCTAGATTTTTAATTTGCGGGAACACGGTATGAATTCGATGCTCTAGATAATTTAGAGTTTTCTCTGGTCCCCAACATGTGCCAGTGCCTTGTCCTCCAAACAATAAACGGTTATTAAAGACAGGACGGTAGTAGTCAATCTGGAACTGAGTGTCATAAACGGGATGTCCAAATGGCAGAAGCTCTTTGGTGTCCAGTTCTAAAGGAGCAGTGGTCGCAACATAGGTGTAAAACGGAATAGTCGTATTGCTTTGTTCTGATAAAAGTTTAAACGAGGCATGGTGTACTGCTAACACCACAGACTTTTTAGCCTTTACTACAGCATTTGCTGTTTGAACATAAATCCCATCTTCTTTTTCTACGATTGAAATGACTTCTGTTTGTTCATAAACAGTACCGCCATTTTGGCAAAAGCCATAAATTAAGCCACGGTTTAAAGCTAAAGGATGGATTTGTCCGCCTAACTCATCAATTAATCCACCTGTATAGTAGTCCGACTTAATATAGTCCATGAGTTCATGCTTACCCACAATACGGGTATGGTCTTCACCTAAATATTTTCGAGCATCGGCGCCTTGCGTTAAGCCAACCAAATGTCCTTCATGAACGGCGGCAGTAATATGGCCATATTTACGGTCAAAGTTGAGTTGGTATTTTTCCGAGATGTCATCAATGAGTTGCATCGCTTCAGTAGAGGTAAAATGCCATAGTTTTTTGGCATCTTCATAGCTGAGTCGGTCGGCCATTTCTTGAGCTTCCCAGCGTGCTAAACCGGGGGTGAGTTGTCCGCCATTTCGGCCTGAGGCTGCACTACCAATGCGGTTTTTTTCTAATAAAACCGTATCTACACCTTGTTCAGCTAGGTGTAGGGCAGTCGATGAACCTAATAAACCACCACCAATCACCACAACATCACATTCGATGTCGGCATTTAAACTATCAAAGGTATGCCAATCAGACAGTGAGCTTTCATAATAGTTGGCTGGGTTATCTACCGATGCATTATTAACCGTGGCTGTATCAAATTTCGCATGTTTTGGATTTAACCAACTCCACTCTTTGCCTACTTGTAGAGATTTACTTGGTTTGTATTCCACATCTTTTAAAAGCTGAGGTTTAGAAATAATTTTCATAGAGAAGTTCCTTAAAAAATTAATAAGCATTACTAATCGCAATACTTTGTTTTTTAATCGTTTTATAGATGAATAAAAGAATGCCTAAAGATAACCAGAAGCATCCAAAAATGAGTGAAGATGAGTCGAGATTGAGCCATAAGCAAATAATGCTAATGACCGATAAAAGCGGTAAAAATAGGTTTAGAAATTTATTTTTAAAACCTAAGCGCTGTTTATCTTTAATATAAAATTTCATAAAAACTGAGAAGTTTACAGCCGTAAAAGCAACGAGCGCACCAAAACTGATCAGACTAACAACTTGAGCTAAATCTAAAAAAATAGCCGACATTGAAATAAGCCCGACAAATAAAACCGAGAAAAAAGGCGTACCTAAAGAGCTATGGATAGTTCCAAAATACTTTTTAGGAAAAATATTGTCAGAACCCATTATATACAGTAAACGTGAGGCACTGGCATGTGAGGCCAGACCTGAGGCGACTGTGTTCATAATTTGTCCGCATAAGAAGATAGATTGAAACAAAGCACCGCCCACATAAAGCACAATTTCAGGGAGTGCTTCTGAAGGGTGGTGAAAACGAACATTGTTTGGAAAATAAAGCTGAATAAACCAAGCCGCAGTGAAGAAAATAAGCCCACCTGTAAGTGTTGTTAACATGACTGCACGAGGAATATTTTTGGTGGGTTGTTTGGTCTCATTTGAAAGGGTAGTAACTGCATCAAAACCTAAAAATGAAAAACATAGAACCGAAGCGCCAGCGACGAGAGGTAATAGCGATTGCTGGCCATGCCATAGCGGAGCCAAGGTAAGCACATGCTCATAACCTTGAGTCGAGCCAATACCACGAATGACTAAATATACAAAAATGACCATCAGTATGATGGGTGCAAACACAAACACGAGGCTTAAGTTGGCAAGTAACCGAATACGAAAACAGTTGACTAAGGTTACAAGTCCTGCCGATACAAGTACCCAGAACCAATAAGGTAGACTTGGAAGAAGTGCGGTAAGATAAATTGCAGCAAGTAAAACATTAATAAGCGGTAATAACAGATAGTCGAGTAGAGAACACCAGCCGACAAAAAAGCCACTTTTAGGTCCTAAACTTTCAGCCGTATAACTATATGCGGAGCCTGATTTTTCCGAATTTTTACTAAATCTTGCATAACTCCAAGCAGTGAGGAGCATAGCGCCTAAAGCAAGTAAGTAAGCAAGAGGAACATGGCCTTGAGTAATTCCGGAAACAATACCGAAAGTATCAAAAACCGTCATGGGGGTCATATAGGCAATACCAATAATTGTGACTTGCCATAGAGATAGTTTTTTTAAGGAAGACGCTTTATTTTCCATGTCTTTTCAACCTCAAATTTCGTTGTTTTTGCTTTTCATCCAGAAAGGCGATGCTATTTTTAGGCCAAAACTTCCCCTAGACCTGAATAAACAAGTCTGATTGAAGAAAGTTTGAACAGTAGCTAGAGGCTTAAAGTGCTATTTCACCTTGGTGGCACACTAAAGTTAGAATAAAGAGCTATTATTCTTTGCTTTTTAAATCACGACCAATTGGAAAGACTGACACGGTCGTGAGAAAAACTGTTGAGCAGTCTTTTCTTTAAACAATGTTCCGGTTCTGATGCTAATGTCATTTGAAGTAATGACTCGAGATGAATCATTCATAATGACTGCTTTTTGCTTGATATTTTTGAGTTTTGGCATAAGTAGCTTTTCGAGTGCCGAAACTAAAATATCGGTAGCAATGACACCAATAAACTGATCATGAATCATGACAGGGTGAGCAATGGTGATGGTATAGGCGCCGTTACAAATATAATCAACGTAAGGGCCATGTATGCAGGGGCTTTTATCTTGAGCAGGTTTATGGAACCATTCAAATGAGCGAAAGTCTAAAAAGCGCTGCGCATTTTGATAGTTTTCAAGTTTCGCTTGGTGTAATTGATCTTCTTTTTTATACCACCATTCGAGTGTCCAATAGTCTTGCTCATCTTGTGTTGCTGGACTATAACTCGCAAAACCAGTTCCTTGACTATAATGGCTCTGATTTAGCGCATTTTTAATTTCCTTCTGCAAAGCGGAGCGTTCTGAAGTTGAAAGCTTAATATCTGCATTTTTTTCAGATGCATGCTTTGACAGAATTTTGCTGGCTTTATTTGCAAGTGTTTCGGTAATCGTTGTTGTTTCCTCAACAACACTTTTTAATAAATTTTGAAGCTCTTCTATATCTAAGTGTTGGGTCATTCCTATAACTCCTAAAATTCCATATTTCTAACTTGATTATTGATAAGCCATCTCATTTATTATTTTTATTCACTCGATAACTTATACCGAAGCATTTGGTCAGTGAGCATTGAAACTATTTTTCTTGCTTGAATCACAGCTTCATTTTCATTGTTTTCAACAAAAGACGACAAGAGATGGTGATACTGCTTTACAACTTCACGGTGAAAATCATCATCTCGATAAAGTACAGCTATCAGTGGAGCCCATTCAGCCTGAATGGTCAGTTCCTGATTTGCGAGTCTTGCAGATTGAGCAAATGAGGTGAGTGTAAGCAAGCAACGTAAATCAAGCTGCGCACGTGTATCTGCTTCAACTGCTTGTTCAAATTGCTCAATGAGCTCTTTGATTTTGCCTAGTTCATATTCAGTGGTTCTTTGAGCGGCCAAATATGCACTATGCGTTAAAATTGCACTGTGAAACTCGCCTAAATCGGCAAGATACTCATTTGAAGCTTGGCGTAATGGATGTTGGTTTAAAAGTAAGTCTGAAGGTAGTTCACAAACAAAACTTCCGCCATTTCTACCGCGACGTGTATCAATTAAACCTTTTACACGCAAAGTATTGAGAGCTTCGCGAACGGTAATTGGCGAAACTCCCATTAAGCGTGCTAAATCTGCCTCATTAGGAAGTTGTTCATTGCTTTTGAGCAAACCAGAGATAATTGCATTTTCCAAGCGTTCTACAACTTGTTCCGAACGAGTTGCTTGAGCAATAGGTGCAAAAATTATCGTATATGCTGACATGGCGAATTCTCTAAAAGCTAAGCCAAAAGACTTAGCTTAATGAAGCGGATAAATAATTATTAAAACACGCCATAACCATGGACAGCCTGTTCATCTTCAGGAACAGCTGGTATTGCATCCCAAAGTTCAGCAATTTTGCCATTTTCAACTCGCCATAACTCAAAATAGGCATGTCGATTTCCAGCTATACTGCCTTCGGAATGTGTCAATACAAATTGACCATCAGCAATGGAGCGATGCGTTTTGGAGTATACCAAACCTTGTCCTTCATTACGGATATTGTTCAAAAAATCAATGACTGCTTTAACACCATCTCCAATATCAGGACTATGCTGAATGAACTGGTCGTCATGAGTGTATTCTTTGAAAGCGTCGTAATTTCCATCAATTAATGACTTCTTAAAGAAAGACGTCACAATCTCACGGTTTTGCTCTGGGTCATGGTGAGTTACGATTTCGGTTGGGCCATCTAATTGGGTTCTACCACTTACATTTGGCTCTGCTTCTGCTACAAGTCCATCCCAATGTTCCACAATTTTGCCGTCTTTTACTCGGTAAATATCAAAGCCAACCAAAGGGTTTTCATCTAATCCCTGAAAGCGGCCATGTATTGCAACCAAGTCACCATCTGCCAGTACCCGTACAGCTTCGTGTTGCATGTCTGGGCAGTCTTCTACCAATTGACGCAGACCCGAAATACCATTGGCAACCAGTGGTGAGTGTTCTATAAACTCTTCAGAAAAATAACGATCAAGAGCAGTAGTGTCATGCAAATTAAATAGCTCGTGATGGGCTTTAGTCACCAAGTCTTTCATTTCTTGCTTATTCATTTTGATCTCCTTTCAAAGCTCATTGTTATTATTCGTTTGAACTCATCACGTGTTTAACGCGGGTATATTCTTCAAAACCATAGCCAGATAAATCTTTACCATAACCTGATTTTTTGAAACCGCCGTGTGGCATTTCTGCGGTTAAAGGAATATGGGTATTAATCCAAACTGTACCGAAATCAAGTTCACGTGACAGACGAGTCGCGCGGGCGTGATCTTTTGTCCAGACACTTGAAGCTAGACCATATTCAACATCGTTGGCTTTTTCAATTGCATCATTTTCATCGGTAAATTTTTGAACGGTAATGACTGGTCCAAAAATTTCTTTTTGAATGGCTTCATCGTGTTGTTTTAAACCACTAATAACAGTTGGCTCAAAATAGAAACCTGGGCGGTCTGCTTGTTTTCCGCCTGTTTCAACTTTGGCATGAGCAGGTAAGTTATCGATAAAGGCTTTAACATTCTTTAATTGATTGGCATTGTTGAGTGGACCATATAGAGCGTCTTGATCATCTGGATCGCCAAAACGAGTATTTTTGGCAGCTTCAACTAACTTTCTTAAAAATTCATCATGAACAGATTCAGCCACAATCACACGTGTTGCAGCAGTACAGTCTTGGCCTGCGTTGAAATAGCCTGTTAAAGCAATCATTTCAACGGCTTTATCAATGTCGGCATCTTCAAAAACCAGTACTGGCGCTTTACCGCCAAGTTCAAGGTGGGCTTTCGCTAAATTTGCTGCGGCAGAAGCGGCAACTTGTAATCCAGCACGTACCGAACCAGTAATAGAAACGAGAGCAGGGGTTTTATGTGATACAACTTTTGAGCCTACCTGTGCTTGACCTAACACCACGTTAAATGCACCTTTAGGGAAAAATGGTGCAGCAATTTCTGCCAGTAAAAGAGTACTTTCAGGTGTTGTATCACTTGGTTTGAGTACCACTGTGTTACCAGCAGCTAAGGCAGGAGCAATTTTCCAGATTGCCATCATAAGTGGATAGTTCCAAGGTGTAACTTGGCCAACTACACCAATGGGTTCACGGCGAATAGAAGAGGTTAAGCCTTCTAAATATTCACCAGTTGCTGAGCCATCAAGTAAACGGGCAGCACCTGCAAAAAAACGAACTTGATCTGCCGATACACCAACTTCTTCAGATGCAATTAAGTGTTTTAACTGACCTGTATTGCGACTTTGCGCTTCAATTAAACGCTCAGCATTTGCTTCGATAGCATCTGCCAGCTTAAGTAATGCTTTTTGACGCATTGATGGTGTACTGCGTCCCCAAATTTTAAATGCTTCTTTGGCAGCGGCATACGCTGCATCAACTTCTGCTTCGGTTGCATTAGGTGATTGTGCATAAACTTCACCAGTAACCGGACTGACCAAGTCGAAGTGATCATTTCCTTTGCTAGCAACATATTCGCCGTTAATAAAGTGTTTTAGTTGAGTTTTAGCCATTTTCTTATACCTTGTCCTTAGGTTTTAACATATAACATATAATACTATATGTATTATGTTTTAAATTTTCTGTCAAATGCCATGACGAGGGGAATGAGTGAAAAAAGTTAGAATTTGAATCAAATTAGATTTTAAGTTTTTGATTTTATTATTTAAAAAAAATTAAAAATTTATTGAGGATTTTTAGAATGGACTATGGTTGTGATGGTTTTTAATTTTAATAGTGGGTGCTTAAGGAAATTTCTTTGTATGAATGGGTGGATGAGCCAAACCTTATGCTTAGCTCATCAATTCTTATTCTTTGAAATTAAAGAGAATGATCAGGTTTTATGACTGGCAAGCAAGATGCTGGTTTCAGTGTTATAAATACCTGAAATATTCCTAATTCTTTCTAAAACTTTATCAAAGTTTTCTAATGTGTCGGAGCGTAGCTCGACCAGAAGATCCCATTTGCCATTGGTTTTATGCAAGCATTCAACTGCACTTTCTAGACGTAATTCTTTAATCACAGATTGTGCTTTGGTGCCTTCGACCATAATACTCATCCATGCACGGATGACATTGCGTTCTGCATTGGGTTTAAAACGAACCGTATATCCGGTAATGATGCCTGAAGACTCAAGATACTCCATTCTCTTTTTAATGGTTGCTCTTGAGACGTGAACTTTTTCGGCTAACTCGGTTACAGACATCCGTGCATTATCTTTAAGTAAACCTAAAATAATTTGATCAATAGTGTCCATATTGTAATTGTCAATTATCAAAGTGGTAAAAAATAATTCATTTTTTGCTGAATTACAAATTTTGTGAATCAATTTGATTTTGAATAATAGGGGCATTAGCTCACCCGAATAATTCAATTTAATGGACTAGATAAGATGAATAATTTTCCAGTTTCTCGCGGCAATTTTAATGAGTGGATGGTTCCAGTTTTTGCACCGGCAAATTTCATTCCGGTACGTGGTGAAGGTTCACGTATCTGGGATCAAGAAAATAAAGAATATATCGATTTTGCAGGCGGGATTGCAGTAAACGCATTAGGTCATGCGCATCCAGTGGCAGTAAATGCATTAAAAGAACAAGCAACAAAACTTTGGCATGTAGGTAACGGTTATACCAATGAACCAGTTCTACGTCTTGCTAAACAACTCATCGAAAATACATTTGCAGACAAAGTATTCTTCTGTAACTCAGGTGCAGAAGCCAATGAAGCCGCATTAAAACTGGCTCGTAAAGTAGG
>Ga0157359_1000062_pt1 | contig 30151 bp, 25 predicted proteins | sample AttcapACBM3_FD_111482 | JGI IMG/M metagenome (GOLD analysis project Ga0157359, IMG submission 111482) | Fungus gardens microbial communities from leaf cutter ant in Botucatu, State of São Paulo, Brazil - Atta capiguara ACBM3 | ecosystem: Host-associated > Fungi > Mycelium > Unclassified ...
GGGTGAGATAAAGGCGCTGAATATGGAGGGGCAGTTTGTCGATGCCAAAGGTGATGTTGCGCTTCAGGTTCAGCAGGTTGAGGATTTTATCAATCAGGGCGTGGATGCAATTATTCTTAATCCAGTCGATACGCAGGGCGTACTGCCGATGGTGAAAGCGGCAGAAGCCGCAGGCATTCCGCTGGTGTTTGTTAACCGCAAGCCGGAAGTGAAACTGCCGGTCAATATGGCCTATGTCGGTTCGGACTCTGCTCTGGGAGGTGAGATGCAGATGGAGGCGCTGGCAAAACAGATGAACTACCGTGGCAATGTCGCTATTTTAATGGGTGCATTATCGAACGAAGAAGCGCGTGAACGGACACGCGCTGTTGAAGCCGTGATCGCTAAATATAAGCAGATGGCGGTGATTGAAAAACAGACCGCACGCTGGCAGCGCAATGAAGCGGTAGACGTGGTGTCGGGATGGCTGCTTAATCAGCGACCCATTGATGCGATTGCTGCAAATAATGATGAAATGGCCATCGGCGCGATCATGGCGCTGAGTCAGGCGAAAAACAGTCACATTCTGGTCGCCGGAATTGATGGTACGCCCGACGGTCAGCAGTTTGTTAAAAATGGAAAGATGACGCTGACAATTTTCCAGGATGCTAAGGGGCAGGCGACAGGAGCGGTTAAGATCGTTAAGGCGTTGCTGGATAAACAGAAAGTCGACCCGTTGAACTGGATCCCCTATAAGACCATCACGCAGGCTAATTACCCGGCGTTTGCCGCAGAGAATCAGCCCTGAAAGCCGGAATTAATCACGAGAACGATGCGGCAGGCTGCAGATCTTCATGCCTGTCGCATTTTAATGCCAGTTAAACGTCACCTCTATGCGTTGATTGATTCAGGACTCATTCGTGCTTCTTGAGATCAGCTGAATTATACTGTCGGAAATGAGCGCAAATTCAGTGATTTCTTAATGATTTACATTATCGATGACCAGATTACCTATAATTCAGATGATTGTACGCTGAGCCATATTCCTACTCAGGACACGCTGAGTCTGAGTATTTCATCGGGCCGGCTGTTTGAGCAGTTACTGAATTCCCAGGGAGAAATACTGGCGCGCGAAACCCTGCTGACCGAAGTCTGGGATAAATATGGGCTGCGCGGATCAAACAGTAATCTGAACCAGTATCTGAGTATTCTGCGCAGAGCGCTTGCAGCTTATGGTTGTGAAAATCTGATTATCACCATTCCGAAAATCGGCATCCGACTAAATACTGACATCAAAATTGAACATAAACACTCCCCGGCTGTGGTTGTGGGGAAGCTTCAGGCTGATGAAATGCCTGAGGAAAATGTTGATTCCAGCCAGGATAGCCACTCACTATCATCCGATCCAGTTATCGCAAACAAGCCTGTTAAAAAATCTTTTTTCAACTTAAGACAGGTCATAGTCGTCCTTATCATGCTGATGTTGCTGGGAGGTGCTTTCAGGTACATCACTTCAGGGGATCCCGCTGCAAAGAATTCTGCTATGAGTACCATCAAACTGGAAGGTGGTTGCGAGGCGGTCATTATTCAGGGGCTGGATGTTTTTGAGCAAAAGTCACTGGATAAGCAGATTCTGGAAATCCTTAAAGAGAATAATCAATCCTGTGTATCAGGACGACGCATCTATTTCGATAAAAACACGGCATTCACAACTAAAGATTATGGCAGGACCATTCTTTCCGCCTGTAACCTAAACAGCAGTGGCCATATCGTTTCCTGCGATAACTTCTATTATCTTGACTGGAGACCGCTTTGAAACGGAACGCTACCCTCACGCTGACGATAACCCTGGCTGTGATGCTGCTGCTGGTCTTCGCGGGAATTAATTACGTGAAGCCCCGGCCTGACGACCTGCCTTTCCGCTGCTCAGCATTCAGCCGCTACGATCTTAGCCGTCATGATGATCAAAAGATTGAGTTTGTTGTTTCTCAGGATTTACGTTTTATTGATTCTAAGCTCGGCTATCTGTTAATGAATGGGCAGGTTACTTTTGGTGATAAGGTGACCATCCTTAATCGACGTATTGCCCTGAGTGCCGGTAATAAAATCGATAGCGACACTTATCGCTACAAATTAAGAACGACCATTACTTCAACTAACGACACTACACCGGATGCTGTGTTTAATCTTCTCCTGGCAGAGATCACACTCGATCCTGGTTATCTGCAACTGGATATCACGCAAATTGATAAAAAAACTTATCTGGTCGGCGGGCCGCTCTCCTATCTTTTCACCTGCCAGCGTTACTAAACGCAGTAACTGATTACTAAACGCAGTAACTGATTACTGAAACGCAAACCGGAAGAGTTAACTCCCTTCCGGTTTTTTTATCTGTACACGACTGATTACCAGGTACGGAAACTCTTTAGCGTATCTGAGAACAACTGAAGATCTGCTGCGGTAATAGGACTTGCCTTCGACAGAGAGAAAATCAATATGTCTTCCATATTAAGCGTGAATAAAGCTTGTTTCTGATAAAGACGAAGATTATCTGGTCGCAGGAAATCATAACTGATCATGATTCCCGTAGTCAGGTTGTCCCCCAAAACTACTGGCTGATGGGCTTCCTGTTGCCAGTCTTTCATCTGCTTTTGCAGGATAGCGAGCTGGCTAAGGATATACTCTTCCGGATTGTTATGGTCGCCTAACTTATCACGGGAAATAGTGATTGGTGGCAGAACAGATCGGGTATCAGCCAGCGTATTCAGTGTTCGTTCGCAGTAGCCTTCCGGCAAGGTAATTGTGCCTTCAGTGAAGCGGCAAATAGTCTTATCCATGGGTAATCTCCGTTTTATTATGGGTTGTTGTCTGGCCAAATAACTGCTCTGCCGTGACTTCGCTGAGCTTACCGTTATTTAACAGGACGATTTTATCGGCACTGCGGATAGTTTCCGGACGGTGTGCAATGATGATTCTGGTGATCTTCATCTGCTTAATTGCGTTGTTGATCTGGGCTTCGTTATAGATATCCAGATGACTGGTGGCCTCATCCAGTACCAGGATTTTAGGTTCGCGATAGAGTGCGCGCGCCAGCAGAATACGTTGTAGCTGGCCACCTGATAAAAACGAGCCCATATCACCTACAAGGCTTTGATAATTCATCGGCATTTTCATGATATCGCCATGAATCTGAGCCAGACGGGCCACGCGGGTAATTTTTGCGTGATCGGGTTCGTTATCAAAGAAGCTGATGTTCTCGCTGATTGAGCCTGAAAAGAGAATGTCATCCTGCATTACGCAGCCGATGCGATTACGGTGATGTTCAAGTCCGGTCTGAGTGATGTCCATGCCACCCACGGTGATGGTGCCTTCTTCCGGGTGTAGCAGACCAAGAATAAGTTTGGCCATCGTAGTTTTACCCTGGCCGGATGGCCCCACGATGGCAAGGCTCTCACCCGCTTTAATCTCCAGATTTGCACCCTCGACAACCCAGGGTTCAGTCGGCGCATAACGAAAACGGAGATTGATAAGCTTGATATCCTGCGGTACGTCTGTCTCCTTGTCGGTTTCCTTACTAACCAGACCTGGATTGCCCTCAGAACTGACTTCTGTTTCAGACAGAACAATATCGGCCAGGCGTTCACCATGCATTCTCAGCATACGAAAATCGATGATGGCATTGATCAATCCTGAACCGCGACTCATGAATTGATCGGAAAAGCTGATAAAGGCGGTCAGCATACCGGCAGAGAAGTTGCCATCCAGGACCTGCAGCGCAGCAAGCCAGACCAGAACCACACGGCCCACTGAAGTTAGCAGTCCCTGAGCCGAACCGAACAGGATATTGAGCTTCTGTATCACGATGCCTTTATTGGTGGTATCCACCAGAAAGTTCATGTAAGCCGAGAGTCGGGGTACCTGTTTATTATTGGTTTTAACCGCCTGGATCCCACGTAGCGTTTCAAGCAGAGACGACTGGGTACGGGCCGAGCTGATGATTTGTTCTTCATTGGCGCGGCGAACCGGATCGTAGGCCATAAAACGCAGCAGTGCATAGGCGAGAAAAAGTCCAATGACCAGCCACGCCAGTTGCGCGTTATAGATGAAAAGCATCACTACCGTAACGATTGACATGACACCGTCCAGTACGGTGCTGATAAAACGGGAAGTCAGCGTACTCTGAATTGTATTAAGCGAACCGTAACGAGAAAGAATGTCTCCAACGTGGCGTGATTCGAACCATTCCAGCGGCAGCTTTAACATATGGTGACAAACGTTTATGGTCCACTGCACACTAAGCTGGCTAGAGAACCAGCTCATTACCCATGAACGCAACGCTGTAACGATAGTCTGAAACAGCGCGATCATGATAAAGCCCACACCGAGCAGCGACAGTAACGAATAGTCAGCAGAAACCAGCACCATATCCATCACCCACTGCATAAAGAAGGGACCGAGGACACCGAATAGCTCCAGTGCGATTGAGAGGATGAGCACCTGAGCAAAGGCAGACTTTACCCCGGTCACGCTGCCCACCAGCTTCATCATTGAGATGCTTTCTTTCTCTTCTTTTACTTCAAAGGTGGAAGAGGGAACCAGCTCCAGCGCGACACCGGTAAAGGCGGTCGATGCTTCTTTAAAGGTCAGTTCGCGGATCCCACGCGCGGGATCGTGAATGGTGATTTTATTGCCGCGTACTTTCTTCAATACCACAAAGTGGTTCAGTTCCCAGTGAAGAATGCAGGGCATGCGCAGTTTAGACAGCTCTTCCATTTCCACTCGCAGTGCGCGGGAAGTCATATTGAGCTGTTGTGCCATAGCGATGACATCAGCCAGTGTGGCGCCTTTGAGCGATGTAGCGAACTGACGACGTAACGTGATCATGTCGATCTGATGGCCGTGATAATTAGCTATCATGCCAAGACAAGCCAGACCACACTCCGCTGCCTGTGACTGACGAATCATCGGTAAGCGGTTAAACCATTTGAAATTGAGTTTCTCTAATAACAACACAGAACAGACCTTATAAATCAGAGAGAAATTTTGTGTCCCAGCGCGAAAATCGGCTCCAGTACCCATTCATAGAGACGACGTTTGTCGACAATAAAGTCGGCATCCAGCGCCATACCTGGCTTCAGTTTTTCATTCTGCGAATAAGCAGAAATAGTTTGTTTATCCAGAGAGACCAGAACCCGGTACTGCTGTTCCTGAACATTGTTTTTACCGGTTAAGGTGGTGACTTCCTGAGGCGAGAGGGCGGTTCGAGAGACCTCGATCACCTTGCCATATTGTTGGCCAAACTTCTGATAAGGAAAGGCTTTATAGCGCAGCACGACACGCTGACCTGGCTGGATAAAGCCAATGGATTGCGTATTGACCATGATGCGGGCAACAAGGTTGGTATTGTTAGGCAGAATCGCGATGGCCGACTGACCGGCGTTCAGCATCTGACCATTTTTGACCATGATCATGCCGACATAACCACTCTTCGGCGCACGAAGCTCAATGGATCGGCGCGCTTCATTCTCTGCCATTGACTGACGGTTATCTGCCAGTTGCCGTTCGATGTCGTTGCGTTTTTTCTCATCATCCAGCGGCTTTTCATGCAGTTGCTGCTCCGCCTGAACAATTTTTTGCGACGTGTCCAGCAGCTGACGCTGGTACTCCTGGTAACGTGCCTGGCTGTCGAGCAGATTGGATTCCTGTTCTTCCAGCTGACGGTTTGAGGCGTACCCCTCCAGGTGCATAGCGTTGAGTTTATCCAGTTGCAATTTCGCTAACGCCACCTGTTTGCGGCGGTGTGACAGCTGAAGTCTCAGCTGTTCCTGCTGGAGTTTCAGACTGGCGATGGTGTCGGATAACCCTTTCATTTCGACGTCATGCAATTTGGCAAGCGTCTGAAGATCCTGCTGAAGTCGTTCCCGCTGAGCCACCAGATTTTCGGCGATAACCTGACGTGTCTGTCCCATCTGTGTTGAGACTTCGGATGACAACACCATAAGAACATCATCTTTTTTGACCAGTTGTCCCTCTTTAACCGGAATATCCACCACGGTTGCGCTTACAGGAGGAGGAACGACTAACATGCCATTCTCAGGCAGCAGTTCTCCGGTAGAAGATTCATATTTCGTATAGCTGCCGAAAATGAAAAACAGGGTTGTAACGGTAGTAATAAAAATCACCACAGAAATAACAAGCCAGCGATAGGGCGGACAATAAAGTGCTACGATGCCCAGGTTACCCCGATTAGCGGCATCAAGCGCCTCCTGACGAAAGAGTGATTGTTCCATTTATAGATTCATCATGATTAAGGGATTAACGGCACTGAAAAAAATTCAGCATGTCGAGCGATAACGATCCAGTGCTTTGCGCCAGATTGATTAGGGCATTGAGATAACTTAGGCGTGCTTCAGCCTGATCTTTGAGTGCGGTGTAATATTTTTGCTGAGCATCCAGTTCATCATTAACGGTGCGGAAGCCCATTTCACGGCCATACTGGACCGACACCACTTTTTCACGTGCTGAGTCGACGGCATTCTTTTGAGCACTGATTAAGGCTTTGCCATTGGTCAGACTAAGCCAGGCAGAACGGGTATCGGTTGCCGCCTTGCGTTGTGCTTCCATCGTGGAATACTTTGCTGCCTGACGACGATAAGCTGCTTCGAAGGATTGTGAAACCTGACTGCCGCCGGCAAACAATGGAACAGAAACGTTTACGCCATATTGGAGGTTATTACTCTTTGAGTTCGTCCCGAAGATTGCGTCATACAGGATATTGTCGTCGTCGTCATTACGACTCCAGTTCTTGCCGTATCGCGCATAGAGCGAGACCACTGGCATGTGTGCGCCGTCAGCCGCAAGAACATCTGCGTCTGCCTGATCATTCTGAAAAAGCGCAATTTTAATATCAGTATTACGCTGCTGGCTGGCATTAATTGCATCGGTCAGAGAAGAATAAGGCGATGCTTTCAGGCACTGAAAATTCACTGGTTCTACAGTGTCCGGGCTGATACCTGATAAACGGCGAAATGCCTCGCCTGCCAGCAATAGCTGATTGCCAGCTTCTATTTCCTTAGCCTGTGCCAGAGCGTAGTTAGCTTTTGCCTCGTCCAGTTCAGTGCGGGTATTCTGCCCATTGATTAACCCGGTCTGAAGTTTTTGCTCTTGTTGCCTAAAGTTATGGCTGGCGGCTTTGGCGGCCTGTAAAACTTCCTGCTGATAAAGCACTGTAAAATAAGCATTGCTAATAGCGCTAAGTAATTTCTCTTCAGCCTGTTTTGCCTGTGCTTCAGCAGTGTTGGCAATAGCAACACCTTTACGCCATCCGGCATATTTACTCATATCAAATAGTGGTTGTCTGACGCTGAGATCGTAACTGTGGTTGGTTACCCCACTCTGATATTTCTTATCAGGCTGTTCCTGACGATCCCAGTTTCCTTCCAGAGTTAATGTTGGCAACATTCCGGCCATGCCTTGCCAGTATTTTTGTTTATCTGCTGAACTGGTCATCTGACTGGATTGTAATGCTGAGTCATAGCTCAATGCAGCCTGAGCAGCTTGCTGCAGGTTGGTTGCAGATGTGAAAAATGGAGTACAGGTTAGTGCCAGTAATGCAATGTTCTGATTATGAAATTTCATGATTTTCGCTGTATATAAAAATTTTGTGCCAGGTGATTAAATGAGTTCCTGTGCAAAAACATACTTAATCAAATCTGTGTTTGATTGCAGCTGTAGCTTACGCATGGCGTTGTATTTCTGTGTTGCAACGGTGCTTATGCTACGTTTACGTGCTTTTGCTATCTCCATCAGGCTATATCCAATGGCGAATAATCGAATGACCTCTACTTCTGACGGCGACAAAAGTGTTTGTGCCGGATCTGCGGGTGCAGAGAGCATTAAATTCTTCATCTGTTCTGAGTAGTATATTCCTGTATTGGATGAGCAAACCCAATTGAATGCTTTGACCAAATCACGAATGTCGTCTCGCTTGTGTACGATGGCATTAACCGGGATTTGCAATATACTTTTCAAAATAGCCTGACTGTTTTGTGCAGTAAAAATAATAGTTTTTAAGGCCGGGTTTTTCTTATGTATCTGTTCTATTTTTTTCACGCCATTAACATCGTTACGCTCAAAATTAAAGCAGAAGTCCGTTATTAATATATCTGGCATATCCTCTCTGATAACAGACAGCAAATGATCAGCTTCAACCGGATAAGAAATAATATCAAGTTCTGAAAACTCCTTTACCAGTATGTTTTGGATGGAGTAAAAAATAAATGGACTTTCATCTGATACACCAAGCCTGAGCTTACTTTTTTCCTTAGGTTTATTCACAGATAATCCTTTTCTGTAGATAAATGTGAAGAAGGGCTCCGCAGAGCCCTGCTGATTACTGGTAACTAAGCGTATACGTTGCTACTGCATTGGCCGAGCCGGGATTTATTTTCGTCGCCGTCTGATAATAACGTGCATAGAGTGGCACTGTGATTAAGGCAGATGAGAGCGGGTAAGCCGCAATGTTAAACGCTGTAGCGAGTGCTATCGGCTGCTGATTTTCATTGAGGATTTGTACACCGACACCACTCGCTGTTGAGGCCGAGTTAAGTGCCACCACACCCAAATCCGATAATCCGCTAGACGCATCACCATCTAACTGCATCATCACATCAAACGAACCCGAAAGAAGTGCCTCACAGTTAAGCTGAATATTAAACGCGGTTGTAGCGCTAGTCTGGCCGATTCCTGATCCTAAACCGCTAGTAGGGTTCGTGGTGTAACTACCTAACGGCACAGGCAGATTGGTATCACCGGCGACTGAGCATGTCTGATCTTTAACTGTGATACCTGTTTTAATATTAGTGAAGTTGAATGATACATCTTTACCTGATACTAACGAACCAACATCAAAAGCGTTTACATAGCTCTTTAGAGAAGTCGATGCTGACATAGAGTTGGAGGTCTTTACAATCTGATAGGGTACGTTGAGAGAGACATCTGTATAGGTGCCCACGGTTCCGCCGCTGGTTAAGGCATAAGTACTAATCATGATACCGGTTGCAATACTTGCGGCATCGGTACTCATCTCTCCGCCATAGCCAGTATATAACGTCAATCCATAACCCAGGGCACTCGCGTCAATCGCCTTGCGCTTAAAATAGACCTCACCGCTTAATCCATCTAAGTACTGCTGCAAATTATCCAGAGCACATTTGAAGTTAGCAGTTGCCGTGCCGCTATAAACGATCGTACCCACTGGCACAGCTGCTGAAATATTAATGCCCAATGAGCTCACATCAACTAACGATGTACTTGATGTTATTTTACACGTCAGTGTCACATCCGTTGAGGTACCCGCTGCATTAACATTGAAAGTAGCTATCAGCATCAGACTTAATATTAATGAAACTGAGCCAATGAGGCGCATTACTTTCTTTCCTGAAATTAAAAACATGATGTTACCCCATTAACCCTGTGTATCTTTATTGTCGGTATTAGAAGCGTACCGTACCGGCTGCACTTGATCGCTACTGCAGGTTGTCGTTAATCTCGCCAGTGTCTGATTTTCACTGGACTGAACGGCACCAGATTCAAGGTTAACCAGGCACTTGTCATTTGCCGTTTTCCCCCATGAAACATGCAGACGGCTGACATCTTTATTCAGCCTGACGTAAATCTGACCACCCTGTGAAACAGTAGTCACCAGATTGCCATTTTCATCATTAACTGATGCACCAAATGGTAAGGCATTGCCATTTGGCTGATTTGCCCTTATTAAAAGTGGTTTTCCCTTACTGGTTTTATAGTCCAGTCTGACTACAGCACCTTCAACAGGAATAACTCGCTGTTGAGTTGATTCCAGCTCAACATCAAGTGGAATACCTTTTGGATCAATCGCCAGTTCATTTATTCTGTACGGATTAAGATTAGGTACAATTGCTCTGCCGCTTCCGTCCAGCACTATGTTGGGATAACCGTACACGCGGGCACCTGCTGCATCATCGGCGCTTACTACAGCATACGTTGTCGACTGATAAGCACTAAAGTTAATGCTATCAGGTAACGCAATAACTGTTCCACTGGCGCCTGCCGAGGCTGAATAATAGTTTTCACCCTTAGTATATGCTGCTGTCAGCATGCTGTAAGGTGAGCGATATTGACCACCGATCGAACCTGATTTTTTATTATCGATATCGCGTGCAGCACCTACGTTATAGCTAAATTGATCATTCTCACCTAGTACACCATTAAGTGCAGTTTGAGCAGTTACACCCTCTTTATTATGTGTGGCGCTTCCAGTTACATAATTTTTACTTTCACTACCAAGTGGTATAGAGAAGTCGAGTGAGAGTTGCGTGTCATGCCCGCCGGTTGAATATAATAATCGGTTTGCTGACAATGTATAGGACACGCGACCAATTCTATTATTATAGCCTAACTGAAATTGGGTGTTTGTACCGGTGCTGTTCCAGTAATTTTGAACGAAACCAGTAAGATAGATATTCCCATATGACTCCCCAAAATTTTGGCTGGCAGTCAGTGAAAAGCGTTGTTTAGGCCGGGAGAGATAATTTGTCCCGTTGGTTTTATTCTTTTTGTAATAGTTATTAATTTGCAGTGCATTGTCATAGCTGTAATAGCCTGATGACGAAAATCTATACGCTGCGAGGGTAAAGTTGGTGTCAGTCTGAGAAACTTTTTTACTGTAGGTCGCACGATAGCTCACACCCTGCTTTTTCTCATCGCCATATTTTGTCTGAGCACCAGTGATATCAAGAGAGATAGCGCCGATCGGTAACCCAAATGCACCGCCTAACAGCGCAGAGATATAGTTGTCTGATCCCAGCACACCGGTATAACCGGTCAGACTATTGGTAAAGCCATGCTGAATGGTGCCCTGATAAACAGAAGGCGTATAAGCCATGTTGTCTTTACGCGACACACCTCCCGTCACAGAGTAGAACGTCATACCCGGGCGCTTCAGTCTCGTCATGGCTGCATAAGGAACTGAAAAACGCGTTTCGCTGCCGTCAGCTTCTTTTACAGTGACATCTAAGTCGCCACCGTAGCCGGTAGGGTAGAGGTCGGAGATATTAAAGGGGCCTGGCGAAACGGTTGTCTCATAAATTTTACTACCGTTTTGCGATACAGTTACCTGAGCATTAGTACGTGCAACGCCACGAATTTCTGGTGCGTAACCACGTTGTGAATCAGGCCACATTTGATCGACAGTCGATATCTGCGCACCCCGGAAAGCGAGGGTATCAAAGAGCTCGCCACTCGTATTACCTTCACCTAACAGTAAGCGTGATTTCAGTTGCGGGATATCACGCTGAACATAGGTGTTGATGGCATTATAATGATGAGACTCCTTACCTTGCTGGCGTCGCCAGCTTAATGAGCCATCATGACGAAACATCCAGCCGCCAAGGTTAAAACCTGCCAGCGCCCTGCCATAAAAAGAGTCATATTCACGTCCGTCGTTAACAGAGCGATAATAGTTGGTGTCATAGTTAAGTGTTAACGCCGTTTCGCCCTTATCCCAGAATTCTGGAGCGACATAGCCACGTGCTGAGCGCAGCAAATAAATCTGTGGAATTGAGATGTCCATCTGCATATCAGCGGAGTTGATTGCGGCATGACTCTCCTTAACCACATCTTCCAGTGCTATACATTGCTTACCTGAACGTAACTCTTCAGCTTGCTCAGAGCTGAAGACTGTATCTTTAATGGAAAGGCTTTTTACCAGATCATAAGAAAGACAGGCTTTAGTACCGGCTCCCTCACGCACAACCTGAACATTCTCCCGACTAATCTGACGGCCATTCAAAAAGATATCCAGCGTGTAGACGCCGGGATCAATGGGGTTACCAGTTGCGTAGCGGGAAACGTCTACTTTTACACCAGCTAAATTTTTTACAAATGATTCATCGAAATCATAAGCAGTTTCAGCAATCGCTGACTGAGTTGCTGCGGTCAGGAACAGCGCCAAAAAAGAGCGATAAAAAGTTTTGCCAGTTGGTTTATTAAAAAATACCGTCCTTGCCATCATAATTTCCCCTGGATAATTATCAAAAGCTACTCGTTTATTTTGCTTTCAACCTTACGTGCTGCACCAAAGTCGTCCAGATACTGATAATTAAATGTTGTTTTTATTTGACTTGTGCTCATGCCTTTCAACGGGAACTCTTTTGTTTCGCCTGGTGCCAGCATTTCCCCTTTTTCACTGACTAATTTATGACCTGCGTTATCTTCTGCATTAATCTGTGAGACGTTAACGTAGAAAGGTGAGTTGTTAGTTGCGGAAAGAAAATTAGGTTTTTGACCGTGACGCCATACCAGTCCTGACGCAGCTTTATTGGCCTGGGCTGTATCAAACTGAACTGGACGATAAAAAATCTTGATGCGACTCCGGATTGCCATTTGCAGCTGGTTCTGATTAGCCAGACTTTTATCACGAGGAGGTATATCAAGGACATTAAGCCAGAAGATAGACTCTTTGTCGGTGGGCAGACTGGCGCCCGTAAAAACAATCCGTAACGTTTGTCCTTTATTCGCCTCCATACGGAAAACCGGAGGTAATAAAACGAAAGGAACATTTATTTTATCTACTGCTTCGTCAGGATTTCCGTCATCAACCCATGCCTGAACAAGCGCGGGATGATCGCCGCGATTATCCAGACGAACGGTAACCTCTTTCTCGGAAGCGGGGTAGATTACCCGGGTACCAATGATGGTCACACTGGCAAAGGCAGACGAAGTCATTGCGCAAGTGAGCAAACAGGAGATCAGAAATTTAAAACTTTTTTTTTTCATGATATTAATTGAAGTGATGAAAGGAGAAGAGTGGTGAGGGCATTGCCCTCACCATAATCAATTACAGGTAATTGATTGAATAGTTTACTGTTGACGCAACGGTACCCGCTTCTGCAGCAGCAGTTGCATAGTACTGAGCTGAGTAAGACAGGGTGCCAGCTCCTGCAGTCAGAGCGACAGTTGCAGGAGCGGTAGACTGTTCAGTGCTGCCTGCATTGATGGCGTTGTTAGCGCTGTCCAGAAGTTGCAGATCAACACCTGTAGCAGTACCCGTGTTAGTCAGGCGACCATTGGCGTTCACACCAGCACCCTGCTCAAAGTAAGCGTAGACATCGCCAGTTGTAGCGGAGCAGTCGCTCAGCGCCAGAGTAAAGCGAGTGTTGCCCGCAACGGCACCTGCCGCATTTAATACACCGGCTGCTACTTTCGGCAGGGTAACGGTGGCAGTACTGCTTCCGCCGTTAACGCTTACGGTACAGGTCTGAGATGCAATGGTGCCGGTGAAGTTAATTGTGCCATCTGAAGCTTCTGCTGCACTAACCTGTGCCGCTGCCAGCAGCAGACCCATAGCAACCATGGATACCTTTTTCATATACTTTCCTTTGTATAAAATAGTGAACAACATTTAATTATGAGCGATTGATTTTTATGACAAGCGCTCATTCCTTCCCGGAAGTCTGTCGCCTTCCTGGTAAATCAGAACATCAGCAGGCCGAAAACTACGGCCGCAGCAACACCGACAATACCCATGCCAAAAGCAGTACCGCTAACTGGGTTAGCTTCTGGTATTGATTCCGGACGTACCCACTCAGTTTTTTCTTTGGAGCTTCCGCCAATCTGTTTAAAGAAATCTAAAATGACGGAAGTTAATGAGCCGCCACTAACGCCGTCAATTTCATTTTTTTTCAATTCACGCATGATTTTTCCTTATGCAGTAATTACACCTGTTCCCAGGTCAAGCTGGTTTTCAACAATATTATTGAACCAGCCTGCAGTTGTTTCCCAGCCATTCATCGCGCCATAAAGTGCGCCATCGACCAGCCCCACAACGGCACCCACGATCAGACCAACACCGCCAGAGATAATACCAACGCCCAGGACGCCGCCCGCGCTACCGCCGCTCATGGCCCATTTAAGACCGAAAGCAGTAATACCTGCAGCTGCACCTACAACGACTGAACCGATGAAATCAAAAAAACCTGCGCCTGAAACGTTCTGCATTTCAACAGATGTTAACTCTCTCATTTATATCTCCAGGATTAATCAGTTGTTCAATTATTCAGTAATGAATTTTTTAAAATGCCGCTTCAAGCGAACGGCGCTATTAGATTCTTAGGCCATAAAAAATAAAATAGCAAAATATCCATAATTGATATTTGGTGCGGTTTTTACTGGCTATAGAAGTTATGATTTCATTACATTTTTTTTACATGCATTATGATTTGGTTGGGTGGATTGAGGTTATTCAGCTTATCGATAAGTTATTTCTGTTCATATTTTTATGGTTGTCTTTCGTTGAGGTGGAACTATCAATTTCAGACGGTGAGAATGGTACGCATTCTGCGATGTAAAGGCTTTGAAAATAATCTATGGGCTTTTCTTAAATCAGTCTGATTCGGAGTAGGCTAGCTTCATATGAAGTGTAAAGTAAAATCCGGGTGCTTAAAGGTATGTCCTGTGTTGGCTTAAAATTCTTATTAATTATTAAAAATTAGAATATAAATCTATATATATATCATTTGTCGATTTAAATGTCTGTTATGACAATACTATGGTTTAATTTATGCCATCAGGAGCTTTGTTGTTTTTTTTATTTTTACGGGGGAATTAACAATCATTATATTATGAGTAAACATGTGAAGATTATTACAGTTTTTTAAAATGCTAATGCGTACTTGTTTGTTTTAATACAGTGATTTTATAACATTAATGTTCATATGGTTATGATTGATTCCTTTTTTAAGAAAAAAGTTATAACCCCATCAGTAAGTCTCTACTTGTTAGTTTGAACTACTGATAAAATGGCTTTAAAGCGGTGAAATATCTGGTTGTGATGCCATTCTCTGGCTTAATTATCTTTCTTTTTGCATGTTTGTGGTGTTGAATTTTATCGCAATGGTTTTACTATAGTGAAACCAATAACGACCTCTTCTATGGCTTATAATGGGGGGGGCAGAGATAAGAAATACACCAGGCGAAATAAAGAGACTATAACAAACGGATTTTTACTAATTTTTCTACTAATCACTAACTTCGTGTTAGTTAGATTGAGTTAATTATTATGTATAGAGTGACTGAGAATCATGAGCGGATCATCGATGCGCTAGCCGGGTACACCCAGGTTGCTAATCCAGATGAGATTTCACGTGGTAAACGTCGTTATCATCTCACTAAAGATAATGTACGCCGGGTAATGTTCATTCTTGATGGTGACTTCCTGCTGAAATTAAAGAGTGAAAATAAGGTCTTAAATATCCTGTCTGCTCCCTTTGTTGTCGGTGTCACACCGGCACTCGATGAACCTCCTGTCTATCTGGAAAGAATCGATTATGGGAAGGTCAGTTTCATCGATTACGATGTGTTCTGGCGACTGGTATTTGAGAAGGACCTCTTTAACGATGCCATGTCCATTCTTTCTGGCCAGTACTCAGACCTGATGAACTACATTCAGCTACCCAAGAATAACTCACATGATGAAGTGATTTCTTTAATTGGCCGCTGGGAAAAATTGCCACCGCATCTTAAGAAGCGCTTTTCGGCACTTTACCTGATTGAAAACAGTTCTCATCTTTCAAAAAGCTCCATTTGCAGAGTTTTGAAAGAATTAAAAGAGAAAGGTGAGCTGACCCTGGTTAACGGCAAGTTTACCTGAGTCTATTTTTATTTAACTTTTGGGATGCTTAAGGGAAAATGGATTTTAAAGTCGTTTGTACAAATGAGAACTACTTCTTTCGGCTGGGCATCTCCAAAATTATTGAGGAGGCACTGTTATCAGATACGCCAGTAGAATTCTTACCCGCCTATGACGCAAAAAATTTATGTCAGGCGGACTTTATACTCATTAGTGTTGCACAGTGGCGCCTTTACATGTGTCAGCCTGCCTACCGGGATAGGAAACCCGGTAGCATTTTAATAGTCTTTGTTGACGATATTGAAGACATCATTACTGAGCATTTGCCTCTTTGCTATCGTTCTTTGATTATCATTTCGCACAGGGATTCTGTTCGCGATATTGCTGATAAAATCATCCGGTTCTGGCTGGGAAATCAGGGGAGGGCCAAAGGATTTGTACCCACGGATTGCTCGCATTGCGATTTCGCGCGTATTACAGTAGTCCAGCTGCAGGTGCTAAGTTTTCTCAAGAAAGGGTATAGCGTGGGGCAGACAGCTAAACGCCTGAATCTGTCCGCTAAAACAATTTATGCACATAAATACAATGTCATGAAGAAGTTTTCGCTAAGTGGTGATATGGCCTTTAACGCCTTCATCAATGATCTGACACTGCTTGAACTTTATAAGGGTGTTATTGAGTCTGGAAGATTTTAATTTCTTATGCATCCCATAGGTGAGTGGTCCTGCGAATTAAAGATTTAATTCTGATGCCCGGATTTTTTGTGATGCATAACGGCATTCACAGGTAGCCTTAAGGCCGTTAAGGGTTGATAAGTTTATGTAAGAAAAGAACCACGAAAATAATCAATCCCTGGCCATCCCCTTTAAAAGGGTAACGGCAATCATGTCAGGGGTGGTTATTTATATTTACAGTAACTATGCGGTTGCTGCACCCGTACTTCAACTCTCGATGCGTTTCAGTCAGGCGTGGGTACTCGTTATCCTTTTCAGTCTGCGCCGAGACTCAAAGAAACGCACATAAGTATGCAGAAATCTCCCTGACAAACTCGTGAATACTCATCCGGTTTGCTAAACAGTATTTGAAATTAACACTGTTGAAAGATAATGACTTTCAGCCATTATCCGTGCAGGGGTATAACCTTTGTACCATTTATTCCTGCAAATGGTAGGTTAACAGAGACTTCTGATACGTTAAAACAAGTAAAAAAGCCAGCGTCACCGCTGGCTTTTTTATATTTACAGATGATTATTTCAGGATATAAACATGATCTACGTTGATTTCGCTGTAGCCATCATCCCTATCAACTTCACCGCTGACCCGTACCTTTTTACCAATCAGATAGCGATCATCATCATCATCGTCTATATCGACACGGATGCGGCCAGTCGGGTCTTTTAACCAGTAGTGATCATCATCGGCCCTGCCAGTGATCGTTCCCGTGAGCGTAACCTGACGATCGTCGCGCAGGGTTTTCGCCTCTGCAACCGTGACCTCCTGCCGGGCATATACCGAGCCTGAGCTGATGAGGGCCACTATCATCCATAATATTTTCTTCATTTACACGTCTCCTTTAACACCCATCCTTTGTCGGTTTATTTATTAAAAACTAAAACGATAGCCGGCGTTGACCTGGCGCTGGTTGAAGCGATTTCCATTCACCATATCTCCTTCGATAAAAAGGGTATGGTTACTGATTTGCGCACTGACACCGATACCGTTATTCCAGCCATTACCTTTAAACGAGAGACGCTCATCTGAACCATTCAGAGCATAAGCAGCATCCCCGTCAAACTCGCGCAAAACACCTGTTTTGACATAAGTATTGAGTTTGTAGTTGTTCTGATTGACTTCATAACCTGCCAGTACGCTGGCTCTTCCCATCATCGATTTGTAACTTGAGAGATTAATGTTGAGGCCATTCGACGCCTGCAAAGAGGTTCCATCCTGATGACCGGCAGTCAGCTGAAGCTGTGGTTCCAGGTAGAAGCCAGTAAGTTCGTCAGAGAAGCTGAACTTCTTCCCGGCTTCGAGTGATCCACTCAGGCCTGATGAGACACCCTGTCCGGATACGCGATTATTCTGGGTATCGCTGACATCGAATTGATTTCTCAGGCGGTTGAATTTCAGTACGCCATCCAGGTAGAAGCCCGCGTCATTCAGCCATGTGCCGTAGATACCAAAATGTTCAGATTTGGTAGTCCCATCGCCAGTACGATAATGAGGTGAGCCCTCAGTTGCTCCCATGAACAAGCCCAGATAGATCGGCAGATCATCGGACAGGCGTTTATCTACCCCAAACTGATAGCCTGTATAATTCATGCTGAAGTTGCTCAGCTTGCCATTGGCAAAACCACTGAAACGCCCATCCATTCCGCGCAGCCAGACATTGCCGCCCGTCTTTCCCTGGCGCACATCACCCATGCGCTGCATCAGAGTCTGCATTTCGGCATAATTCATCAGATAACCGATGTTAAGGAAGTTGGCACCTGCATTCGCTGTGCTGGTGATGGTTGAATTATTTTGTCCTGATGGCGTCGTGGGTGTCGTGGCATCCGAAGCGGAGGCGGGCTGAACAGGGGGATCTTCTGCTGGTATTACAGCCTGTTCGTCCGCTGCGGGCGTTTCAGGTGTTTTTGGCGATGAGAGAACCCAGTTAGTACCCTGTTTGTTAACCGAATAGACATAGCCGCCCAGTTCAACGTCGGTGTTGCCCCTGAAAGTCGCGATACCATCGGTAGTCTCAACAACGGTTAGTACTTCATTACCTGTGGTAATGGCACTGCCGCGGTTCAGAATATTCAGACCGTACTCACCTGCGCTGCTTTTGGTCACCACGATTTTGTCGCCAGTATTATTTACCCCTTCACCATCGCCGACCAGATTGGTACGAAGGGTAAAGTTGCCGCTACCGCTCAGGTTAGCAATGGTCAGAGTGGAGTAGGTCGCATCGTCTGTTGCTGCAGAAAGGTCTGTCAGTGAGTTATTTAATGTCAGGTTATCAAGATTTGATGTTTGACTAACGTTCCATGTGCTGTTGGTGAGGCTGACGTTTAAATGACCGCCATTCACATTATCGCTGGCAGCACTACCGGACCACAGTGAACCCGGCTCTAAATTAATGTCAATCAGACCTCCCAGCGATACCACGCTGCCGGTGATATCCGCTTTACCCTGAGAAGTAATAATGCCCGGTTCAAACCCTTCGGCGTAAAGTGTTGCTATTGCTACTCCGTCCGGAGAGGCCATATCGATAGAGAGATCGCCTGTCAGATTGGTCTGGCCACCATTCCAGGCGACAACACCTATTCCTGTATCAGGCCCGGTGATGCTGATGTCTTCGCCATTAATCACGCCTCCCCCCAGAGACCATAGGCCTCTGCTGACCATATCTGATTGTTTAAGAACAATATCTGTGTTTGCCAGATTGATCACTGCACCTGTCGATTGGGCGGATGCGCCATAACCACCAGACTGAATGGTGTTGCGTTCCTCTTCACTACCTGAAAAGTTGAGGGTGGCATTATTATCCATCGCAACAAGGCTGCCAGTCTGTGCTGAAGAGATCACGCTGCCTGCGCCGACATTTATCAGGCTATTTTCTCTGGCTGAAATGCCAGGAGAAGTCGTGCCAGATGTGCTGATTGTCAGATGATCGGCAGTCAGTTTACCCAGGCTCCAGATGCCTGCAGAAGTCTTACCTGTGGTGATAATGGTTGAGTGGCTGCCCAAATCAACCGAGCCATTATCCTGAATATTGATGCCCTGCGAGGCATCGCCCAGAGTATTAATGGTCAGCGCTTCCGCTTTAAGCGTTGCGGCACCATTAATCGCATCACCGGTCAGTGTGTCCACCTGTACACCATGACTGTTGGTCCCGTTGGTCTGTATACTACTGTCACTGCCTAGATCAACGTTTGAGCCGTAACCGCTGACGCGCAGTGCAATACCGTTGGTGCCCTGGGTACTGATACTTGATGCTTCTGCCTGCAACGAGGATTGATTGCTTACAACCACCCCCTCTGCGTAAGCAATACCTGATCCAATCGATGTGACGGAGCTACCTGATCCCAGATTGGCAGTAACCTGCTTTCCACTGAGCTCCATCGCCACTGCGGATATTCCTGAAACATTGAGAATTAATTTATCAGCAGTAAAGTGACTGTTCGCAGCCTGGATGAAAATTCCCTTAGCGTAATGCTCAGGGTCTTTCACCGTAACTGTGCTGCCCGAACCGGCTGTCACTTCAGCAGCGGTTGCACCTGTTACAAGAATGCCATAATAACCATCGCCAGATGACTGATCGGCGATTAATGTGGTGCCATCTGCCAGCGTAATATCTCCGCCTCTCTGGCTTCCGACAACTGCAGCTGAACTGACCAGAGGCAACATACCCATTCCACCGGCCAGTATCATCGCTTTTACGCGTTTATTTAAGTCAGTATTATTATTCATATCTGTGACTCTTCCTTAAGGTTTTATTAAAGGGCCTGGGGGGCTGTGAAAATGTTAAACAGGCATGCCATTTCGCACTTCATACGCTCTTTTGGCCCGATACGAATTAAACGTCTTGTTAATTAAATCCATTAATTACAGCATATTTACTAAGGGCGGCAGGATTATGCAGGTCAGGCGTTAATTATGTAAAGAGAGTGAAAGCATGCATCTTTTGACAAGAGGTTAAAAGAACCGAGGTGTCATAAAGGAATTTTCATTTAAAATTAAGCTTATGTGTTAGCTGTCACTCGGGAAGTCTTGTTATTTATTATTACAGTCATTCTAATTTGAGGTTTGTTTATTGGTTCTCGCAGGTCAGTAATGAGAGTGCTGGTAGCAATAGGTGTTGTTAAGAGAGGGTTTAGCGCGTAGGTGCTATCATTATTACATGCTCAGATACACACCAGATTTTTCCATAAACGGGCAAGAAAGGAATCTGAATCGATGGCCTATGAAAAACGTATGACGGCGAGCGTATTAATTAATGCGCTTTGTGCCATAGCCTTGTGAGCATAAGAAATGAAGTCTCACCTACCTGAAATTGATCCTGAGAGAGGGTTATATGAAAATCATGAACAGAATCACAGTCTGCTCCCTGATGCTGGCCACGCTACAAATTAGTGCCTGCATGCCCCATCATGCCGAGCCACAGCGCCTGGCAATGCGGAATCCTGCAAGTCAATGGTGCCTGCAGCGTGGCGGCCAGCAGGTAAAGGATGAATCATTGAGCACCAGCACACTCTACTGTCTGTTACCTTCAGGAGAAAGGATTGAGCAGTGGGCATTGTATCATCGCGATCACCCGCAATAATCACTTTTCAATTTCCCTGCCAGCAGGATTATCAAACGCCATTGAAATGCATAGATAATGCCGAAGAGGCTTTGTCTAAACTCAATCCTGGCTAAATCTTTGCAAGACACCCGATCATTTATCGCAGTCCTTTTTCTGGACTACTACGGATTTCTGGTGTCGTTCTTACACTATAAATGGGTTAACCGCGTGTTTTATGTGTACCAGACACTGGATGGGTTAATCCCATGAATGATATTGACCATTATTTCCACAAAGTATTATTAGCTTTTTTTAGATAAGAATTAACTTCCCGGTAGATAAAAAATTTTATTCTGAATTAACAAATTATTTTTTATCAGGAAGTGTTTTTTTATATCTATTTTGATCTCATTTGGCAACTGTCCCGACATGATTTTTAATAAATATATTAAATGAAAAACTTTAATCCAATTTGGTAATGGGTTTTTATAGCCTTTTAATACAATGGGTTAACACAGATTTTACGCTAATCTGGCTTCTTACTTTGATCTGAATCAATATCTATATAAAACTCAGATTCTGTTGCCGATTGTCATAATGATACTATTTCATTAATTAAGGTGTTTTTCTTAAATAATAATAGCCTCATGAGGATAATCCATTGAAATATTTTGGAAGCGCAGCGTTATGTTGCACCTTCTTTATCTGCACAAAATCTTATGCGGGCATCATGCGACACGATGTTGATGTGCAGGAATATCGTGATTTCGCTGAAAACCTGGGGAATTATTCTGTTGGTTTGACGAATATACCGATCTATAAAATGGATGGTACTTTATCGGGGTATCTTGATTTCGCTATGCCCGATTTCGGCATGGTCGCTAATTATGGTTATAGTACCTTGGTTGCGCCTTCCTATGTTGCCAGTGCACGCCATAATACCGGTTATCAGTCAGTGGGTTTTGGTAAAGGTGCGCAGTATGGCGCAACTTACAAGCTGATTAATCGTAATGAAACACTATCTGATTCAGACGTCGATTTTCATTTGCCACGTCTGAATAAAGTGGTTATCGATGCCGGACCAATTGAAACCGTAGAGAAGTCTGAGATCCGTAAAGGGGATACTTCGCGCTACTCCTGGTATACCCGTATCGGTGGTGGTACACAAAGCCAGGTCAGCGAAGATCAGACACAGCAGATTACCCTGAGTGGTGCTTATAACTGGGTTAGTGGGGGAACGATCAATGCCGGTACAGTTACTACGCCATCCGGGAGTTTGCGTGCGATCGACTATGGTCCAGATAATCCCCTGACTTCACCATTGGCGATCGGGACTATGGCTGGTGACAGTGGCAGCCCAATCATGGTCTATGACGAAACAGATAAGGTCTGGAAGATTGCAGGGGTGTTACACGGTGCGTTTGTTAATGATCAGCCTTACGGCACCGAGAGTATCTGGGAATATATTCCGGATGGTTACATTCAAAGCACTATTGCCACTAACACCTCTCCTGATGTTGTCGATGTCGCAGGTAACGGCACGATTTTCTGGGACAACACCGCGATCACACAATACGGTTCCTCCTGGTCATGGGCAGGCCTGGATTCGGCCTATGCGTCAGCGGCGCCCTCTACCGCCACCAATGCAGAACTTGATGCCACCAAAGATCTTCGCTTCAACGGTGCTGGCGGGCTGATCACGCTAAATACGCCGATCAACATGGGCGCTGGCAAACTTCAGTTTTCCAATAACTACACTGTCTCGTCTGCCGACGGCGTCAATGCGACCTGGGCTGGCGGCGGCATTGAGGTTGACGCGGACAAAGAGGTTCTGTGGCAGGTCAATGGCGTGGCAAGCGATGCGCTGCATAAAATCGGCGCAGGTACACTGCATATCAATGCCATTGGCACAAACCCGGGTTCACTGAATGTGGGAGAGGGTACCGTTATCCTCGATCAACAAGCTGATGCCTCAGGCAATAAACAGGCGTTTTCGTCAGTCACTTTAGTGAGTGGTCGGCCAACCGTGGTACTGAATGATGAAAGTCAGGTTGCGACTGATCAGATCTACTTTGGCTATCGTGGGGGCCGTTTAGATTTGAATGGAAACGCGCTGAGTTTTAAAAAGATCAACCATACCGACAGCGGTGCAACGCTGGTTAACCACAGTGATAAAGACGCAACACTCAACATCACGGGTTACACCGCTGCCGACGTTCCCTTTTACACCTTCACGGGAAGTAACCCAAAAGGTACACCTGGCACGATCTATGAGTATAAAAATCCCTATACCAAAGATACGGAATATTTTCAGTTAAACACCACATCGTACTGGTATTTTCCCACGGATAAATCTTCAACGTCGACCTGGACCTATCTGGGTACCGATGCGGATGAAGCCATCAATCATCGCCTGACACAGCTCAACGTTCAGGTTTTCCGCGGTTTTCTGGGGGAAACACTGGGAAATGCGCTGAATGGTGTGATGAACGTGAATATCCTGCCGCGTAATGCCACGGCTATTACCGCACTGACCGGAGGGATGAATCTTAACGGCAATCTGGAGGTTGCTGGCGGTACCGTCGTTCTCTCTGGTCAGCCGGTTCCACATGCGGGAGGCGTTATCGTTGATGACGACTGGAACACTTCACTGTTTAAAGCCGATCAGATCAATGTAGGTACTGGTGCGAATTTCCAGGTGGGAGAATATGCTGGCGTGAAAGCCAACATTGTTGCTGCTGATTCGTCAACACTCTCTTTTGGCTACAACGATAGCGAGCTTGCAGGCGAGAAAAGCTGGCGTTGCTATTCTGCCATCTATTCTGATGATGTTTCCTGCAGTCAGCCAGTGCGAAGCGCGGATGCACTGGCACTGCTGCCCGCCAGCGAAGTGGAAGGCGATGTTCAGTTGGCTAACAATGCCTCACTTTATCTTGGTAAGGTTAACTATCAGGGGGCCGTGACATCAACAGGCAGCAGCCTTATGACGATGGATGCCAATGCGAACTGGACGATGACCGGCAACAGTAATATCAGTTCACTTCTGGCGAGACGTGGTTCGACACTTTCAATGGTGCCTTCAGGCCGCTGGAGCGCCAAAACACTGAATGTCGATACGCTGGATGCGACCGGGTTAAATCTGATGTTAGGCGTTAAACCCTCCACACTGGAAAACGACAAACTGATTGTAAAAAATTCGGTGAGTGGTGGCGACAACCTGCTGGACGTAAGTCTGCTAATCGGAAGTGAAGACGAAGTTGCGCTGGCCCATGATCTGGTAATGGTTGATGCACCTGCTGGCACGTCGCACAGCTATTTCTCTTTTGCAGACAGCTACAGCGGATTTAGCGTTTACACCCCCAATTATCAGGTGAAAGACAATAACGACCGTGTTCTGTGGGTGCTGGAAAGTAATAAGTCGGCTGAGCCGGAAGTCACGCCTGAGCCGGAACCGACGCCAGTACCGGAAGTCACGCCTGAGCCGGAACCGACGCCAGCACCGGAAGTTACCCCTGAGCCGGAACCGACGCCAGCGCCAGATGTTATCCCTGAGCCAGAAGTAACGCCAGAGCCAGCGCCTGCTACAGACGCTTCGTCAGCGGATAATGCTACTGCTGAGCAAGCTGCTGTAGAGAAAGCGAAAGCAGAGGAAGAAGCTAATTCCAAAGCAGAGGCTGAGGCAAAAGCCGAAGCTGAAGAAAAAGCGAAAGAGGAAGCAGCGAAAGCAGAAGAGGAAGCCAAAAAGCCGGCGTTCAATCCGGATGACTGGTTCTCTGTTTACGACAACCTGCCATTGATCCAGCGCACGCGTGCCTTAATCGCCTCGCGGCAGTACATTTTCAGTGAAGCGGTCAGTCAGTTGCATAACCGCACTGACAGTCTGCGCGCCGCGCCAGAAAACAGCGGATCATGGGCAACAATAGAGCAGAAAAAAGGGCATTTTCTTGGACTCGACGTCAACCAGCAAACACTGAATGTGGGCTGGGATACCCGCAGCGACAAGCAAACAGCCGGTATCAGCGCCAGTTATACGCAGGGTGAGGTAAAAGGGGAGGGTCATGAAAAGCATCGACTGGCTACTGTCGGTGCATTTTATTCCTGGCAGGCTGATGCCGGATGGTTCTTTGATGCGGCCAGTCGTTATATGTATCTGAATCAGGAGATAACGCTGGATCCTGCTTTAAATATTAATGGCATGAAAAAGGACAGCCATATGCTGGCAGGCAGCCTGCGCACTGGCTATGAGTTTGCGCTGGCTAACGATACTCTGTTTATCTCACCGTTTGTTGGTGTGACCGCTGGTGTCATGTCCGGCTATACCCTGAAAGGGGAAGATGCGTCAGTTTCGTTAAGTTCATCCACACCTTACTTCACCAGCAGCGGGTTCATGGTGCAGAAACGCGGTCTGGGCGCATTAATGCCGAATATTAACGTCAATGCCAGTCTGGCCTATCAGTATTCACCTGGTAATAATGGCTCCACAACCACACTTTCCGATCGTCAGTCAAACCGGCAATACAGCGCCTGGTCAGATAACCGTTATCGTGGCAGTGTAGGGCTGGAAGGTATTGTCGCGCCTGGCCTTTCACTAAATGCGAAAGTAGAGAGCAGTTTGGGTGGTGAATTTAAAACGGATTACAGTGGTATGATCGGCCTGTCATATCACTTCTGATATCCGTGTCTGAATAATATCAGAGCATCACTGCATGAAGGGGTGATGCTCTGTCTTATCGATACATTATCCCTGCTGGAAAATATCAGTCTGCGGACGTACCTGTAAGACGAAAAAGGATAATCAGCAGTGCAGTAATTTTTCAGCGGATAATGTATTAATGTTAATTTTCTCTGCTTATTTCAGCGTCAGCAAACTAATCGCCAGACTTCCGCAGGCACTTCGTTGTAAGTCTCATTCATTATTAGTTCGGCTTTGCGATGATCGTATGCGCCCTCAAAAGAAGAGAGATCGTCAGAAGGAAGTTTTTTCCGCATATAGCTTGTCACGATATCCAGGATATCGGTTGACGGGCAGTTTCTTAACTTATTCAGATAGTAGATTTTGTTCATAATTTTTTGCTGAAGTTAACCTGTAAAAATGAGCTTATGCGCGGTCTTAACTTTATTTAAGCTGACTCGCTGTGCTATCGATGCTGCCAGGAAAATAAATAAGAACCTGACAACTGATATTCGTGTGTCCTTACGCACTGGATGCGTTCAGATGCGCAGCGTCGCCTCTGACGCTTCACTGACCTGGCTAAGCAGAAGGTTAAAAAATAAGCTTTCACCTTATTGATTTTATAATTTATTGTTTTTTAATGATTTTTACTGCAGCCCTACCGTAATCCCATATCAGATTAAACAGATAAGCATAAACCAAAAAAAACAGCACCAATCCACATTCCAGTTTCAGCGCTGCGAGTAGCGTAATATCCAGCCACCATGCTGCAAAAGGTATCAATACGAATAACAGACCTGCCTCAAATAAAACGGCATGGAGACATCTTATTCGCCAGTCTTTTTTAAATCCGGTTTGCAGCTGAACGCTGTCAAAAATCAGGTTGAACAGATAGTTCCATCCCATCGCCAGCGTTGATGAAACTATAGTCAACAGTGCCGACTGCGAAGGTGCTGCCGAGGCAAAATTAATCAGAATGATGAATACCAGGACATTAGCAACGACTTCGAAAATAACGGCGTGCAGCACTCTTTCTGTGGTGGTGCGCACCGGAGATAAACACTGTTCCAAACCACGCTCTCATTAATCCGCCAGGCACCGTTACCGGTGGAGATAAAATTCAGGATAACCTACTGCTCAGTCCGCTTATATTCAAAGCGCTGGACGTTTCCCTGCCTCAAACCGATGAGAATTTAGCATCGCACTGTCATAAAGTGAAAGCGTAACGGGAAACTACCCATAAAAATCCAGGCAGGCTTGATATTTATCAAACCTTATACAAAACGTGCTTTATCAGTGATGCGCCTTAGCATACCAGCTCCTGAATTACTCTTTCTGTTCAACGACCTGGGTCCAGAATGGTTAATCTGGAAAGTTTTTCACTGCATGCGGTGATGGTCTGTCGGATTCGAGGCGATGATAACAACTCAGAGATGGAGTGGAATATTAAAATAACAAATTGAGTGTATATAGATTTATATTTTAATATTTATGGAATGGGCAGTTTTAAAAACTGTATGTCGGCGTTTTTTGACGTTCTGAGGCGATTGCAATACAGAAGTGCAGAGTAAAAGTGAGGCTGCATGAGGTTAAAAGTGGTTTGTCCGCTTTGCCATTATCAATAGCCTAAACAGATTCAACGGCTGGCATCTATAACGAAAATGCGGCCCCCGGTGGAGAGTATGAGGTGTTGGTTTGCTTCATAACGCGTTCTCGGCTGTATAAATCACGAAGTCTACTTTTCCACTGGCATACTCATCGGGTTTCACTTTCTGCTCCAGATAATTCAGCATCAGCTGTACCGCCAACTGAGCATGCTGCCGGGTATTCTGATCCAGCGTCAGCGCAACGCTCTGATGCGCCATCAGCGTGCGTGTCGTGGCGTAAAGTTCATGGGTGACCCAGACGCACTGATTCAGCTGGCGATGCCGTGCCAGCGCCTGTCCGATTTCGGTATTCCCCAGCCCGGTGTTGTAAATTCCCAACAGATTTCCGCTCCGAACCAGCTGTTTCTCCAGCAACTTACTGATGATGTCGCGATTTTCCTGAGCGGCCAGAACTTCACGCAGCTGAAGATGGGGATAGCGTTCAGTCATCAGCGTGCTAAATCCTTCAATGCGCTGACGATGCGCGCTGTAATCCCTGTGACCACTGACCATCAATACCTCACCGGGCTGATGCAGCATTTTACCCATAAGCTGAGCGGCGGTGCGTCCTGCCTGCAGCTGGTTGATCCCGACATGACAGAGCCGGGCAGCACCAGGCAAATCGGTGACCAGCGAGATCACAGGTACACCACGCACCTGGCAATGTTCCAGCGCCTCATAAATCGCCGGATGCTCATGTGCAAAAACGATCAGTCCATCCCGTGTCTCTGCTCCCTGTCTGATAAGCCTGGCCAGTCGCCCGGGCTGTGCTTCCGGAACAAAGGTGCGATGCAGCGTTAACCGGCGATAGCCCAGATGCGAGGCGACCTCTGTAAAATCCTGCGCCAGTTGCTTAAAGAAAAACGAATCGTTGCTGCTCAGCAGCAGTTCTATCTGCCACGGATGACGATGCTCTTCAGGCAGGATACGCTTCAGACCTATTTCCCGTGCTGCCTGCAGTACTCTGTGAACCGTCTCCGGCGCGACGCCGCCACGTTCATTAAGCACCCGATCCACGGTTGCCAGTCCCACACCTGCCCGTCGGGCGACCTCTTTCAGCGACATGCCGCTCTCCTCTGAGGTAAACACCTCAAAACATCATGCCGTAAGTGTAAAACGCCGCGTTATGCTGCCGGTGCAGCTTTCTGCCGGACTATGATGGAGTTCAAATAAATGAATAAAAAGCAACGTGTTGCCCTGCTGGGGTGTGGCTTTATTGGTGAAGTTCATGCCGCGAATCTTCAGGCCCATCCCGGAGTAGAGCTGGTGTGGGTGGCGGATGCGGAACCGTCGCGCGCTGCCGACTTTGCGACCCGCTATGATGCCCGGGTCGCGTCCGTGACTGAAGCGATAAACGATCCGCAAATTGACATGGTACTTATCGCCAGCGCGACGCCAACCCATGCGGATTTGCTTGAAGCCGCTGCCCGCACCAGTAAAGCAATCTACTGTGAAAAGCCGGTCGATCTCTCTCTTGAGCGTGCCCGTAAGGCCGTGGCTAACGTTCTCCCTTACAACGTGCCGGTCACGGTGGGGTTTAATCGCCGTTTTGATGTCAGCCATCAGCAGCTAAAGCAGCAACTCCGTCAGGGGCGGATTGGTCCGGCAGAACTGATTCAGATGGTCTGCCGTTCTTCGTCCATGCCGCCGCTGGCCTATCTTCAGGCGTCCGGCGGTCAGATGCGCGATCAGGCTATCCACTTTTTTGACCTGCTGCGCTGGCTGACAGAAGAAGAGGTGACGGAAGTGGCGGCGATGGGGGCCGCGCTGGCACTACCTTTGATCGGCGAATTCGCCGACGTGGATACCAGCACGCTGCTGTTGCGGCTGCAGAGCGGGGCGCTGGCACAGCTCGATAATGCCCGCCGCACCGGCTATGGCTATGACGAACGCATCAGTGTGATAGGGGCAAACGGCATGCTGGAATCGGCCTCCCAGCCGCAGCGCGGAGTCAGCTGTTATCAGGGCGCGCAGATTCAGCAGCCTGGGCTGCTGCCAGACTGGTTCAGCCGGGTGCAGCCAACCTATTATGCTCATCTGGATGCATTTATCCGAACGCTGAACGGGGAGCAGGTTGGGGATCTGCCTGGTCTGGAGGATGGCCTCAGGGCACAGGCGATTGCGGAAGCCGCGGTGATGTCCCTGACGGAAAGGCGTTTCTGTCAGGTGGAAAACGTGCTGATCTGATTCGGCATGGCAGGCGGACAAAAAATAAGTTTATTTTTATTGAATAGAAACCGGTGCTGAGCTGTTTACCGTATAGCGCCGCGCTGGCGGAGTGTCTCTGGCAGGTTTCATCAACTGCGCATAGCGGGTGCTGAACTGAAAATGGTGCATATCCTGCGCTACGAACGGACGTCAATTGCGCAGATCGCCTGGTTGCACGCGGATTATGGCCCGATGGCGCTTTGTATCTCGCCCGCATCGCACGACACGAAGACACGAACCCGATTGCTCGCCAACAGCGTCACGGCATGCAGCTGGCCTGGTGGACGCGCGACGGTTATCAATACGCACTGATTGGCCGCAACCTCTCAGCGCAACTGGCGTCCACCGCTGAAACATGACAGGCAGCGCTTACCTTATCCTGCGGCATGCGCAGCGGTGGCAATCAGCGCGGCTCTCTGACCTGCGCTGCAATCTTAAGCGCAATATTTACCCGATCGTCAACTACCCCGACCAGCCGAACCATACCGAAGGCGGAGCGAGAGATGGCGGTGGAAGCATGCAGTGCCAGCAAGCGAGAGGCAGGAACGAGCGTCTTCCCGCTGTCCAGCGAGGCCAGCATCACCACCGGCCGGCTGACAGCTTTAACCGTCAGCGTGCCAAAAATCCGGTAATTACCGTCACCCAGCGCAGCCACGCGACTGCTGACGAAATGAATCTGCGGGTAGCGCTCTGCATCAAAAAACAGATCA
>Ga0157359_1000063_pt1 | contig 30091 bp, 28 predicted proteins | sample AttcapACBM3_FD_111482 | JGI IMG/M metagenome (GOLD analysis project Ga0157359, IMG submission 111482) | Fungus gardens microbial communities from leaf cutter ant in Botucatu, State of São Paulo, Brazil - Atta capiguara ACBM3 | ecosystem: Host-associated > Fungi > Mycelium > Unclassified ...
GGAGCTGCAGGTGCTGCTCACCGAACGTAGCAATTTGGTAGCGGTAGGTGGTCAACATGAATAACGCCGCCTCCAATGTCGTTGGCCTTGATGCTTTGCTCGACAGTCGCCGCGTGTGGCGTGGTCAGAACCCTCACGTCGACGATGCCAGTGCCCAGCCGACCGGGCGTGCAGGACTCGATGCTCAGTTGCCGTTCGGAGGCTGGCCTGACGCCGCATTGACCGAGATTCTGAGCGTTCGTCCTGGCCTGGGCGAGCTAACGCTGCTGTGGCCAACACTCGCCCGCCTCACTGCTGCGGGCAAGCGGGTGATACTCATTGCCCCACCTTACCTCCCCTACCCCCATGCCTGGCTACAAGCTGGGGTTGATCTCAGGTGGCTTAGCCTCATGCAGGTCAAAAGTCAGGATGTCCTCTGGACGGCAGAACAATGCCTGCGCTCTGGAAGCTGCGGCGCCGTGCTGTGCTGGCCAGGGCGCGCAGATGATCGCGCAGTTCGCCGGCTGCAGGTAGCCGCGGAGACAGGTCAGACCCTGGCTTTTGCTTTCCGACATCAGCGCGAGGCCGTCAATGCCTCGCCCGCAGCCCTGCGGTTGGTGCTCGAAGGTACGCCTCAACAGTTACGAGTGCTCAAGTGCCGCGGTGGTAATCCACCTGCAACGGCGCTGGCGCATCGAGTTTGGCATTGAGGGAGTATTGCCATGCGTTGGGCCTGTATCTACTTCCCGCAGTTCGCTCTGGACGGTGTACTGCGTAATTGCCCTGATCCGGACGAGCCATTGGTGCTGCTGCAGGGCCCCATTCAGCGGCGGATCATCAAAGCTGCCAATCCGGCTGCGTTAGCGCTCGGGCTTCGTCCCGAGATGACGTTCACTGCCGCTCAAGCTATTTGTCCACAATTCACAACGGTCGAATATGACGATGCGGCTCTGCAGCGTCAGCACCAGCTTCTGGCTGCCTGGGCGTACGGCTTTAGTTCTCAGGTAAGCCTTCACTTCCCGGATGCTCTTGTCCTCGAAGTGCAGTCGAGTCTGCCGCTGTTCGGGCCTTGGCCACGGTTCGAGGCTCGCTTGCGTCAGGAACTGACGGGCCTTGGCTTTGGACATCGGATCACCCTCGCGCCCAATCCAGTTGCAGCTCGTGTGCTCGCCAATGCCAGTGACAGCTTGGCGGTACGCGACGACGCCAGTTTGAGTGCGGCGTTGCGTACGTTGCCCGTGGCATTCCTTGGGTTTGACCCAGACATTGTCCAAGCGCTTAGCCGTATGGGCCTGCGCCAGCTCGATCAACTCCTTGCTCTTCCCCGAGCTCAACTGGCTCGCCGCTTTCCGGTCAGCCTGCTCAACCACCTCGATCAGATGCTGGGTAGCAAGGTCTTGCCACTGGAATTCTTTTTGCCACCCACGACCTTCCAGCTGCGGATCGAGCTCAATTTCGAAGTGGAGTCGACCCATGCACTCCTGTTTCCTCTTCGCAGACTCACCTCCGACCTTGCCACCTACCTCGCTGGCAGAGATATGGGTGCGCAGCGATTCACCGTACGCTTGGAGCACAGAGAAGCACCTGTTACCGAAGTGGTTGTAGGGCTACTGACACCAGAGCGGGATCCGGCGCTGCTATTCGAATTTGCGCGCGGTCGTCTTGAGCCCACCCAGGTGGTCGAGCCCGTCCTCGCCATTGGCCTCATTGCTGATGAGCTGCCAAGCTTCGTACCCCAGCACCGCGGACTCTTCGACGAACGCCCGCAGCAGACGGTGAGTTGGGAGCAACTGCGCGAACGGCTTCGTGCACGCCTAGGAGACGATTCAGTCTGCTCAATTGGTGCACAGGGTGATCATCGCCCAGAACGTGCATGGCAGCGTGACATCCCGTCGTTGGCACTACAGGCGCTTGGGCCAAACCGGAGACCTGGTTGGCTGCTTCCTACACCCGAGCTGCTGGGAGCTTCTGTTTCACGTGTTCTCAGTGGGCCGGAGCGGATTGAAAGCGGCTGGTGGGATGGCGAAGACGCCCGTCGGGACTACTACGTGCTTGAACTTACGGATGGCCGTACGGCCTGGGCATTCCAAGCGACGGCCGACGGGCCAGGCTGGTGGGTACAGGGATGGTTCGCGTGACAGCGCGCTATGCGGAGCTGCACTGCCTGTCGAATTTCAGCTTCCAGCGTGGTGCCTCCAGTGTTGACCAACTCTTCGAGCGAGCGAAGGCGATGGGTTACGAAGCGTTAGCCATCACCGACGAGTGCACCCTCGCTGGCATCGTGCGCGCTTGGCAGGCTTCGGAAAAACATGACGTTCGCCTGATCGTAGGCGCCGAATTCCAGATTGCCCAGGGCCCTAAGCTAGTGCTGCTGGTGGAAGACCTCAAGGGCTATCAGCACCTTTGCCGACTCATCACCCTGGCCCGCAGACGCGCGGATAAGGGTAGCTACCGCCTCCTGAGAGAAGACTTCGATCAGCTCACCGGTCTGATCGCACTCTGGGTACCCAATCGCGGCGCTGAAGCCGCTGCCGCTCGATGGCTCAAAGACGTTTTTCCGAGCCAGCTCTGGATCGCTGCTGAATTGCACTTCGACCAAGACGACCAGGTACGTCTGCAGGAGCTGCATAAGTTGGGAGAAACGTTGGAACTGCCCCTCGTCGCTACCGGAGATGTGCACATGCACTGCCGCGGACGGCGAGCGCTACAGGACACCATCACCGCAATCCGTCACCACGTGCCCGTGGCAGAAGCGGGCCAGCTGCTGTTTCCCAATGGCGAGCGCCACCTACGGACGCTTGATGCCTTGGAGCGGTGCTACCCATCGCCGCTCCTAGAGGAGACTCTGCGTATTGCCGAGCGTTGTCAGTTCAGCCTAGCCGAGCTGTACTACCAGTATCCCAGCGAGGTGGTTCCAGAAGGACATACCGCTACCAGTTGGCTGCGGACTTTGACAGAGGAAGGCTGTGCCTGGCGCTGGCCGGAAGGTCTATCGTCGCGACTACACGAGCAGATTGAAAAAGAACTGCAGCTGATCGCTGACAAGGGCTACGAGAGCTACTTCCTGACGGTACACGACATCGTCCGCTTCGCCCGTCAGCAAGGGATCCTGTGCCAAGGTCGCGGTTCGGCAGCCAACTCAGCTGTCTGTTTCGCCCTGGGCATTACTGAGCTGGATCCCATCCGGATCAATCTCCTGTTCGAGCGCTTCATCAGCCACGAACGCGACGAGCCACCGGACATCGATGTCGACTTCGAGCATGATCGCCGTGAAGAGGTCATTCAGTACATCTTCCGCCGCTATGGTCGCCAGCGCGCTGCACTCACTGCAGTGGTGTCTACCTATCATGCTGCCGGCGCTGTACGCGATGTGGCCAAGGCCCTTGGTCTACCCCCCGATCAGATCACTGCCCTCGCAGACTGCTGTGGTCGCTGGACGGATAACCTGCCGCCACCAGAACGGCTACGTGAATCGGGTTTTGATCCTGCTAGTCCCTTACTCCATCGCATCCTGGTACTTACCGGCGAACTCATCGGCTTTCCACGGCACCTGTCTCAGCACCCAGGTGGTTTCGTGATCGCCAACCAGACTCTGGATACCTTGGTACCGGTGGAGAATGCTGCGATGGAAGGCCGTACGGTCATCCAGTGGGACAAGGACGATCTGGATGCTATGGGTTTGCTCAAGGTCGACATCTTGGCCTTAGGCATGCTCAGCGCTTTGCGTCGCTGCTTCGATTTGGTGCAGGGGTATCGAGGCAAAGAGCTGACCCTGGCCACCATTCCGCAGGAAGACAAACCGACCTACGCCATGATCAGTCGCGCTGACACGCTCGGTGTTTTCCAGATTGAGTCTCGGGCACAGATGGCGATGCTGCCAAGACTGCGCCCTCAGACCTTCTATGATCTGGTGATCGAGGTAGCCATCGTCCGGCCCGGCCCGATCCAGGGAGACATGGTGCACCCCTACCTCCGGCGCCGAAACGGCCAGGAGGAAATCAACTATCCACCCGAGCTGGAGCGCGTCTTTGGTCGGACACTGGGTGTGCCCCTGTTCCAGGAGCAGGTGATGGAACTCGCCATCCTCGCGGCTGACTACACCCCAGGCGAAGCCGATCAGCTGCGGCGCAGCATGGCGGCCTGGAAGCGTCATGGGGGACTGGAGCCACACCGGGAAAGACTCACCTCTCGTATGCTTGCCAATGGATACACCGCCGAGTACGCAGCCGACATCTTTCGTCAGATCGAAGGGTTCGGCAGCTATGGCTTCCCGGAGTCCCATGCAGCCAGCTTCGCCCTACTCACCTATGCCAGCTGCTGGCTCAAATGCCATGAGCCGGCGGCCTTCGCCGCGGCGCTGATCAACTCCTACCCAATGGGCTTTTACAGCCCAGACCAGATCCTGCAGGACGCCCGACGTCATCGTCTGCAGACCCTGCCAGTCGACGTAACCTGCAGCAATTGGGATTGCAGCCTTGAGCACATCGTAGATAGCACACAGCCGGCCATTCGTATGGGCCTTCGCATGGTGCGCGGCCTGGCCGAGAAATATGGCCGCGCGGTTGAGCAAGCCCGTAAGCAGCAACCGTTTCGTGATGTCACCGATTTGTGCCTACGTGCCGGTTTGGATGCCAAAGCACGCGAGCACCTCGCCGATGCAGGAGCGCTTAAAGGGTTGGCTGGTCACCGCTTCCAAGCACGATGGGCAATGGCGGCCATTGAGCCGCAGCTGCCGCTCTTTGCCGAGGGAGCCGTCGTCGAGGAAGAGATTCAGGAGCTGGTCGCCCCCACCGTAGGTGAAGACCTTCATTCCGACTACGCCTCGTTGGGTACCACCCTAGGCCCCCACCCCCTTACCCTACTACGACACAAGCTAAGGGCTCAGCGCCTGATGAGCTCTCGTGATCTTAAGGAGCGACGCCACGGCCAGCCCGCCCGGATCGCCGGGCTGGTAGTCGGTCGGCAGCGCCCAGGTACTGCCAGCGGCGTGACATTCGTAACGCTGGAAGACGAGTTCGGGATGGTCAATGTGGTGGTTTGGCGAACATTGGCAGAGCGTCAGCGGCGGGAGTTAGTCGCGTCTCAGCTGATGCGCGTTGATGGCACGATCGAGACGCGAGACGGTGTGCTGCATGTAGTGGCAGGTAGATTAGAGGACATTAGTGACTTACTAGATAACCTGGAAATTAAAAGCCGAGATTTCCATTAAAAAACCAGCTGCGCATCAGCCAATGGCATTAGAAATCGGTGAAATAAACTGAAGACGAAAGGCCGCAGACTATAGCCCAATGCCCTAATGCAAGTGAAATAATATAGCGGTAGCAGAAGTGATAAAGCACAAATGATCCAAGACAGACATGTGAAATCCCGCAACCTTGTGAGCGGTAACACATTAGCGACATCAAGCATCTGATAAGCGCTTTCCAGAGCGCCCGAGCGCCCATACGAGTGGTTGACAATGCTCACTCAAGACTGATAATTGATGACGTTTAACGACAGCAAGGAACGCACTGATGGTGTCGAAGGATAGCTTGAGCGGACTGGTTGCGTTCGTTCGCGCAGCTGAGCTTCAAAGCTTTACCTTGGCTGGTAGAGGCCTCGGAATCTCCTCATCCGCAGTTGGAAAAAGCGTAAGCCGCCTAGAGGAGCGTCTAGGCGTTAGGCTATTTTATAGGAACACGAGAAAAATAAGTCTTACGAGCGAGGGCCTTGATTTCTTTGCACGCTGTAGAACGCTTCTTCAACAACTACAAGACGCTGAAGCTGCACTCGCCGATTCGAAATTAAGGCCAAAAGGCCTATTACGCGTCAGTCTACCAGCGGTTGGCTACCGACTTATAGCAGGAAGTATCAGAGAGTTTTACAAGCGGTATCCTGAAATAGAACTCGACCTAGATTTCAGCGATCGAATGGTTGATGTAATAAATGAAGGATTCGATGCAGTCATTCGAAGCGGCTCTTTACCAGACTCAAGCCTCGCGGCCAAAAAGATATGCGGCTTCCGATTTGTCCTATGTGCTTCGCCCGATTATCTAAATCGTTACGGTACGGCTAGAGATGTTAACGACCTAAACAGCTATCGCGGGATAGGGTACAAATTACCGTCGACAGGAAAGCTTCAACCGTGGCTACTGGAAGAAAACAATAACCAGATTCAAATACAAATCGAAACATCTATTGTCATGAACAGTGTAGAAGCTGTACTTGCGGCTTGTCGAAATGGAATGGGTGTCGCATACCTGCCGGATTTTGTGATCCAAGAATACCTTGAAAGTCAAGAGATAATTCAAGTCCTGAGCAATTTAAGCCTAAGCGGAGAGTTCTGGATAGTGTGGTCGCCAACAAGGCTACTACCACCAAAAACCCGCGCACTGATAGACTTTTTAGGAGAAACCGATCTTACGGCTAACGCCAGTTGAGATAACCGGATACAACTGGCGCTAGCCAGCCGCTAAGCGATCAAAAGTTTTTTGTATCGCTCTGAGTAGCGTATGGACTCTACTACTTTGAGCCTCACTGGCACCTTGTAGCTATCCATCCGCTCACGACTAAATTGACGAATTTCGCGAATGACGCTCCTCGGATCATCGCCGAATTCCCCCACCAATACAATCTCAGCAGCAACAAACTGGCCCGTCAATCCGTTATGCTCACCATATGCTTTACAGTCCTGAACATTAGGATGCTGCATAAGAACCGACTCAACTTCTGACGGATATACCTTTTCACCGCCAACGTTGATTACCTCCTTACTCCGACCGAGGATTTTAATCAATCCTTCTGCATTAACCTCTACCAAATCGCCAGTCTTAAACCAACCATCATCAGTAAAACTGTCCATATTGTGATTGAGATAGCCCATTACCTGAGTCTCACTTCGCAACCACAACTCGCCATCTACTACTCTATATTCCATACCTCCTTCTTGAAACCGCATAAATAGACTGTCCGAGGACTGTGAAGACGTATTTACTATGCCTGTCTCGCTGGTACCAAAGGTTTGAAGGAATTTAACCTTTGGAAGCTGCTTACGAAGCTTATGCAGGAGACTTTCTGGCATCGGCTCAGTGCCGTATGTCACCATCCGAAGGCTGCTGAAATCAAACTTTTCAAAAACGCCCCCGATCAGCATCAGATTTAGGAAGGTTGGTGAAGTAGGCAGCACCGTTATTGAATGTTGCTCAATCAGACCAGCTACACGTTCTGGAGTTTTTATTGAGGCGATAGTCGCTGTACCGCCAATACTAAGAATGTTCAACAGGGTGTTTATACCGCCAATATGATCAAACAAAAGAAATAGAAATATACTTAAACGGCGTGAGCGTTTTGCATGGTAGCCAGAAACCAGCTTATCAAGGTCATGCAACATTGCCTTAGGCTGCCCAGTAGTCCCGCTACTAAACAATATCATCCCTGCGTGCCGCCTACTTCTTAGATCAACTATTAAAGCACTGCCCTGCACCGTAGGTTCGAGCCTGGAGATATCAAGAGTACGCGAGTCGATAAAGTAGCTAGCTCCAGACACCGCCACCTTATTCTTCAATTCCTGGTCATTCGTAGCCGTATTCAAAGCAATGATGTTATTGTTCTGATAGAGGGCCAAAAACAGAGCTATACCAGAAAACGAGAAATCCCCCTGAAGAAAAACAATTGACTGAGGCTCAATACTGTTAGAACAGATATAGTCTAACTGACGTTCAACTTCCCGATGCAAATCCCCATAGCTGTAGGATACCCCCTCAGTATTCAGAAAATTCTGATCTGCAAAGTTTTTGATGTTGTCTAGAAAAGGTTTTAGCTTCAAGGGAAGACTCCTCTCATATTCTTAGAAACGTACCGGCAGCTCATCTGGACGACGCAAGACCGTCCCGTTGATCCAACGGATAGATTTTGGATCGCAATCAAGCTGCATATCAGGAAGAATATCAGTCAACTTCTCAAGAACGGTGTTGATTTCAAGGCGCGCCAATGCAGGCCCCATGCAGCTATGTATTCCGTAACCAAATTGGATATGCGGTGTCTTCTCCTGCCGAAGCGGATTTATTTCCAAGGGCGACCGAAAAACCGAAGGATCTCTATTTGCCAGAAAGACGTTTGCGTAAACACAAGAGCCTTCGGCTATGACACCCAAACTGGTCTCAACTGGCTTGGTAGTAATACGTGGAAAAGCAGAAAGACGCCCAATAGGAATTAGACGGATGAGCTCCTCAGTAAGGACGGGCAGCTGATTACGGTGCTCCAAGGCGTACTTCCAGAGCGACGAGGAGCACAGCAGCGTATAAATCGACTTAGTCATGACGCTCAGTGCATTGTGATCGCCGCCGAGCAAAATCCCAAGAAGAACCCCAACAAACTCCTCATCAGTAAGCGGATCATCCATGCTCGCCCGTTGATCGACGTATTGCCGAATAAAACCTTCAGAATCAGCCTTGCTTACGCCCCTAACAAAGTCCATCAGATAATCAAAGCTCGACTTAACGGCGTTTTCGATGCCTGGAATATCGTCTACAGGGGCGGACTGGATTATCTTACTCCAAGGCCGAAACACTTCACGATCTTCAAGCGGAATACCTAAAATATGGCAAACCGTGGAGGAAGTAAGATCCTGCAAAACTGACTCGAAAAGATCAGGCGCGAGCTTACCCGCTCGCATATCTGAAATATTCCTAATAGTCTTCTCTGTCACATGCTGACGAAGGCTTTCCACGCCACGTTTACTGAAGGCCCTAGTAATTGTCGCACGGGATCGCATATGTGCGGGATTATCTAGGTTGAGTAGCAATTCGGGCTGGGTAGGCCCGGGTAAAAACGTAGGGCCATTATCAACGTTGCAGAGCGTACGACTAACCGATGGATCCGCCAAGAAGGTTCGGCAGTCGTCGTACCCGGTAAGGTGAGAAGCGACATGCCCGCTTGGAAGCTTAATTTGCTGATGAGGCTGGTCGCTATCAATGATCTGGTAGTAAGGCTCGGCATCCAAATTAAAGATATCTGTTACGAACGGGAAGGAATACGCTTCCATAAAGTTACTCCGACTGGCTGGAAGAATTTCGGATCAGCGCTCGTACTTCGTTTTGCACCTTAACGCTGTCAACAAAATGAATAGCGTGCCAGCCTGCTCTCCGCGCCGCTTCACAGTTTTCTTCGACATCATCGATCAGCACACAACCTTCGTTGTTTACACGGAGAACATCAGCGGCTAAAGCGAAGATCTCAGGATCAGGTTTGCGGAGACCGACCTTGCAAGAGTCAACGATGCAATCGGTAACATCATCCAGTCCTACCATTCGCCGCCACGCTGATTCCCACTCGACAGTATTATTCGTAAGGATTGCAGCCTTCACACCTGAGCGTTTGACTTCATGGAAAAGATCAAACATATAGGGATTCACAGAATGGTCAGCAAACCACTGTTCCCCGTGATTATCGAAATCACAGCGGCTAAGATCTATACCAGGGTTGAGCTTGGTGAGGGCCGCCGTCATAGCTTTGCCCCACTCTACTTGCGTCATGAGAGCTAGCTCAATGGGCGCTTGGAATTGAACACCGAGTGGTCTCGCAACTTCGTGCATAGCTGCCTCCATCTGATGCCTGCTGACACCAGTCTTGCATTCATACACCCTATAAAGTTCGGCGATAGAGGGAGAGAGTACACCGCCAAAATCAAACCAAATCGCTTCTACTTTCATAAAACACCTCGTAGTCAAGAATTTACAATAACAGGACTGATAAGCTTTGTGCCTTTCAAAGAAAACATACCGATAGCAACCGAAAGACCAACTCCGAACCCGCAAAAAACCAAATTGTCTAGACAAAATCGGCTGTTATCTGGAGAGCAAGACAACAATATTGGTATAGATGACGGCCCTGTATTTCCGACCCCGTCGACAAATACAGGAATCCGACTGGGCTCAATCTCCAGCTTCCTTCCGAGATAATGCAACATGAATGCATTGGCTTGGTGCAGAATAAAATAAGGGACTTCGGACGAGCTAACCTCGGCACATGTTAAAAACTCCCTTATCATGGAGGGAACCCGATCGAGGGCAAAATTCATAACTTGCGCGCCGTCCATAAACAAACTGCCGACTTCGGCCCGAGCAGTTTTCTCATAGCCACCACTATTTAGGTAGGTGATCGGCGTACCTAGGTGCTTTGCACCATTACCGTTGGTATCAAACAGGAACCTTGAGTCATGGTCTCCCATTTCAACCAGCGTAGCGCTCGCTCCATCCCCGAAGACCATGCGAACATGCCGATCAGCCGGATTTAAGAGGTTAGTGATCACGTCGCTGGTACAGACTAATACCCTTCTAAAACCGGCGTTACTCACAAGCATGGATGCCTGGAACAAACCGTATACATATCCAGAGCATCCAAAATTCAAATCAAAGGCAACGATGTTGCTTCGCAGACCTAGGCGAGCTGCCAGTAGTGCACTGCTTCCTGGCATCAGAGCGTCCGGGGTCTGTGTCACAAAGACCACTGCATCAATGCTATATGGATCAACGTCCGCTTGGTCAAACAGGCTACAGGAAGCAGCATATGCGAGGTCTACGGAAGAGCTATCGCCGGCAATACGGACACCTGATATTCCTGTACTTTTCGCAATACGCGCAGCTTCCCTTTCGCCAAACATATCGGAAAAATTTGAAAGTGTTAGCTGCCCCTCTGGAAGCGCGGAAGCCACCGCTTTAATCGAAATTCCTTTAAGTTTCGATATCATAGGTAGCTCCTAGACCAACGCTGACTCACAGCCAGCAGCTTTGAAAACATCTCCAAGAGTCTGCATTTCATCAAGCGCTTCCGGATCAAGTGCAACCCCAAACTGGTCATTCAATACTCCTAAGAGCGTCACTTTTGTGAGTGAGTCCCAGTTATCTAGCGGCTGGAGTTCCAGCGCAGCATCGAGCTGCGACTCAGGTATCTCCAAAAGTTCTGCCAACTCTTTCTTCAAGGCGAGAGGGTTCATTCAGATTTCTCCGATTTATATACAGGACAGAATTAAATTGAGATTACAAACCGCCGAGATAGATTACTTGTCCAGTGACAAAAGCACTATGCCGCGAAAGAAAGAAATCCGTTACATTACTGACATCCGCAAAACTACCTAGTCGCTTTATTGTCTGCTGTGCAACCAAGGCATCCATTTTTTTCGCAGGAATAGCCCTGGTGAGATCAGTATCAATAGGCGTCGGCCCAATCGCGTTAACAGTGACGGCATATCCTGCGAGTTCCTTGGCCATGACAGCAGTTAGGCTTTCTACCGCCGCTTTAGAAGCCGCATAGATAGCCTCCCCCTCAAGCTTCAACGGCCGAGCAACAGTAGAAAAATTCACGATACGACCTGAATTATTGCGCTTCATTAATTTAGCCGCCTCACGACTAAATAAAAATGTTCCTAGAAAATTAGTCCTAACGACGCTATCTGCGGTTGAGAACGGAGTTAGCAAAGAGTGGTTCATGCTAGCGATACCCGCATTATTGATAAGATTATCAAGTCGCTGGTGACGCGTACGAACCTCAGAGAACATATTTATTACAGATTGCTCATCTGCGACGTCAACCATAAAGTGCTCGTAACACGCATGATCCAAATCGCTTTCTTGACGACTACAACCAATAACTCGATGACCTAGCGCCAAGTAGTGCTCTGCCAAGTAGCGTCCAATTCCTTTGCGCGCTCCGGTTATCAATGTAATGGGATTAGGCATCGACGACCTCACCGCAACGTTTACTGACGTAGTTTGCAAACGACCCGACAGTGGCAAAGGGGCTGCGTACAGAGGACATAGCGCTATCATCCACAAGCGTGAGCCGTTGACCGACTCTCTGCTCCATAAGCGCCTCAACCTCGACGACAATCGAAACTAGACTCATAGAGTCGATCGCGCTGCCACGTCCGTATAGCGGCGTTTTCTCACCGGCAGATAAGTCGATTGGCTCTGGAAGGCTTTCATTCTCCAGACGAATTGCGCTGTAGATAATATCCAAAATTTCGTTTCTCATGCGAATCTCCTAGTTAGCCTTGGTAATGTAGCGATGGACAAGCTGGTTTTCTTTTAGATAAAAATATCGCGAATCTATAACTGAAGTATCTATCTTAATATCAGCCAAGCTCTGTCCCTGCTGGCGAAACTGAAGGACTACTGAAAATCTGAAATTCTGTCTCCCACTACGCTTCAGCGAGACCGGGATACATAAGATCTCAGTAGGCACCGGAAGTAGAAAATCTTTGAACTCAACGCTTATACTATGAGAGATGAAATTCACCTTTCGGCTTAACCTCGAATCCATATAGAACTGCTCAGCAGTTGCGATTGACATCTGCCGGGCAGCCTCAACAATCATCATTCCAGATATATGCTGACCTGTTAAATGATCACTCAATTGTGAATTGTCTTCATCTATCATCAAGGCTGAACTATAGGTGCCATTTCCGTTATCCCATGCTCTGGAGATAGCTATATTACTTGCAATGTGCTTGTGCGTAGTGGCACTACATGCTCGTGCGACAAACCTTTTGGGCTCTATGCTTACCCGGCCTTGCTCTAAGGCATAGAGCTGTTTAAGGTCTTGATCATTGACACCTTGACCTATATGAAGCTTTAGCGGCGAGGTGCTTCTCTGAGCTAGATCTTTAGCTTTAGCTGCCGAGATAAAGCGCTTATTCGAGCACTCTTTGATGATGCGGTCGCCAACGACAATATAGTGATCGAAAGTCGCTGACTCGTCCCCTTTAATAGATTCCCGTGCAGAATATGGGCGTGCCGATTCCTGCAACGGAATAGCCATAGCTTCCATAATTTAATCCTCAAGAGTCAGTTAATAATCGATTTCTATTTGCGCTTCAGCGGTGAGGATATCGGCCAGCTGATCGGCATGGCTTTCGTGAAATAAATGACCTCCAGAAACGCGGTGCTTGTTAAACAAGGCACTAAAGTGCTCCTCCCAGGCATCTACATCGCACGAAGGCGCAAATTCATCATATTGCCCACAGATGGTAGATAAGCTAATAGGTAGCTTTCGGAATTCACCATAGCGATAACGTTTGGCCGCGAAGAAATCCCTTTTGAGTTTGGGCAGTAGATACCTACGAGCACTGTGATTTTCAAAAAGAAAATCAGGTATTACACCAAACGTTGCAATCGAGCGCAGAAACTCGTCATCACTGCTTTGAAGATTAACCTGATCGCACTGGAACAGATGGGGAGGGCGACACGCAGCAACAACCAGACGGCTTATTGCACAAGGCAGTTCCGAATACCTCTTTGAAACTTCATAAGCGACTATCGCTCCAAGACTATACCCAAACAGAATCAACCTTGAAGGCTTCGCCTGGCGGATCTGCTCTATAGCTTGCTCCACCATACGATCTACGGTATGGGAAGGCGCATCGCATTCGCCTCCACGATGGCGCGCATAATCGATGCCAATGCTTTCAATACAGGTTGGTAGCCTCTTTTGTATCGATCTGAATGCATGGTGGCTACCTCCTGCAAATGGAATGAAGGCAATAGTGGCCTGCGTGTTCTCTATCGTCACGGTAGAGTCCCTTTGATATTTGGTTGGCTTTTCACGGAGCCTGGCAAATACACAATGACCCTGGCTGAAACCCGAGCTAGGAAAATGTTACCTCAGATATTTCAGAATATTTCATCATTTTCCTCTCATCACATTGGACATAAAGTTGAGTATCCGAACCATGTTAATGATATCAACGCAATATCATAAGTAAATCCATGAGCATTGGACAAAAAAAAGCCGCCCCGAGGGCGGCGTTATATTTATTCGGAAGCGTATGAATGTGGTCGAGGTCGTAAGACGTATAGGAGTGTAAATAGCGCCACTCCCGAACAAAGCAATCCAGCTAAGGCAGGCCCCATCATATGGAATTTTTTCCACAGATACCCGCCTGTGGCACTCCCCAAAGCTCCTCCACAGAAATTGCTGAACATATACAAAGTATTTAGCCGACTCCGGAACTTTTCACTGAGCAAAAAGATACGACTCTGATTAGAAATCTGGCCAATTTGTAACGAAACACATAAAATATTAGCGCTTGCTATCAACGTGTAGATGTTTAATTTATAAAGAAGCATTGAAGAAGCAAGGGCAGTAAGCGTAATAGACAAGACACTCATCGCGGCTGTGCCATATCGATCGCATAGCTTTCCCGCTATTGGTGCAAGCAGCCCTAAAATAGCTCCCCAAAAGCTGAAAGCCCCTACGCTGATACCATCATATAGCGAAGACGAGGCGTCGATCTCGAATGCCACAACAGACCAAAATGCACTGAAGGCAGCAAATATCAACGCACCTAATACGCAAGATAGGCGGAGTAATGGCTCATGGGCCCATAGACCAATCATTGAGGTTAAGAGGCCAGTATAACTGTCCTTTATTGGGTTGTTCCTCCGCACCGGCATCAAGTGTGGTAAGGCAAATGCGCAAACAATCATACCTAACGCAGCACACTGATACACTGCTTGCCATCCCCATTTTTCACTAATTAGTGCAGCAATAGCACGGGATAGCAGAATCCCAACGACGAGCCCAGCCTGCAGTATCGCCAGGTTACGACTCCGTCGCCCTGTGGGTGAAAGGCCCGCCATATAGGGTATCAAAATCTGAGGAATGCAAGTTGCGACACATACAAGCACGGTCAGAACTGCCAGCCCGGTAAAACTACCAGTGAAACTTGCTAAAAACAAGAACGCAGCGGCAGAAAGAGTCAATCCCACGCAGAGACGTCGCGGATCAAGACGATCCCCAAGCGGCACTATCAATAAAATCCCTGCCGCATATCCAATCTGTGAAGCAATGGGAAGCCAGCTTACTTCTGCAGAATCCACACCAAAGTGGTTAGAGATAATGGGCAGTATGGCTTGATTAAAGTACACGTTCGCAACAGACGCTCCGCATATACAGGCAAGGAGCACTAAGGCTATCGTCGAAGCAGGCTTCATTTTTGACATCGGCATCAGTTCCTAACGGAGTCTGCAGACGAGGCGCTCTCGTTAGCTTCTGCTGCCTTTTTATTTCCTCCCAACAAAAGGTAAGAAGCAGCTGCTGACAGTAGAGTGAAAGCGATCAGCAATAATAAAAGGGAGTTAAAACCCGACTCGTATGCACGACAAAGAGCCTCAATGCTATTACGGGGAATATTATTGAGGTCTCCCATAACCACCTTCTGCGCTAACCTACTGTTTGCTGGCTGTCCGACAAGGTTTGCGCTGACAAAACTAGTTAGGCATGCAACTGTGATAGCGAGGGCGACGCCCTCCCCTGCAACTCGCGTTGTGTTAAAAATCCCAGCTGCCATCCCAGCCCTTTCCTTCGGCACCACGCTTATTGCTAGACCATCCATTAGACCCCACGGGAGACCTGTTCCCACGCCGATGACTAGCATTCCTATCGCAAGCATTTGATGCTCACCTACGCCCGCGCTTGCGAGGATACACAGTCCAGCTGCAGCAATGAGAAATCCAATAGCGGATAAAACGCCCGCGCTAATCCACCTTGTGAGCCAGGCAGCGATCAATGGCACTACAAGCATAGGTGCTGACAATGCCAGCATCATAAACCCGCTTTGAAGCGGAGTTACAGCTTCGACGCCTATTAGCCTAAATGGCAGCAAAACTATTAGAACGATATAACAGTAGCAGGTGCCGAGCGGTAGCATCTGAACGCCTAAAAAACGGGGATACTTAAGCAAGCTTAGCTGCAGCATAGGATGATCGACTTTCAACTCAATGTAGCAAAACGCCATTCCCCCAATAAGAGCCGTAGCAAAGAGGCAGGCTACAGTAAAGGATATCCATCCCTGCTGCGGGCCCAAGATTATTGCAGTCGTGAACGCCACTAAAGTGACAGAGAAAGAAACTACGCCTGGCAGGTCGAGGCGTTGCGCGTCTGAGTTACGACTTTCATTCATTTGGGAAAACGCACCAAGCAGTGACACACCTGCGAGAATTGCGGTGCATACGAAGATTGAGCGCCATCCAAAAGCCTCTACGAGCATTCCGCTCACCATCGGGCCGAAAGCCAGCCCGAGTCCAAATGTTGTGCCGAGCATGCTGAAGGCCTTAGTGCGAGAATGGCCCTCGAACTCCTGCGCGAGTGCTGCGGATCCACTCGAAAGAGCTGCGGCAGCCGCTACGCCTTGTACCGCACGTAGGATATCCAGCCACACGATGCTTGTTACGTTTGCGAGAAGGATACTCACCAGAAAGAACATACCTAGGCCGGCGGTAAATAGTCGTTTGCGGCCATAGATATCAGACAGTGTTCCTGCAGCCATCAGTAGGCTACCGAAGCTCAGCATGAATGCGTTTGTGACCCAAGCTAACGCCACTGGGTCGGCGTTAAAATCAGCCCCTATTGCGGGGGTAGCTACGGCGCCGCCTGTAAAGCTTAGCGGTAGCACCAGGGCAGCTAGGCATATTGCTGCGAGTACGTAGTGGGCCCGTGACTTCACGGGTTGATCAGTGACCTGATCCATTGCGCTCCTCCAAAAGATGTTGCACCGTGTCCAATCAATCTAAAGGCTCCGCAATGAGCTTTAAACAGCCTGCGGCTCCAGACATAGCGGACAAAAAGGATGCAATCACTTGGAAAGCCTCAACGGCTTGATCGCTTTCGTGAAGACGGCTGAGTCGCTTAGCTTCGTCAGCGCCGGCCGAAGCATGGGCATATCCGCCTCTGCAGTGGGCAAGAGCGTTTCGCGTTTGGAAAGCGAGCTCAAAGTGCGCCTCTTTCAACGGAGTACGCGCAAGGTCAATCTCACGGCAGAGGGGGAGCTCTTCTACGACCGCTGTAGGAGGATCTTGGACGACCTTCAGGACGCTGAAGCGATGCTGTCACACGCGGTCGAGGCACCAAGGGGTCGGCTACGCGTGAGCTTGCCCACAATTGGCTATCGCTTCCTTATGCCGCTGATAAGCGGATTCAGAGAGAGCTATCCGGAGGTTGAGCTAGAGCTGGACTTCAATGACCATCTCGTCGACGTTATCGAAGAGGGTTTTGATGTAGTGATCCGGAGCGGTGGCTTAGCGGATTCAAAACTGATGGCTCGTAGATTAGGCCCATTTCGTTTTGTGCTTTGCGCATCACCATCCTACCTGAACCGTAAGGGGCGCCCAAGAAGCCTAGCCGATCTAGAAAGGCATGATTGTTTGAGGTATCGCTACGTTACGACCGGAAAAATTATGGATTGGACATTAGGCGCAGACCCAGAAATGCTACGGCTACGGCTTCCAACCGTGATGACACTGAATAACATGGAGGCGATGCTAATCGCGGCTATAGATGCTCATGGCGTTGCTTTCATGCCAGATTTTTTAGTTAAAGACTCGTTGGGGAAAGGACTCTTAGAAACAGTCCTAAATGACTGCACTACTGAAGAAGGCCAGTTTTGGGCATTGTGGCCGTCCAGCCGGCACCTCTCACCGAAAATTCGCGTATTTGTTGACTTTCTAGCAGATCACTTGTTCGTAGATACGAAACCTAGTACTTGAAATTTCCACCCAGGTTGATCGTTCTTAGACACTTGCAAAAGAGGTTCTCGCCATTGTCGAATTCCACGTCGATAGCTAGGGCATACTGCCAGCAGCTTAATGAAGTGCTTTCAATTGCCGAAGCTCGTCGTGCCTTTTTCTCTCTCCCGCTACCACGGAGCCGCTTTGACTTTCTGTGCTCAAGTGAGGCATGCCGTAACCTCTCCCCCAAAGCAAAGATCACCGCAGTCAACTACGACAAGCAACCCAGTGATACCTATCACGCTGCCCACTTTAGGCTGAATCCGAAGTACCAGCACGCACCGGATTGTGAATGGCTAGACGCACAGAAATCTGATACTGATGAGATGCTACCTAGTGAGAATGAGGAGACCGCATCGGGGCGTCGTGCACGCCGCAAACTGCATGACTACATCGATGTCTTTGACCCCAATCCAACGCCCACCGAGGGAACACCGAAAACGCCTACTGCTGGCAAACCGATGCTTCACGACGGAGGTAGCAGCTCCACTCCAGATGCCCTCGCCGGCAGTAGATCGGGCACTCACCGTACCAGCAGTCTCGAAAGACTGGTGGAGTGCTATCGAATGGCGAAGCAGGAGCTATCATCAGAGGAACTCAAATCGATGAAGCTTCGCGTAGTCGGCGAGGGGGAAATACCGCTACTGTGGTATTTCCGGAGCATCGGGTTCGGGAAGCTAGGTATTTCAAATCGCGTCCTTCATGGCGGCGCAATGCTAGTCGGACGCTACGGAATGGGCTTCAAACTGAGCTTCTATGACAAGGTCGAAGGTAAACCTGTCTTCCTATACGTATCAAAAGACGAGATGGGTGAGTACCGCTTCCGCCGCTATCTTGATGAGATGCTGAAGAGAGAAGATGCTGACTACTTTCGCGTGTACGCATTGGGCCAGTTAGCCCTATCGCCTAGCGAGAAGAGCATCGACCTACAGATCAGTGACCTAAACCAACTGGTGCTGATCCCTGGCCGGAAGGCATCCAGCCAAGGATGAGCTCATCCCATTTACTCAGCGGTAGCGCACAAGCCACATTTTGGCTCCAGCAATGTGCGCTCTCTCAGAGTAAATCTTATCGGACTTCAATACACCGCAGCCGGGCTCTCGCCATCAGGAAGGTAAAAAGCTGTGTCTGCAGGACGGTTTTTGCTTAGGACTTCTACAGTAGCTGCAGCGTCAAGTTCGCCGACCTCAGCACCTGTCCATTTGCCTACGCCACTTGCCTGCACATGGCTGAAGGGCACCGCCACTATCCACGACGCATAACCGCCACGATCAGCCGGAGCGAACCCTTCAGCGGCGTAGACTCTAACCTTCCATAGGTAAAACTCGACAGCCTTGCGCTGACCATCGATCACATAGCCCTTTCGATACTGCGCATAATCCATATCTCGGACTTTGGTCGTCTCAACCATCGTATCAGTGAGCATCTTGTTCAGCTTAGTGCTGCAGATGTGGGTAGCCTCAGTGAGGCTTGAGGCTACCGGCTTCCTCTCAAAGCAGACGAAATACCCGAAGGTAGTACGGGGGTCGCGGACGCCTCCGTCAAGCATGCTGAAGGCGAGACCCGCAGCTCCAAGCCCGCCTCCCAAGGCTGTGAATGAAAGTCTCGATAGATCGCCTGGCGATCCTGACTGTTGTCTAGCAACAGGGCTTATGGCCTGTTCAACCTGCTCCTTGATCGCCTGCTCCATGAACGTGGCGCTCACACCCTTTGCCGACACAGCCTTGAAGGTAGGCAAACCGAGTACGCTGAACACCTTATCTGACGCTGTCGCATCCGGAGCGAATACCAAGGGCTTGGCATTTGCGTAGTGCAGGCTTGATACGGATTCTTTGTAGTAGCTGACTTCTGGTGCTCTGATTTGCGACGTCGGTATGGGCCTCTCCACTTCAGGTGTAGATGCACATCCGCTTACTGAGGCTACTACAATAGCGCTCGCTATTAGCCGTTTCACAAACATCCTTGCCTCGCTTATATGTACCATTTGCTTTTGCCGCCAAAGCACAGCAGGCTAGCTTAATAGCACTCCCTTCCACGTCATGTCCATCAAGATGCCCTCGCGTCGACGCGATGATGAATTGGGAGTACCAGCGTCAGAGCATTGCTCCACTCACACCCATGTGATAGTAGCGCTCAGCAGAAAGGGAGTAAAAAAAATGGATGTTTTGGAAGGAATGAAGGCGATTGCCAGTGGCTATCACTGGCTTAGAGGCCAGTACAATCCTGCCCGTCAGCTATCCAGCCGTATGCTTGAAGCATTCGAGGCCCACGGCGTACCCCGCTCTCGAATCAATCACCTTCTCCCCGAGTCGCTAAGGCTACCTGTAATGGCTTGGTCTGATCCCGACCATCTCAAGATGGTCGTCCAGCAGGGCCATATCGACTGGCTTATTACGAGGTTCGAGCTTCAGAGGAACTGGGTGGAGGGCAGTTGCCAATCAGCCAACACACACCTCTTCTGCTACAAGCAACCAAAGCTTCTTCAAGAGTGGCTCGTAAGGCGCGCCAAAGCGGACGCTTCGTCCCTCCTACGCTTGCACGTCGTGATCAGCGATGACTACGACGCTCAACAGCCGCATGGTGACTTTGCGGTTGTCCTTGAGGTGATACCAGAGGACGGAATTGATGATGCATCATGCTTCTATCACCTTGGCGAGGGTACGAATTTTGATCACTACCCAAGCCTGGTTCACCTTGTCCAAGTGCAGGCGATCACCTACTGCCACGGGGCGATCATGTGGAGATCTACGCTTAGCAAAGGAGCGCTAAATCAGCTCAGCTGCAACGTGGGACTGATTCCCACCTGGTTAGGGAAGCGGCGGTCTCATCGTCATGCTGCAGATCATGAGCTGTGGTCACATTTTTCCGGGTCTGCGCCCTTGCTGACTAAATTACGGCAGGATGCAATGGATGGGTTGCAGGCCGCCGGCCTTAGCGGAGTTGTCGAACGAATCGAGCTTGATCAAGCTCGCTATCTTTCACCTTGCAGATCGCCAGCGTAGAGCTCTCGCAGGAAGCAATAGTCGAAAGGCTCTTTGAGTTCATGAATGAGTCTCGCCAAAGGGGAAGCGCCGATATTTAAGATGCAACCGATGCTTAAGATAAGAATCTTCCGAAAAAGCACTCTCCCCGAGCTCCAGCGCCGATCACTGGATTCGCTCCGAGATCCTAACCTCCAAGCATCGCCGTTCCACAGAGCTGTAAACCTACTTTTTGACGTGTAAAGCACCTAGGTTTACACGTCAAAAAGTAGGTTTACAGTCGAACACCTCGTCAGCGCATTGTTGCCAGCAAAGCTTCCCGGCAGGTCTGCTGGCGACAAAAGAGAAGCTGTAAGCTATTAGTAAGCCAGATGGAAACGCCGAACTGCTTCCGAAAGACTCATTGAGCTACGGCGTCTGTCTCCTATTGGAACGTAGGAGAAATACCTGGTCTCGAAGATGTGGTCATCAACGAATTGCACCAAAGGTACGCTTCGAATCCAACCATCTCTAAATTGACCAAAAAGACTGTTGAAAAGGACATATTGAGCTACGAGCACCACAGGATGGTGACCCTTTTCACTCAGATCTTCCATCACAATGTTCCGTGCCTCTAGATCAATCCAACACCAGTTTTTCAAAACGCAGACAGCCTTTCCGATATGTAAACATGGGCAGAGGAAATAGCGTCACTTATGTTTAAATTTGCGCCCAGCATGACCTCCTGAGCCCCACAAATATAGTCGTAGATCGATCCACATTCCATGGACATTTCGAGTGAGGCTTCCGGTCGTTATGGCATTCTAGACAGGCCCTACCATGCGATAGATAGTAGTGGTGCCGTTCATTTCAATCATCAGCATACGGCTCACAACTACATAGCGACGCTTTGCCTTAGTGAGGATTACCTCAAATCCATGGTGCAAGTATAATTCTAGAATCGGTTCAGTAGTAATCGTTGTACCATCACTGTGCTCTTGCCGGGAGTCGTAAAATAGCACGCCACAAACCCCCTCCTCAAGATCGCGAACATCAAGAAGGAAACCGTTCAGATCTGTGCCAAAGTCATACTCAGCTGTCTTCAGTAGGTATTCTGGATATATAGCTGTCATCTGCTCGTTCATTTCAGTCAAAGAGAAATCACCAGATCCCCTCTGAAGCCTGTTTCTTCACCTGGGTAACCTTTGGGATTGCTAACAAATCTAGTCTTACCTATCCATTGATCCACCGCCTCATGCGTGTGTCCAAATACCCATAGGTCGACGTCGTAAAATAGAAGGTCATCCCAGTTGTTACCATCCGCCGCCCGTGCGTGGGGATCCCCTTTGTCGCTCCTTACAAAACGCATAAGAGGTGCGTGGTGGGTAACAACAACACGCTTACCGCTGAATGGCTCAGATAATCTGCTCGTGAGCCAGGCCTTAGTTACGCGATTGCGCTCAGCGAGATCTTCTGGACGGATCCGTCGGAACTGAGGGCCAGTACGAATAGTACGGAAGTCTGTCACTACCTCACGGGCAGATAGGACTGCGGCAGATCTGTTTCCAGTTGCGGAAAAATCCGTCCATGCTGTCGCGCACAAAAACTGAACGTTATCCACCGATAGACTTTGGTTTTCTAGGACATGGACGTGGCCACTTGCTGCGGAGACCAATTTCTGATGCGTCCTATCCAGGTTGCCGCCGTAGTGCTCGTGATTACCCATCACATAGATAACCGGTGAGGTGAATGCGTAGCTGGCCCATGACACCCCTCTCCCTTTGAGATGGATATCGCCGGCGAGGATGGCCATATCGGCCTCAACCGTAGGCTTGGAAAAGTCCGCGAACTCCAGGTGAAGGTCGGACAGGATGTGCAGCTTCATTTTCTTCAGAGTCGTATCTTTTTTGCGGAGTATTGATGCTGTGTGGAGACCGCTCCCAGCCAAGCGAGAACGGTGCATCCGACTGCAAGGGCCAGGAATCTAACCCAGAACCGTCATAAATGCCACATTTCGATATTTATTGACGAATGCTGGTATGGCCCTATCCTCGCTTTTGAGCGAGCGAGCATGCAGGACGAAATAGCCGCGGTCGTACGCGCGCTGCGAAGCGTCAAGGGTGCAGATTACGAAGACCTATCAGAGGTCAATTCGCAGGCCAACCTTTCTAGGATGGAGCAGGGAAAAACCCAAATCACCTTAGCGAAGCTGCAGAAGATTGCAGACCTGCTCGACTTCGACCTAGTAGCCCTGGTCGCTCTTAGCGTGAGCCTTAGGGATAACTCGTCGGCAAAAGCCGTCCTCGAAAAGGCCGCTAGAAACCTGCATACCTTTAGCGCGTCTGGTGGACTGGAAGAAATAGCGCGTCATTGGAAAGCGGGTGACGGCCTAGTCAAGCGGTCACGCGGCAAACCAGCGCGTCCGGATATGATTCGTGCGGTATTAGAGCTGAAGGCGAAGGGAATGACTAAAGTGGAAGTTAGCCAAGCGCTTGATCTATCCGAGGCGACAGTAAGACGACATTGGCTCAAGGACATGCCATAGAGAACTGAATCAAAATATCGCTATCCGTAGAAAGCTAAAGAGATATCATTTAATTTGAGTGAGCTAAAAATAGAAAAGCTTAACAGAAATTTTGTTTTATACCTAAAAAGCACATTGCGGAAACAGTAGACTTGCGAGAAGCTGGCGCATACTACGCGTCTAAGCAGGTCGCAATAACGTTATAGCCCTCTACTATATGTAAAACTTCTACGGGAAAGCTCTTTCAGTTTCGAGCTAACTTAACCAGGCGTAGGCTACTACATTTGCCCCTAACTCTTCTGCTCTTGAAAGGTGAGCTTATTTTGAGCGTGCAAGTGCGAGGCGCACCAACTCAAGTGAATCACTAAAGAAAGTTTAAACACGCCATATTAAGTAATCAGTGTGCGCAATTCTTCCTAGTCTCATTTCAAAATTAGATCTGTTCGTCATTTTTACCGAACCAAGACATGCAAAGTACTTGGAAGGCTGCGCTATGAGCGGATGACGCTTGGCGGTACCAGCCGATTGCTCTTAAAAACTCACCTAAGCCTGTAGCACTGTTAGATGAGAGAAAAACAGCTTAGCTTCACTTTGAGGCCTGTGGCTCGCTTATTGACGAAGCGAATTACTGTGGGCCGTGCATATATCCGACAAACGGTACTAACGAAGAACGTAGGTTAAGGTTGCTACTAAAGCATAGTAGCTTTCGTCTATAGCTCAGAAAAAATATAACGTGCTGAATGAAATAAATACGGCATCTGCGAATGCATCGTATTTCTTCCACGGCCTCCAGATACGGAAAATCTTCGTAAAGCTAGAGGTTTAAGCCACTGCTCGCTAAGCCCTGCGCTCGCCATTAGAGCAAATATGCTTGAAGAACATTGTCAGCATATGCGACGGAACCCTGTAAGCATGCTGATCGGTTGGGTCAGCACAAACGCGCCTGCCCATCAATATCGCGATAGGACTGATCTCGAAATTTGGCGCCAACGCCCAGCGCCCTACTTGTGCAATCTCAAAAAATATTAGAAAGATAAAGCGCAAGGTCGGCACGTTTTCATGATTCCGCTGGAGGGGATGCGTGGACAGGTTATCGAAATTGTCAAAAGTCTGGGTCATTTCCGTGTCACCCATTTCCAAAATCTCAGGACGTATTCTCTCAGCGTGCCTGTACCACTTAACAACTACGATTTAGCCATTGACTGAACATCTCAACGCAGATTTTAGATTATTGACTCCACTGAGAAAGATCAAATGCCAAGATATAAAAACTTCAAGGCCAGTGAGTCAAATTCTCACCCCATAACACCCGCTGAACCCGTATCAAAGTCTTTGATAACTCTTTTACCCCCTAATCCAAAAAGATGGAAACAAATTGATCATTCTAAATACCTCGGGCTAGGTTTTGATCAGTGGGTCATCCAAATCGACGCGATCATAAAAAGCCTCATAGCGACGGGCAACCACTCCATCACAACGATTTTAAACTACTCAGCTTTAGGATTGAGATACTTCCTTAAATTTCTAACCAGGATAGGGAAGAGCCATGCCCCCCGAGGGCCAGACGAATTGACTAAAGACCATATTGAACTTTACATAGCCTGGCTAAAAGAAAACTACCCGAACGGTTCCTCAGCAAAAAATTGCTACTCTAGCTTTAAATCAGTTCTTAGATCGCTTATTGACTACGGATTTATAAAAAAAGATATGAACGATCTTTTACCGTTAAATCCCTTTCCGCAGAACTCATTACGTACCAGGAGCGCTGAGTCACTGAGCATGGGAGAGATGCAGCGTCTTATAACCGCATTAAAAGCCGACCTGATTTCCATCCATAAGGGCAATTTCAAAGGTAACGATGGCGAAGCAATGACAGTTTTACTTTTAATTACATGTACCAGAACTGGCATTAACAGCACGCCGGTATTTGAAATGAGTAGAAATGCCATGGCACCTCATCCCATCTTACCCAGCATGAGGTTAATTTATACAACAAAACGGCGTGGAAAAGGTGCTCAGATTAAATCAATTCGGCAGACCAAATTGATAGATGAGTATAGTGCGATCCCCTTAGACGGGGCAGCGGTTTTAGAAAAAGCTATTGCCATAAGCGCCGCGCTTGTACCTATTGCACCCATCGAGATCAAACAGTACATCTGGCTTTATCGCTCTAGCCAAAGGGGTTGGAACAACAATATTGCATGTCTAAACGATACCTCTGTCTGCATGTACACTAAAAACATATGCAGACGACACGGCTTGTTATCAGATAGCGGTGAAACATTGCGTGTGACATTAGGCCGACTACGCGCAACTATGGAAAACAGATTGTTCAGGCTTAGCGGTGGCGATATCACCGAAGTTTCTTCTGTAATGGGTCACTCTCCAAGAGTGGCCGATAACCACTACCTTAAAATTAATGATGACATATTTCTTGAAGGCGCTAAATTTGTAGGAGAGGCCTTCCCGCAGAAGCTAAGGGGAATCCATATTGAACCGACGCCGACGGGCGGCTGCAAAGACACGTTATATGGCAAGTTAGCTCCAAGGGACGGAGTAAGTCATTGCTCTGACTTTTCTCATTGCCTTGAGTGTCCTAGCTACGCAATCGTGGGGTCTCCAGAGGATCTGTATAGGCTTTTTAGCTATCAGCAATTTTTAAAGCTTGAAATAGCCTATTATCCAGACAACGAGTGGTCGAACTGGCGCACCCGTCAATTAGAACATATCAGCCTTATAGACGAGTTTACCCTCTCAAACTTTGATAGTTCTGTGGTAGCTGGCGCCAGATTAAAGGCAGAGCAAAATGCCCATCCATTTTGGGCAAAAAAAATCGCGCTTCTCGAAAATCGGAATGGTGATCATCCTTGAAGAAAAACGATGTAAGCGCGGCGCTGAACCCGTACAACAGGTTGCTCTTACAGCCTATACAAACGGGAGCCTCTGAACCGAGTGACAGAGATCAAATTATAATAAGTGAAATAACCAAGGATAACAATGAGACATTGATAATAAGCCGATTTGGAGACTCGTCGTGGGATCTACGTCCGTATTTTGAACAAACTAATGTACCTGATAATTTAAAGTTTATTCACTGGCCTGAAAAATATCCTACCGCTTTGATAAACGACTGCAAAGCAGTGACTTATGCCTATTACAAAAGAGGACTAAAGGGTCTTCCCCCACCAACGGCCCGTGGCATTCAAAAGCTAGCTACCAAGAGCGCTATACCTCTAATTCGCTGGTTGAGCAACGTAGGTATATTGCGATTTGACCAAGTAACACCTATCCACATTAACAATTATATCCAATACTGCATAGGCAGCAGAAATTTACGGGGTCACAGCTTATATGATCGACTAAGAATTCTAGACCTTATGTGGGTCTTCTCAACAGAGCTGACTTTCCCATTACTCAAAAGCCCATGGGGCGAAAGTACTTTGTGGCGCATTTGTGGGATTCAGCCATACTATGACTCATCCTTCATGTATGGAAACGTTGGTAGGACACCAATCATTCCTAACAACGATCAGTCCCTGATTTTCAAACACTGCGAAGACATAATACTGCGCGCCCGGATTACATTGGCATCCAATGCCGAAGGAAATTACTGCCCTACTTATGGAGAGTACATAAGGGTTCGAGACGCCACATTATATATAGTCTCCATTACAAGCGGGATGCGAAACGAGGAAGCGATTGGTATTGAAGCAGGATCCTGGCGGTGTGAACTCAAAAAGGGGCTTCGACTATATTGGGTTTCGACCATCGAACAAAAAAGCAAAAAAGGCAAAGTTGAATATTTAGTCCCAGAGCTTACGATTGACGCTTTAGAAATACTCACAAGATATTCTGAAAGGCTCAGAAACGAGCTTGCGAACGAAATAGTAAAACTAACAAAGAATGCAAAAACATCGGACTCCTCTGAGGTAATTATAAGACTAGAAAAAGCGAAGAAGGACGAACGAAAGATTTTCCTGAGCCGCCAGAGGAACGGGCGCATACGCGATGTAGGGCATATTGGCGCACTCAGTGGCTACGCTTCGAAAATGGCTTTTCGAAACTTAGCGGTGTCTGCCGGAAGTAGCTGGAAACTTTGCCCACATCAGTGCCGCAGAAGCTATGCAAGATACTTTGTAGAGTCCCGAATGGGCAGAAGTTCGCTTGTCTGGCTGAAGTGGCAGTTAAAGCATAGCAGAATGAACATCACGGAATTGTATGCCTCCAATCCTCAGCAAGATTTAACGTTATATGATGCAATACTGCAGGAAATTGACAGTTTCAAAGTAGACTTGCTCGACTCCTGGCTAGGCGATCAGCGATTAAGCGGGGGAGCCGGCAAGAGGATTATGGAATTGCGCGCAATACCTATTGCAGATAGAAAGAGTCTGCTTATCCAAACTGCTCCCCATGCGGTCATTCGTGCGACGGGGCACGGCTGGTGCCTCAGTGCAGAACGAGGATGCGGAGGGGCAGGTCTTTACGAGTCAACTCGTTGCCCAGGATGCAAACATTCTGTGATCGACGAGCAGTTTAGTACGACATGGCGAGAAATTTACCTTCAGCAAAAAGAGCTTTTACAAATTTCAGATGTTGGAATCGGGGCAATTCAAAGAGCGAGAAAAGATTTAAAAATTGCCGCTGGCGTCGTTAGCGAGCTAGGCATAGACATCTAGACTTGATAGCAGACTGCGCATGAACGTTTCTAAAAGAAGCGAAAGCTCGAAACTCAATATGATCGAAAAGCTTGAAAATGCTATTGAAACCACACTTGCATCGGACAAAAAGCTTTCTATATCTTCTGTAGCAAGAGCCGCTAATGTGACACCCGCACTTATTCACAATACGTACCCATCTATAGCAGATAAGATCCGCAACCTGATGGGAAAATCGGTTCGTGCAAAGCGCCACGTAACAGCTGAAGCTTTGGCTTCTGAAAAAACAAAGAATAAGCTCTTGCGACTGGAAAATGAAAAATTATTGGAAGAGGTCGCGAGGTTAGCATCTATAAATCAATGCCTGATAATTCAGATCAAAGAGCTAAAACCGTTACTTGAAGAAAAGGTAGCAATATTAGGCAATCCGCTCAAAAAATAAAATCAATTCATTTGGCACAACCTAGACATTACTTTATTCTATCTTCGCATCTAAGCGCGAGGTAATGCATATGCTGCGAGTGCTCCAAATGAAGACATCAGTGACCCTAGATATACCTCTTAGTCCTGATCGCCACATCAGTGGCACTTGAATACTAGTCATCTTTATACCTGCCGTACTCAGCATTAATTTCAAATTGTATAGATAATTTCACCTCTAGCTATTTTCAATTTAGCCCTTCGAAACGCCAGAGGAAGCCAATTCTAAGCGCGAAATTCTTCACTTGAGACATATGTATCTGTAAACATTGCGTCGAGCTCATCTTCATAAGCAAGAACAGACTTCGCTTCCAATAGATTTATCAGATGAAGGTATATTGTTGTAGTCTGTACCGAGGAATGCCCCAGTCTATCTCGGACATATAAAAGCGGCTCACCTTCAAAGCCCTTGCTTTTCCTTAGCGACCATAAAGTGTACGTTGCATACGTATGACGTAACATATGAGCACGCACGCGAAATTGGCATTTTCGTTCAAACGCCCTCATCACATCTACTACAGCATCTTTAGAGTAGGCTCTCCCATGTTTATTTAACAGGAGGGCATCAACATTTTCTCCAGAGCGTTGCCTACGAATCTCCCGCTCATACAATGTATAAGACCATAGCTCTTCCATAAGAGCCCAAGGAACATCAATATACCTTGGGCGGTCATTCTTGATTTCCATATCTGAGGGACTTAAAGCCACGCTAATCATTCCATTCTGACGAATATCGCTCCTCAGCTTGGGGTTAAATATGTATTTGGCAGGAAATGTTCTTGCTTCACAAGATCGCATACCGGTGAAAACCATAAGCTTGCAAAGTAGCTTGTGGCTCGTATCGACTTTCAGCGATAAACATTTTTTAACTTGCTCTTTCGTTAGAAAGCTTGTAACAGCCCTGAATTCTCGGACTTTAATAGCGGCGTAACCATTATCGAGACCACCGTAAGGCTCTCGATTGGCAAGATAATATTTGGGGTTGAGCTGAATTTTGCGCTCATTGAAGGGCAGATGTGATATCAGCCCGCGAGAGTTGGCCCAGCGGTAAAACCGAACGATTAATGAGAGCCTATTATTGATGGTGCTTCTATTTAACTTCAACTCGCTCAGAGACCAATCTCTATATCTGGAAAGACAACTGAGGCCAGGAGCAGATGGAATATCGTCCCACGCAATATTATTTGCCTCCAAAAAGGCAAAATAATCATATAATCGACGCCCATATGCTTCCCATGTCAAGTATCCAGTTAACTCTCCAGACTCAACGAGGATGTGCCATAGGAAGGACTGCGCTGGTTCAACTGGCCATCCGTCAGTGCCAATTAGAAGCGGAAAACGCTCGAAACTGCGGCCGGCACGGATCAGATCTTTTGTCGCAAGCACCAATCTCATCACTGCCTCACAGCATATGGAATGACGGCTTTCGAAAGTCTAGCTGACCACTTCTTGCGGGCTAGCCCCCTACAATGAAATGCAGGGGTTACGCTAACAGGTTGACCCCATCAGATCGTTGTTGGATAGCACTACCACCGCGCGCCCGGTCAGATCCGGGCGGAACACCCGTTCGCAACTGCAATAGAAGGCGTTGCAGTCGATCAGCGCCAGCACCGACTCAGCCATGGCCGAAGCGCCGCAGGCTGTGGGTGGCGACGCCCCAGACCTCGAAGTCGTCGCGCTCGCCGATGACCAGGGGCGCATAGGCCGGGTTCTCCGCCAGCAGCACGAAGTTCGCGCCGCGCCGGCCGAGCCGCTTGAGGGTGGGTTCGCGATCGCGTACCGCCACCACGATGTCGCCGACCCGTGCCGGCCGGGCACGGTCGACGATCACCAGATCGCCGGGAAAGATGCCGACCCCGGTCATGCTGTCGCCGCTGACCTGGATGACGTAGGTATGGGGCGCGCGCAGGTCGACCAGTTCGTCCAGGGACACCTGGCGCTCCAGATGATCCA
>Ga0157359_1000070_pt1 | contig 28582 bp, 27 predicted proteins | sample AttcapACBM3_FD_111482 | JGI IMG/M metagenome (GOLD analysis project Ga0157359, IMG submission 111482) | Fungus gardens microbial communities from leaf cutter ant in Botucatu, State of São Paulo, Brazil - Atta capiguara ACBM3 | ecosystem: Host-associated > Fungi > Mycelium > Unclassified ...
GAAGATCATTCTTAAATATATTGAACTTCCAACACTTCATATTCCACATCGCCACCTGGTGTTTTGATAATCGCGCTGTCATCAACGGATTTACCGATCAGGCCACGTGCCATAGGTGAATTAACAGAGATCAGATTCTGTTTAAAATCTGCTTCATCATCACCCACGATGCGATATGTTGATTCTTCATCTGTATCAACATTTAACACAGTAACTGTAGCACCAAAAATGACACGACCATTGGCATTATTGGCCATTTGGGTCACATCAATAATCTGTGCGTTAGATAATTTAGCTTCAATTTCCTGAATACGTCCTTCACAGAAGCCCTGCTCTTCACGTGCGGCATGATATTCTGCGTTTTCTTTCAGGTCGCCATGCTCACGAGCTTCTGCAATTGAAGCAATAATACGTGGGCGTCTTACTGTTTTCAGCTCTTCCAGCTCTTCGCGCAACTTATCTGCGCCTTTTAACGTCATCGGAACCTGATTCATCTCAATACCTCTAAAAATCTTTCCTGTTTAAAGTACCGTCGTCCTGACGAGTGACATGCAGAAAAAGCGTTCTGCGGCGCTTTCTGACTATTTACAAACGTAAAGAAACCCGACCCGGAGAAAACTCCAGGTCAAGTCTTAATTTGCAATTTGATACGTATTTTACCTCAGAGTTCCCCTGGGGTCATCGTTTACTTTCCAGTGCAATGCACCGTAGTATGGCGCATCACCTGTTACTTACCGCGAGATTATGCGATTTCCACGACTTATTACCGCCCTTAGCTGCGCATTTATGCTGCAGGCTCAGGCAACTCCTGTTGAGGACTATACTCAATATCTGCCTGATGGTGCAAACCTTGCGCTGTTAGTACAAAAAATCGGCGCAACTTCACCCTCTATTGATTATAACGGCCAACAAATGGCGCTTCCTGCCAGTACTATGAAGCTCCTGACAGCTCTGACCGCCATGTTACAGCTTGGCCCTGATTTCCGTTTTACCACACAGTTGGAGAGTAAAGGTACTCTCAGTGGCAATACACTACGTGGTGATCTGGTTGCCCGGTTCGGTGGCGATCCGACGCTAACACGACAGGATCTTCGTAATCTGGTTGCGAACCTGAAAAAACAGGGCATAGAGCATATTGAGGGAAATCTGGTCATTGATACGTCCGTCTTTGCCAGCCATGATAAAGCACCCGGCTGGCCGTGGAATGATATGACCCAATGTTTCAGTGCCCCTCCGGGAGCCGCCATTGTTGACCGAAACTGTTTCTCAGTTTCGTTATACAGCTCACAAACACCAGGAGAAAAAGCCTTCATTCGTGTGGCATCCTGGTACCCGGTTAATATGTTCAGCGAAGTACGTACGCTGGCAAGGGGTTCCGCTGATGCGCAATATTGTGAACTGGATGTAGTGCCCGGTGAGTTGAATCGTTTTACGCTGACTGGCTGTATGGCACAACGTGCCGAACCACTACCGCTGGCATTCGCCATTCAGGATGGAGCCAGTTATGCCGGCGCGATACTGAAAGAGGATCTGTTGAAAGCCGGGATCGATTACAGTGGTCATTTGGTGCGGCAAACACAGGTTACACAACCCGCCACTGTACTGGCGCAAACGCAGTCAGCACCATTACGTTCACTGCTGAAAACCATGCTGAAAAAATCTGACAACATGATTGCGGATACTGTATTCCGTACTATCGCACATGATTATTTTGGTGTGCCGGGGACATGGCGTGCCGGTTCTGATGCCGTACGACAGATTTTGCGCAAGAAAGCCGACATTGATCTGGGTAACACCATTCAGGTGGATGGTTCCGGCTTATCACGTCATGACCTGATTTCGCCAGCCACCATGATGAAGGTACTGCAATACATTGCTCAACACGATCAACAACTGGATATCATTCAGATGCTGCCACTATCAGGACATGACGGAACTCTGACTTATCGTGGTGGCCTTCATGAGGCAGGTGTTGATGGCAAGCTTTCCGCCAAAACCGGTTCTCTGCAAGGGGTCTACAACCTGGCTGGATTCATCACCACTGCCAGTGGACAGCGCATGGCGTTTGTTCAATTCCTTTCCGGTTATGCGGTGCCACCACAGGAATATCGCCAACGACGTGTCCCGCTGGTACGCTTTGAAAGTCGCCTGTACAAAGATATTTACCGGAATAACTAACCTGCATTCAGGTTAATGGATGGGTAACCGTCAAAAGATAAAAGGGACGCATTATGCGTCCCTTTTTACTAACTGCAATTAGCGTTGATAGATGATTTCAACACCTTCATCATCTTCTTCATCCCAGTCATCGTCCCAGTCGTCATCATCTTCGATAACTTCCTGAGCTTCTTCCAGCTGCTGACGATGGTAATCGTCCCACATGAATTCCACTTTCTCTGGCTGCGCGCTATTCGCTTCCAGTTCTGCTTCTTTAGGATGCTCATTCATGAATGACATGATATCCCAGCACAGCTCATTGATACCTTCACGGTTTGCCGCAGAAATCAGATAGTATTTATCTTCCCAGCCCAGTGCTTCAGCGATTTCTTTCGCACGAGCTTCTGCTTCTTCACGATCCAGCAGATCAACTTTGTTGAATACCAACCAACGTGGTTTACTGAACAGCTTCTCGCTGTATTTTTCCAGCTCACCCAAAATGACACGAGCATTTTCTACCGGATCACTTTCATCGATCGGTGCCAGATCAATGGTATGTAATAACACACGGCAACGTTCCAGATGCTTCAGGAATCGGATCCCCAGACCTGCACCATCAGAAGCGCCTTCAATCAAACCAGGAATATCAGCGACCACAAAGCTCTGTTCGTGATCCATACGTACTACACCCAGACTTGGTACCAGTGTGGTAAATGGATAATCAGCGACTTTTGGTTTTGCCGCAGAGACCGCACGGATAAACGTGGATTTCCCTGCATTAGGTAAACCAAGCATCCCCACATCTGCCAGTAACATCAGTTCCAGTTGCAGATCGCGTTTCTCACCCGGGGTACCCATTGTTTTCTGACGTGGAGTACGGTTAACAGATGATTTGAAACGGGTATTGCCCAGCCCATGCCAGCCGCCTTTGGCAACCATCAGCACCTGCTGATGATGAGTCATATCACCCAGTACTTCACCTGTTCCCTGATCGGTAATACGCGTACCCACAGGCACTTTGATGGTCACATCTTTACCGCGTTTACCTGTACAATCGCGGCTCTGGCCATTCTGACCACGTTCAGCACGGAATGACTTCTCAAAACGGTAATCAATCAGCGTATTCAGGTTTTCATCAGCCTGCATATACACATCACCGCCATCACCACCATCACCGCCGTCCGGGCCACCTCTCGGGATGTATTTCTCACGACGGAAGCTGACACAACCATTGCCACCATCCCCTGCAACAACCAGGACTGTCGCTTCATCAACAAACTTCATTTTACTTCTCCGTCACTCATTCGCCCGTGGCCCGATGCAGATAACACCAGAACGGGATTGCTCCGCCGTGGCCATAAGCGATGACCCATGCGGAAAAAAGGTATCTGACACCATAGTGATTGTTCTCAACATCCACTTTGCAGATGTCATTCTGAACAATAAAAAACCTGGGTCAGAGATGATTATTTCACTGAACATAAAGTGTACAGCAAAACACAGGAAATTTTGCGAAACCAGAAGGCAGAATGTAAAAAGCCCCGCACAATATGCGAGGCTTCTTATTTCGTAGTAAAGAGAAGCTTAATTGCAACTCTTTAGCTCGAAAACCTTACTCAGCAACGATGCTGATGTATTTACGGTTGTTCGGGCCTTTAACTTCGAATTTGACCTTACCGTCTGCAGTTGCAAACAGAGTGTGGTCACGACCACAGCCAACGTTAGTACCAGCGTGGAATTTAGTGCCGCGCTGACGAACGATGATGCTACCAGCCAGAACTGATTCACCGCCGAAACGTTTTACGCCCAGACGTTTTGCATTGGAGTCGCGACCGTTACGGGTCGAACCACCAGCCTTTTTGTGTGCCATTTGTCAGATCTCCTCTTACGCGCTGATAGCAGTGATCTTAACATCAGTGAACCACTGACGATGACCCTGCTGCTTACGATGGTGTTTACGACGACGGAACTTAACAATCTTCACTTTGTCGCCACGACCGTGAGCAACGATTTCTGCTTTGATCACGCCACCTGAAACTAAAGGCGCGCCGATTTTCACGTCTTCGCCATTGGCAATCATCAGAACCTGGTCGAACTCAATAGTTTCGCCGGTTGCGATGTCCAGCTTTTCCAGGCGAACGGTCTGACCTTCGCTTACTCGGTGTTGTTTACCACCACTTTGGAAAACCGCGTACATATAAAACTCCGCTTCCGCGCTGGCCTTTTTGATTTTCAGGCTGCGCTATAAATATTCATAATAGGGCGCAGATTCTACGCAAATTCGCCCCCAATGACAAGTATCAGTTACGATGTATTGCAGAAAAAAAACGCAACATGCATGGAGACCTTTCGTCGCCGCATTTTTCCAGTACAATCTGTCATACATTTCATGCCACGGGCACGCATAACGGCGCTTATCATAGCAGCAAAACAGGCGAGCGAAGCTGAACAAACTGATGAACTTAGAACAGATAAATGAACTTACCGCGCAGGATATGGCGGATGTCAATGCGACAATACTCAACCAGCTGAACTCAGATGTATCTCTTATCAATCAGTTGGGTCATTACATTATCAGCGGCGGCGGTAAACGTATCCGTCCAATGATTGCAGTTCTTGCTGCACGTGCGATTCAGAATTACGAAGGTAAACAGCATATTACCGTCGCTGCATTAATTGAATTTATTCACACAGCCACCTTGTTACACGATGATGTTGTGGATGAATCCGATATGCGTCGGGGCAAAGCCACTGCGAATGCGGCTTTTGGCAATGCTGCCAGCGTGCTGGTTGGTGACTTTATCTACACACGCGCTTTCCAGATGATGACCAGCCTGGGTTCATTACGTGTTCTGGCGCTGATGTCTGAAGCCGTAAACGTGATAGCTGAAGGTGAAGTGTTACAGTTGATGAACTGCAACGATCCTGACATCACCGAAGAAAGCTATATGCGGGTCATTTACAGTAAAACAGCGCGTCTGTTCGAAGCTGCGGCTCAGGCTTCCGGTATTCTGGCTGGAGCAACACCGGAACAGGAACAGGCATTGCAGGATTATGGTCGTTATATTGGAACCGCGTTCCAACTGATCGATGACCTTCTGGATTACACCGCAGACGGTACAACGCTGGGTAAAAATGTGGGTGATGACCTGAGCGAAGGGAAACCGACCCTGCCATTGTTACATGCAATGCGCCATGGTAGCCCGGAACAAGCCAGTATGATTCGTAAAGCTATCGAAGAAGGTAACGGTCGCCATCTGCTGGAACCTGTTTTGGAAACCATGAACCAGTGTGGCTCTCTGGAATGGACGCGCCATGCCGCTGAACAAGAAGCGGATAAAGCGATTACTGCACTCCAGATCCTGCCGAAATCTCCATGGCGTGATGCACTGGAAGCGCTTGCGCATATGTCTGTCCAGCGCGAATTCTAATCATAAAATGCGTGGCTAACCACGCATTTTATCCTCAAAAATCCTTTCATCTCCTTCATTACTCTCACTTTTCCATCCCAATGTAACAACTAATTCTTTTTCCAGGGATTTATGCGAAAAACAGCACAGAATTCATTTTTTGTTTAATTTTTACTGGAAATTACAGGAACCAAGTTGATATAAATATCCCAATAAATCCCATAATCATTACAGGGTTTTTATGATTACAGCTGTCATACCGGAAGCTGGACAGCCCGGTATGGGGATTTATTGTTATTTCCATCAGTGCACAAGGAGAAAGAGCACATGGCTGATCGTATCCAGGACTGGCATCCCGCCGATATCATTGCTGCCTTACGAAAAAAAGGTACCACACTCGCTGAACAATCTCGTCTTGCCGGACTCAGCTCATCCACACTGGCCAATACACTTTGCCGCCCATGGCCCAAAGGAGAGTGGTTGATTGCTGAAGCGCTCGATATTCATCCGGCAGAAATCTGGCCAAGTCGTTACTATGATCCTAATACCCGGCAACTGCTGGATCGAAAGAAATTGATCCGTAAGTAATAAAAAAGGCCGGTAACATACGTACCGGCCTTCTGTCAGATCACATCAGTGATGTTTATTCCTCACCGCGGATCCTTTCGATCTTCGCGCCCATTGCGATCAATTTATCTTCGATGTGCTCATAGCCACGATCAATATGATAAATACGATCCACAATCGTCGTACCTTCAGCAATACACCCTGCCAACACCAGACTGGCTGATGCACGCAGATCCGTCGCCATCACCTGCGCACCGGATAACTTTTCCACACCATGACAAATCAGGGTGTTACTTTCGATTTCACCATGAGCCCCCATGCGCACCAGTTCCGGTACATGCATGAAGCGGTTTTCGAAAATCGTTTCAGTGATAACACCGGTGCCTTCTGCCACCAGATTCAACAGGCTGAACTGCGCCTGCATATCGGTCGGGAAACCTGGATGTGGTGCAGTGCGTACATTCACAGCTTTTGGTCGTTTGCCATGCATATCCAGACTGATCCAGTCATCACCTACTTCGATATCAGCACCTGCTTCACGCAGTTTTGCCAGTACCGCATCCAGCGTGTCCGGCTGCGCTGCACGACAAACGACAGATCCACCAGAGATCGCGGCTGCAACCAGGAATGTACCCGTTTCGATACGATCCGGGAGAACACGGTATACACCGCCGCCCAGACGTTCCACGCCTTCGATCGTGATACGATCAGTACCCGCGCCAGAGATTTTCGCGCCCAGGGTATTCAGGAAATCGGCAGTATCCACGATTTCCGGCTCACGGGCGGCGTTTTCAATCACCGTTGTACCGGTTGCCAGTGTTGCAGCACTCATAATGGTGACGGTTGCACCAACGCTAACCTTATCCATTACGATATGAGCCCCTTTCAGACGCCCATCAACAGCCGCTTTAACATAGCCTTCTTCCAGGGTAATTTTTGCACCCAACTGTTCCAGACCGCTAATGTGCAGATCGACAGGACGAGCACCAATCGCACAGCCACCCGGCAGTGAAACCTGCCCCTGACCAAAGCGCGCCACCAGCGGCCCCAATGCCCAGATAGAAGCACGCATGGTTTTTACCAAATCATAAGGCGCACAATAAACGTCCACCTTACTTGCATCCAGATGGACAGCACCATTACGTTCAGCCTTTACACCCAACTGGCTGAGTAACTTCATGGTGGTGTCAATGTCCTTCAGTTTCGGGACATTCTGGATCTCTACTGGTTCTTCGGCCAGCAAAGCAGCGAACAGGATCGGCAGGGCAGCATTTTTCGCCCCGGAAATTGTGACTTCACCACTCAGCCGGGTTGGACCCTGCACACGAAATTTATCCATTACAACTGCTCTCTGTTATCAGACTAAAACTCTGCGGTTCAGCCCGCCACTGCGTGACAACGCAGTAAACTTCTGCCGCTTAAAAACCGTTCAGTTTACGGTCACGTTCCCACTCTTCAGGGGTATAGGTTTTGATTGAAACGGCGTGGATACGGTTATCCGCGATGTATTCCATCAAAGGGGCATACACCGTCTGTTGTTTCTTCACACGGCTCAACTCACCAAATAATTCGCCAACAGCAATCACCTGAAAGTGGCTGCCATCGCCGCTAACGTGGACTTCCTGCAACGGTAACGCGCTCATCAGCACGGACTGAATTTCATTATTTTCCATGATGCTTTCAAATTTCACCTGATAATAAACAGGCACACATCTTAGAGGAATCCGGCGCACTCTTAAACCAACAAAAAACACCAGAAAGTCAGAAAAAGGTGAAATTGGGATGCAAACTGGTAATAAAGAGGAGAAAGGAAAATAGAAAGAACAGGCTGCCGGAAACCAGGAGATAGTCATCACAGCCTGTTTTGAGCAGCGTGCTAACAGATATTAGCACGCGATTATTCAATGATTATCAACGATAATTTCCTGTAAGTTATACAGGGTTATCAGTGAATTGAGCTTATCAGGGATACCGGCAAAAGAGAGCGTTCTCCCCTGCTCCTGAGCAATCTGTCGTAAATGAACCAGTAATGCCAGCCCGGCAGAGTCCACACGTTCCAGAGCCGATACATCAATTGTATCGATCTGTTGCATCACCACATCGCGCTGCGGCCAGAACGGCAGCAAGGTATCACGATCCAGTTCTCCGCTGAAACGCAGTAATCCCGCATCTGACGCCCAGGTTAATTCACCTGATTCAGCACGACTCACGATTGTTTATCCAGTGTAATAGGTTCTGCGGCATAGTCTTTCAGACGAGCAGTCAGACCATCAACACCTTTCTGACGCAGCAAATCACTCCATTCATTTTGTTTGGTAGTGATCATACTTACACCTTCTGCGATCATGTCATAAGCCTGCCATTCACCGGTACGGCTGTTTTTACGCCACTGGAAATCCAGGCGCACTGGCGGACGACCATTTTGATCAATGATAGTCACACGAATTGCTACAATCGTCGCATCACCCAATGGTTTTTCCGGTGCGATCTGGTAAGTCTGTCCATGATACAACGCCAAAGCCTGGCCATAAGCCTGAGCCAGATAATCACCAAAAGCACTGAAATAAGCATCTCTCTGTGCTGGCGTTGCCTCTTTGTAATAACGACCTAATACCAGAGCACCTGCATATTTTACCTGCACATAAGGCAGTAACTCTTCACGTACCACTTCTCGCAGATAATTCGGATCCTGTTTGATTTTAGGTTGTTCCGTTTTCAGACGTTCGAACGTTTTTGCTGCTACTTCATTCATCATCTGATAAGGATTGGTCTTATCCACCGCGGCATGTGCTGCCAGTGGTGCAACCACTAACATCGCGACCATCAATAAACGTTTAAACATAACTTATCCTCTTAGATTCAGTTCGCCGCCGCGGGTGCTGCGGTGCCGTTATCTTCTGTTTTTTCAGTATTCTTATCATCGCTATTCCCGCTTTTATACAGGAACTGTCCTATCAGATCTTCCAGTACCATCGCCGACTTGGTGTCCTGCAAGGTGCTGCCATCCTTCAATATCTCCACACCCAAATCAGGGTCATCAAAACCAATATTCAGCGCCAGATATTGTTCCCCCAGCAGACCCGAGGTACGAATTGCCAGTGAACTGGTATCCGGGATATTGTTGTATTTTCTATCAATAGCCATTTCGACTCGTGGTGAGTAGTTTTTCGCATCCAGAGAAATATCCGTTACCCGGCCAATAACAACCCCGCCAACTTTTACCGGTGAACCCGCTTTCAGGCCCCCTATGTTGTCGAAGGAAGCATACAGTTTCCAGGTAGGTTCATTTCCCAAAGACTTAAGATCAGCCACGCGCAGGCAAAGGAAAATGATTGCGCAGAGCGCTAACAGTAAGAAAGCGCCAACCCAAATTTCACTTTTTTTCGTTTGCATCGAATCAATTCCCAAACATCAGTGCAGTAAGCACAAAATCCAGACCAAGTACTGCCAGCGAGGCATATACCACGGTACGTGTTGTTGCCCGACTAATACCTTCAGACGTCGGGATGGCGTCATAACCATTAAATAAAGCAATCCAGGTCACTGTGATGGCAAATACCAGACTCTTCAGTACACAGTTCACGATATCCGTGCGCAGATCGACGACATTTTGCATTGCTGACCATAAGAAACCATCGTCGATCCCTTTCCAGCTCACCCCCACAATCGCGCCACCCAGGATCCCCACAGCAACAAAAATCAGTGCCAGGAGTGGCATACTGATTACGCCAGCCCAAAATCGTGGAGAAACCACACGTCGCAGTGGGTCAACCGCCATCATTTCCATGCTGGAAATCTGTTCTGTGGCTTTCATCAGACCAATTTCTGCAGTCAGTGCCGATCCAGCGCGCCCTGCAAACAGTAACGCGGTCACCACCGGCCCCAGTTCACGCAGCAGTGATAATGCCACCAGCATACCCAGGCTGCTTTCCGCACCATAAGTATTCAAGACCAGATAACCCTGTAGCCCCAGCACCATACCGATAAATAAGCCGGATACCACAATAATTAGCAGTGACAACACACCTATGCTGAAAAGTTGTTTTACCAGCAAGGGGAAGTGTTTGCGGAAATCAGGTGCACCTGTCAGGGCATGAAACAGCATCAGCCCGGCACGACCAAATGCGGCACAGGTGTTGATTCCCTGACGCCCTAATGACGCCAGTGTTCGTAGTAACATCTGTCTGTTAACTCCCTGAGCCGACTAAATCCTGCAAGTAATCACCCGCAGGGAAACGAAACGGTACCGGACCATCAGCAACACCATCAATAAACTGACGCACACGAGCATCGTTGTTCTCTTTCAGTTGTGGTGTTGTGCCATGAGCAATCACCTTCTGATCAGCCACAATATAAGCATAATCAGCAATACTCAGTACTTCCGGTACATCATGGGAAACCACAATACAAGTCACACCCAGTGAATGATTTAATTCATCGATCAGCTTCACCAGTACCCCCATCGTAATAGGATCCTGGCCAACAAAAGGTTCATCAAACATGATCAAGTCTGGTTCCAGCGCAATAGCACGAGCCAGCGCCGCACGGCGAGCCATCCCTCCGGAGAGTTCAGACGGTTTCAAGTTCGCTGCGCCGCGTAAGCCCACCGCTTCCAGCTTCATCATAACGGTGCTACGCAACAGAGGTTCTGGTAACTTGGTATGCTCCCGTAACGGCCAGGCCACATTATCAAACACGTTCAAGTCAGTGAATAAGGCACCGGACTGAAACAGCATGCTCATCTTTTTACGGGCAGCATACAAACGAGATCGGGAAAGCGTGGGGATATTTTCACCATTGAACCAGATTTCGCCTTTTTCCGGTGTAATCTGTCCACCAATTAAACGCAGTAATGTCGTTTTACCGATGCCGGATGGCCCCATAATGGCCGTCACTTTTCCCTTAGGTACAGTCAGTGAGATGTTGTCAAAAATCGGTCGGTTGCCACGAGAAAAACTGACCCCACGCACATCCACCAAATTCGTTTCCGTCTGGTCCATATGACCTTCATCCTCATTTACAGACGCTAAATTCCTGCCGATGGTAACGTATTATCCGGCAGACAGTAGACTTTTACAGAAACTTACTGCAATCATTTTGCAAAAACTGGCATACGTTTACTTTTTGTCGCCAGACCGTCAAAATCCTTCCCACAAAGAATTCCCAGCCCGATACCCGCTATCCCGTACAACAACAGATAACGGAACCCGATACAAGGACACACCATGCTCGTCGCAACAGCACTATTGATCATCGGTTTAGCGTTGCTGGTTTATGGTGCCGATCGTCTGGTCTTTAGCGCAGCTGTATTATGCCGCTCATTCGGTCTCCCGCCATTGCTCATTGGCATCATGGTGATTGGTCCTGGCATCTCTCTTCCCGAGCTGGTTGTTTCAACGTCCTCCGCAATACACGGGCAAATGGATATCGCCGTCGGAACAGCAATCGGATCCAATATTACCAATATTCTATTAATTCTTGGTGGCGCTGCTTTGCTGCATCCTCTGAAAGTGAATTCCGGCCTGTTACGGCGGGAATTCCCCCTGATGTTGCTGATCATGCTACTTTGCGGGCTGTTACTTTGCGATAACCAGTTAAGCCGAACTGATGGGGTAATCATGCTGATCATCGCATTCTGCTGGCTGCTCTGTGCGATAAAATTCGCCCGCCGGGCAGAACGTGAGAATAATGACAGCTTTACCCGCGAGCAGCTGAATGAGCTACCACGAGCCGATATCAGTAATACCGTCGCTTTTCTCTGGCTGGCTGTGGCACTGATTCTGTTACCTGTGGCCTCTCGTCTGGTGATTGATAATGCGACAGTTATCGCTGCCTATTTTGGTATCAGTGAACTGGTGATAGCACTGACCATTCTTTCTGTTGGCACCAGTTTACCGGAGCTGGCAACTATGGTCGCGGGTGCCCTGAAAGGTGAAGACGATATCGCGATTGGTAATCTTATCGGTTCTAATATTTATAATATGGTCGTTGTATTAGGACTTCCTGCATTGATCCGTCCGGGAAATTTTCATCCGGCCGTGTTTGCCCGTGATTACTGGGTGATGCTGGGCGTCAGTGCATTATTTACTTTGATTTGCCTGCAACGCCGCCAACCGGGCCGCATCACAGGTGCATTATTATTGTGTGGATTTATCCTTTGGGTGGTCATCCTGTATGGTTTCCCCTCAGTGACTTTCTGGTAAAAGGATTAGAACGTTATGGCGAATATCATTACGGATACTGATTTCGACTTCATTCAAGCCGGAAAAGCAGTATTAAAAACCGAGCGAGAAGGACTGGAACAACTCGATCAGTATATTAATGACGATTTCCAGCAGGCATGCCAGTTGATTGCCCGCTGTCAGGGAAAAGTTGTCACCATGGGGATCGGCAAATCGGGCCATATCGGTAATAAAATGGCGGCGACCTTTGCCAGCACAGGCACCCCCGCCTTTTTCGTGCATCCCGCTGAAGCCAGCCACGGTGATTTAGGTATGGTCAGTGCGGGTGATGTTGTCATCGCTATCTCGAACTCAGGGGAATCATCTGAGATTCTGGCACTCATCCCGGTACTCAAGCGTCTTCAGGTTTCTTTGATTTGTATGACCAGTAACCCGGAAAGCACAATGGGACGTGCTGCGGATATTCATCTCTGTATTAAAGTCCCGCAGGAAGCCTGTCCACTGGGTCTGGCACCTACATCCAGCACAACAGCAACCCTGGTGATGGGCGATGCTCTGGCGGTGGCTCTGTTACAGGCGCGTGGTTTTACTGCCGAAGACTTTGCCCTTTCCCATCCAGGGGGCGCATTGGGACGTAAGTTACTATTACGTGTTGAAGATATTATGCATACCGGCAATGCGATTCCACATGTCACTAATAACGCTTCGTTACGTGATGCTCTGTTAGAGATCACCCGCAAAAATATCGGTATGACCGTGATCTGCGATAAACAGATGAATATCTTCGGGATTTTCACTGACGGGGATTTACGTCGGGTATTTGATATGGGCATTGATATTCAAAATGCCAGTATTGCCAGTGTGATGACGCCGGGTGGTATTCGCGTACGTCCAAATACGCTGGCGGTCGATGCGCTGAATGTCATGCAGAATAAAAATATTACGTCTGTCATGGTCGCAGATGGCAACCGACTGCTGGGCGTGGTACACATGCACGATATGCTACGCGCTGGCGTGGTTTAATAAGGAACAGATTAATAATGAGTAATGCAGCACCCTCTGTTGATACCTGCTATGGCCCGGTCCGTCAGTTGGTCATGGACAAAGCACAGCAGATCAAATTACTGATTTGTGATGTAGATGGCGTTATGTCTGATGGCGTGATTTATCAGGGAAACAATGGTGAAGAACTAAAAGCCTTTAATGTCCGTGATGGTTACGGTATCCGTTGCCTGCTGACTTCAGATATTGACGTTGCCATCATTACAGGTCGTAAAGCGAAGTTGCTGGAAGATCGTTGTGCCACACTGGGCATTACACATCTTTACCAGGGACAATCAGATAAGCTTTTGGCCTTCCGGGAACTCCTGGATAAACTAACACTCGATGCCAGCCAGGTTGCCTATATTGGTGATGATCTGATCGACTGGCCAGTGATGGCAGAGGTTGGATTAAGCGTGGCGGTTGCTGATGCGCATCCGGTACTGCTTCCCCGGTCAGACTACGTAACCCGGATCTCTGGTGGTCGAGGGGCTGTACGTGAAATTTGTGATCTGATCTTAATCGCTCAGAATAAGTTTGAGCACGCCACAGGGCAGTCTATATGAGTAAAGCAAGGCGCTGGGTTACACTGCTATTAGCACTGCTGGCCATCATTTTGATAGGCTGGAATTTTGCTGATTCAGATAACGGCGAAAAGGTTGTCATACATGATGATAGTGAACCCACCTATCAAAGTGATAATGCACAAACCATCGCCTATAACCCTACTGGGGGATTGAGTTACAAACTGGTATCAGACAAAGTCACCCACTTTGCGAAAGATACCACCAGTTGGTTTGAAAATCCCAAAGTCACTACTTACGATGAAAATAAAGTCGCCACCTGGTCAGTACGGGCAGATAAAGCCAAACTGACGCATGATCATATGCTGTATCTGTATGGTCATGTGGAAGTAGATAGCCTGACTATCGATTCTCAACTGCGGAAGATTAAAACTGACAATGCACAGGTGAATCTGACGACCCAGGATGTCACCTCTGACGATCAGGTTACACTATATGGTCGCAGCTTTAATTCCACCGGAATGAAGATGCGCGGGAATTTACGCAAGAAAACTGCCGAGTTGCTTGAAAAGGTCAAAACGTCTTATGAAATTCAAAATGAACAACAGCCTTAAATTATTAGCTGCATCTTTGCTGCTGTCGGCCAGTGTTCCGGCTTTGGCTCTGACCAGTGATTCCAATAAACCGGTGAGCGTGGACTCGGAAAATCAGTCCCTGGATATGCAGGGCAACGTCGCAACCTTTAGCGGCAACGTTGTCGTTACCCAGGGTTCTATCAAAATTACTGCAGATAAAGTGGTCGTCACTCGTCCTGATGGCGACAGCAATAAAACGATTGTTGACGCGTATGGCAGCCCGGCAACGTTTTATCAAATGCAGGATAACGGGAAACCGGTGAAGGGGCATGCCCAGAAAATGCACTATGAACTGGCAAAAGATTTCGTTGAGCTCACCGGTAATGCCTATCTGGAGCAGCTAAACAGTAACATCAAAGGCGATCGCATTACCTATCTGGTTAAAGCACAAAAAATGCAGGCCTCCGGCAATAGTGGCAAACGCGTAACCACCGTACTTGTGCCATCACAACTGCAAAACAAGAGTAATTAACCACCATGGCTACCTTAATTGCGGAAAACCTGGCGAAGGCTTATAAAGGCCGTCGTGTGGTTGAAAACGTCAGTCTGGAAGTAAAATCAGGCGAAATTGTGGGGCTACTTGGCCCTAACGGTGCGGGTAAAACCACTACGTTTTATATGGTCGTCGGCATTGTACCGCGTGATGCGGGACGTATTGTCATTGATGACGAAGACATCAGTATTTTGCCATTACATGCACGTGCCCGACGTGGCATTGGCTACCTGCCACAGGAAGCCTCCATTTTCCGTCGTTTAAGCGTCTACGATAATTTAATGGCGGTGCTACAGATCCGTGATGACCTGACAAAAGAACAACGTGAAGATCGTGCTAACGAGCTGATGGAAGAATTTCATATTCAGCATCTGCGCGACAGTTTAGGTCAGGCACTTTCTGGCGGTGAACGTCGCAGGGTGGAAATTGCCCGTGCGCTGGCTGCTGATCCTAAATTTATCCTGCTGGATGAGCCCTTTGCCGGTGTCGACCCGATTTCCGTTATCGACATTAAAAAGATTATCGAGCACCTGCGGGACAGTGGATTAGGCGTTCTGATTACTGACCATAATGTCCGTGAAACACTGGCCGTTTGTGAGCGAGCCTACATAGTCAGTCAGGGGAATTTGATCGCCCATGGTACACCAGAGACAGTGTTAGCTGATGAGCAGGTAAAACGAGTCTATCTGGGTGAAGAGTTCCGTCTCTGATACTCCCACAGATTTTTGCAGCACGCTGTTTTAGGGAATAACGATCCTGAATATGAAGCAAGGTTTACAGCTCAAGCTTAACCAACAACTTACCATGACACCACAGCTGCAGCAGGCCATTCGCCTGTTGCAACTTTCCACGCTTGAATTACAGCAGGAAATTCAGCAGGCACTGGAAAGTAACCCGTTGCTTGAGCAAAACGATGCTCACGAAGAGATCGATACTGATAATTATCAGGAAAAAACCGAATTAGACACCCGGGAAGCACTCGAGCAAACGGAAATGCCGGAAGAACTTCCGCTGGATGCCACGTGGGATGAGATGTATACCGCAGGGACACCTTCCGGAACCGGCACCGACTACGGTAATGATGAATTGCCGATATATCAGGGAGAAACCACCCAGTCATTGCAGGACTATTTGATGTGGCAGGTTGGGCTAACCCCTTTCAGTGATACTGATCGCGCCATTGCCACCTCGATTGTCGATGCCGTCGATGATACGGGATATTTGACCGTTTCTCTGGACGATATTCTGGAAAGTACCGGAGACGAAGAGCTGAGTCTGGATGAGGTGGAAGCTGTATTAAAACGAGTGCAACGTTTTGATCCTATTGGTATCTGTGCTCGCAATCTCCGGGACTGCCTGTTAATTCAGCTTTCACAATTTTCCTCTGACCTGCCTTTTCTGGAAGAAGCCCGTCTCATCGTCAGCCAACATCTTGACCTTCTGGCGAACCATGATTTTCGCAGCCTGATGCGTATCACCCGCTTAAAAGAAGATGTTCTGAAGGAAGCCATGCAACTGATACAGTCGCTGGATCCCCGTCCCGGTCAGTCAGTCAATACACAAGAACCGGAATACATTATCCCGGATGTTCTGGTTCGCAAGAACGGACAACGCTGGGGCGTGGAACTGAATATTGACAGCATCCCACGCCTAAAAATCAACCAGCATTATGCTGCTCTGGGTTCTTCTACCGATAACGACAGTGATACACAATTTATTCGTAGCCATTTGCAGGAAGCCAAATGGTTGATTAAAAGCCTGGAAAGTCGTAACGATACTCTGCTCAACGTCAGCCGTTGTATTGTCGAACAACAACAGGCTTTCTTTGAACAGGGAGAAGAATTTATGCGTCCAATGGTACTGGCAGACATTGCCGGTGCCGTGGATATGCATGAATCCACCATCTCGCGTGTAACGACACAAAAATATTTACACAGTCCACGCGGTATATTCGAATTGAAGTACTTTTTCTCCAGTCATGTAAATACCGAAAACGGTGGCGAAGCCTCTTCCACTGCCATTCGGGCGCTGGTGAAAAAGTTGATTGCGGCGGAAAATCCCGCCAAACCACTCAGTGACAGCAAGCTGACCTCTCTTCTCTCTGAACAAGGGATTATGGTCGCTCGCCGTACTGTGGCAAAATACCGAGAATCTTTATCCATCCCACCATCAAACCAACGAAAACAGTTGGTGTGACAACATGGAGAAGGAAAAGAGCATGCAACTTAATATCAGCAGGCTACACATTAATGTCACCGATGCATTGCACGAATTTTTCACAACGAAATTCAGCAAGCAGGAGCAATACTCTAAGCTCATTAATCAGGTGAGTTAATATTAACTGCCATGCAAGTGAAACTATGATGAACAATGATCTGAAACTGGAACTGGGCTCAGTACTGAGTCTGTCCTGTACCCGTAACGGTGTACATTGCCAAAGTAAAAAACGGGCACTGGAAATTATCAGTGAACTGGCTGCCGGGCAGTTAAATCTTCCACAGCAGACGATTTTTGAAGCCATTCTGATGCGGGAAAAAATGGGTAGTACGGGTATTGGTAATGGTATTGCCATCCCTCACGGAAAACTCCAGGAAGACTCTCAGCAGGCCGTCGGTGTGTTTATCCGTGTGGATCAACCTATTGCCTTTGATGCTATTGATAATCAACCGGTTGACCTGCTATTCGCGCTGTTGGTTCCAGCAGATCAGTGTAAAACTCACTTACATACACTGTCTCTGGTCGCCAAACGCCTGGCAGATAAAACGGTTTGTCGCCGTCTTCGTTCTGCACAGAATGACGAAGAACTGTATGCCATCATCACGGAAGATCCCGAATAATATCAGGTGTCATCGCGCCATATAAATCCGGGAAAACAGACTCAATTTTGGGAGAGATAAATCAATGGTTCTGATGATCGTCAGCGGTCGTTCAGGTTCAGGCAAATCCGTTGCGTTACGCGCACTGGAAGATATGGGTTTTTACTGCGTGGATAATATTCCCGTGGTTTTACTTCCCGAACTGGCCAGGTCGCTATCCGAGCGGAAAATCTCTGCAGCGGTAAGTATTGATGTACGCAATATGCCAGAGTCTCCGGAGGTCTTCGAAACTGCACTGAACAGCCTGCCAGACAGCTTCTCACCACAGTTATTGTTCCTGGATGCGGACAGAAATACCCTCATCCGGCGCTACAGTGACACCCGCCGTCTGCACCCACTTTCCAGTAAAAATCTTTCACTGGAAAATGCCATTGATGAAGAGAGCGATCTGCTGGAACCTTTACGTTCACGTGCTGATTTGATTATCGATACTTCAGAAATGTCTGTTCACGAGTTGGCCGAAATGTTACGTACCCGCTTGTTAGGCAAACGGGAACGGGAACTGACGATGGTGTTTGAATCATTCGGTTTTAAACATGGCATTCCCATTGATGCCGATTATGTTTTTGATGTGCGTTTTTTACCTAACCCGCACTGGGATCCTAAACTGCGTCCAATGACAGGACTGGATCGTCCGGTGGCCGCTTTCCTTGATCGTCATACCGATGTACATAACTTCATCTACCAGACGCGCAGCTACCTGGAGTTGTGGCTTCCGATGCTGGAAACCAACAATCGCAGCTACCTCACCGTAGCTATTGGTTGTACCGGGGGGAAACACCGTTCTGTCTATATTGCTGAGCAACTGGCTGATTACTTCCGCTCCCGTGGAAAAAATGTGCAGTCCCGCCACCGTACACTGGAAAAACGAAAACCATGACAGTCAAACAAACGGTAGAAATCAAAAATAAGCTGGGGATGCATGCCCGCCCGGCCATGAAACTTTTTGAACTGGTACAAAGTTTTGATGCTGAAGTGTTAATGCGTAATGAAAGCGGAACGGAAGCCGAAGCCAGCAGCGTCATAGCGCTGCTGATGCTGGATTCGGCTCAGGGAGGGCACATTGAAGTGGAAGTCAGCGGTCCACAGGAACAAGAAGCGCTGGCGGCCATTATCGAGCTGTTTAATGCCGGTTTCGACGAAGAATAACCTTCCCTGTCAGCTCAGATCAGATGGTGACGGCGGAGAATAACCTTCTCGATCAGTTCAGATGATGACGACGGAGAAAGGCTTCTCCTCCCAGTTGTTGCATCTGACGTAAAATCCATTGCTGGCGCTGGCGCACATATGCAGAAGGTGCTGCCACATTAAATAAAATCGGATTAGGTAACACAGCAGCCAGCAACGCTGCTTCTGACTGTGTCAGCCGGCTGGCAGGTTTGTGGAAATAATGCTGAGAAGCCGCTTCCACGCCAAATATCCCCTCTCCCCATTCCGCGATATTCAGATACATCGTCAGAATACGCCTTTTACTCCAGATCGCTTCAATGCCCAACGTCACTCCGGCTTCCAGCCCTTTTCTGATCCAACTACGTCCATCCCAAAGAAACACATTTTTGGCAGTCTGCTGTGATAATGTCGACGCCCCTCGCAACTGTGTCGCTTCATCACTGTTAGTCAGCACTGACTTAATGGCATCCACATCAAAGCCCCAGTGATCAGGAAACTTCTGATCTTCACCCGCAATCACCGCCAAAGCTATCCAGGGAGATATCTCATTACGCTCCACCCAGTCAGAATGCGCGACATAGTGGAAATTGCCCTGTGACCAGGCGGTTATCTGTCTTTCTGCCATAACAGCCGAAAACGGAAGTGGTAGAAAGGCAAAACAGACAATCCCTGCCAGCCACAATCCCACTATGCCAAACACAGTGCGCCAAACCATTTTCTTGCTCCAGCGCCAGCTAAAGCGTCGATCACGCTTCATTTCACTACTCCATTTAATCCATCCATAAATGATACATTTTCCGGTTGTCATTTATATGTAAGAAAATTCATATATAAATATTTTTTATATCTTATTCATTATAACCATTATGTTTTAGTACAATACTGCTTCTTTGTACTGAAAAAATAATCATCTAAAAGCGACATTTCACACAAATACCATTCCATAAAAAATAGCGTTTTATCCTGACAAGATGCTCTAAATTTTATTTTCATACCGAAACTATCCTTTGATTTTCTTTTTATCCTTTCGTAGAGGACAAAAAAACACATCAATAAAAATTGAAATAAAAACAACAACATAAGAAAAATTCATTGTGTTTTAAAAAATAGAAACACCTGCATAACATTCTAAGTCAACAGATTAAAATTTTGCCCTGCACATACATCAGGATAAAACACCACTCATAAAAACATGATGTTATCGGTAAACAAAAAACACTTCCTTTCGACAATGCTTACTTACAAATATTGCTCAACGTCACACATTTAAATTAATTTGGTAACAGATTACGTAATATTTGCTAATGTAGTCAGCGAAAGTTCTTAACCAATACCGACCTGCGCCTCAGATAATCCTGATCAGAATAGCGCAGGTTCCGTTTTCCCTGGTGTTGGCGCAGTATTAGCGCACCCCGGTTCAACCGGGGTCATTTTTATGTCTTATCAGCTACCCATTCACGCAGCACATTCACATCGTTACGCCATTCCAATTTCAGTTCATCAATCCATTCCTGAACATTATCCCACCAGGCAGGTAACTCAGGGCTTTGAATCTGTTTTGCCAACTGCTGTAAATGCACCAACCCAACAGAACCTGCAGCACCTTTAATTTTATGACCTTCTTCGGCAATGCCTTTTTGATCACGCGCCATCATATTGGAATCCAGCACCTCCAGATAATCCGGCATCATCTGCTCAAACATCTCCAAACTTTGCTGAATCAACACCGGACCAACCAACTCGATATACTGTTCCAGCATATCTGTATCCAGCAGAGCCAGTTTCTTCTGATCCATGCTAACTGCCGTCGTCGGTACTTCCTCTGCATCATCCTGATAATCCCAATACTTTTTGATCACCGAGGTTAATGCCGGCACCGCCAGAGGCTTACTGAGAACATCATCCATACCTGCATCCAGATATTCACGCTTATCCTTCAGCACATTCGCTGTTAAGGCGACTAATGGCGGCAAATCCTTCCCGGCATAGCGCTGATGGATCGTCCGGGCCACATCCAGCCCGGTCATATCCGGTAACTGAATATCCAGCAACACCAGATCAAATTCATCCGGATCAAACATATCCAGCGCATCCTGCCCGGTCATGGCCACTTCTACACTGTTACCCAGTTTTTCCAGTACCGAACGGGCGACCACGACATTCAGTTCGATATCTTCCACCAGCAAAACATGCAGCGCAGGCAGTGGCATATCTTCTGTTGTCTGATCATAACTGTCTTCTTCTATGATACGTGGTGCATGTAAGGTCAGCGTAAAGCAGGAACCCTTCCCTTGCTCACTGTGCACGGCGATATCCCCTCCCATCGCCTGTGCCAGACGGCGGGAAACAGCCAAACCAATCCCTGTACCGGTGGCAGGTTTACCACCGCGCTGATCCTTAACCTGGTAATACATGGCGAAAATTCTGTCCAGTTCATCCTGTGGAATCCCCATCCCGGAATCTTCCACTTCAAAGAACAGGCAGTTTTCATCGTGATAGCCAACCCGCACAACGATTTCACCCTGCTGGGTAAATTTCACGGCATTACCGATAAGATTCCACAGGATCTGCCGCAGACGAGTGCCGTCAGCCACAATTTTATGAGGCAACGGTTGCTCCGCCTGCAGAATAAATTTCAGCCCTTTGGGTTCAACCAACAAGCCAGAGAGGTTTTCTAAATCCATCAGTAAGCCGGTAAAATCAAGCGGCTGGTTATCCAGCTGTACCTTACGTCGCTCAATTTTGTCCATCTCAATCACATCATTAAAGATGTTACCCAGGGTCACAGCAGAGACATGAATCGTTTTCAGATAGTTCAGCTGTTCCTGATTTAAATGGGTATCCAGCAGGATGCGGCTCAGCCCCACAATACCGTTCAGTGGCGTACGCAACTCATGACTGATTGTGGAGATAAATGTCGTTTTCTCCCGGCTGGCATTCTCTAATGCATCCTGATAACGCTTACGTTCGGTGATGTCACGGCCAAAGCCCATTAAACCACTGCGTTTTCCCACGCGATCGTAGTAAGGGACTTTACGGATCTCAAAACAGGCTTTACGTCCGTCCGGATATTGCAGCCACTGTTCATACGTCAGAGAAACATTGTGGCGAAAGACTTTTTCGTCAGTTTCCAGTATCTTCTGTGCAGCCTCTTCGCCATACACATCCACAGGGCTCAGGCCAATCAGGTTTTTCTCACTACGCCCTGTCAGTAATTCCATCGCACGGTTACAGCCGGAAAATTGCTTATCTGCATTACGGTAGAACACCAGATCCGGTGAGGCATCAAGGAAAGAACGCAAGAAAGAAGATTGTTGTTCCAGCTCAATTTGCGCCTGCTCACGCCGGATCATCTCTTCTTCCAGCTTATTCATCGCCTGTGAACGCGCTTCTTCGGCTTTAATACGATCCGCGATTTCCTGATTCAGTTGCGCAATGTTCTCTTTCATCTGTCGGTTCAGCTCAAGATCCCGATTACGCATCTCCCCCAGTTTATCCACCAGACGAGCCAGACGTTGTCGTGACTCTTCCAGTTGTTCAACAACTACCGACAGAAAGTACACCGCCCAGGGGGTGATCAGTAAGCCGAAAAAAACTGACCGCACCATATCAATACTTTCTACATGACCACGCAGTACCATCGTGACCGCCATCTGGACGATCATTGCCAGCACCACCAGCGCAGAAGCCAGTAATAAAGAGAAGCGAACCAGCCCCAGTTTGACCATCAGATCAACGTAGTACTGTGCTAATAAACGAATTTGTTTCATAGAATGTCCCTGCCGGTACGAATTGCCTCATCATACCGGAATCACTCAAAGTCCTACAGGATAACGGAGATGTCAGAATCGCACCTTTATGGTGCATATGCGTGGATAATTTGCATAAAAATAGTGCACAACATTCGAATATATCTCGCAATATCTTGTGAATAAATGCACTAAAATAGAACAGGAAAAATAACAAATAAAAAAACGCACAATAACAGTGCATCCTTAAAAAAATATTCCTGTTCAATGTTTAGGACATATATCTTTCTGTGTTTTTTGATACAACTTGAAACAGTTATTATTCCAAAATGGAAATCATTATCTATGAGAGATGAAAATCTCTGTTTAAAAAATAACAAAATACCTCTTTGAGCTCAGCCTCCTCTTAAAGCATCTGGTCATAGTCCTCTGATACGTCAGTGAAAAAGTGATACACACAGCGAAAAAACACAAAAACAAAGCATAAAAAACCAAAAAAACAAACAAAACAAGGATAAAAAAACAAAAACACCATATTTAAATAGTGATATAGCTCACATTTAAAATGCTGTTTACCGGATAAAGAGCAGAAACAAAAACTTTATTTTTCAATAAAGTAAAACCGAATTCATATAAAATACAGGAAACGTATCCTATTTGACCCCGCTAAAATTTCCCGATAAGTTGAAACAGCACTGGAAGTCCTTTCGTTAATCAAAAATTATGGCTGCACATTTACCTCCATAAGTTTAGTTTAATACCAGCCTGCACAATGAAACGCAGAACAATTATGAGACTGCAATGCGCTTCCTTATTCAGAAAATACACTTTATGTTTCTGAAATTGCGTAAGACTTATTGTCCCTGGATTTTGATGAGAAAAGATTGATACAGGCTCTGAGGCGATCTCTCAGCCAGATTCTGTGCCTGAAATAAATGTCGGTAGTGTCGAGAAGAAGTTAAGGAGGCCCTCAATGTCTGATACAAAACCTTCTCCCTTTGGCTTGTATGACCCAACACAAGAAAGTGACAGTTGTGGCGTTGGTTTTATAACACGTAAAGACGGTGAGCAAACTCACGAGATCCTTCAGATGGCACACAGTGCCCTGTGTACTGTTCCTCATCGTGGTGGGATGTCCGCAGAAGGTGTCGGTGACGGTGCCGGCGTTAACGTCGATATCTCCCTGAAATTTTTCCGTAAGATTACCGGATTAGCGCTGGAAGCTGGCCATTTTGGCGTAGGTAACTTCTTTGTTGCCAAAGACAGCGCATTACGTGCCAATGCTGAACGTCTGGTCGAAGAAACCCTGGCGACTTATGGCCTGACCGTGATCGTCAAACGTGAACTGCCACTGGATACCTCTATTCTGCGCCCGGCAGCGATTGCCTCACAGCTGCCGATTGTGCAGTGGGTTTTCTCCATCCCTCAGGACATCGATAATCAAAACGATTTCGAAAAACGCATCTATCGTGCCCTGCTGGATATTGAAGCTCGTGCCTTTACTGAAAGTGAATTTGGTGGTTTGTATCCCCTGTCACTCTCTTCACGCACCCAGGTGTTCAAAGCACGTCTGAATTCCAATGAAGTCATTCCTTACTTCAAAGACCTGACTGATCCTGACCATCAGGTTCGTGGCCTGTTCTTCCATACCCGTTTTTCTACCAACACCGATCCGCACACCACCATGGCACAGCCGTTCCGTCTGATGGCGCATAACGGAGAGCTGAACACCGATCGTAAAAACCGTATCGCCGAAGCAGCACTGGCGTCAGCGCGAGGTAAAACCATCGTGCGACCAAAAGGACAGTCAGACAGTTCACGTCTGGATCAGAGCATCCACAGCCGTTTAATGGAAGATGATCTCGACCTGATCAACGCGGTAGTTTCCATGATGCCACCAGCCTGGGAAAACGATGATTCCCTGTCTGATAACGTGCGGGCAATGCTGGAGTACTTCTCTCTATACGAAGAGAAAAACGATGGTCCGGCAGCACTGATCTTTGGTAACGGCGAAGTGATCGGTGCCCGTCTTGACCGCCTGGGCCTGCGTCCGCTGCGTTCTGTGGAAACGGCTGACTATATTGGTGCTATGTCTGAAGCCGGACAAATTGCTTTCCCACCAGAGAGCGTGCTGCGTCGTGGCCGTATCGAAGCGGGTGGGATGCTGTATTACGATCACCGTGAACAACGCAGCTACACCACCGTAGAAGCACTGGAAAAACTGGCAGCAGAAAAAGATTATCCAGCTCTGTTAGCGAAAGCGCGTGTCACCTTACAGGAACTGCCAGTCATCCCGGCAGAGCAACTGGGTTCACCATTGCGCTACAGCGGCGATCTGCAAACATATCAACGTTTTGTCGCTTATTACTACAACCAGGAAAGTTTCAAATTCATGATGGACCCGATGCTCAACAACGGGGTCGAAAAAATCTCAGCAATGGGTTATGGCAATGCCATCAACGCCCTTTCTGATCATGAAGGCGGCGTGGCGCACTATTTCTCGCAACGTTTTGCTCAGGTCACCAACCCACCGCTGGACTCTATTCGTGAAGCTGATGGTATGACACTGCGTGTGGCGCTGGGTGCCAAACCGCATCTGGGTCGCAGTAAAGGCCGTCAAATTATCGTTCCTGGTCCGATTCTCAGCCATCTGGATATGCTGCAACTGCGCGAACAGGATGTGGCCCCTTATGGTCGTTTCGACATGCTGTATGAACCTGTGGTGGGTAACGATGCCGCCAGCCGCCAGGCCAATGCCGATGCGCTGGAAAAATCCATTGATGATCTGGCGCAACAGGTGGTGGATTTTGCCCGTGAACAGGGCGGCATTGCGGTACTGACTGACCGCCATATCTCGTCCACCCGGGCAGCACAGCCTATGCTGTTGGTTGTCTCCGCCATTAACCAGCGTCTGGTACAGGAAGGCCTGCGTCTGGATGTTTCCCTGGTAGTGGAAAGTGGTCAGGCAATTTCCTCACACCATATTGCAGCCACTCTCGGCTTTGGTGCATCCGCCATTTACCCGCTGGGTGTGCAGATGCGCGCTGAAGAGAAATACGGTGAAGGTGAAGAAGGCAATAAGGCCTTTAAACGTTACGCCAAAGCTGCAGAAAAAGCGCTGATGAAAACCATGGGTAAAGTTGGCCTGTGTACCGTGGAAAGCTACACCTGTGGCGAGTTCTTCGAACCGAACTTCCTCGATACCGAAGACCGGGTACTGAAGAAATACTTCCCGAATATTAAAACCCCCGTGGGAGGCGCTGGCTTTGCCGCCATCGCACAAATGGCAGTGGACTGGCACCAAAGCGCCCTGAAAATTAAGGGCGAGTCAGAAGTGCCGTTGCTGGGTCTGTTTAAAGAACGTGCTGAAGGTGCCGGTCACTCCTACGGCACCATCGCGGTACGTACCTTTATTGATATGACCGAGCAGCCGCTGCGTTTTACCGATAAAAAACGTGAAGAAGATAACTTTATCCGCCTGATGACGCTGTCCCGTCTGGATAACGCCTTCAATATCAAGGCTTCCTCGTTTGAAAACAGCAGCTTTGAACGCATACCGGATGCAGTGATTAATACCTTTACCATCACCCCGGATTACCGCGAGTTTTCCAGCCTGATGCACCAGGAACGTAAACGCCGTCCGGCAGCCTTGCGCGATATTCTGGCCTTCCCGTGCGATCTGACCCACGTGGACAGTCTGGAGGAGTTCAGCCGCAAACTGGGACGCTACTCACTGGTCAATAACAGTTTCGCTGTGCGCGGCCTGACTTGTGAAAACCAGGGCAACGGACAATTTACGCTGCGTCTGATCAACGCTGTTGATGGCCTGAAACCCGAACAGGAACGTCTGCAAAAACTGGCCAGAGCGCTCAGTAATCGCTTCCAGGCAGAAATTGAACAAACAGACATTACCGACGGTAGCTTGCAGGTGACGGCCAGCGGTAGTGCCGCAGAATATTTGTCGCGGATCTTTGCTGCACAGCCTTCTCTGCCATTAAGTGACGTTCAGCCAGCCTGTGAAATCACCCGTACCTTTGCCTCCGGTGCAATGAGCCACGGCGCACTGGTTGCTCCGGCCCACGAAGCAGTCGCTCACGGTACCAATATGGTAGGCGGCATGAGTAACTGTGGTGAAGGTGGTGAGCACTACTCCCGCCACGGCACCATCCGTGCTTCCCGCATCAAACAGCTGGCTTCCGGTCGCTTTGGTGTCTGGGCCGCTTATCTCGCCGATCCGATGCTGGAAGAGCTGGAAATCAAAATCGGTCAGGGTGCGAAACCGGGCGAAGGTGGTCAGTTACCGGCACCAAAAGTTACCGTGGAGATCGCTGCCGCACGTGGTGGTACACCGGGTGTTGAACTGGTTTCACCACCACCGCATCACGATACCTATTCCATCGAAGATCTGGCGCAGTTAATTCATGACTGTAAAGCCGCCCGTGTACGAGTGATCGTCAAACTGGTGTCTTCAGAAGGCATCGGCACCATCGCTGTCGGCGTAGCGAAAGCCGGAGCCGATGTGATTAACGTTGCCGGCAACACCGGGGGTACAGGTGCGGCTTCCGTTACCAGTCTGAAATACACCGGACGTGTGGCCGAAATCGGTATCGCCGAAGTGCATCAGGCGCTGTGTGCCAATGGCCTGCGTGAAAAAGTACAGTTACGTTGTTCCGGTGCTCAGCAAACCGGTAGCGATGTGGTGAAATCCGCCCTGCTGGGTGGCGACAGCTTTGAGTTCGGTACCACTGCGCTGATGATGCTGAAATGCGTAATGGCGAAAAACTGTAACGTGAAATGCCCGGCGGGTCTGACCACCAATGCCGAAGCCTTCGATGGCGATCCACGCCAGCTGGCACAGTATTTTATGAATGTTGCCCACGAAGTTCGCGAAATGCTGGCTCGTCTGGGATTACGTTCCCTGCGTGAAGCTCGTGGACGTTCGGATCTGCTGCATCTGATGGATCACCCACTGGAAGTCGGCAAACTGGATCTGCGCGCTATGCTGACGGTTGTGCCGGAAGTGAAAATCGCTAATCCGGTCTATCTGGAAAAAGATTTCACCGTGGATAACACCTGGCTGGAGCAACTGAACAGCGAACTGGTTACTGCGGGCAGCCAGGATATCCATCTGGGTAACGGCATCACCCTGAATAACCGGAACAAGAGCGTTGGTGGTCAACTGGCGATCGATATTGAACGTCTGCTGAACCATAAGCTGAATGCAGAACAACAGGCACAATTGCCTGCGGTACTGGCGGATGATCGCGGTCGTCACTACCTGGCACCACGTACCGTTAATATCCTGACATCCGGTTCTGCCGGACAGTCTTACGGCGTGTTCTGTAACGATGGTATGCAACTCAAACATTCCGGTACCTGTAACGACGGCGTCGGTAAAGGTCAGTGTGGTGGTGAGATCATCGTTGTCTCTCCTGGCGGCGGTTCTGATGATGCCGAAGGTAACGTACTGATTGGTAACTTTGCCCTGTTTGGTGCTACCGGTGGACGCCTGTTTGTACAGGGCCAGGCGGGTGACCGTTTCGCTGTGCGTAACTCCGGGGCTACCGCAGTAGTGGAAGGTGTCGGTGATTTCTGCTGCGAATATATGACCAACGGTGCCGTTCTGAACCTCGGCTCCTTCGGCAAAGGTTTTGGTAACGGCATGAGCGGTGGTTTCGCTTACCAGTACGACCCATACGGCGCACTGGCAGGTAAAGCGGCTGGCGATTCCGTACTGATCGGTTCCATCACCGAAGACAGCGATATGGCTCGTGTACA
>Ga0157359_1000071_pt1 | contig 28208 bp, 27 predicted proteins | sample AttcapACBM3_FD_111482 | JGI IMG/M metagenome (GOLD analysis project Ga0157359, IMG submission 111482) | Fungus gardens microbial communities from leaf cutter ant in Botucatu, State of São Paulo, Brazil - Atta capiguara ACBM3 | ecosystem: Host-associated > Fungi > Mycelium > Unclassified ...
CTGCCCGCGTTAACCAGTGCCAAAAAGCCGGGGCGTGGTCTGCGAGGTTCTCACCTAGACGCGGGGCGGTGTAGTCCACGCTGTTGACGGTGCGCAGCCAGTGTTCTTGCCGGTGGGCGCCGAACTGGCCGCTGACGGTATCGAATACCCCGTTACGAAAACCTATCAACCGGCGGGCCGGGTCGCCCATCTGCGGCACCATCAGTTTGAGGGTGTCCAAAATGCTGTTGATACCGGCGGCGGAGAACGGCGCACGCACCTTCTGGAACAGCGCGGCAATCTCCCGGCTCAGTTGCCGGTGCGGCAGCACCTGCCAGGCGCCGCGCGTGTAGCGGCACAGCTCTTCCCCCACCGGCGGCACCGCCAGGGTGTTGCCGTAGTGCTCGGCCAGCAGTTCGGCTTTCTCGCTGGCGCTCATGGCTTTTAAATCGGCATCGCTCAGCATGTCGAACGGGCTGGGCTGCGGCGGCTGGCTTAACGCCTGGAGCTGCGCACGCGTGGCCTCAATACCCTGGTTACAGTAGACGTCGTTCCAGTCGCCTTCCGTGGGCGGCAGTGCCGGAACACCACCGGTGAGCGTGGCCGCCTCGGCGGCGCGGGTCTGCCCGGTGCCGCTGCGGTCATTATCGGCCGCCAGCAGCAGCCGCGCGTCCGGGCAGTGGCTGCGTACCTGCTCCGCCACCGCTGCCAGATTGTTGGCGCTGAGGGCCACGCAGACCGTTTCACCGGTCAGACGGTGCACGGTGAGACCGGTGGCATAACCTTCGGCGAGCCAGATAACCGCGTTGTTCGGACCGCTCAGGGTGTGGCAGGCGGTTTTCACCTGCCCGCCTGCCAGCATGCGCTTGTCACCATTGGCGTTAATCAGCTGTACGTTGACCACCTCGCCTCCGGCATTATGCAGCGGCAACAGCAGGTCACCGGGTTGGAAGGTGATGCCGCCGACGCGCAGCGGCTGGCCGTGCAGGGTCAGGGTTTCTGCCTCCGGCCAGCCTTTGGCGCTCAGGTAGGCGTTGCCGGTCTGAGGCCGGGCAGCGGCCACCAGAGCCTGTGCCTGTCGCGCGGCCTTGCGCTGAGCCTCGGCTTTGTCTTGCCCGCCGCCCTTCAGTGAGGCATGGCGGGCCTCAGCGGCCGGTGGCAGGGCGTTGGCGTTTTCTCCCATCACGGCAGCCACCTGTTCGGCGGCGGCCTTTGCTGACAGCGACAGGGCTTTTTCCACCAGGTTGAGGCCGTCACCGGCCCCGCACTGATTGCAGAACCAGGTGCCGCGTCCGTCCTGGTTGTCGAAGCGGAAGCGGTCTTTGCCGCCGCAGGTCGGGCACGGCTGCGGCTTGCCGTTCGACTGCAAGGCAATACCGAGGGCCGGGAGTATCACCGGCCACTGGCCGGTGGCAGTGCGTACGGTCTGGGAAACGAACTGGGCGCTCATGCTCTTCTCCTCAGTGTACGGTGGTATGCTGTGCCGCCGACAGGCGCTCGCAGCACAGCTCGTCCATCATCTTTTGCCCCAGCGCGGTCAGGCGCGGCGCGGCCACCAGAACGTCCGGCTGCACCATGTCACTCAGCAGGGTGCACGCCATGTCCATGCCGTCCTCTGCGCCGTACTGACGCACAAAGTGCCCCTCCAGGCGCAGGGTAATCGTCATCTGCAGCTCGTCCAGCGTGTAACCCAGGCTCACCCGGTAAAAGGCGCAGGTATCCAGATAGGCCTGCGCCACGGCGCGACGGAAAACGGCGGTACGGACTTCAATCGGTAAACAGGATGCAGTGTTCATGCGGCGGTAGCCTCCATGCGGGCAAGGATTTGGGATTCACAGGTGTTGACGACGTGGCCGAGCTGGTCGGTCAGCAAGGCAATGACCGAGGCAAACGATGCCTGTTGCACGGCATCGGGGCGCTGCCCGCCGAGGTCGAGGGTATCCAGCAGGTCGAGGAACAGCACGCCGGTGGCGTGCGCATGCTGGAGACGCAGAAAATCGGCATGCGGGATAGGGTAATGGGTGTCGCGGTAATAGCGGTCGGCCAGGGTGTTCATGCTGCCGCCTTAACCGGCAGACGCCCGGCAAAGGACAACACGTAATCACGGGCCAGCAGGCGGCGAGCGTTGTGCTCAGAATCCGCCACGGTGCGCACGATACGCGGGGCGGCAGCCAGCGCAGAACGGCGCACGGCCGCAAACAGAAAGCAGAATGTAGGATGAGTCGGGGTGAGGGTCGTAGCCATGGTGGCAGCCTCCAGCAAGTATTGGTTATTGCTACCACCGAAGTTTCCACGCTTATGGGTGGTAGCCCAGACGGGGGTGGAAATACCGGCCTTACTGGAAACCGGCCTGACCGAAGTCAGCCCCGCCTGAGCCACCATTGATTGACTGCTGCGGTAGCATAACATCCACCGCGCAAAAAATGAGCGCACAAAGGCTGCGACGAAAAAAAACACGCATGGCGCGTGTTGTGTCGCCAGTAAGTTACACGGGTTTCCACGCCCGGCTGCCGATTTTGCGGCAGCGGGAGGACTATAGCGCAGGGCCGGACGTGGGGGCAAGCCGTAAGACGCCCCCGGACGTTTAATCGATCGCATAGTGATCAACAGTCGGTCAATTGGTCGTTGCGGGTATCGGCAGCCGCGCAGGTCAGCGGCACCGGCCCGGCACGAAACAGGCGCGGCTCGGCCTGGCGACTCGCCAGACGAATAACGCCGTGTTTTTCGCTGCGGTGCTCCGGCAAAACGACGCCAGGCTCTTTGCGTTGTAACAGGATAGCTTCCGCCACAAACAGCGCGTCGCGTTCATCAAGGGTGAAATGCTGGCGACCAAAGGTTAGCTGCATCATGCGGCGGCCTCCTGGTGACGGTTAGCGATACGTTCATCCATCCACAGCTCGACCTCGGAGGCCAGCCAGGCGACGTTTTTACCGCCGAGGGAGACCTGAGCCGGGAACTGCCGGCGACTCATCATCTCGTACACGGTGGAGCGGGACAGGCCGGTGGTGTAGAGCACTTCCGGCAGGCGGATAAAGCGCTCGCGCGGGGTATAGACGCCAGGAAGTACCGGCGACGGGGTGGATGGGGTGGGGGTGGAAACGGTCAACATAAAACGCTACCTCTTTGTGTCCGGCCAACGCTGGCCGGGACTGTGTGAACTTCGGTAGCGCCCTATTATGTGAATATTTACCGGGGTGGCAACAAGGCGTTGTTGTGTGGCCCATTAAGAAATGGCTATAAAAACAACAAATTATAATAGCTCAGCAATCCTCACCACTCCTCACCCTTCCTCAACATTACCCCATAGTTTTCAACAATGAATTCATTGCTAATAAATAGGTATAAACAGACTAACCACTGCTAGCCAGGGAAAAGGCTGTTTTGGGCCGGGTGAACAGTGGTGAACACCGGGTGAAGAGTTTATAGAAAACTATTCACCATCTTATTTACTGATTTATCTATATTTTTTCTTTAGGTGAACAGTAGTGAATAGTTTTAGGTAAAACTAAAAACTGTTTGATGGTTTTCTCATCAGTGCTCAAGGCTGTTGTCCTGGGGACAGTCCAACCGGGATGAATGGCGATGTTGTACGGCGGTCAGCAGAATAGCTTCACATTGACTGACACCGGAGACACGACCATGAGCACCACCGCCTTACCGAAATACATCACCGATAAACTGCAAGCCCTGCGCGACGCTCGCGCCGCCCACGACAAAAACTACCAGGCGTTGACCGACGTCGTAACCGGCATTGCCCGCTGCCACCAACAGAAGAAAGACACCGAAGTGCAGAGCCAGGAGGCAGAAAGCCAGTGGCGCACCCTGTTTCGCAAACTGCGCGGAGAAATGACGCCGGAACTGCAAGCACAGCACCACAGCCGGATTTCCAAACGGGAGCTGGCGAAGGAATTCGACGGCCTGATTGAAGAGATGGAACTGGACAAAATAGAGTTTCATCTTGATTGCGGAGGATCGGCCCCGAAGGTGGTGGCCGCGCATAAAGACGCCCTCACAACCTTTGCTGACCATGCAATGGGCCAAGCCGTGGAGGCACTGAGCAAGGCGCTTATCAGCCCTGAGATTGTCAAGGCCTGCGCGCTAGCGAAAAAGGCGTATAGCGTTTATGGGGATGATCCGGTGAAAGCGATTGAGCAACATCTGCTGGGGACACTGCGGGGCCATATTAACGTTGCTACGGCAATGCAAAATATCGACCACCCGGTGCTGAATGAGATTGGCCTGACAATACCGGAACAAACCGGCGTGTTGCAGGAGCTGCAAAGAAGTCCAATGCGCCAGATGCAAGTGGCAAGAGAACTGGCGGAAAAACGCCGTCTACTGCAAGAAAAAGGAGCCCAATCATGATGCGCTGCCCGTTGTGCACCCATGCGTCCTATACTCGCACCAGCCGCTATATCACGGAGCAGACGAAAGAGGCGTATTACCAATGTCAGAGCCTGACCTGTTCTTGCACATTCAAGACGGTGGAAAGCGTCGATAAAATCCTGTGCCAACCGATACAAGCGCAACCGGTCGATGAGAACGCCTTGCCACCGCCGGAGAAACGGACGTTGAACCGCTATCGCCGTTACAGCAGCAATCATCCCCTGCACTAATCACACTCCACCCCGCAGCTCTCGACAGCATCGCGGGGCATTCCCTCTCCCGCCTCGCCCAAAACAGCCTTTTTCCTGGCTAGCCAGCCTCAAATTGCGCGTGCATGCATAGGGTGCATGATTTTGCATGCAAGAAAATGCACTTTTCATCCCCTGCCGCACCAGTACTGGCGCGGCCTGCGGCCGTTCATGCAACTGCATGAAAAGCGACACATGAAGCGCGCAGGCGAGGCGGGGGAAGTATTGCGCGCGCAGAGGTTTGAGCGACTTTTCGTTTAGTGCCAGCGCTTCAGTGAGGCGTCTATTTGTTGTTGCGATTTAACTCAACAAAGTGCTGGCACTACCTTGCCGTGACGGGCGACTGAGCACGTTTCCTTTGATGTATCAATAGGCGACATGCGGCATAGTTGTTTGGTTAAACGGATTTAAGATTATTAGCCAAAAACAGATTACCAGCGTCAAAAACGTGCGCATGCATAAAAATGCATGAAATTACTTACAATAGAATACATATTGCACCCATCCAGCCAAATCATTAGCAGCACGACTTTCCTGCCCTCATGCATCTACATGAAACGCAATACATGAAGTGGGCAGGCGAAACGATAGTATTATTGCACTTCTAGTTAATTCATTTTATAGTTGCTAATTATTCCATCCAACCTAGACAGTACAGTTGAAAATTCATGGCGACCTCGTTTATTAACGATAACGTTTAGAAGACTCTTAATTGTCATAGCCTCCGAATTAAATCTAAAACCATTGTATTTCTCAACAAAGCTCTCTAGCTTTTCAGGTAAACCACTGAAGTTATCGCATATATCAGCAGCTAACAAGAACAAATCAAATTTTATTTTTCGTTCTTCGTTAAATCCTTTTGTAGGAGTATCTCTTATAAATGACTTAATTCTTTCTTTTACTTCACCTCTCGTAATCTTATACAGATCGTAAATTATTGTTTCTGAAGCTCTCGCTCTATCGCTATCACTATAACCACTCACTTCAGACAATAACTTCTCAATCTTAACATTATCATCAAATTCAATATGCAAAGCTCCAGCCACTGAAAATAGATTGGCAAGACCGCGATTAACTATAGCGATACGATCATACCCCCCCAAATCATTAGCAATCAATTTATCAACAATAGTATTTATTATGTTCTTGACTCCTGAGATAGATAGCTCATCTCTGTATAAATTAAATCTAATCGTAATATACTCAGTTAAACAATCATAGAATACCAAGTTATTATAAGAAGATTTTAAAATATCATTTAATGTTTTTAATGCTATAGAATCCATCTCGCAGGACAGGCTACTTTGAGAGGCTATTCTTAACACGTTAACTATTTCACTTTCTACAGGATTGGACGCTCCTTGATAATTTATGTATGTGTTTTTTAAATTTTGCAATGCCGTATTTACTAACCAATCCATATCTTTTACAGGAACAGTTAATTTAACTGGTGAATTATCCTCACTTGTTAAAATTGAGGCCAGTATCTTACTGTTAATGTATTTTACACTAGCGTATAGCTCAAGTTTTTTAAGGGAGACTTGAGACTTAGAGCTTTCTTTTATTAACGTTATTTCAATAAACATCCTAATTACATCCCTAAACTCCTTATAGACATCTATAAGACAACCATTCTTTAAAATAAATAACATCAAGTTCTCGAAAATGAACTCTGCTTTATAATTATCAGAATCGATAAGAAGAACCTGTTTTGTTTTTTTAAGATCTTTGTATTTTATGAGCAAAGAACTTACGGTGTAATGCAGGTTAAATAGATAATTAAATGTCACAAGATCATAAATAACCGACACTGTCTTTCTTATATTTCTCGGAAGACTTTCATACAAATCATTTATTTTATTCTCTTCTAGCTGAGAGTAAACCTCATTGCTTTTCAAATAATCATATTTCAAACGATTGAGTACAATATTTTGATTTAAAAAAGACATAAGAAGATTAGCATAGTCCCTTTGCTTTATTTCATCTGATAGTTCATCTTCAATTATGCCATAAGCCTCATCATACTTTCCGACTTGATAATACTTATATGCATTTATCTTATCGAATTTTTTTTTCGAATTAATCGCATAGCTATAGCTCCCTATTTCATTGTAGTTAAAATCAATTTCGTTATCAATTTTAATGGGTGAAGCATGCAGTAATATTTCAGATGTTAGGATTGCTTGGTCACGTTTGCTATTGAGAACGACCCCATATATATTAGCTTTTCTTAAAATAATAAAAATATTTTGCAAACGTGATTTATATTTCTCTATTTTATCTTCATTATTCAGTATTTTTACAAATTTCTTATAAAAATCACGAAGCTCGACGTTATTATCATTAGACGTAACTTCACCATCATAAAAAATCAATAATGCTTTAGGTCCATTATCATCAATATAAATAAAACCGCTATTAGTAAAACATCGTGTTACTTGATCTGCAAGTATGGCATTTAAGGTTTGCAGGGATTTTATCCTTGAATAAATGGCATCGATTATTTCTATTTCTGTCAAATCGTTGCATAACTCTAAGCTATTTAATCCATGAAGAAAAGTAAATAATTTATTTGAATATGTATCATTCCCAAACTTCTTATACTTATCATCAGTTAAAATTAGCGTGGTAATCCCGTGGCTCTCCAAATATTTTCTTTGTGAAGGAATGTCATTAAATACCACCAAATACATTGGAGGTCTAACTATAGAGTGATTTTGAGTCCATTTAATAATTTGCTTTAAGTCCATGTCGTTATATGAGTATCCTAGAAAAAGGACTGTATGTGTAGAAAGAATACTCTTTACATAATTTTCTATCAGAGGGAAGTTATACCTATAATTTATATAGTCATCTTCCTTAAAAACAATGTTGTGATTCTTGAAATCTCCATGCATCTTTATAAGTTTCTTTCCGAGATAAGACTTCATTAAATCCTTATCACTACTTATTACGTTATAAAAATAAGATTTATCATTTATCGCAGACTCTAGCAAAGTATCCCAGTTAGTCGTTATGACAGCATGAGGGTTGAGTTTAAAAATCAAGTCATGTATTTTAGAATGCCGAATATTCTCGGGGAAAAAATCTTTTACTTTCTTATAATATAGATACTCCCCAAATGACAAATAATATAATTGCGCGATTTTCAGATAGTCTGACTCATTTTCAACATTTAAATCTGAAATAAGTGCGTTGATTAAATCCCCCCAAGATGGCATTTTTATATATTTCGTTTCTGACGATTTAGAAACACCAGCCCCAACAAATATAGCCAAAGACTCTTCATCCTTTGCTCTTAATATATTAGAGATATGTTTATTTAGCGAATTCATAAATACGTCCATTTATAAAAATTTATTTGAGTACCATTGTAACATTTTGCATCTATCATCAAGATATAGAGCATGATTATAGATACCGCGAATTCTGTTCTTATCAGCATGAGCTAACTGCATCTCAATCCATGCAGACTCAAAACCCTGCTCATGCAGGATAGTGGACATCGTATGCCTGAAACCGTGACCGGTGGCTCGCCCCTTATATCCCAGCAGCTCTATTACCTGATTCACACTTTCCTTACTTATAGGCTTTCTGCGGTTGTTTCGTCCAATGAAAATGTAAGGATAGTGACCTGTGATCGGTTGTAGCTGTTTAAACAGTTCAACCACCTGAGTAGAGAGCGGCACAATGTGCGGGCGGCGCATTTTCATACGTTCGGCGGGGATCTCCCAGATGGCACGCTCAAGATCGATCTCTTCCCACGTAGCAAAGCGCATTTCTTGCGTGCGCACGCCGGTCAACATAACGATCTTCGCTGCATTCTTGGTGATGATGCTACCGGTATACCCTTCCAAGTCCTTAACAAAATAAGGCAGCTCTTCAGCCGAAAGGAACGGATGGTGCTTTTGCTTGGGAACGGCTAATGCGCTGGCGAGATCTGGGGCTGGGTTATATTCCGCCCTACCGGTAATAATGGCGTAGCGGAAGACCTCTCCGCAGCGCTGGCGTACCTTACGGGTCTTCTCCAATGCCCCACGCTTCTCAATGCGCCGCAGCACTTCCAGCAACTCTAACGGCTTAATTTCGGCAATGGGGCGTTGACCAATATACGGAAACACATCCTGCTCAAAGGTGCGCATGATTTCTTCTCTGTACGCCAGAGTCCACCGGTCAGCCTTGTTCGTGTGCCATTCACGGCTAATCGCTTCAAAGGAGTTCTCGACAGAAAGCTTCTGAGCGAGCTTTTGCGCCTTTTTCTCGGCTACTGGATCAATGCCATTCGCAACCTGCTTACGGGCCTCCCCACGCTTTTCTCGTGCGTCGGCCAGCGTTACCAAGGGGTAGGTGCCAAAGGACATCAGCTTGGCTTTTCCTGCATAGCGATAGCGAAAACGCCAGCCTTTACTTCCGTCAGGATTGATAAGGAGGGACAGGCCTTGGCCGTCGTTGAGGGTGTAGGGTTTTTCCTGAGGTTTGGAGCGTCGAATTTGTATGTCAGTTAGAAGCATATGTATAAGTAGATTCTGTGTATAAAAATATTATACGCACCATTATACACATTTTTCTCGGATTCAGGCGGTAACGCACGGACACTAGCGGACAATAAAATCGCATAATCAATTGATTTTATGCATTTTAATGGACTTTTCAGGAAATACCTGGACAAGCTTTGGCGGAAGATCACAGGAGTCGAACCTGCCCAGGACCGCTGGCGGCCCCAACCGGATTTGAAGTCCGGCCGCCCCACCGGGGACGAGGATCTTCCTTGGAGAAGAGAAGAAGCAAGGCGCTGATTATAGCGCAGTTTGTTCGCTGCGCTAAGCGGGAAATGGCGGCCGCCGGCGATTCGGCGGCCGGGGGGAGCTACTTCAGGAAATCCTTCACGTCCAGCAGGATGAACTCGTTGTCATCCGCCATATTGGGCTGGCGGCTGGAGGAGAACGGGAAGTTGTTGTCGTTGCCGACGATGATGTGGTTGGCGTCCACCACGTCCACGTTCTCGATGGTGAAGAACGGGAAGGTCAGCACGCCGTCGTTCAGCGGCTTGCGCGCCAGCTTGTTCGGATCCTGAATGTTCATCAGGTCGATATAACCCAGTTTCTCGACCGGTTTGCCGACGTTGGCGTCCGAGAAGGCGATTTTATACACTCGCTTGAACTTGGCTACCTGGCTGAAGCAGTTGTCGGTTGGCGCGCCGGCGGCGCAGGCTTTGTCCGGCGTGCCTTCGCCGTTGTCGCGCTCGATCACCAGCCCGTGGGTGGCGTCGATCATGTTGAAGTCGCCGATGGCGTTTTGGTTTTCTTCCAGCACGTACTGCCAGCTGCGGCCGGTCCAGGCCTGCCGTTTGACGTCAAACTCCAGCACCCGCAGGTAGCGTTTGCCGCCGACGTTCTCGAACTGCTCGCCGTCCCACAGCGCCCCTTCCAGCAGCGGGTACAGCTTGCTGCCGTCCGGCGAGGCGGCCATGCCTTCAAAGCCCTTGGAACGCGCCACCTGGAAGTTTTGCTTGCCGTCCGGCGCGCCCGGCAGGGTCAGCGTCGGGTTGTCCGGCGATTTCACTACTTTGCCATCCACCTGGGTGTCGAACACCGCCAGCACTTTGCCGTTCAGGTCGGCCTTGATCAGGTAAGGCCCAAATTCTTCGCCGATCCACAAGGCATCGTCGGCAAACTGGAAGCTTTCCGGATCGAAATCGCTGCCGGTCAGATAGCGCTGCTCGGTGCTCTCATTGATGATATGGAACGGCACCTTTTTATCCGGATCGTGCAGGAACACCGTCTTCAGCGGCGCAATCGTGCCGTCTTTGAAATCGATCTTGTAGTGGTTGAGGTACAGCATGGCGTCCGGCGAGTTGGCCTTGCTGCCGAAACCGTTGTCGGTCAGCACCCAGTAGGTACCGTCGGGCATGTGTTTGATGCCGGAGTGGCCCTGCAGCGGCTGGCCGTTGATCGGCAGGCCGATGCCGGTCAGGCGATCGGCGGATTTACCCGCCACGCTGCCCAACTCGGTGACGCGTTTGCCGCTGGTGTATTTGCCGCTCTGCTGCAGATCGCTCGGCGCGTCCTTCGGTGTGGAAACGGCGGATTTCACCGGCAGCAGCGCATGCCCCGCCAACGTCGCCGGCACCGGCTGCGCGTCGGCCCACAGGTTGGCGCTCAGCGCCATGCAGCCGACCAGCAGCGCCAGCCGGGTTTTGGTGTTGTGCATGTCATTGTCCCTTTTCGTTGTTATCGCCCAGAAGTAAAAGCAACGTCACTATAGGGAGCGGCAATGACAGAAATATTATTCGGCGAACGCCCGCCGATAGCTGTGCGGGTGGAAGCGCCAGGTAATGGCGATCAGCACTACCACCAGCAGCGCGTGGATCTGCCAGTCCAGCACGAAGCCGCCGCTGTAATCGCGCAGCAGGCCGGAGAGATAGGGCGTCACGCCCGCCAGCAGGAAGCCGACGCCCTGCATAAAGGCCACCAGCCGCCCTGCCGCCGCTGGCTGGTGCAGATGATCGAGCGCCAGCACCAGGCACAGCGGGAACGCGCCGCCCAGCCCCAGTCCGGAAACCAACACCCACAGCCACGGCAGCGTTTGCGGCAGGTAAATCAGGCCGATAAAGCCGATCAGTTGCATCATCAGCGCCAGCAGCAGCAGCGGCCGCCGGTCATGATTGCGCGCCAGCGCCGGCAGCAGCAACGCGCCCAATACCTGGCCGAAGGTCATCAGCGCCAGCAGTGAACCGCTGGCCTGCGGCTGCCAGCCGAGCTGCATGTAATACGGCGGCAGCCAGGCGATCAGGCTGGTATAGCCGCCGTTGATCAGGCCGAAATAGGCGCCGAGTAGCCAGGCGCGCCGGTTGCGCAGCAGGCTTGGGCCGCGGTGTTCTCCCGCCGCGCCCAGGCGAGACAGCCCGCGGCTGACCGGCCACCAGGCCAGCAGCGCCACCAGGGCCGGCAACGCCCACCAGGCCAGCGCGCTGTGCCAATCGTGCCCCGAACTCATCAGCCATGGGGTGATCGCCGCCCCCAGACCGCCGCCCCCCATCAGCGCCGCCGACCACAGCCCGGCCACCAGCGCCATGCTTTTGAGGAAGTGATGCTTGATGATGCCGGGCATCACCGCCTGGATCACCCCGATGCCGAGCCCGCCCAGCACCGCGCTCATTAACAGTTGCACGCTGCCGGGGGCCAGTTCGCGCCAAAGCGCGCCCAGTCCGATCGCCAGCAGGCTCAACGTCACGGCGCTGCGTTCGCTGAACAGCCGATTGATGGCGCCGCCCGCCAGCGCCATCAGCCCCATCATCAGCACCGGCAGCGTGGTCAACAGCGCCGCGCCGCCAAAGCTCAGCCCGGTGGCCTGGCGCAGCGTCGGCAGCAACGGGCCGATCGAGGTCAACAGCGGCCGCATGTTCAGGCCGATCAACACCAGCGCCAGCAACAGGGGATTGAACCAGCGGCGTGGAGAAGGTGAATTAACAGAATGATTTAACACGGTATATTCCTGGTACTGCGAAATGAAGAGTGCGGCGTCACAGCGCGATCGCCGCAGCGTTGCGTTACTGTAGGCAACGCCGCTAGTATTGGGAAATTAAATAATAAAATAGCCAACAGTGGGAAAATGAATCGCTACCCGATGTTCAATCCGCAGCTGCTGCTCAGCTTCGTCGCCGTGTGCGACAGCAACAGCTTCACCCGCGCCGCAGAGCGGGTGTTTTTGTCGCAGTCCACCGTCAGCCAGCAGGTGCGTCGGCTGGAAGAGATGTTGGGCAAACCGTTGTTTGAACGCTCCTCGCATCAGGTGCTGCTGACCGAAGAAGGCGTCAAGCTGTTGAGCTACGCACGCCGCATCATCGCGCTGAATGAAGAAGCCCACGACGCGCTGACCGGCATCTGGCGCGACGGCGTGCTACGGATCGGCATGCCGGAAGATTTCGCCGTGCCCACCACCGAGCTGCTGGCGGAATTCAGCCGCGAGCACCCGCACCTGCGGCTGGACGTCGCCAGCGGCCTGAGCGCCGATCTGCACAGCGCCTACGCGCGTGAAGAGCTGGATCTGATCCTGGTGAAGCAGCGCCGCCAGCAACCGCCGCGCGCCGCGCGGCCGGAACCACTGCTGTGGCTGGACAGCCTGGCCTTCCCGGCCATCGAGCAATCGCCGGTGCCGCTGGCGGTGTTTCCGCTCAGCGGCCTGTACCGCGACGAGCTGTGCCAGGCGCTCGACAACCTCGGCAAACGCTGGCGCATCGGCTACAGCAGCGCCAGCCTGGCGGCGTTAACCGCCGCCTCCGCCGCCGGGCTGGGCGTCACCCTGCTGCCGGCCGGCTGCCGTCTGCCCGCGCATCGGGTGCTGGGCGAAGCCGAAGGATTGCCGCCGATAGACAGCTTCGAACTGGCGCTCTACTACCGCGACGGCGCCCCCGCCGCCACGCTGGCGCTGGCCCAGCGGCTGACGGTGTTTTGCGGGTTGAAGTGAGATCGCTTACGCCACTATCTGCGGGTATTCACGCTGCAGCCAGTCGATAATCCGTACCCACAGCGCTTCGGTCTGCTCAAGGCAAGCCTGTACCGCCGCGTCCGTCACCAAATCGCCGGAGTAATCCGCCACATTGCGCTGCTTTCGCAATGCATCCAGGCAGATCATTGCCCCGCGCGGCAACCCTACGGTGAGCGGCAACGTTCGGATCATGGTCTGGTGATGGCCGGGTTTGCTGATCAGCGTACGGTACCCCTTGGCTTGTAAAGCGGCATTCGCCATTTGCATGATCGCCTTATATGCCGTGTCGAAACGGCTCTCATTGCTGAGCTGAGTGATACCCGCATCGCGTCGGTTGCGCGCGGCGGCGGCCAGCAATTTATTAATCGCCCCTGCGTCAGGCGTTATCACCTCCAGTCCCAGCCCGACCAGATTGTCCAGCGTCATCCTTGTCTCCCGCAATCCAAAGTTGGGGTTTCTGCATAATGTCCTGTATAAACGCGGAGTTCTCGGCCAAAGCCGCCCGCCACTCTTCCGGCGAGTACAGTTTGGGGTTAATTTCCCGACCCAGCGTTTCCTGCAGCGGGTAAACCGCCTGAACCACATCCGCAAAAGACAGTTTACCGACGATCAACACATCGATATCACTGGCCGCCGTCGCTTTGCCACTGGCGACGGAACCAAAAATAAAGGCCCGTTCAATAGCTGCGCCAAACTCTGCCAATGTCTGCCTTAAGCGCTCCGCCGGCCCGCAAGCCTTGCGGAAAATAGCCGCCAGCTCTGGGAAAATCAGGCAATCAGCGTTGGCCTGATAGCAAATTTGGTTGCCCTGCCGCTGCCTGAGCAAAATGCCCCCCTCAGCCAGCCTGCTCAACTCTTTATGTAAAGTACCGGCCTGAGTTGCGGTACGCCGCGCAATTTCCCGCACGTGAAACACTCGCCCGGGCTCAATAAACAGTAGGCTTAGCACTTTTCTACGGTATTCGCTGAACAGCAGTTCGAGCATCGGATCGTGCATCACGCTGACCTCAATGTAGCTTTAATGACTACAAATGTAGCCATTAAAGCTACGAAAGAGCAAGCCAGGAAAATCCTTGCCCCGGCGCACGCCGGTCATTACCAAATCGAATAGTCACCAGTGGCAAATGTCGCTGCCAACCGGCCGCTTCCTCTCCTAAATTGGGAGATATTTTCACTCCCTCACCTCTGGATTAAGGAACCGAACGTGGAAAACCCTCAACAACCGGGCCGCAGAGCCTTCCTCAGCCAAACCGGCAAACTCACCACCGCCTGCGCGGTGATCGGCCTGACCGGCGGCGTGGCACAGGCCGCGTCTCCTGGCGGCGAGCAGTGTGCGCCAACGCCGATGACCCTGACCGATCGCCACTACTGCCTGAGCGAGGTGCGGCTGGAAGACGGCTTTGAATACGACGGCGACACGGTGATCGGCACCCGCACCGCGCTGTACACGCTTGAGATCAAAGACGGCAAGATCGCCGCCATTCACGCCGCCAACGCCGCGTTGCCCGCCGGCGTGCCCCGCTATCAGGCGCAGGGCCAGCTGCTGCTGCCGGCGTTTCGCGATATGCACATCCACCTGGACAAAACCTTCTACAGCGGCCCGTGGCAGGCGCCGCGCCCGCGCCAGGGCAAAACCATCATGGACATGATCGCGCTGGAGCAGACGCTGATCCCGAAACTGCTGCCCACCTCGCAGCAGCGGGCGGAAAATCTGATCGCCCTGCTGCAGTCCAAAGGCAGCACCGTGGCGCGCAGCCACTGCAATATCGATCCGGTCAGCGGCCTGAAAAGCCTGGAGCACCTGCAGCGCGCGCTGGAAAACCACCGGGCGGACTTCAGCTGTGAAATCGTCGCCTTCCCGCAGCACGGCCTGCTGCACTCCAGGGTCGACGCGCTGATGCGCGAAGCGATGCAGATGGGCGTGCAGTACGTCGGCGGGCTCGATCCGACCAACGTCGACGGCGCGATGGAGAAATCGCTGGACGCCATGTTCCAGATCGCCCTCGATACCGGCAAAGGCGTGGATATCCACCTGCATGAAACCAGCCCGGCCGGGGTCGCCGCCATCAACTACATGATCGCCACCGTGGAGAAAAACCCGGCGCTGCGCGGCAAGGTCACCATCAGCCACGCTTTCGCCCTGACCACGCTGGCGCCGGGCGAACTGGCGGAAACCGCCACCCGGCTGGCGGCGCAGCAGATCACCATCGCCTCCACGGTGCCGATCGGCAGCCTGATGATGCCGCTGCCGCAGCTCAGCGAGAAAGGGGTGTTCGTGATGACCGGCACCGACAGTGTGATCGACCACTGGTCGCCGTTCGGCACCGGCGACATCCTGGAAAAGGCCAACCTGTACGCCCAGCTGTACCGCGGATCCGACGAGTATCACCTGTCGCGCGCCATGGCCATCGCCACCGGCGGCGTGCTGCCGCTGGACGATAAGGGCCAGCGCGCCTGGCCGAAAGCCGGCGATGCCGCCGAGTTCGTGCTGGTCAACGCCAGCTGTTCCGCCGAGGCGGTCGCCCGCCTGCCGGCGCGCAGCGCCACCTTCCATCAGGGGCGCCTGGTGGCTGGCCAGGTGAGCAAAGCCTAAGGTCGGTCTGCTGTTGTCATCATGATGGCCGTTTTTGGCCTTCTGCCAGAGTAATCAGCGGCGCAATATGGTCGCTACACACACTGGCGGAGGGCCGAAAATGTCACAGAGCGCGTTATTGATCATCGATGTCCAGCAATCATTCCAGCACCGTCCATTCTGGCAGGAGGACGATCTGCCGGCGTTTCAACAGGCGCTGACCCGTCTGATCGCGGGCTGTCAGCAACGCGGCGCGGCGCTGGTCGACGTGCTGCACGTCTCGCCGCAGGGGCCGTTCTCGCTGGCTTCAGGCCACGTGCAGCGCATGCCGTTCCTCACCCACCAGGCGGATATCACCGTGCATAAGCATGTACACAATGCGCTGACCGAATCCGGCCTCGACGCCTGGCTGCGCGAGCGGGATATCAACCACCTGATCATCTCCGGCATCCGCACCGAACAGTGCTGTGAAACCACCACTCGGGTGGCGTCCGATCTCGGTTATCGGGTGACCTTCGTCACCGAGGCGACGCTGACCTTCCCGATGCGCCATCCCGACGGTGAAGTCTTTACCCCCGCGCAACTGAAGCGGCATACTGAAACCGTACTGGTCGATCGTTTCGCCCGCATCGCCAGCGTGGATGAGGCGCTGGCGCAACTCGCACAGGAGTAACCATGCCGCAGGCCGTCTATTTTCTGCTGTTGCCCAACGTGCTGTCGCTCGACGTCAGCGGCCCGGCGGAAACCCTGCGCCTCGCCGGGTCGTTCAGCCTGCGTTACCTCAGCCCGGCGCCGCAGGTCGTCTGCTCCATCGGCATGACGCTGAGCGGCCTGCAGCCGTTGCCCGAACGCCTGGAAGACGGCGCCATTCTGGTGCTGCCGGGCGTCGGCGATTCGCAGCGCTATTTCGCCGGTGAAGAGGCCGAGCATGCCCGCCGCTGGCTGGCGACGCTGCGGCCCGATCTGCAGCAGCAGCGCATCACCCTGGTGTGCATCTGTTCCGGCGCGCTGCTGGCGGCGCAGGCCGGGCTGCTCGACGGCTATCAGTGCACCACCCACCACGACGTCATCGAACGCATCCGCCTGCAGGCGCCGGCGGCGCAGGTGAAAGAGAACCGCATCTTCGTCGAAGACCGCGGCGTCTACACCAGCGCGGGCATCACCACCGGCATCGATTTGGCGCTGCATCTGGTTCACCGTCACTGCGGCTCCGGCCGGGCGCGCGACGTCGCACGCGACATGGTGGTTTATTTCCGCCGCGCCGGCGACGATCCGCAACTGTCGCCCTGGCTGCGTTACCGCAACCACCTGCACCCGGCGGTGCACCGCGCGCAGGACGTGATGGCCGCCGAGCCGGAAGCCGACTGGCCGGTGCCGCAGGTGGCGGAGAAGGCGCACGTCAGCAGCCGCCATCTGGCGCGGCTGTTTCGCAGCCACGTCGGCATCAGCGTACGGGAATATCATGAGCAGCTGCGGTTGGCGGTGGCGCAACAGCGCCTGCAGCAAGGGTATGGGTTGGAGAAGGCCGCGCTGGCGGCCGGTTTTTCTTCCGGGCGGCAGCTGCGCCGCGCCCAGCAGCGCCAGCGCTCGCCGCTATGACACCAGCCGGCGGGTATCCAGCCGCTGCAGGCCGACAGACAGCAGCAGGCTGCCCCCCAGCGCCACGCCGAACACCCAGAAGATATCCAGCAGCGGGTGGCCGGTAAAATCCAGGTGCCGATTGCGCATCACGTTGACGATAAGGGCGTGAAAACCGTAGATCGCCAGCGAATGGCGGGAAAATACGCTCAGCCATCCGATCGGCTGCGGCAGACAGTGTTTCACCCACACCAGCAGCGCCACCGCCGCCATAAACACCAGCGGGCCGCTGTAGATGTAGTAGGTATCGGCGAAGTTGCCGTTGATGAACAGCTGATGCTTGGTGCCGCGCGCGATCAGCGCCACGCACAGCGCAAATCCCAACGCCGCCAGCCAGCCCGCGGCGCGCCCGCGCGCCTCCATCATGCCAATCGCCCGTCCGGCCAACGCATACAGCAGGTAGTAGAAGGTATCGCCGTAGATATACAGGTTAACCGGCAGCAGGTGCGCGTTGCCGAAGGCCAGCTTGTCGGTATTCGGGTTGGCGATCGCCGCTAACACCACCAGCGCGGCGGCCAGGTAGCGGCGCGATACCGGTTTGACGCTGATCAGCGGCGACAGCAGGTAAATCACCGCGATGGCGTAGAAAAACCACAGATGATAGAACACCGGCTTTTGCAGGATGCCGCGCAGCGACGGCCAGAAACCGATCTTGGTGAAAGCCGCGATATAGATCAGCGCAATGGCGCTGTAGAACAGAATGCAGCAGGCGATGCGGGTGAAATGCCGCCGGCCGGCGCTCTTTTCGCCGAAGAACAGGTAGCCGGAAATCATGAAGAACAGCGGCACCGACACGCGCGACAGTGAGTTCAGCACGTTGGCGATGTCCCAGTTGTGCAACCCTATCGCCGCGCCGTTGGTGACGTAATAGGTGGTGGCGTGGATCATCACCACCATCATGCACGCCATCGCCCGCAGGTTGTCTATCCAGCCGATTTTCTCGCTCAAACGCTCGCCCGATCTTATGTCATATTGATATGTTAAGAAGAGGTTATCGGGCACGGCGTTCGGCGACAACCCAAAAGCGAAATATCAGAATGCACTTAAACAACACCTTATGATTGCGAAGGTGAACAATTGGCGGCAAAATAGCCGCCACAACTCGCTCAGTTTGCGCTTCCCGCCCTGGCAGTTCCTTTTTCTCTTTTACTATCAGTACAATAATATGAAAACGACATTACCACCTGCGGCACATTTGGGCCGACAGGCGCTTTTATTCCCTCTTTGTCTGGTGCTGTTCGAGTTCGCCACCTATATCGGCAACGATATGATTCAGCCCGGCATGCTGGCCGTCGTGGCGGATTTCAACGCCGGCGAAGAGTGGGTGCCCACCTCGATGACCGCCTATCTGGCCGGCGGCATCTTCCTGCAGTGGCTGCTCGGGCCGCTGTCGGATCGCCGCGGCCGTCGCCCGGTGATGCTGGCCGGGGTGGCGTTCTTTATCGTCTCCTGCCTGGCGATCCTACTGGTCACCACCATCGAGCAGTTCATCGCCATGCGTTTCCTGCAGGGCATCGGCCTGTGCTTTATCGGCGCGGTCGGCTACGCCACCATCCAGGAGTCGTTCGAGGAGGCGGTGTGCATCAAAATCACCGCCCTGATGGCTAACGTGGCGCTGATCGCCCCGCTGCTCGGGCCGCTGGCCGGTGCGGCGTTGATCCACGTCGCACCGTGGCAGAGCATGTTTGTGCTGTTTGCGGCGCTGGCGGCCATCGCCTTCTACGGCCTGTGGAAAGCGATGCCGGAAACCGCCACGCTGCAGGGCGAGGCGTTTTCCGCCGCCAACCTGTGGCGCGACTACCGCCAGGTGCTGGGCAACCGCCGCTTCCTGTGCGGCGCCCTGGCGATCGGTTTCGCCAGCCTGCCGCTGCTGGCCTGGATCGCCCAGTCGCCGGTGATCCTGATCAGCGGCGAGTCGCTGTCGACGTTGGACTACGGCCTGCTGCAGATCCCGGTGTTCGGCGCGCTGATCCTCGGCAACCTGACGCTGGCGCGCCTGACCGGCAAGAACAGCGTGGAGCGCCTGATCAAGCTGGGCGCGGGCCCGATGCTGCTGGGGCTGCTGATCGCCGCGCTGGCGACCCAGTTCTCCAGCCACGCCTACCTGTGGATGACCGCCGGCCTGAGTCTGTACGCCTTCGGCATTGGCCTGGCCAACGCCGGGCTGTACCGCCTGACGCTGTTCTCCAGCAACGTCAGCAAGGGCACAGTGTCGGCCACTATGGGCATGCTGAGCATGATGGTGTTCACCGTCGGCATCGAGCTGGCCAAGGTCGCCTACGTCTGGGGCGGCAGCGGGCTGTTCAACCTGTTCAACCTCATCAGCGGCCTGTGCTGGCTGACGCTGGTGGCGCTGTTCCTCGGCAAACGCCGCAACGGCGACCCCACGCCGCAGCCGAACGGCGCGGCGTAAACGCGACGATAAAACGCCGGTCCGGTTTCCCGACCGGCGTTTTTTATGCGGCTTCAGCCGAGCCCCCCCCACAGTGCATACCCCGTTCCCACCACCGCCAACAACAGCAACGCCGACAGGACAGAGATCGCCCGCCGCGCGCGCTGCAGCGCCGTTCCCGACAGCAGGGTGATATAGGTCAGCAAAATGGCGAAGTCCGCCAGCACCCACAGCGCGGTCAGCAGCGTCAGGCTGGCGCCGATCGAGGGGGTGACGGCGATGAACTGCGGGAAAAAGGCGACGAAGAAGATAATGTCTTTGGGGTTGGCGATGCCCACCAGAAAACCGTTCAGGATCGCCGAGCGTTTTTGCGGCGGCGCAACGGGCTGCGCATCGGGGGCTCGCGCGGATAAATCCTCATATAGCGAGACGATCGCCATACGGCCGATAAACAGGCAACCCAGCAGGCCTATCCACTGCAGCAAGCGCATATCCACGGTGAACAGCCCGGTGATAATCAGCGCGGCGACGCCGATCAGCAACAAGGAGGCTCCGTTGCTGCCCAGCGCGGTCAACAGCGCGCGCCGGGCACCAAAGCGCGCCGCGGTGTTGGCCACCATCGCCACCACCGGCCCCGGCGTGGCGATCAGCAACAAAATGGCGGCGAAATACGCCGCCAGTAACGACAGGTTCATCTTTATTTCACTCACATTCAGTCAGTTGGCGTCGCGCCATTATCATGCCGCCGCCCCCGCCTTGAAAAAGGAGTAATCCTGTCGTTTACTGTGAATCAGACTCATTATTAGAGACGCCGCGATGGCCAGTTCCCTTCCGCCGCTTTACGCCCTGCGCGCCTTCGAAAGCGCCGCCCGCACCGGCTCGTTCACGCTGGCCGCCGAGGAGCTGCATCTCACCCCGAGCGCGGTCAGCAAGCACATCAAAACGCTGGAGCAGCACTTTGGCTGCCGGCTGTTCCAGCGCAACGGTCCGCGTATCGAGGTCACGCCGCAGGGGAAAATCTTCGCCGCCGAGCTGCAGCAAGGGTTTGGCCGCATCGAGCAAGCCTGCGAGCTGTTCAGAAGCCACCGCGATCTGCTGCGGCTGAAGGCGCCCTCCACCCTGACCCTGCGCTGGCTGCTGGACTGCCTGAGCCGGTTCCGGCAAACGGCGCAGGCGTTCGAGGTGCAGGCAGCCAGCGTCTGGATGGACATCGACAGCGTGGATTTTTTCAGCGAACCCTACGACTGCGCCATCCTGCTCGGCAACGGCCATTTTGGCGCCAATACCGCCGCCGCCAAGCTGTTCGACGAATGGCTGATCCCGATTTGCGCCCCCGCGCTGCTCGCCGACGGGCAGCGGGATCTCGCCGCCTGCCCGCTGATCCACCCGTCGCCCGATCGGCGCGACTGGCGGCGCTGGCTGCAGAAAAGCGGCATCGCGGCCCCGATCGATCTCACGCGCGGCCAGGTATTTGATTCGCTGGAACAGGGCAACGCGGCGGCCATCGCCGGGCACGGCGTCTCGATCGGCGATCTGGCGCTGAGCCTGCGGACGATTGAGGAGGGATTATTGGTGTTGCCTTGTGACGTCGCCGTGCGCACCGGCGACGGTTACTATCTGGTTTGGCCGGAAGAATCGGCAAAACGGCCGCTGATCGAACGCTTACAGGCATTTCTCGCCGCCCAAACGCCCGACGTCAGCCGGGCCGCCGTCAGATTTATCGGGTAGGGGACTCGCTACCGAACAGCCCGCCGTCGCGCAGCAGATGCTCGTTGCCCTTGCGGCGGGTAAAGCCGCTGCGATCGAAGAACTCCAGCACCTGAATCGCCAGCTTGCGCCCGACGCCGAGCCGATCGCGGAAATCGGCGGCGTTGGCGCCCCCGCGCTCCGCATCCAGCTCGCGGATCAGCGCCGCGAACTGATCGATGCGTCGGCTGAGGTAATAGCGATCCACCACCACCGCCGTCACATGGCCCAACTGAGCCGCCTTGCGCAGCAGCGCGCGCACCCGGCTCTCTTCCTCGCCCAATTCGCTCGCCAGATCGCGCACCCACCACGGTTCGTCGCCGAACAGCGGTTCGATGCGCGCCCACAGCGGCGCCTCTTCGGCGCTGAACGCCAGGCCGTGTTCCGGCAGGTGCAGCCAGCCGCGCGTATTGCGCAGCGCGCCGGCCCGCAGCAGCCGATCGATCATCATAAACACCAATGCTTCAGGCTGCTGCGGCAGCGCCATGCGCCGCAGGCGGGCGCGCCCTAAGCCCAGCTGATCGGCGTGCTGTTGGTGATACTCCGCCAGCACCTGCAGCAGGCGGCTTTCCGCCTGTTGCACCTGATCCTGCGCCAGCGCTCGGTCACCGACGATCAGCAGATCGCGGTTCGCCAGCAGCTCGTCCAAGCCATCGTCCGTCAATTGACGCGCCCAGGCGAACGCCGCCAGTGACAGCGCGCCGTGCGGCAATTCAAGCGCCAGCGCCTGCGCATCGTCCTGCGCCAGCGCCAGGGCCTGCAGCCATGCCAGATAGTCCGGCTGACGCTTGCCGCGCTTGGGCGCATTCAGCCTGAGCACCCGAGCCGCGCCCAGCGTTTGCCGCGCGCCGATATCGCGCAGCACCAGCCGATCGTTCTGCGCCAACCACAGCGGACGATCGAGGATCAGTTCCGCCAGCCCGTCGTTCAGCAACGAAATGCGCCCGGTGATGTGGCTGGCGGCATGGTGCAGATGCAGCGGCTGCCAATGGCGGATCGGCCGATCCGTCTCCAGCGCCACCAGAATGCGTTCCGCCGCTTCGTGCGGACGCTGCGCCAGCAGCCAATCGCCGCGCGCGACCCGCTCTTTATCGACATCGCCGCTGATGTTAAGCGCAATGCGCTGCCCGGCCTGCGCCTGCTCCACGGTCTGATTCTGGGCATGCAGGCCGCGCACCCGCACCGGCGCGTCGGCGCCGGTCAGCCACAGCGTATCCCCCACCTTCACCCGGCCGCCGAGCGCGGTGCCGGTCACCACCAGCCCCGCCCCTTTGACGCTGAACGCGCGGTCTACCGCCAGGCGAAAACGGCGCGTCAGCGCATGTTCAGCGGGCGACAACGCCAGCAAATGCGCGCGCAGCGCCTCGATGCCCTCGCCCGCCACCGCCGCGGTCACGAACAACGGCGCATCGGGCCACCCCTGGCGCGCCAGCTCGTCGCGCACCTGACCGCGCACCTCATCGATACGCGCCGCGTCCACCCGGTCGGCCTTGGTCAGCGCCACCGTCAGCGCCGGGCGCCCGCTCAGGCGCAGGATCGCCAGATGCTCGCGGGTTTGCGCCATCACGCCGTCGTCGCAGGCCACCACCAGCAACGCATGATCGATGCCACCGACGCCCGCCAGCATGTTGGCGAGGAATTTCTCGTGGCCGGGCACGTCGATAAAGCCCAGCACCCGGCCGTCCGGCTGCGGCCAGTAGGCGTAACCCAGATCGATGGTCATGCCGCGGCGCTTTTCTTCCGGCAGGCGATCCGCGTTGATCCCGGAGATCGCCTGTAGCAGGGTGGTTTTGCCATGATCGACATGGCCGGCGGTGGCGATGATCATGATGCGCTCAGCGCTGCGATCAGCGCCCCCTCCTGTTCCAGACAGCGCAGATCCAGCCACAGCCGGCCGTCGCCGAGGCGGCCGATCACCGGCTGCGGCAGACGGCGCCAGCGTTCGGCCAGCGCTTCCAGCGTGGCACCGCGGCCGTCGCGCGGCGTGAAGGTCAGGGCATAGCTGGGCAGGCGATCCACCGGCAGCGAACCGCTGCCGATCTGCGACCAGCACGGTTCGGCGCGCAGGTCGAAATCGGCGGTGAACCGTGGCGTCAGCGCCGCCAGCAGCCGCTCGGCCGCCTGTTGCATCTCCTGCTGCGGGCGGGTCAGCAGCCGCAGCGTCGGCAGCTGCTCAGCCAGTTTTTCCGGCTGCAGATAGAGCCGCAGCGTGGCCTCCAGAGCCGCCAGCGTCAGCTTGCCGACGCGCAGCGCGCGTTTGAGCGGGTGCTGCTGCAAACGCGCGATCAGCGCCTTTTTGCCGACGATGATGCCAGCCTGCGGGCCGCCCAGCAGCTTATCGCCGGAGAACGTCACCAGATCGACGCCGGCGGCCAGCAGCCGCTGCGGCATCGGTTCGGCGGGCAGGCCGTACTGCGCCATATCGATCAGCGAGCCGCTGCCCAGATCGGTGGCGGTCGGCACGCCCTGTTCGGCCCCGAGCTGCGCCAGTTCGGCCTCGTCGACCGCCGCGGTAAAGCCCTGAATGCTGTAGTTGCTGGTGTGCACTTTCATTAACAAGCCAGTCTGCTCGTTGATGGCCTGGCGGTAATCCTTCAGATGGGTGCGGTTGGTGGTGCCGACCTCGACCAATTGACAGCCGGCCTGGCGCATCACGTCGGGAATGCGGAACGCGCCGCCGATTTCCACCAGCTCGCCGCGCGACACCACCACCTCTTTGCCGGGGGCGATCGCCGCCAGCATCAGCAGCACCGCCGCCGCGTTGTTATTGACGATGCAGGCGTCTTCCGCGCCGGTCAGCCGGCACAGCAGATCCGCCACCGCCCGATCGCGATGGCCACGCCCGGCGCCGTCCAGATCGTACTCCAGCGTCACCGCCTCCCCCATCACCGCGTTCACCGCATCCTTCACCGGCTGCGCCAGCAGGGCGCGCCCGAGGTTGGTGTGCAGCACGGTGCCGCTGAGGTTGAACACCGGCAATAACGCCGGGCGTTGCTGCCGGGCCAGCTCGGCACGCAGCGCCTGCGGCCAGTCGCCGCACCAGGCCGGCAAGCGTTGCCGTTGCTTGATCGCGTCGCGCGCCTGGGCCTGCAGCCGGCGCAACAGTTCACCGATCAGCGTCTGGCCATGCTGCGCCACCAGCGGTTCAATCGCGGGTTCACGCAGCAGACGGTCGATGGCGGGCAGTTGACTGTAAAGAAGGTGGGATTCAGTGCTCATGGTCGCTCGGTTTTCAATTTAGACGTATCGGCATAGCAAAACCCCGCCGCGGCGGGGAGAAAAAAACTCAAGGTGGCGCCGTGCGGGCGAAGCTTTCGCGGGCGAACAGGCGTTCGGCCAGCTTGACCAGCGTCGGGCGCTCGACGCACCAGTTGGGCAGGATGCGGCGGAAATTGAGGTAGCCCAGCGCGCAGCCGGTGGCGATATCCGCCAGCGTCAGCCGCTCGGCATTGAGCCACGTTTTTTCCCGCGCCAGCGCCTCCAGGGCGTCCAGGCCCTGCGTCAGCTTGTCACGCTGGCGCAGCATCCAGTTTTCGTCCTGTTTTTCCGGCGCGCGCCGGCTTTCACGGAACAGCGTCGTCGCCGCTTCGGTCACGCCGTCCGCCAACGCCGCCACCTGCCGGACGCGCAACGCGGCGGCGCGTTCGGCCGGCAAAAACGCCGGCTCCACCGCCAGCAGCTCGAGGTATTCGGCCACCACCGGCGAGTCGTAAAACACCTCGCCGTCATCGGCGATCAGCACCGGCACCTTGGCGAGCGGGTTCAACTCCTTCACCCGGCTGCCGGGCTCATACGGCGGATCGTTGACGAACTCGAACGCAATCCCCTTCTCCAGCAGCATCACGGAAATCTTGCGCACAAAGGGGCTGGTGTAACTGCCGATAAGCTTCATCCGGTCTCCTCCGCTTCGTCCTGGCTGCGGCGTCCTTACTTCACCGCCAGGGTATCGATAATCCGCTGCACCAGCGCCTGATGCACTTCCGGCGTTTTGGCCGGCGACAGCATTTGCAACGTCACCACCCGCTTGTTGAACACCGTCAATACCAGGGTGGAGACCACCTTTTGCCCGTTGACGGTCTGTTCGGTATCCACCCGGCGAAACTTCTGTTTGCCGACGCTGAAGTTCTCTTCTTTGGTGGTCTGGATATTCTGATAGCGCTCGGCCAGCACCGTGATGGCGCTCTGCGTCAGCTCTTTCAGCATTTTGTCGCTGGTGTTGAGCTTCATGCCGTCCGGCGGGATCACTTCGGACGAGACCGCGCTCTGGCGCGACTTGCCGTCAAGGAAGCGCTGAATGGTGGAGGTGCTGTCGTTGATGATGCCGCTGTTCAGCGTTTGATCGCTAAAGCCCGGCGGCAGCTCGAAGGTGATCTTGCCCTTCTGCAGCGACACGTTCAGCCCCGGCGGCGCGGGCGGGGTTTCTACCGGCGCAGGCGGCGGCGGTGGCGCGGGCTGCGTCACGGTCGGCTTGGTGTCCGGCGGCGGCACCGCCGGTTTGGTGTCGTCTTTGTTGTCGCAGGCCGCCAGTCCAACCGCCAACACGGCGACCGCGGTCAGTTTTGCCAGGGTGTTTAACATCGTGGTTCCTTTCGCTTGGCGCGTTATGGCCTAAACGTAGCAACTCGCCCGGGCGATTGCCAGAAGCCCGTTCTGAAATTGCTCATCCGGCCCCGCGCGAACGGGGCCGGGCGGTTACTCCGCCGGGAACAGGAACGGATTGATGCTGCTGCGGCCGAAGCCTTCTTCTTCCATACGGGCATCCAGCACCAGCGAAGCCAGATCGTCGGCCACCGCTTCGACCTGCGGGTCTTTTTCCTGATAGAGGATCTTCAGGTAAGTGCCGCAGTCGCCGCAGCTCTCCGCCTTCACCGCCGCCTGCTCGCTGTCCAGCGACCAGTAGTTGAGATCGCGAGTCTGCTCGCAGTTGCTGCACTTCACCCGCACCACGTGCCATTCGCTTTCGCACAGGTTGCAGTGCAGGTAGCGCAGGCCGTTGACGGTGCCGATGTGCACCATGCTGGAGACCGGGATGCTGCCGCACACCGGGCAGAACTGGCGCTGCTCGCCGTATTCGGCGCGCGCTTTGCCGGGGATCAGGCTGGCCATCTGCGCCCAATAGAGCGACAGCGCGGCCCAGAGGAACGGCGCCTTCTCGCTGCCCACCTTGCCAAACTCGCGGTTGAGCAAGGCGTCGGCCATCAGCTCCAGCTCGTGCGCCGAGGCCTTCTCCAGGTTGTCCAGCACCGCCAGAATGTGTTCCGGCGCCTGCGGGCGCAGCTCGGCGATCAGCGATGTCAACAGCTTGCGCCAGTGCTCGCTGCGCGGGAACACGCTCAGATCGAGCGGCGGTTTGCCGCTGGCGGCGCCCTGCGCCAACGCTTCGCTAAGATCGAGCGCCAGCGGGTTATCGTGCAGCGCATGCTGCTGCGCCTGCGCCAGCTCGGCGGCAAAGTTCAGGTAGTCACCCAGCGGGTTGTCGACAGCCAGCTGACGCAGACGTTCGGCGCGGCGGCTGTACAGGCTTTTCAGGTTGGCGAAAAGTAACGGCGGGATGTTCTCCGCCGTTGTGGACTTCTCACGCTGTGCCCCTAACTGCTCTTTAGGAACGATGCGGATACTCATCAGGGTTTATCTTCCTGTCGTTTCTCGCGGACCTCACGGTACCAGCGCGGATGATGTTTCTTGGCCCAGGCCGCCGGCACCCAGCCTTCCACCATCGCGGTAATGGTGCCTTTTACCCACAATGCGGCGTAAATGTGCACCATAATCACGATGATAAGGCCGACCGCGGCCAGCGAATGTACCAGCAGCGCGATGCGGATCAGCGGAATGGAGAACGACGGCGCAAAATACGGCCGCCAGATCACCACGCCGCTGGCCAGCAGCAGCACCAGGCTGATAATCGCCGCCCAGAACACGCACTTCTGGCCGAAATTATAGCGCCCGGTATCACCCACTTCCTCGTTCATGGCGATTTTGTGGATGTTCTTGGCCCAGACGATATCTTCCCGGTTGATCAGGTTATGCTTCCAGTAGCGCAGGAACATCAGCAGGAACGCGGCGAACATGATGACCCCGACAAACGGGTGCAGAATGCGCGCCAGCTGCGGCGTCCCGAAGATGTTCATCAGCCAGTTGAAGGAGGGGAAGAAGAATCCCAGCCCGCTGATGGCGGCGAACACGAAGCAGAACGCCACGATCCAGTGGTTGATGCGCTCCGGCGCGCTGTAACGCTGAATGGGCTTTTCCTTTCTCATTTGCGCGTCTCCTCATCGTGCGACTCGTCGTGCTCGTCCTCATCCTCGACGCGGTTAGGCCCGACGCCGACATAGTGGAACACGCTGGCCGCGAAGGTGGCGGCAAAGCCGATGGCCGCCAGGGGTTTCCACACGCCCTTCCAGAAGGTCACCGCCGGGCTGATGCTCGGGTTGTCCGGCAAACCGTGGTACAGCTGCGGTTTGTCGGCGTGGTGCAACACGTACATCACGTGCGTGCCGCCCACCCCCGCCGGATCGTACAGACCGGCGTTCTGGTAGCCGCGGGTGTTCAGCTCGCTGACGCGATCCGCCGCCACCTGCTTCATCGCTTCCTTGGTGCCGAAGTGAATCGCGCCGGTCGGGCAGGTTTTCACGCAGGCCGGTTCCTGGCCGACGTCCACGCGGTCGACGCACAGGGTGCACTTGTACACCCGGTTGTCGTCCTTGTTCATGCGCGGCACGTCGAACGGGCAGCCGGCGATGCAGTAGCCGCAGCCGATGCA
>Ga0157359_1000072_pt1 | contig 28200 bp, 23 predicted proteins | sample AttcapACBM3_FD_111482 | JGI IMG/M metagenome (GOLD analysis project Ga0157359, IMG submission 111482) | Fungus gardens microbial communities from leaf cutter ant in Botucatu, State of São Paulo, Brazil - Atta capiguara ACBM3 | ecosystem: Host-associated > Fungi > Mycelium > Unclassified ...
AGATTCTTAATGGATACAATTTTAAAAGAGGCACAAGAATGAACTCAATTATTACAACAGATGCATGGTCTTATAAACTTTTTGAACAGTACCTGAACACGTTCTTTCGTGAACTTAAAGTGAATCTTGAAGAACATATTATTCCCTCTCAAGACTCGCCTTTATTCACCCTATATACGGAGCAACCAGACACACTATATTTTGCTTATATGTTTAATGCATCTAACACAGTTGTTTATGGCGCAGTTCAGCACTTATCGACCACCGGTTACCATAGATATCAACGTGGTTTTGTTCTGCAAAACTTAAGCGACCATACATTTGACTCACTCACCGACCCTAAACAGTTAGTGAAGCTGATTACAGATGAACTGAATAGCTTATTTAAAGACAAAAACCAAAATAAGAACCTGTACTCCGATATTGCCAATAGTATCGAGAACACAAAATTCTTTTTAGAAAATAAGCCTTCCCAATCAGCAACTAAAGCGTTAAGCGGTTTTCAAGCAAGCGAACAAGGCATGTTGTATGGGCACCCTTTTCATGTGACTTCTAAAGCCAACTTAGGTTTTTCTAAAGAAGACATGAAAAAGTATAGCCCTGAGTTAGGCGCAAGTTTCCAACTTCACTACTTTGCGGTTCATTCTTCTTTAATCCAAAAACTTGTAAGTGAGACCGAACCATCTAATCATATTGAAGATGAAGTTTTAGAAGCTGCAAAAGAGCATTTACAAGAGAACTTCACAAACTATGAGCTTATGCCAACCCACCCTTGGCAAGCCAACTTCTTACTTCAACATCCATCGTTAAAGAAACATTTAGATAGCCAAGACGTTATTTACCTAGGGGCTTTAGGTCAAACCGTATGGCCAACCTCATCCGTTCGCACAGTGTGGTTACCTCAATCGAACCTGTTCTTAAAGCTTTCCATTGATGTACGAATTACCAGTTTCATTCGTAATAACCCAATGGATGAAATGGAACGCGCGATTGATGCGAGCAAAATTATTATCAATCACAAGATTAATGAGCAATATCCAGACCTTGTGATTTTGCCAGAGTTAGAGGCAAAAACAGTCAAAATTCCTGAGCTTGAGAGTTCATTTGGCATTATTTATAGAGCAGGACTCACACCTGAGGTATTAGAAAATACCAGAATGCTCGGTGGCTTAGTTGAAGAAAACGAGAACCATGAAATCCCACTTTTAAGCTTTATTCAACAAGCAGCACCCAATCAAAATTTGCAATCAAACGATGCGAAAGACTTCATTACTTTTTGGTGGAAACAGTACATTAAAGTTTCGCTTATTCCATTAGTTGAGTTGTTTGCAAATAAAGGCATTAGCGTAGAAGCGCACATGCAAAACAGCTTAATGGAATTTAAAAACGGCTATCCACATCGCCTTATTCTTCGAGACATGGAAGGCATAAGTATTGTTCCAGAAATGATCGAAGACAACTCATCTATTTCTGAAGATAGTACCGTTTGGTTCTCTCAAAAAGATGCATGGACCTTTTTAAAATATTACCTCGTGATCAACCATATTGCTCATCTCATCAGCGCAATTTCGCGAGTTACGGCCATTGAAGAATCTGAACTTTGGCAAGCCACCCGCCTTACCCTCACACAAGAAAACTTTACTGCAAAAGGTCAGCAGTACCGCGATTTATTAATTCATTCACACACATTACCAATCAAGGCAAATATGTTAAATACGCTCTACCACAGTGGTGGCAATCCAATCTGGATTGAAGTTGAAAACCCTATTTATAAATATCGCGGTGCAGAAGACCTTTGCCCTCTTCAACCGACTCAGCAAACCAATTATAAAACCCTCGCGGAAAATCGCGTGATGGGTCAATTATTAGAAGCACTCATTTTTGAAAATACTTTTAAATACGAGTTTTCTAAAGGTCAGATCAAATTCTATATTTCCGATACCGTTTTTTATACCTGCGCGGCCAAACGACACTTTAGTTTTAAAAGAATTAAGCTAGATCCTTCAAGCTTAGTTCGTTCTGATATTACGTTAGACACTGAAACTCACCCTAACTTAAAAACACTACTTGCCGACCTCAAAAATATTATTGAAGCTGACCCAGTTAAATGGCAAAACTTTAATGATGAGCTGAATTTAACTTACGTTAAACATGCGCAGACTTTGAGCCAAGCACCTGCCCAACCTTTAAGAACCTTGTCTTACCTAGAACAAGAGGCACGAATTACCAACGCCCATTTATATCACCCGAGTTTTAAGTCTCGTATTGGCTTCGATTTAAAAGAAAACCAAGAATATGCACCTGAGCTTTCTAAGGGTTTTACGGTTCAATGGGCGGCGACTCATAACAGTTTATGCAAACTGGTTTTAAGCGAAACGATTAATTTAGAGCAACTTTATAAACAGCATTTTTCAGAAAAAGATTTACAAGCCATTAATGATCAATTGAAAGAGAAAAATGTAGATTTTAAAGATTATATCCTCACCCCAATTCATCCGTGGCAGTGGGATAAAACTATTGAACTGTATTATCAAGATGCAATTAGCAACCAACTGATCATTCCGTTAGATATTGAAGGTCCGACTTATTTACCGCAGCAGTCGATTCGAACTTTATCAAATATTAGTGATATCTCGGCGCTTTCTCTTAAGTTGGCAATGAACTTGGTCAATACCTCTACCTCTCGTGTATTGGCACCGCATACCGTTCAAAATGCGGCGAAAATGAGTGACTGGCTGTATAACATTGTTGAACAAGACCCTATTTTAGAAAAACAGCGCAAGCCTGTTATTTTAAGAGAGATTGGCGGTCTTTCGGTTAACCAACAGATTGCGCTGCCTGTTCAATACGGCGCACTTGCCTGCATTTGGCGCGAAAGTATTTACAGCTACTTAAAAGAAGGTGAATCGGCAACACCAGTCACTGGCTTAATGCAACTCGATATCGACCAAAAGCCTTTAATTGATGAATGGATTCAAGAGTACGGTATCGAGTTCTGGTTAGAAAAATTACTCACCAATGCTTATCTACCTATCATGCATATTTTATGGTGCCACGGTCTTGCTTTAGAGTCACATGCACAAAATATGGTACTGATTCATAAAAATGGCTTACCCGTTAAAGCTGCCTTGAAAGATTTCCACGATGGAATCCGTTTTAGCCGTCATCTTTTACGTGAGCCAGAGCTTTTACCTAACTTGCAAGATGCACCAAAGGAACATGCCAAGATTAACCCGAACTCATTCTTGGAAACCCACTCTCCAAATGAGTTAAGAGACTTTACTCAAGATGCGCTCTGGTTTGTAAATCTGGCTGAGTTAGCGATTTTCTTAAACGAACATTATGACTTCGATGAAATCAAATTCTGGACTATGTTAAGAACTATCATCAATCAACATAAAGAAGCTCATCCAGAGTTTAGCGAACGATATGAATTGTTTAACTTTACAGATGACACCATCGACATTGAACAGCTTGCAAGCCGCCGCTTCCTTCCGGAAATTCGCTTAAGAGTACAAACCACACCAAACCCGCTTAGCCTGATTAAGGAAATCGAGTATGAATAAACATTCGATTTCTTTTAAGAAACGAATAGCACATGGCGAGACCCTCTACGGAATATTTTGTTCCGTAGCTTCTCCGATTAATGTCGAGCAACTGGCACTTGCAGGCTATGACTTTATTATTATCGACTTGGAACATACTTTATTTAGTACGTCTCAAGTCGAGACCATGATTTTAGCTGCTAGAACTATGAGCCTTGATGTGTTTGTAAGAGTGCCTTTAAGCGCCAACCACCTCGTACTACCTCTGCTCGATGCAGGGGTAACGGGCATTGTGTTTCCGCGTATTGAAAATGCTCAGCAAGCTCAAGAAGCCGTGAACTATTGTCACTATATGCCGCTTGGGCAAAGAGGACTAAATTCGACAAGATTAAACCGATATGGCATGGACGATTTAGCTAGTTTTGTTCAGCAAGCTGCAAATGAGATGATTGTGGTTGCCATGATTGAAAGCTTAGAAGGACTAGAACAGCTAGATGAAATATTAAAAGTTGAAGGCATTGATATTATTCTTGAAGGTGCTGCCGACCTTTCTCAATCTATGGGGCTACCTTGGCAAACCAGCCACCCAAAGGTCAAAGAAAAAGTTCAAGAGATGTATACAAAGACTAAAAATAGTCAAAAGCATTTCTGTGCCATTCCCCGACAACCAGAGGATATTGCGGCTTGGAAACAGCAATCTGTTCAGCTTTTTGTAATCGGTGATGACCGAAGTATTATTCGCCGTGCCCATCAAAACCATCTAAATGCCTTTAAAGACATTTCATAACTGTTCACATCTTTTTGGGGAATGAAAGCCCATTCCCCTAATCCATTGAATAAATTTCAAATATATTATTTTAAAGCAATTAATAATATTGTTAATTACAATGATTCTCATTTATAATTCGATCAATTTAAAATCACTCTCAGGGCGAGACAATGGGAAATAAAAAAAGTAATAAACTTTTTACGAGGAAGTCTGAAGTTAAAAATATCATTCCACTTCTTTCACTTGGTGGAGCTATTTTTCTTTCAAACTCAGCATTTGCAGCTTCAACTTCTGACACCACAGAAACAGAAAAAAAGCCTGAAGCCCTCCCTACTATTACAATTGCTGCGTCACGTGCAGATGAACTTTCTACCTCTGCCAAGCAAGTCACCAAACTTGATGAAAAACAAATTGAGCTTTTAAAAAATGGATCGTCTGGGAACATTGCGACTGTTTTAGCCAAAGCTGTACCGGGCCTGTCTGACTCAAGCCGAACTATTACCGACTATGGTCAAACCTTACGTGGTCGTAATGCGCTTATTTTGGTTGATGGCGTGCCCATGAACCTCACACGCGATACAGCGAGAGGACTTTCAGCGATCGACCCTGAAAGTATTGCCAACATTGAAGTCATTCGAGGTAGTAACGCAATTTATGGTGGCGGTGCTGCGGGCGGTATTATTTCAATTACCACAAAAGCTGCGGGCGGTGAACCTACGGCTAAAACGGTCGTTGGACTTCAAACACCTCTCACAAATCTGCGTTCTAATGCTTTAAGTGGCGATATTCATCAATATTTTACGGGCAGTTTTAACGCCTTTGACTATGCGCTCGACTTTGGTTATCAACGTATTGGTAGCCCGTACGATGCAAGTGGTAACCGTGTTGCACCCGAACCAAGTCAAGGCGACCTTTATGATTCAAACGGCTATAGCATCGGCGGTAAGCTTGGCTATCATATTGATGACAACCAATATCTACAGTTTGCTGCAAACTACTATAATGCTGAGCAAGATTCAGATTATGCATCTGACCCAAGTGTTAAGAATACTCCTGCTGGAACTGTACCAGCCAAAGCCATTAAAGGCTTAAAGCTCAAAGATCAGACTAAAAATGAAAACCAGATCTACAATTTGACCTATAACCATAAAGACTTTTTTGGTAATAAGGTTGATGCTCAAATTTATTACCGCGACTTCTTTACCCGTTTTTCACCGTTTGATGCCCGTGTTGCTCCAGGTAAAGTTAGTCCACGCGGTGGGCAAATAGATCAGGTCTATCAAGAAAATAATGTACTCGGCAGTCGCTTAACGGTTACTACTCCCCTTGAGTTTTTAGGTGATACCTCATTAGTTTGGGGTGGTGACTTTAGCCGCGAAAAAAGCGAAATGCCTTTAGATATTTTCGATCAAAAAATTTATGATCAATCTGGTGGTTTAGAGTTTGTAAAAATCGGCAAACTGATTTATTTACCTGAGCTCACCACGCAAAGTGTGGGTGGCTTTGTACAGTTAAAACACCGCTTTAATGACCAATGGTCAGCAGAAGCTGGTACACGCTATGAAGACAGCTATGCGCAAATTGATAGCTTCGTTCCATTATCACAATTAGGTAAGACCAACCCTTACACCGTTCCGGGTGGAAAAGTGAAAGCGAATGCATGGTTGTACAATGCCAATGTGACTTTCTCACCAAACGACCAGCACTCTATTTATGCATCGTTTAACCAAGGTTTTCAATTACCTGATGTAGGTGTCGTCATTCGTAATGCAGATACAGGTTTCAACCTTGGTTCGTCATTCTTAGAGCCTGTTAAGGTTGATAATTATGAACTCGGTTGGAAAGGTAACTTTAATAACATCTCTTCAAGTCTAGCGGTATTCCGTTCAACGTCTAACTTAGGCGCTGTGCAACCAGTAAGTAATAGTTTGGATATGACTAGAACCAAAGAAAAAGTTACTGGGGTTGAAGCAACGCTTGACTATCTTGATGATGCCAATGTTTGGGGAACTGGTGGTAGCGTTACATGGATGAAAGGCCGTGAAAAACCTCAAAACGGTAATGAACAAGACATGACAGGTTTCCGTGTTCCACCATTAAAACTCACGGGTTATATCTCTTACAGTCCAACTGAAACTTGGACGAACCGATTACAAGCAACTTACTTCGGTTCAGAAGATTACCGCTTAAATGGTGTGAATAGTTTTGGTCGCTACGATGTAAAATCTTATACCACAGCAGATTTAATCAGTAGTTTTGCGCTTAATAAGAAAGACACCATGACAATTGGTTTAGAAAACATGTTTAACCGCAAGTACTATCCGCTTTATAGCCAATTATTAAGATCTGGCAATAACACCAGCCACTTACTTGCAAATGGTATAACGCTTAAAGTGACTTATAGCCATAAGTGGTAAGCACTTTAGTTAAAAACCTATACAGTAAAAGCCCCAACTTCGGGGCTTTTATTTTTAGAGTATTTCTATGAAAGTATTGCTAAAAAACACTCTAGTTGTTTGTCTTTTTCGTCTACATCGTTATGACTGAGCCTTTGGATAATAGTTCCTTCAATTATATGCAGAAGTAGTTTGGCATCGTGAAAGGAAACATCCGCTTTCAGTATTCTTAACTGACTATAAATTTCATTGGTTAGCCAAGTTCTATATTTAATGGCAATTTGATAAGCGTTGGGATAGGTATTTTTAGTCTCAAAAATAGCTTTAAACAACAGGTAATACAGCCCTTCTAAATCAGTATGTAAGTCATAAAGTGTTTTGAGTTTATCCGTCACAGTCGTGTTGTAGTCGTACTCAACCATTGCAGAGACTTTGTCTTGGAGTCGCTGTTTTTGTACTATCAGGCAAATTTCGATAAACCGCGCTTTGGACTGAAAATAATGATAAAACGTCATTTTTGTAATTTCAGACTCATTGACAATTCTATCAACGCCTACTAAATGGAACCCGTGGTGGTGAAATAAATGAATTGCTTGATTCACAACGTTTAAAGCACGTGTAGAAAGTACTAAAGGTGGCATATTTGTACCGTTTAAAATAATTTTTTGTTGTATCTAAAAGAGATAGGCATGCCGTCACTCTTAAATTGAGCGCTAAAAACAGGCATGCAAAAGCAGCACAATAAAGGTGTGCGCGCCTATCTCGGGTTTATTGTTGCTATGATTTTTTAGTCGTAACGATTCTTAAGGCGTAAAAAACCTAGAGTCGATTAAACCGATTTATAGACCAGTTAGGTGGTATGGGTAGAGAGAGTTTGGCAAAGGCCAAAAATTGAGAAGAATTAGTACGCATAGCGGACTCCTTTGGCTATAAAGAAGTTTCACCACATTACTGCTAAATAATGGTGATGAAACGAAAGAGGGTTAGCAGACTGGAGCCAAAGAATCCAGCACACCCGGAGGTGTCCCCCTTCCGTTCCACCGTAAAGGGGGGCACGCAGGGATTTCCACAAAAAAGTTACTACTTTTTCGTGTACTTTGGCTGAGGGTCTGCTAAAACCCGCTAGCAATGTAGGCTAGCCCGCAAAGGATAATCGGAGAGATTTGGGGTGTCAATGTGATATTGGCGAGAAATAAAGCATTAAAAAATTTAGTAAACCATTTTATTCATCCCTTACCTCATCTTTTATTCTTGGAAATTTAAAAATATAAGTAAAACTTAAAATTTCACTTCATTATGATAGCTCCCCTATTAGATAGTTTTTATATTGGGCAGCTTCTTAAGGTTTAGTTTCGGATTGTACTGATAGTTATATATTTTTATTCACCGATAAAATGAATAATTAAATCCATTTTATCGGCTTATTTGCAGAAGATGTTTAAGATTCCATCTTATTTTTTAATATAGCTTGGAAAGTCTTTTAAAACCTTACTACAGAATTGACCTTGGGTATCGTCTTTCTTAAGCTCTTCAAAATGATTCATACCGAATTTCATGAGTTCTCTACCGTATTTATCACCTAGATCATTTTTAGTACATTTTGCAGCTGCATGCTTTAACTCTTCTGAATAATAGTGATAATTACAATCAAGTTGAGCACGACTTAAAAATCCATGTAGTTCAAGGATTTTTTCGCATTTTGTTTCCTCTAAAAGATTTTTAGATTCTTGATTAGCATAAACTGATGTTCCTACTAATAAAGTAAAAGCTGTTACTAAAATATTACGCATGATTTCCCCGATAAAGTTATTAAAAGTATTAGTGATAATTTTGCGGGCGTATTAAATAATAATTATCTACAAGTGTCTATTAATAATAAAAAAATAGGATAAATCCTGTTATCTTTTGAATATTTAATCACCTTAATAAAAGTGTGTGATTAAGTTTTAATAAATAAATCATGTTAGTTTTTATACTTTTCTTAATTATTAAATTAAAATTTTGATTTTGGATTAAATAATGTGCTCTTATATTTTTCAACAAATGAGATTAAGAAACTACATAAAGATGACTAGAAAATAAAAATGAGAATTAACTTCATTAAATCAGCCTATTTAGTTTTTTGAAGAAGCATACGATAAATATTTTAAAAAATTTGCTAAAAATTAAACTAAGCAGCTTGTGAAAGTAGTTTCTTTTAATGATTTTTCATCAGCTCTTCAGGCAATTTATCAATCAAGCATTTCTAATATTTAATTTTTATTAGACCCGCAAATAGCACTCCTCAAACAGTGCTCTTTTCTCATCTTTCTACTTTTTATTTATCCGACATATTCATCATTTTGGAATGATCCATATTACCCATTTTAGAATGATCCATATTCATCATCTGTGAATGGTCCATTTCACTCATATTAGAATGATCCATTTTCGACATATCTGCCATATTGCCTTGGTCATGCTGCATATGATCTTGTTGCATTTTTTCAGCGCTCTTTATAGTGCAAGGTTTTGAGCATTTTTCTTGCGCTTTCGAATTTGTCTTTACTTCCGCATTGGTAGCTGTTGTTGGTTTAGCATCCCCTGCCCACGACTGAGCTCCAGCCATTAAAGTCCCAACACACATAAACGCGGTTAAACTACGGCGAAATAGATTTTTCATTTTTTGCTCCAAAGATTAGCTTTATATAAACACCCTATACGCTTCAAATGGACATCTAGGTGACCTGAAAATGACATTTTTGTAATCTATGCCGAATCAGGTGTTTATAACGTTATTATGTTCTAAATGAATAATATGAGATTTTTATAAATGAGAATCTTATTGGTTGAAGATGAAATAAAAACAGGTGACTACCTGAAACAAGGTTTATCTGAAGCTGGATATATTACCGACTGGGTCACTGATGGACTCACAGGAAGACACCAAGCTCTTTCAGAAGAATATGACTTAATTATTTTAGATGTGATGTTACCGAAGTTAGACGGCTGGAACATTATTAATGACATCCGAAAAAGCGGTAAAACCATGCCGATTCTTTTTCTTTCAGCCCGTGATCAAATTGAAGACCGAGTGAAAGGTCTAGAATTAGGTGCCGATGACTATTTGGTAAAACCTTTTGCTTTTGCGGAGCTACTCGCCCGCGTAAAAAGTCTACTTCGTCGGGGCCAGCAAAAAGAAGACAGTAATATTATTACGATTGCTGATCTGGAGCTTGATTTACGTAAGCGCCGTGTCACTCGAGCCGGTCAACGTATTGATCTAACGGCGAAAGAGTTTGCATTAATGGAATTATTTATGCGTAGACGTGGTGAAATCTTACCGCGTGCCCTTATTGCTTCTCAAATATGGGATATGAATTTCGATAGTGATACCAATGTGGTAGAAGTCGCGATTAAACGCTTAAGAAATAAAATTGATAGCAACTTCAGCCCAAAGCTAATCCAGAACATACGTGGAATGGGTTATGTTTTAGAGGTTGAAGATGCCTAATAAACTGTTTAATGCAATCAGTTTTCGTATTGCGATTCTTTTTTCTTTTTCTACAATTCTTATTTTAATGATTATGGGATTGGTGATTCATCAACTCGTCATGCGTCATTTTGAAATGCAAGATAGAACTCAATTAGAAGGCAAAATCCAACTTGTAGAGAACTTACTTGGGCAAAATTATCACAACTCATCTGAACTAAATGTATATTTAAAAGATGCCTTGGTAGGACATCATGATTTAATCGTACAAATTGAGCGCCCCACGGGACAAATTATTTTTAGCTCATCGCCTACCGTGATTAAAAGTAAAACACTAGTCAAATCAAAACATGGACAGTGGCTTGAGTGGAAAGTCAAAAATAAAATCTATCATGGCTTAGTTTATAAAAAATCTTTTAATCAAAATAGCACTATTCCATCGGCTCAAATTCTTGTGGGTATTGATACATCTGAACACATACATTTCTTGAATGATTTTAGACGTCAGCTCTTATCTATTGGTGTAATCGGTACAATTTGTTTAATGCTTTTAGGCTGGTTTGCTGCATGGCGAGGATTACGCCCAGTTCAAAACATGGCAAAGGTTGCAGAGGGTATTTCGGCTCAACATCTTTCTGAGAGATTAGACATCAATAAAACACCAACCGAATTGAAATCGCTGACTATTGCATTTAACGATATGTTAGATCGACTAGAAACCGCGGTAGGAAAACTCTCGGACTTTTCATCTGATCTGGCTCATGAAATTAGAACACCCATTAATAACTTGATGACTCAAACCCAAGTTTGTTTATCACGTAGTCGAGATATCACTACCTATCAAGAAATTCTGTTTTCAAACTTAGAAGAGTTTGAACGTTTAGCCCGTATGGTCTCCGATATGCTATTTCTTGCAAAAGCAGAACATGGCTTGCATGTTGCAAACTTACAGGAAGTAAATCTATTTAAAGAAATCTCGGCATTATTTGATTTTTATGATGCAATTGCTGCTGAAAAGGGAATGTCACTAGAACAAACGGGACAAGGTTTTGTTGAAGGCGATCCTTCAATGTTACGTCGTGCGTTTAGCAATCTTTTATCAAATGCAATCAAATATGGTAAATCAGACTCGGTCATCAAAATTAAATGCCAACAAAATAATGACAGAACTGAACTTACAATTGAAAATGAAAGTTCCCCCTTATCACAAGAGCAACTCACTCGATTGTTTGATCGTTTTTATCGCACAGATGCTTCAAGACAGCGAGTCGAAGAAGGCACAGGTTTAGGTTTAGCAATTACCAAATCTATTCTTGATGTACATGGAGCCACCATCCAAGCCAACTATAGTGACGGACATATTATTTTTAAAATTATCTTTAAAAATTAAGTGGATTCTTACTTCTGGTATTTATTCAAACCCTCCAATTCAACAAGATAACCCAAGCTAAAAAAGTCTTTGTTCATAATAAATTATCAATTTTTTAAAATGACAAAAATGTAATTTTGAAGTCATCAACGCGTTTCTTTCTATCTTGAATAATAGACAGACCAAAAGTGTGACCAATAAAGCACGACCTTTATTTTAATTCGGTCATGACCTAGTCAAATATGAGTTTTAAGAGGATGAAAACATGAAGCTTGTTTATAACAAAATGACCGCCCTACGCAATGTTTTAGTAGGAGCAACTATGCTTGTTTCTGCGTCGAATGTATTTGCACATGTGAAACTTGAAAGTGCAACACCCGGTATTAATGCTTCTATACTCAACCAGCCTAAAAATATAACACTCAACTTTGCTGGTGAAGTGATGTTAATGAACGTTAAGTTGCTTGATGCTCAACGTACAGATATCCCTTTAAATTACCAAGTAAGCCATGATTTAAAAAAATCATTTAAATTCGCCGTACCGCAACTTAAGAAAGGAAAATATACGGTAGCTTGGAGCACAATGGGTTCTGATGGTCACAACATGAGTGGCGAATATACTTTCACTATTAAATAAATCAAAAAATAAAAATTAAGAATCAACATGCTATTAGCTCAATAGCATGTTGATACAGTGAAGGAGCGCAATATGATTTCTGAAACTTGGATATATGCTACTTGGTTAATTAAGGTCTTTTTATATCTGGGTGTTTCATTTGTTATTGGGGGTACCTTTTGTTATTTATGGCTGGGTCACTATGCGGAACTGAAACGCATTATTATTCAATATATCGCGATTGGTACAAGTTTAGGGCTTGTCTCTAGTGTTTTAGGTTTCTTTATTCTTATAGGAAGTTTTGCTAATACGGGTCTAGCTGGTATGTGGAATAGTAACTATATCAACATACTCATAAATACCCCTATTGGACATGCTCATATCATTCGATCACTTAGTTTTCTGCTTTTATTCATCTTTATGCTAGTAAAATTAAACAGTCGTACTTACCAAATTTCTAAAATTGAAGGAACAATTTTCGCGCTCTTACTCATACCAATTATTTTAAGTTTCTCTCAATTAGGTCATGTCACAAATTTATCCTTATTTGCTCAAGCTTTACTTTTAATACATGTATTTGCGATGTCTTTATGGATGGGCTCACTCTATCCCTTATGGAAAACAAGCAGAATAATAAATGGCCTCCCGCTAAAAGAAAGTATGCACTTATTTGGAAGAATTGCAGGCGTTCTTGTTGGAATTTTAGTGGCCTGTGGAGCTAGTATTGCTTTGTTACTGATTAAAGATTTCAGTACGCTCGTTAGTACTCCTTATGGGCACGGATTTCTTATAAAACTGCTCTTTGTTCTATGCATTTTATTACTAGCCGCCTTTAATAAATGGTATTTCACACCTCGTTTAGAGTATCCAAAATTTGCAAACCAGTTGGGTTACGCCATTTTAGTTGAAATGTCATTAGGTCTAGCCATACTGTTAACAACAGGCTACATCACAACTGTCGTTGGTATTGAATAAAAAGAAAGAAAAATTTAGAGAGTAAGTATCTAGAAATAATACTGCCAGATTAATCAAGTACCTGTTCAATTTTAGTCAGAGTATTAGTTCTTATTAGATCCGCAAAGAGCACTGTTTAGTCACCCTTACTAAAACAGTGCTCTTTGCTCCATCACAACTCCTATCCAGTAGAGCCCGATGCATAGAAATAGTGTATGGCTGTAAGGCTCAAAATGTTTCCTGAATTTTCAGTTTTTTTAAATGATCTCAGCATAAAAATCACGTATATTAGAAATTAACAGAAGAATCTTCTTTGGTTTATATTTTGAACAGCACAGAATACACACTAGATCGCATAGATCGGAAAATATTATCTGCCCTCCGTGGAAATGGACGCTTAACGGTTGCACAGCTCGCCGAAGAAGTTGGGCTTTCATCTTCACCCTGTTGGACTCGACTCAAACGTTTAGAAAGTCTAAAAATTATTGAAGGCTATACCGTAAACGTAAATCCAAAAGCGATTGGCATTCACGAGTTATTCTTTATTGAAATTACGTTAGAACGCCACGATGACGAGATGCTAGGAAACTTTAGTGAGGCTTTGGCAGATATACCCGAAGTTGTAGAGGCACATTTAGTTACTGGTGACTATGACTACTTGGTGAAAGTGGCTGTAAAAGATGCCGAACATTACGAACGTTTTTTACGTAAAAAGCTGTATTCGATTAAAGGGATTCGGCACACGCGCTCAACCTTTGCCCTACGACCACTTAAATCTGCCAACACTGCCGATTTAATGTTGATTGAATAATTTACTTATATACATCGCTTTAGGTGTTTCATTGTTTTAATTTGATTTTATTCAGTGTTACACATAAAGCTTTCTTGTCGGCTTCTTTAAGTTGAGGGTGCTGAACTGGCCACATATAGCTACAGCCATAAGGTACCTTGTTATGATTTTTCTTGAGTTCATAGGCAATATTTTTTAGAAGCTCAGTATTTAGAGAACTAGTTTTTAAACGCACTTCGCTTAAATCTTGAGGCTTCCAATTGGTTTCAGGGCTAGACAACCAGTCTGCACGATATCGGTACTGAATTGCTTTAGCTACATTCATTTGCGTCACGATAAATGGCTTTACAGTTTCACTGCTAAGTCCAAAAGATTCGGCCTCAGAAAGTGATTGATCGAGTACTTTCTTTTCTTGTACTAAATCTTCAATCGGTAAATGCTGCTCTGCTTTATAGCCTGCGACATCTTTCATATAAGACAAGCGTTCATTCATTAAATGAGCCACTTGATCATATTGATAGGCTTGTGCCAGCGAAGAAACGCACATGAAAGTCGCTAACGACACCAATTTAACTACTTGTTGAGCATTCTTAGTATTTACCATTTGAGTACCTATCGAAATTATTGTTGTGACGACATTCAAAGCAGTACTCTATTTTAAGAATGGTCGAAAGTAAAATCTCAAGATAAGCTGAGTTCTTGGCTCCATGCAGAACTAGGCTGTTGATAGAGATGTTGACAGACATCTTTAATAGATGAAATAAAGCGCGGGTTTTGCCCCTCCCATTTTTCAAACATACAATAAGAAACATGAATCCCTTTGGGTTGAAATTCTCTGGCTAATGACTGAGACAAAGCACGAATACTCGCAAACATGCTTTGGCTTAATACATCGTAGTGAGTTGAGTTACTAGAGGGTGCGCCAAGAAATATAACGGTCCCCCGCTTCTGCTTAAGCATAGGTTTAATCACAGCTTGCGACACACTTACCGCACTTAAACCTGTGGTTTGCCAACTGTGCTCAACTTCTTCTAAAGATAAAGCTTCAATATTTGGTGCAGATGAAAAGTTTGGCTGAAATATGCATAGTTCAATGGTATGACCATGCGCTGTTATATAGTTCAATAGTTTTTTTAAATGCTTTGGACTTACCAGATCTAAACGGACAGTCGTTATGCCATCATTTACACGATTTACTTGTATATTCTTAACTGTAGAATCATGTACGACTTGATAAACCTGTAATGGCGATTGACTGTTTTTATCTAAAATTACAAAGTCATGACCCAGTAGCTCTTCATCATGACCTGCAAGCACAACACAGCCCTGCTTTTTTTGAAACTTCTGAAATATTGTTTTTAGCATACGAGTCTCTCAAAATTTTTCTTGGTATGGGCGCAGATCTAGCTCATGTGTCCAGAGCTCGGGACTTTGCAGATATAGCATCCAATAATTTTCGGCTATTGCTTCAATGTTAAGCCCACCTGTCCCACGCGTAAGACGCGCTAAACGACCTAGACCAAATAAAGCTTTATTCACTCTATCGCCATCAACCATTCCATCAATAATGACATGAGCAATATGAATGCCTTGCGATTTATATGTTTGAGCTAAATTTAGTGCATAAGCCCGTAAAGCAGATTTTCCCATGGTAAAAGCAGCAAAAAAAGGTTTTCCACGCAAAGAAGCACTCGCCCCAGTAAAAATAAGCGTTCCGTAATTTTGTTCTTTAAAAATTTTTAGACAGCTTTGTGACACTAAATAAGCCGATAAAAACGTGGATTGCCACATTTGGGTAAAAAACGAGAGTGGACTACGTAAAAAAATTGAGGGAATGTTTCCCCCCACATTATGAATGACAGCAGTTATGCGTTCATTTTGACTGGTGATTGTGTCAAATAGAGCTTGTACTTGATGGATATCTTCAGCATTTAGACGGAATGCGACAGCTTCACCCCCCTTTGCATGAATTTCGGCAGCGACAGCTTCAATTTTCTGAAAAGTCCGTCCAGCCACGTAAACTTTTAAGCCTTCTTTAGCAAAGCGATGACATACGGCTGCACCAATCCCCTGTAAAGCCCCGACACCAATAACAACTGCACAATCTCGTGTTTTATTCGGTGTTACTAATGACATAGTCGTTTCACCCTGTTTGTTTTTTATACCATAAAGCAATAAACGGACGATTCAAAATTTCTTTACTAAACTTTTTGCTTGTACGAATGACTTCACCGAGTTGGGCAACCACAGCAATGTCTGCAATGCTCTGATTATCTCCCACCAACCATTCGTTTTGCGATAAAACCTGCTCAATACGGTCTAAATGTTTTATAAACTCTGCCTCAACATTTTCAGCTTTCATTCGTCCTAAACCCTGAAAAAAGAGCTGTGTTTTTAATTCGGCTAAAATAAAACCCTTCACCATAGGTTTTTCATAAGCTGGGCGGCCAATGCTACTAATACGGATGGCTTCTTGTAGAGCTTCTGGGTCATTTACCCGTAAATACACTTCAAAAAAATAAAGAGACTCGTCTGCCCAGTCTTCCCATAGCTCAGCAAGTGCTTTCTGATTTGGATCTTCAGGATAAAGCTGCGGTGTATCTGGATAGGTTGCATCTAAATAACGAGCAATACGGGTACTGTCTTGTATGCGTTGCCCATTATGGTCAATGACAGGAACCTTCCCTACTTTACTGAGCAAAGGAACTTTCGCTCCAAGAATACCGTTATAGTTTACTGTATCAAAAGAGATGCCCTTAAATTTCAAAGCTCTTGAAACTTTTTGACAAAACGGAGAAATTTCCCACTGGTGTAAAATAATATCCGACATTGGTTCACCTTTATTTTAATTGCTTGTTTTTACATGCTAGTTCTTTTTTAGAACTAATCAATAAATATACAGAATGCCTTTTTAAGTCAAACCATTTTTGATGACGGTCAAGTTTAGCAATCTAAGAATTATTTGATTTTTATTATTTATATTTGAGCAATTTCCAGACAATACAGTTTGAATTATAAGAAGCTCTGTCATAAAAGAGCTTCTTATGTAGATTTGAAAATTAATAAGTCACCGTAACCACAACATTATCAGAGTAGTTTCCTGGTTTACTTGCAATGGATGTGCCTTGCGGAATTTTTCCATACACTGTCGTAGTTTGAGCATTGCCTGTTCCAGTGCCCGATACTCCACCCGTTCCCCCAACGCTATTCACTCCACCTGTAGCATCCCAGACCGAACTATAAGCAGCATCTTTATATAACTGATAAGGAATAAACTCATTATTGCCATGGCTCATACGCCTGAATCCTCCGCTTATACGGTTATCACCGTCACCCAAATAAATCGTATATGGCGTTCCAGAGTTACATGTCGTATTTATAGCCCCTTGAGTGGTGTAATCGCGACTAGTCGTACTAATATCGTTAATATTGCCAAAATCGACATTTGAGGTTGAGTTTAATTGGCAAAGCGTCGGTACCACAAAGTTCGCTGTTAAAGTTACATTTCCAGAGCTCCAGCTGATGACATCCCCTAAACATAACGCCGCTAGAATATCCATATCCCAAAAGAGTTGAACCGTAGTGGTATAGGTTCCTTGAGGATATGCAATGAGTGACCCCGTTCGCGCTGGTACTTTCACATTTACCGAGTAACTAAGAATATTATTTGAAGCGACAGTGACCACTGGACCATACCAAACATTGGAAGTTTGGTTAGTGGTAGAAGAACCAGCTCCACCTACAGTTGCAGTGACTGTATATGGTAACGATACGCCATTATTCGCGTTGGTCGCTCCTGTAAATACTGTCTTCATACACATAAACGGAGAAATCTGAGGTATTAGCCCTCCATTTGTGCAAGTAATTGTTCCCGAAAAGTTTACAGTTGCATCACTATTAATATTTGCGGCCGTGTAAATAAACGTATTATTGGTTGTTCCAGCTACCGTACAGGCAGCATGTGTTGGACTGAAAAATGCATAAACGAGATAAAATAAGCAAATACCTATAAAGTATTTTAAATATAAGAAAATTTTTTTATAGCTCTCTATTTGAGCCTTATTCATAATATTTAATGACATACATAAGGTCCCAATTTCTTAGTTGAGTACTGATTACTGTTATAAGTGAAGTCAACTTGGCATGAACCATGATCAAGAAGATCTACTTCAAGTTTGTTTTGTTGTAATAGGTTTGGAACGAATACTTCCCCATCGTAGCCCACCACAGCATCTTGCTGTCCATTAATTCGAACGCTATACCCCGGTAACAATGGTGAGTTGTTTTTATCAACGACTCTCACTAAGCCAGAAACAACCTGATGCGCCCCAAAGTCAACTAAAGTCCCTTGGCGATATCCCACCACTGTTTTTTGATCTGTAGATTTAACATTCCAATTTAAAGGTAAATAAGATGGATCTAAATAAATATGGTTCTCTCTATATGGCATGAGGCTTGGAATGAGAAACCTTCCTGACTTGTCTGTGGTCCCTAGATTTACCCCACCATTTAGAATTTGACTTTGCGGCCCAGCATTGGTGACAACCGCATAACCATCACCTATTTCATTGGCCGCAAAAATCCGTCCTGCTGCCGCAACCAATGATCCAGTCGCGGAAAGTGCAACCTGATCGTTATCTCCAATTCGGTTATATCGGCCAGTTAAGTAGGCAACCCGCGCTCGGTAAGAGCCATAGATCGATGCATTATTGGTATGCGCATCCTGATCTCGCTCAACATAGCCACCCCATCCAAATGAACCAACTTGTGGTTCTGATAAAACAAATAATTCTTGTCGGTAAGTCAGCCTGCCACTATCGTTAGATACGCTAGTAATCGCATTAACTCTGGTAGATGGCGTATAGCGCAGCGCAAAGTAAATGCCATAGTCCTTGTGGTTTTCATAATCTTTATAAGCAGATGTATAAAAGCCCCAGTTCTTGTTCAAACTTCCACTTATGTTGGCAGAAAGTAGCTTATACGAGTTATCACTGTATTTGATCTGGTTATAACCAATATAAACGCCATAGCCAGCGTAAAAGTTATAGTTTATCCCTGCCCTAAATATTTCATCTGCCAGCGCACTGTAGCTCAAATAGTTCTGTGGCTCAGAAGTAATCTGGTTATCTTTTAAATATCTGACTTGTGACACTCGAGCTAGGTCAAAGTAGTTATCAAATACTCTGCGGTAACTGGTATTAAACGAAATATTCTTGCTAATTCGCCCTTCTAAACCCACCAGAGCCGAATAGCCATTTTCATTTTTATACTGGCTTGCTGCAATGTCGGCATTAATAACCCCTACTCCAAACAGGTTCTTGGCAAAGCCTGTTCCGAGGTTAGACAATCCATCTGTTGAAGCCTCTGCACCACCGCTTAAAGTCAGTGAGTTGCTATAACCATATCGAATCGCACCCGATGCAAAAGTGGCATCATCATAATCGTTTGAGTACAGCCCATAGTTGTAGCGTGGAATCCCAACATCTACTGAAAATTCATTTATGCCTTTTGCCAAAATCTTCGATGAGAAATAGTAAGGCTTTTTAGTAATACTTTGCTGGCCTGTTGCATCAGTCGTCACTAGCGTAACTTCATTCCCTGAAATAAACGGAAGCTGTTTAATATCAAATGGACCAGATGGCACCAGTCCCGAATAAATCTTTTGCTGATTAACATATAAGTCCAGTGTTGATGGCAGTGCTGCCGAACCGGAAAACTGTGGCAGTGCCGAAGTGACAATATCCCCACGCTGGGTATAGGCACTTGACCACTGGAAACCAGCCAGACGCACGCTATTGCCCCAGTCAGAGCTGTTGGAAACAAAGTCACCTAGGGTATAGATCCTGACTTTTTCAGGGTCTACATATTGCCACTTACTTTCTAAGCGAACCCACTTTTCATGGCTATAGCTCGTTTCATTACTACCGTTATATAAAACGCCTGATGAAAAGTTACCGAGTGCACTATTAAAAATTCCTTCTGCCGAACCAGAGAAAATACTCTCATCATTGGTGATGGTGTGATACAGACTATAGTTCAGAATTGCCGCATTTAAAGGTTTCATTTTTAGCAAGCTGGAACTAGTCGTTGGTTGACCAGTTAAGTCAACTGAATAGTCCGTTAACATGCTCAAAGGTACTTGTAAGTTTAGAGACTGTTCATTTTCCAGATACTTAAACTGGATTCCTTTGAGCTCATTAAGACATACCCAGTGACTATCAGGGATATGCTCATCCATTTTCACTCTTAGGGTTTTCAAGTCGCTCGCGCGAATATATAGCTTTCCATTTTTGGATTGTTTTATGGCAAACAAATCTTCAGAAGTATTAGAATTAATAGAAATATTTAAAAATATCTGAATAAAATTAAGATCTGGCTCCTGCACATTTATCTTTCCCTGTGCATATTTATTATTGCTCTCTATAGATCCAGGAACACTCGGAACTGCTGTATTTGAATGATCTAAAAGTTGTTCAGCAAATGAATGCGCTGGAAAATATGCAACACATAAGACACCTATAATATATTTCATATAAGCCTCTTAAAGTGTGGTTTTCTTACCATTAACTGTCAGAGAAACACTGTATTTATGATTAGGCTGATATGTAAAATTACTAAGTGAATAATTCTTTGCTTGTTCTGCAAGAATATAGCCATTCACTGTATTCACTTTAATTGGATAACTCTTATTTTCGGTGTTATCTATAAGCACTAAGTCATTTATAAGCGCATGTCGGTTCCCAATATTACTAATATTTAAGGAAGCTTCATTTTGATTAGTATTAATTTTCCAATTCAGTTGAGTAATCGCATCTTTATTGACTACAAATACAGGTAATGACGAGCGAAGTAATACATTTACACCTTGGGAAGCTTTACGACTATCAACAGGCTTTGGTAATTCATCAATAATAATACGGTAGGTTTTTTCACCAGAAATAGGCTCTGGATTAATTCGGACTACCCGTAAATTATAAGACTCATTAGGTTGTAGCTTTAAAAAAGGTGGACTAATGGTGATTTCATCGGTAGGTGTTAATTGATCTTGCCCAGCATTTTGAGTCCATTCAAATATACGTACCTGTAAATCAGCGCTGTCATTTGACTGATTATATAAACTAATTGAAGAAGCTTTTTGATGGCTTAATATTTCTACAATGACCGGTGATAGACGGATTGTAGCGGCGTTAATAATGGTAGATAAAGATAAGAATAATCCCGTAATAATAAAAATATTTTTTTTCATGTTTTACTCAAATATATATCTTTTTAATATATTAGCCCTTTCAAAAGGGCTAACAGTTTTTATAATTTATACAAATTAATAGGTTACCGTTATTGTTACCGTATCTACATAGCTACCCGCGCTCGGCAACGCTGAACCAGCAGGAATACGACCATATACGTTCACTGTTTGTACTACACCTGTACCTGTTCCACTATAAGCTGTGGTTGCAATTCCAATTGCGGTGGCACGCCCTGTATCTGAAAACAGGTTATAAGGAATATATTCGTTGCTTGTTGCCCCTCCAATCATACGACGCTGGGTTGTTTGAGCATTTTTGCCGCCATCAAAAGATAATGTCCATGGCACGGTATTATTACAAAGGACCTTAATAGATGTGCCCCCTGTTGTAGTGGTATCAGCATCTTCGTTCGTAGCGAGGGAACTTAAAGTACCAAAGTCTAAAACAGCATTTGTGGTAGTTCCTGTTGCAGAAGTATTAAGGACACAACTATTTGTTATTGCCGCTTTGACAGTTAATGTCCCCGTTGCTGTAGCAGCATTTGCTGCGTTAAGAGAAAATAACCCTACAGCAAGTACTGGTAAATACAAAAAAGTCTTTTTCATGGTCAAAACCTTTTAAATTAAATTGACGAATGAATAGATATAAAAAAATTAACTCTTATTCTTACAATCATTTTTGTTTGACTGCTCTTTTAAAGCTTATTTTTTATCCTATTTTAAATATCATACATAAAAATAATAAAAATGTATGAGCTTGATTTTATTTTTATTTCTATTTAATAAAATACAATTACCAAATTTAACACTACAGACACAAAAAGCAACATTAAAAAATTTAAGCCATTGATTTAAATATAATTAAAAAAACAACTATAAAATTTAGTCACTAAATTTTAAATAAATATTTCAATGAATTAGTTATTTTAGATATTAAATTGTGAGAAATACACCTCACTTAATCTATTTTAAACTTAATAATTACAACTATTTTATTCTTCACCCTATTAAAAGATACATTTAAAATAAATCATTAATTACTATCGCTTCAATAAAATTAGTTATGGAAAACATACGACTTAAATTATTATTTATCAATATTATTAAATTTATATAAAAATAAAGGCCTCTTAAGAGACCTTTATTAAGTATTTTTAAATAATTAAACGCTTAGCATACTATTTAAAGTTTCAGAAACGTTTTTAGATTTCACTTTAGGCTGTAATGCTTGCAATGCCTGTTGTACTTGAGTGCGTTGAGGCTCCGCAAGCGTATACCAACGTGACAACACCTGTAATAGGCGTGAACCTAAAATCGGGTTTTTCTCGTCAAGATATTGTGCAAGGTTAATAAAGTGAGCCACACCATATCCCCATGTGTTTACAGGGTTATTCGATAAACCACCACTTACGGCACGAATACGATTTGGTGTAGTTAAATCATAATCAGGATGCTGAGTTAAGTACTCGATGGTTTCTGCGGTCGCATTTGGGTTTGCAGCTTGAATCATAAACCACTGATCTAAAGACAAGGCTTCATCTTTAAAACGGTCATAGAAATCAGCAAGCGCTTCTTGAGCTTGAGGTGCATTTTGCCAGACCAATACACGCAGTGCACCTAAACGCTCAGACATATTGCCTGTGTTTTGATATTGCACATGTGCTAATTCAAATGCAGTTTGGTCGCCCTGACGAGCCATCATCATAAGCATAATATTTTTTAATGCACGTACACCCATCGCTAAAGAAAATTCTTTTTGCAGGTCTGGGTCAAGTGTGAGGTAAGTATCTTTCCAGAATGAACCTAAATCTTGAGCCAAACGATTAAGCAGAGCTTCACGTTTTACATGAATATCATCAGGTGCATAGTCCTGATCGATACGACTACCCAAATAACCTTCACTTGGTACATCAAACAAACGTGATGCTAATAGCGGGTCTCGGCCAACCAATTCAGGCAAAGTGCTCTGAATAGCTTGAATGTACGCATCTGCAGAATGGTCTTCTAACAAGATACGTTCAAGCAAGGTTTGCGTTGCTTGCCATTGGTTAAAACCATTTGTTTCGTGCTGAATTAAGAAAGCTAATTCTGTATCGGTATAGTCAAATACAAGATTTACAGGTGCAGAGAAATTACGAAGTAGTGATACAACTGGCTGTTCAGTCACACCTGTAAACTCAATGGTTGCCTCGTCTTGATCAAACAAGTACACGCCATCTTTAACATCGTTTACAAATAGGCTGTTACTGTGCAATGTATATTGCTCACCTGTTTTAGCATTAAATAGCGCTAAAGCCACAGGAATTGGAACAGCTTTTAAATTTGGATATTTAGGATGTGCTTTTAGGCTTTGTTTAAAGCTTAAACGGTAAGTTTGTGCTGCTGCATCGTACTCACCTTTTGCTTCAAGCTTTGGTGTACCCGGCTGGTTATACCAAGTTAAAAATGCAGATAAATCGACACCTGAACCAGCGGATAATGCAGCAACCCAGTCTTCTACCGTCACGGCTTGTCCATCATGACGGCGGAAGTATTCGTCTGTTCCTTTACGGTATTTTTCTTTGCCGAGTAAGGTCGACATCATGCGGTTAATTTCCGCACCTTTTTCATAAACAGTTGCTGTATAGAAGTTATTAATTTCTACAAAATGGTCTGGACGTGGTGGATGTGACAATGGGCCTGCATCTTCAGGAAACTGGTGTGACTTAAGTACAGCAACGTCATCAATACGTTGAACCGCAGCAGATTGTAAATCTTCTGAGAAAGATTGATCACGGAATACCGTCAAGCCTTCTTTCAAACAAAGTTGGAACCAGTCACGGCAAGTAATACGGTTCCCTGTCCAATTATGGAAATATTCATGGGCAATCACCGACTGTACACGCATAATCGCTGCGTCAGTTGTGTACTCTTCATCGGCAAGTACACATGAGGTATTAAAGATGTTTAAACCTTTATTTTCCATTGCACCCATGTTGAACTGGCTCACCGCAACAATCATATAGTTGTCGAGATCATAAGCACGGCCATAGTGTTCTTCATCCCAACGCATAGAATGCTTTAAAGCTTCCATCGCGATATGGCATTTTGGAATGTCTTTTTCAATTGCATAGATTTCTAAGGCAACATCACGACCTTCAGACGTTGTATAGCGATCTTTAAGTACAGCTAAATCACCAATCACACAAGCAAACAAATAGCTTGGCTTTTTAGTCGGGTCTTGCCAGATCGCAAAGTGACGGTTTTCACCCACTTCACCTGTTTCTAACAAGTTACCATTGGCAAGTAATACAGGATATTTTTTGTCTGCTTCTACACGTGTAGTAAACACAGAAAGTACATCCGGACGGTCTGGATAGAACGTAATTTTGCGGAAACCTTCAGGTTCATTTTGCGTAACAAACAACTCATCTGCTTTATATAGACCTTCTAGCTGAGTGTTGGTTTCCGGGTGAATAATGACTTGAGTCTGCAAAATGACTTCATCTGGTGCATCAGTGATCACCAGTTGTTCACTATCGAGTGAATATTGTGCAGGAGTAAGCTTTTGACCGTTTAACTCAACAGATTGCAACTCAAGGTCTCGGCCTAACAGTACCAGATCTCCAGCAGTTTGGCGTTTCATCACCAATGTTGAATCAACAATTGTTTTATCATCATAGACTTGAATATCAAGATTAATTGATTCAACCAAAAACGCAGGTTTTTGATAATCTTTTAAATAAACTGTTTGATCTGCCTGAACAGGAGGCTGCGCCGCAATATTCATCTTTATTCCTTATATATTCGTCTAAAACCGTAGTAAAATGTGTTATGAGTTTGATCATAACGACTTATACATACTGTGTTTACTTACCTTTATAAAATTAATGGGACTTCATTTATACATTTCAAATTAGAATCCTCTTTTATTAGCACAGATTAGACCAAAATTACGATAATCGCTGTTTATATAATCAATCTATACAAGAAAAATAAAACACGTTCAGTTTTTAACATTTTTTAGGAGCAGCTTACATTTTGGGCATGGTTCTTGCGTTAACTCATATACCAGTATAGGTATTCCAATCAGAACAAGAGGTAGCCACTATGGAATTAAAAGCTTATTTACATCGTTTAGAAAATATTAAAGCGATTCATGATCTGGATGCAGCAGGACTCGACCATCATGTCATTGCCGTATTTTTATCTGCCGAAGGTATTGCAATGACTGCTCAAGAAGTCACGACTATCGTGAATACCTACGATGCATTAGGAAAAGTGAAATTACCAAGCAAAAAGGTACAGGCACTTATACATGCTAAAAAACTTGGACAACATGATGAGAGCTTGCCGTGCCCTGTTTAATCTTAACTTTTAATACGTTATGAAAACCTAAAATCCAAATAAAGATTTTAGGTTTTCTATTTTTGCACCAAACAAAAAGACAATCTCAGTTATCGGCAATGCGGCTGTGTATAATAGGTTTCCCTTGATTGATTAAACGTTCGGAGCGAAATGGCCTTACAAATTCTACAAAAACAGCTAGATGAAAGTAGCCATTGCCCACTCTGCCAAGCGTCAATGTATTGGGTAGATGCCGAACAATTTGAACAAGATATTCAGTTTCATGAATGCAGTCATTGTCAGCACCGTGTATTTAAAGACACAAAAATGACCTGTCATTGTGATCAATGTACTAAACAACGAAAAAAACTTTTACAACAGACCCGCTTACAAGAACAACGTCAATTTAAAGCAAAAGATCAACCGCAGCGAAGTCTGGAACAACTGAGTTTTTTACATAAACTTTTTTTACTAAGTCTGCTTGATGACTATGCACGTGACGATGTTTCCCACGATGAATATATTCATTGGGACCGTATTAAATATCAACCGATTACACCCAACTGGATGTTCCAAAACCATCTAATTAAACAACTTCATAAAGATGGAATTTTAAATGCACAGGATCAATCTGATGAACCACAGTGCTTTTATTTAAATATTCGCCTAGATGGATATAGTGACCCAAGTTTATTTAGTGTTGCCCAACAACTACGCTACTGGTTTTATGAAAACCTAAGTCTAGGTATTCCATTTCGCAGTGCCGACGAAGTAAAAGACGTACTTTTTCAGGTACTCTACCAAGAAATTATTCAGTTTATGCAGTTTTACTGTAGGACTTGGGGCATTCAAATTGCAGGAAGTTCTAATTTCCAAACTTTTTGCTACCGTTTAATGGACTCGTTAGCCATTGGTCAAATTTATTATTTGATTCAGACTGCACTCGAATATCTGTATAAACAAAAAGCACTACAACCGCGTAATGAAAAGTTCATTAATACCAATCTATTAAAGAAAACTTTAGAACAATATCGAGAAAGAGCTGTGGCTGAAAAGTGGGAAACTTCGATGTTGCCACGCCCTTACAATATTCCCTACAGCAAAATGAGCCACATTTTGTTTAATCGCTTTTTGGGTTATGACGAACAAATTTTTGTACAACCCATCTGGAAAGCATGGCGAAAAATCGAACCGCGTTTAAACTTTTACTCAGTTAAACGTTGTATGCATTGTGGTTCAAATGATTTAAGCGTTGATTATGATGCCTCAGATTATGTCTCATTAATTTGTGAAAGATGTAAGCATCAAGATCACTATTTTACCCGTTAAATTTGTTATATCTGGCTTAATAAGGATGATCAGATGACTTCAACATCCAAACTGACTGAACAGGTGATTGAAGCTTGGCAAAACATGCAGGCAAAAACGCCTCTTGTACAATGCATCACCAATAGTGTTGCAGCCAACTATACAGCCAATGTGTTACTGGCGTCGGGTGCTTCACCTGCCATGATTGATAATCCTTATGAAGCAGAAAGTTTTACCAAAATTTCATCGGCTCTAAGCATTAATTTGGGTACGCCAACCTCAGAGCAAATGCAGGCAATGCAAATTTCAGCCAAAACCGCACAACTCAATGAAGTTCCTTGGATACTCGATCCAGTAGGTTACGGACCAATTTTAGCTTGGCGCAGTCAAATGACAGACGAGCTTTTACAGTTTAAGCCAAGTGTGATTCGTGGTAACGCTTCAGAAATTAGTACCCTTGCAGGTAATCAAGTTCAATCTAAAGGTGTAGACAGTACTTTAAGTAGTGATCAAGCCTATCAACAGGCTTTTTCGCTATTAACCCATGCGAACTGTATCGCTATTTCAGGTGAGTCAGATTACATTTTGTCTAATGAATTAGATGCTGTAATTCAAGTCAACGGCGGAAGTCCATTACAACCAAAAATTACCGCAACAGGCTGTGCTTTAGGTGCATTAATCGCAGCATATAGTGCGGTCACCTCTCCAACTATTGCAGCACTGTCTGCCCATGTTCATTTTGCAATCGCAGGTAAACTTGCAGCAAATCAAGCGCAAACCATGGGAAGTTTTAGTAGCATCTTTATGGATTATATCCATATGTTAGATGACAACCTGATTGAACAATATGCAGATATCAAACTTTTAAACAGACAGGCATAACCTAAGCTATGCCTGTATCACTCTAGTCTCACTTTAAAAGTAAGTAGATGTCGGTGACTAAATCACACTCTTTCACATCATGTACAAAGTTGTGATAGTGAAAGAAAATTGGATAAGCCCCTGCTTCTTCTGGTTGCTCAGGTAGCCAGTTTCTAAAGATGTAATAAATGCTATCTTTAAGCTGGTCATGGCTACCTAAATGTCTTACGGTTGCATAACGGCCAGCAGGAATTTCACCTGTCTGTACGCCATAACTATTTTCAGGTACAGCTTTTTCAATTGAACCCGCGATATCAAACCGAAACTCGTCAGACGGTACCTGTTCAGGGTCAGCAAATGGAATTCCATAAGTTCTCGACTTGGTTACAGGCGACAAACCTGTTTCTTTGCGCCAAGCAATAAAACGCGCAGCCGTTTCTAAAACTTTATCGGCACTGCCTAAATGCGTTAGATAGGCAATCTTTTCAGCAGGTCGCTCAACAATATTTACATTCATTTTTAGCTCACTTTTTGGAATCGTAAAAACA
>Ga0157359_1000073_pt1 | contig 27996 bp, 28 predicted proteins | sample AttcapACBM3_FD_111482 | JGI IMG/M metagenome (GOLD analysis project Ga0157359, IMG submission 111482) | Fungus gardens microbial communities from leaf cutter ant in Botucatu, State of São Paulo, Brazil - Atta capiguara ACBM3 | ecosystem: Host-associated > Fungi > Mycelium > Unclassified ...
GGAGTATCTCTCTGAAAAGAGCGTCCGAAGACAGCCAGTTTCAGGGAAGAAATTCATTTGAGTCGGGCGCATCAATGGCTCCGGGCTGAATTTGCAGACAGCATCAGTTATGCGTCACGTACACACCATATTGATGCTCATATTTTTAATAAGGTGACTACCTGTATGATGAAAAAAAACTCTGTAGGGCTTATCTGCTGCCTGGTAGCCGTTTCAGCACGGGCGGCCATATCGGGGGTTCCGGAAATAATTCCTGCGACACCCTCCGTTTTAACAGGTGGCCCTTATGCCTTCACGCAGAGCACAGTTGATGCATTCCTCAGTATCGCGTCCGCCAATGCTAATACTTACGGTGTAGTGGATCCCGATGGTCTGGATTCTGTTGGTATCCTGTTTGGGTCAGAGCCGGCTTCACCCGATGTAAACCTGAGGGGGCTTAACGGATTTGTTCTGCGTGGCTCTACCGACACCAGCACGACCGGACGGTACTCCATATTTTCCGATACGAACCCTGCACAAAAAATCATTAATTATGATCAGTTCCTGTTTCTTGTTAAACCAGGTGCCTCCATCACCCGCTGGGAGACCACCGGTGGTGGTACGGTCTCCGGTGCCGGACGCGCGCTCTGGATTACCGGTGGCGCCACCGTTGGCAGCGTGATCAATGCCACCACCACGCTGTCAGATACGGTTGCTTTCACCAGCAACGGCATTATTTCTGGTGCGTTCACCAATACCGGTAACGTCAGGGCCGGTCAGGTGGCGCTGGACATTGAGGATAACGGCAGCGTGGGGGCTCTGGATAACCGGGGAACACTCTCAGGCAGTCTTTATGCGGTGCGCAACACCGGGACGCTCGGCACCTTCACGAACACAGGCACGGTCACGGGCGGCGTTCTCAACGCCGGCACCATCAGTGGTGACGTCAGCCTCGGCGGCGCGGCCCTTATTCTCGCCGGTAACCGGGCCGTACTCGGCGGTACCGTCAGCGGCACACCCGGTGACGGCTCCAGCGTGTCCGTGGGCGACGGCAGTAACAGCGCGGCCTTTACCGCCACGAACCGCGTCAGTGTGGACAGCATTACCGTGTCTTCCGGCAGTTCGCTGACTCTCTCCCCGTCAGCGCGCTGGGCTGCCGTTAACGGCACGGTAAACAACGGCACCCTGACGCTGGAAAACGGCAGCATCCTTGACGGGCCTTTATCACAGAACGGCGCGTTGTTTTTCAGCACGGAAAAAGCGGCCTCCTCCACCATAAACGCCAGCCTGACCAACCGCGGGCGTCTTGTGCTGAACCCGACCCCGACCAGCGCCGGCAACATCCTGACGGTTAACGGTGACTATACCGGTCTGCCCGGCAGCTCGGTGTCGCTTGGCAGCGTGCTGGCCGGCGATGACTCCCTGACCGACCGTCTGGTGGTGACCGGTAACACGCGCGGTGCCAGCACGCTCTTCGTGACCAACGAGAACGGCGGCGGCGCACAGACGCTGGACGGCATTCAGCTTATCAGCGTGGGAGGACGCTCTGACGCCGTGTTCTCGCTTGGCAACCGGGTAGTGGCCGGTGCCTACGACTACAGCCTGCGCAAAGGAAACGTCTCGGGCAGCGACCCGGCAGGCTGGTACCTGACAAGTTTCACCTCTGAGTCATCCCAGCCCGCTGCTGAGCTGGTCAGAATGTACCGTCCGGAGGCGGCGGCCTACACGGCCAACCTTCAGGCGGCAAATACCCTGTTTGACCTGTCGGTGCGGGACCGCAGCGGGGAAACGCGCTATACCGACCCGGTGACGGGCGAGAACCGGACAACCAGCCTGTGGATGCGTAATCTGGGCAGTCACGGGGAGACGTCCATGGCAGACGGCCAGAACCGCACGCAGACGAACCGCTATGTGCTGCAGCTGGGCGGGGACGTAATTCAGGGCTCCACAAACGGCACGGACGCGCTTCACGCAGGCCTTATGGGCGGCTACGGCCGGGCGGACAGCAGCGCGCACAACGGCCTGACCGGCCGGGATGCGAAAGGCAGCGTGAGCGGCTACAGTGCAGGAGTATACGGGACATGGTACCAGAACGCAGAGGTGAAGACCGGCGCATGGGCCGGGACGTGGGCGCAGTACAACTGGTTCCGCAACGAGGTGTCCGGCGACATGCTGCAGACAGAACGTTACAGCAGCCAGGGAATAAAGGCGTCGGTTGAGGGCGGATACGCGTGGCAGGTGAAAAGCTGGGAGAGTGGCCCCGGTATGGAAAACAGTGTGTTCATTGAGCCGCACGCGCAGGCCATATGGTCCGGCATCCGGGCGGATGACCACACCGAGGCGGGCGGCACCCGCGTGCAGGGAAAGGGAAATGACGGCGTCACCACCCGTCTCGGACTCAGAACTTACCTGAACGGGAAAAGCCGGGCGGACCAGCGGACCGTGCGCGAGTTCCAACCGTTCGTGGAAGTGAACTGGCTGCACAACACACAGGTGTATGGCGTGCGCATGAACGGCGAAACCGACAGCGTCTCGGGCACCCGCAACATCGGCGAGCTGAAAACGGGGGTGGAGGGGCGTCTGTCAGAGAGACTCTCCGGAGCCCTCGTGTTCACGCAGCAGGCCGGAGGCGGTGGCTACCGCGACAGTCAGGGCTCGCTGCAGGTAAGCTACCGGTTCTGAGACTTCATTCCGTGGGCGGGCAGTTCAGCCTCCCATGGCAGCAGGTCGCGCAGCCTGTCCGGCAGATTCATAACCGGACACAGTGACGGGCCGTGCTTTAATTTTTTTTAGCGTCAGCCGCGGATGCCATCATCGGCTGCCCACTTATTTCCTTCCATGCGGCACCCGCCCGCCTTTCCGCCTCGCGCAGGTCCGCAAACCAGGCGCTGCCATCGTCGTGACGGTCCAGGCACTCCCTGAGCTTGAGCCGGATGTAGCCCAGCTCCGGGATACCGGGGGGGGCGCCGCAGATGCAGAGTATAAATGTCCGTAGTGTGCTGCATTCGGTGAAGCCGTACTGCCCCAGTCTGAGGGCCAGGTCCGTTGCGCTGAACAGGCTAGCGGCCCGTCCGGTATCAGTGTTTTTCCTCTTCGGCATCACTGCTTTCTCGCATGAAGCCGGCAGGGTCCGCGCGATGGCATCCCCGCCGGCCTTTAAAAGGTCAGGTTGACGTTACGAATTATATACGGCGCCCGTAAGGGTGATGACGTAGTTACCCGCTTTAGGGAGCTTATCTGAATTACAATACACAACATAATCCCAAGTATTGACTGTTCTTTTACTGATAAGGTAGTTCCCGTCTGAAGTCATAAAAGAATCATAATCTTTATCATTGGGCATTGCTCTATATTGCAGTTTGTAGTCATCATCGCCATCATGGCCTGTCGCATACGTTTCAAACGGCGTATGACTATAACCACTCATCTCCGATTTGATAGCCAGGTTCTGAGTTACTCCGGCCTCCCTAATTTTCAGGTTGCCGCGTGCAATGACGCCCGATGCAATGGATGATATGGTAGCGCCCGCCTTCAGTCCTTCTACTGGCGTCAGGGTGTTTTCTAACGATGTCGGCTGAGTCAGCTCCACGGTGGCGGTTGCGGTGGTCAGGTCGGAAACACTACCGGTCAACAAGGTTGAACCGGCCACGGCCATCTGGCTGAAGCAGCCAGCTGCAACAAGGGCGGTCAGTAAACGTGTTTTCATTTTCATGGTGTTTTCCTCTGTGGTTAAGTATTTCAGTGTCGGCAGGATTGCCGACCTCAGTCTGTTGTGGCCGCGCTCAGCGCAACGGCCCACGTGTCGGCGACGGCGATCTGGTCGCCATCGGCCTCAATGCGGAACGCCACGCTGCGCTCCGCGGTTATCGTCATCACTCCGCCTTCCGGCGGCGGCCCCGGCTGCCATCCCTCTCCGCTCAGGCGCACCCGCAGGATGTTCCCGGCATGCCGCTGCCCGGTCAGTACGCAACTGGCAGAACTGCCGCCCGCCGCATCTGCGGTGCACCACAGAAGGAAGCTGCCGTGCGGGTCGTTGCTGCTGACGCGACCCCGCATCAGCAGCGTGCCGTCCCTTACCGGACCAGCCTGCAGGCCGGGGGTGGCGGTCAGCTGAAGCACAGGGCCGGCCTGAGCGGCTCCCGCCACGGTCAGCAGCAGCCCCGCTAGGGCGAAATGCCAGCGCCGGGCGCCAGCGGTTGCGTTATTCATGTTCTTCTCCGTGTTGTGCAGCCCGGCGACAGACCGCGCTGAAGGTGTAAAGGCCGGCCGGGCCCTTTTCTGCGGGCAGCCGATAGTCTGCCTGGCAGCGCACACTGCCCGCGCGGACCATCAGGCGGCCCGCAGGCGGCAAACCGGTAAGAAAGGCCTGTCCGCTGCCGTCCGCAAGGCCCGTGCTGCCTTCCTGTCCCGCCACGTTCACCTGCGCCCCGAACGGCACGGGCGTGCCGTCCGGGTGCTGAAGCGTGACCAGCGCGCGGGCGCCGGACCGCGTCCGGAAGGCCGCCATCACGACAGCACCGGCCGCCGGCACCACCCTCACGTCGGTCTGCGGCACGTCCGCATCATCCGGCAGGGTGGTGGGGTCCATGCTCACCGTGTTGTCCTGATAGTCCGCCAGCCCGGACACGGCAGTGTAGCCTCGCCCGTCCGTACTGACCCCGGGCCACCCACCCACGCCCACGCCGGCGGCACCCGGGGCGCTCACCAGCGCAACCGTGTCGCCCAGCGGCTGACTGAGAGTCACCCCGTGCCGGTGAGCAATCACGCCGCCCGCCACGCTGACATCTGCCTGCCGGCCCGACGCGCCGTAGCTGTAGCCGGCAGCGGCCGTCCCATAGGTTCCGGCCCACCCCGCGTGCAGGCTGCCGCCCGCCGGCTCTGACCCGCTGGCGCGGCGGTAGCTTTCCCGCACACTCCAGTCCAGCCGGTCGTTCACCGCCCGGCCACTCAGCGCCACCTCCTGCGCCTGTGCACCCTGATGCGGGGCCGTCAGGCTCCAGCTGGCGCTGGTACTCAGGCTGAGCGGTACGCTCAGCCTGAGTACCAGCAGGCTGTCCCGGCAGCCGGTTCCGGTACGGCTCTGCTGCCAGTTGAGCGATACGGACGCGCCGCGCAGCGACGCGCTCCAGCTGGCGCCGTAACCGTAGTCCGGTCCACCGTCACCCCGCCAGTCCGTGCGGGTGACGTTCAGACCCAGCCCGCCTGCTGCGCCCATCGACTGGCTCACTTGCAGCGTGCTTTGACCGCGCACGGACCGCCCTGCATATCCCGCGAGGACGTTACCGTTGCGCCGCCAGCGTTCCAGGGTATCAGACATGGACCGGTAGCCGGGTGAGGCGTACTGCACGCTCGACAGCGCAAGGCTTGTCGTGTCGCCCAGCCGGCTGCTGTATCGCACCCGCCAGGCGGCTCCCGCCTGCGTCCCGTTATACGGGGTGCGGGCCCGGGCCGCCGTGGCGTCAGCCGAGACGGCGCCCCAGCGCCCCAGCGAGCTACCCAGTCCCAGCGACGCTGCGCTGTAGTCTGCCGTCTCCTGCAGTCCGCCATAGAGGGTCAGCCCGTGGGGCAGCCCGTACATCAGGGTGGCCTGTGCAAACGGCGCCGGAGCAACCTCCGCCCCAGAAGGGCGGTAACGGCCTGCGGCCACGCTGTACCTGAGGTATCCTTCGTGCAGCGCCACGGCAGGCGTCTGCCACGGAACCGTAAAGAACTGGTTATGCCCGTCCGCCTCATGCACCGTGACCTGCAGGTCGTCTCCGCCCTGTCCCGCAGGCAAATCCTCAATACTGAAAGGCCCGGGCGCGACCTGCAGCATCCTGAGCAGAGCGCCGTGCTGGCGTATCTCAATCCTGGCGGGGGTGCGGGCCACGCCCCTCACCGCCGGCGTGTAGCCGCGCTCGTCCACCGGTATCATGGCCTCGTCGGTGGCAAGCATGGCACCGGTGAACGGCACGCCGTCAAACACGTCGCCGGAAGTGGTGCGCTCACCGAGCGTCAGGCGGCTCTTTATCTTCACGAACCCGCGCTCTGCCCAAGCGTAAGCCCGCTGCCAGCGCTCCCCGCTCTGCCAGCTCAGGCTGCTGCGTACACGCCACGGGCCGGTATTGATGCCCGGCTGCAGCTGTGCCCATGAGGTTTCCACCGGACCGCCGGGCTGACCGTGCGTGCGTGAGGTGCCGGCGCTGTAGTTCATCCTGAAGGCGGTGATGCCGTTGTCCCAGAGCGCCTCCGGCGCAAGACCGCCGTAGTGCGGGCGCAGGGCGGCCTGCGGAATGTCCAGCCTCAGCTGCAGTGCCGCCACGTCCGCCGTCACCCGCGCCTGCGGTATGGCCGACAGGCGGGCGCACGTTTTTCCGCCTTCCGCCAGCGCAGGCCAGGCCGCCGTGTTGACGCCCCAGCGCAGCAGCTGTGCCACGCTCAGGCAGGGCTGCAGGCTGTCTCCCGACGGAGCTTTCACCAGTCGCAGCGTGATGTCCTGACTGTCAACCTGTTCGCCGTTAAGCAGAACGTCCATCCGGTAAGTGCCCGGCTGCTGCAGACCCTGTTCGAACAGCGACAGATCCGCGTTTTTCGCCGCGCCGCCGAGCAGCGAGGCGTCAAAGTGATACTGCTGTGCGGCAGCGCCGGAGGTGAAGCACGCTACCGGAAGGGCCGCGATGAAAGCTTTACGGCGCACACGCCCCTCCGGCTCTTCGCGTTAAATCGGATAAATCAGTCAGCTGTGCCCTCGAAACGGCGGCTCTCGCCTCCCTGGTCGTTTATGACGCTCCACTTCACCGCCCCGTCCGCGCCCGATGGCAGCGGCAGCGTCACGCTCCCCTGAGGGGGGACATAGGTCAGGTTACCGACCTCTTTCCCCCCCACGCTCACCGCCTTCAGGTTCATGTAAAATGGCGTCGGGTTGCTGACCTTTAACACCTTGCCCATGCGCGCCCAGGTGAGTGAGCCGGCCGCATCTTCCGGACTGCCCTTCAGGCCGGCCGGTCTGAAAATAAGCTTGTTACACATGCTGATGGCCACGTTCACGGTCATTGACATCCCTGCTGCATGACCGGACTCGTCACCAGAGGGCGGCAGCGCCTTCACGCACAGCCAGTACAGGCTCTCCCGCATCTTCGGAAGGCTGCCCCCGGTGCGGATGATGCGCAGCCGGCTCTGCTGGTTCGCTTCGAGGCGGAACAGTGGCGGCGTGACCAGGAAGGGTGCCGGCGTTTTATGATCCTCGCCGGTCACTGTGGACTGGACCAGCATGGGGCGGTTCTGCGGGTTTGATACCGAAAGCTGCGCGCCGGCCGCACCTTCCGGGTAGATGACCCGGGTGGCCCCGAGCGTCACGCGGAAGGTGTTCTGGCTCGTTGCCGGCTGCATTTCCGCCGCTGTTGCTGAGCAACACTGGGTAAACAAGGCCCCGGCCAGCAGGGCTGTGGTGATGACTGAGTTGTTCATACGATGTTCCCGTTATTTTCAGTCCGTCAGACAAGACACAGGTTGCCGGCTGCCTGAAAGGAAGAAGCGCGGCGGCCTGTGAGCTGAGGTCTTAATTCAGGGCGCGAATCATAATGTCGGGAAGGGGAAGGGGAAACCCGTCTGTAGTTAAATCGTCGTTAACTTTCAGGAAAGGCTCAGGCGCGCAGATCAGGAAGGGGACGATAATTCGTGTCCGTGGTGTAACTACCCGTTGGCTGCACCGCAGGTAATCTTTCCGAGTGGGCACACCCTTTGCTCAGGGCTTTCACGAGGTGACAGCCGGCACCTCTCCCTGCTGGCTATGGGGTAAACTATCCTGTATCCCCGTAAACCCCTGACAGACGCGATGAAAAACACATCTGCTCTGTTTTTTCGCACAGACTGATTAAGGAACCATGATGGACAAAGATAATAACCGTGGTATGCGGGACTGGCTCATCTTCATCCGTACGGCAGAAACCGGAAGCATTTCAGAGGCTGCCCGACAGTTGAATATCAGTGCCGCGGCCGTCAGCAAGGCCGTCCGTCGCTTTGAGGTTTATCTGGATGCGGCGCTGTTTAACCGGTCATCACAGGGAATGATCCTGACCGAAGCAGGTCAGACAACGCTAAACCGCGCAAGGGAGATCACCGAGTCTTTCCATTCGTTGCTTGAGGACATCCGTAATCCGGAAAATGAAATAAAGGGGCATATCCGTCTGACGGCACCTGCCATCGTGTGTGAGTTTCTTGCCAATGAGTGGATCTTCGATTATGCGCAGATGCATCCGAAAGTGAAGGTGTTTCTTGACGCGCGCGAACGCAGCGACCTTAGCCGGGAATCCCCCGAACTGGATGACCTGGTATTGCGCAGCGGCAGGATCGAAAGTGAAGATCTGGTGCACAGAAAGCTGTCTCCCCTGAAGCTTGTGCTGTGTGCCAGTCCCCGTTATCTTCAGCGGCATCCGGCGATTTCTCATCCGCGCGACCTTGAAAATCATCGGCTTCTGGGGATGCACCATCACGGCCTTGCTGGCCCGCTCCTGCTTTTCAGGGGAGACGAGTCCTGTGCGCTGGAATGGGATGCTGAAACAGGCATCTCGTCAAACAACCTGTTCGCTATGCTGAATCTGGCGATTCAGGGGCGCGGGATCAGTGTTGCCACGCCCGGCTGGCTGGCGTCCGGTTATTTAGGGCATGGACAACTTGAAATCATTCTGCCGGAATGGAATATACCTGACCTCCCGGCCTGGCTTATCTGGCGGCATCGCCCCCGGCAGAGCAGGATTTTCACCGACTTTTGCAATTATATCGAGGAACGCTGGAATACGCGGCCGCAACTGACTGCGGATGTCCCCCCGGAGCCTCTGCTGCAGCCGGGTTTTCTTGCGCGACATGACACCGGAAAACCCTGACCGCACAGTGCTCATCAATGTCGGCTCAGCCCGGTGGCCGTTTCTGTTGCGATGAAAGGGCGCACAGCCCGTCCGATACCTGAGTTTTCCTTGCTGAGTGTCACTGTTTTTTTCAGCCGCGCCGGCCATGGGGTACCGTGATGCCTCTGCCGGCCTTAAAGAGGTCATGCTGGTTCGTTACGGATTGTCTACGACGCCCGTAGCGCTGATGGAATTTTAGTGAGATGAGAACTTACTGTTACGTTAAACCCCGCGGCATTAACTTGGTCGTCAGTGAGCAAGTAAATCCGGCTGAAATTTCAAAAGATTGCCATGTATTCGGCGATAGATCTTTAAAGACTATTGTGTAATCAGGCCAGTCATCATTATCGTCAGAATGGGCCGCAGCATAGGTCGTAAAGGCTTGTTTAACCGGACTATATGAATGGATGCTGGTATACAGAAAATAGTTTACCGACCAATAAGGCCAGTTTATCAGTACCAACTCATGCATGTGCTGTAACGCCGCGCCCCCTGCTTGAGAGGATTAACTTATCGTATAGTTAGATTAAAAGACCCTGAACGATAATCGGCAAAAGCCTGCTGAATATCATCCAGGGTATTCATCACAGAAGGGCTAAAGATAACAACCGGTTCATTGAACGGTTCGGCGTATTGAAAATAAAAAACGGTATCCTCCTGGGCGGTAATATGAATCTGGTCACCTTCATCACCCAGTTTAACAAGATGCCATTTCTTTACGCCGCCATCGCAGATACTGATGTTACCGTTGACCACATAATGAAAGGGTGTCCGGCGAGATTTGGCGTTTAGCGCCTGGCCGATTTTTGTGCTGAAAAGTGACTTTCAACGGCAGCCGCATAGTTAGGTGTCGTCGCGCAGTAGATTTCGGCAAAATCAGCTGCATCAGCGCGGTTCCATGTTTTCTGTAATTCGGCTGTGAGTGCGTTGGTTGTTGTAACAACAACGCCTGCCTGAGCAAGGCGCGTTATCGTAACCTGAGCAACTGCAGGGCTCACATCGCCGGAAGCATCAATGATGGCATAAACCTTATACCCGGCCGCAAGGGCTGAAAGTGCCGGGAAGGCCACGCAGACACTGGTCCAGACACCGGCAATGATGAGCGTTTTCTTTCCGGTATTGTTGACGGCCTGCACAAATGCAGGTGCATCCCAGGCGTTGACTTCGCCATTGCGCGCAACGTATTGCGCATCTGGCCATGAGGCGATTTCCGGCAACAGAGGGCCGTTAGGACCTTCAGGTATGGACGCCGTGGTAATCACCGGGATGGACAGTAGTGATGCTGCTTTGGCTAAAGCTGTCACATTTGTTTTCAGTTGGCTTATTTCTATATCTTTGACAGTCTGGAAAAGTCCTGTCTGGTGATCGATCAGCAGTAACGCTGCATCAGTATGTTCAATAAAAGTATTCATTTTAGTATTTCCTGGTTTCTTGATTTATAGAAATATGAAGGATGACCACGGTAGTTCATCCAGGTGCAGTAAATACTGGATAATGGGTCACTCTGAAGCTTATTTCATAGGGGGCTAGAAACAAGTGCCGTAAGGTTATGTGAAGAGGCAGGCAAAGACACCTTTAAATTTCTCTGAATTTGTTTAAATTCCTCTTGTCTTTATGATGTGTTTAATTTCACTGAGGCAAGCAACTTGATTTTTTTCGTGATCTATTTATGCGGAGAGTATAAAACTTTATCAAATAAACATAATGACCTCTCATCCCTTTTAACGATTAACGGGCATCAGGCGTTGCCTACAGACCGTATTAATTTCAGCATATGGAGAGACAGCCTGGCAGGGAGGGCGTAGCGGAACTGGCCTGGTGGGTAAAAGGTGATTTTTTTCTTTACTTATCGCTAATATATCTGCCAGGTTCACTCCTTTGTTACAAGTCTGCAGACCTTACAAGACGATTTCAGGGGCTCTTTCACAACGCGGTGTGTCTGCCTTATGCCGCATAACAGCCCGGGCGGGTAAAGTGCCGGTCTCTGGTCCCGGACAAAGTATGAAGGCCGGAACAGGGTAAAGATCTCAGGAGAAAGAGACCAAATACCCCGAACCGGATTCTGTCAGACGCTACCCGCTTATGAACCGTGAGTACCTACAGTCCGCGGAAGCGTTATTTATCAGCGAATTTTTTCACAGACTAAAAGCGGAGTATTTGCCGAATAAAACAGCCACGCATTTTGGCCATAGGGCTTTATCTTAAGCAACATGGCCTCATCAGGACTGATAAAAAACTCAGGTAACCACTTCCTCTGCTCGCTGACACTCATCGTCATTTGAGGCGAGTTCATAATCGTCTTCGACCGCAGATCATAAAAGTCTTTATTCTTATGGTAGGAAAATGAAATCATCTTGTTCAGGTAGGATTTTGTTTTATCCTTGTTGTATACAATGCCTGACACTGAAAGAACGCCTTTTCCACTGTCAAGATCCTGAGAAATTAACAGGTCAAGCCGCTCATCATTCCAGAAATAAGAAACGCTGGTTTTGCATGAGACAGCGTCACCGCCCTGGCGTTTTAGAGGATAAAAAAGATAGAACAGAAAACACAATGAAACAGGGTAAATTATCTTATTCATCATTGAAATTCTTTACGTAGTAGAAAGAGTGGCAGTTTGCCCGGACACTGGAATCAAGCGGATGCTGACAACTGAAATAGGACAGCCTGTCAGCATTTTTATAAGCAGTAAGGTAAATATAAGGGGCTGTTCTGCAGTCTATTTTAAGCTCGTCTGTTTTTTTTAAAATTTCTTCAATGCTGAGTGACGCATCAGTTTTACTGAAAAGTTTACAGCCTCTGTAGTCCGTTATGTAGCTGAAAAAAGTATTTTCTTCATGCTTCCTGTTATTGACAGAGAAAACATAAAGAATCGCCAAAAAGAAAAGAGGAAGTGAGATCATTACCAGTAAGCGTTTAACTGATAAAACCGGCCTAAAATGGCGAAATTTAAAAAAAACAGAGTGTGGAAAATGCTCCCCTCCGGAGCGTTTAACTTTCTTCTCTTCTGCGGATGTTGTTTTTATGTCGGGGCTGCTACTGTCCGGAGGGGCATTATTCTCAACGGGAGTGGCCACGTGAATGTTTTCTGGCTGTCCTTTAACGGGAGCTGAAGCAGAAACATTTTCTCTTAAGACAGTTGTTTTCGGGGAAAGAAGGAAGCCTTTGCGGGGCATCGTCCGGATGATGTCATCCTGAAGACCGGCTTTAATAAGTGCACGCCTCAGCGCTGAGATGTTCTGATAAAGGGAAGTCGACGCAGGTTCAGTACCAAAACGTCGCCATACATAGTCATAGAATTGTTGATGCGTGACCAGCTGACCCACATTTTCAATCAGCAGCTCCAGGCACAACGAGGCGGATGCACCGATAATCACCGGCCTTCCCCGTCCGGTGATTCTTTTTTTCTCGGGTTCAAAAATCAGGAACTCATTAAGAGTTATTTTTCTGCTCAAGATCTTCTTCCGTACTGTAAAAAGGGGGGGGGGCAAAAACCATAAAAAGAGCAGTGTTATAGCTCATGGCAGTGGTTTCTGCGAAACGATGAGCATAATGCCGAAAATTCTCTGGATCAATTTAAATTTACTTCTTTCAGTTTTTCTTATTTTTAATACAGCCGCTGACTTTGTGTTTAAGTTATTGATTTTTAATCATATTAATTCTTAACTAAAATTAAGAGAAAATTAAATATTTTCAGAGAAAAACAAAGGTGCTTTTTTTTTTCTTCCGTTTAACATTCATCTGGAAATTTAAAGGTCTGGTGTGGAATTAGTTTTTTAAATTTAATGCAGACCTACATGCGGGCAAGATACGGCCTACATGCTGGCAAGACACCAGTCAGTTATTATTAAAACCCATACGGAGAATACAAATGTATACGAAGACCTTAGCTGCAGGGATTATTATGTTGTCAACAGCAGTTTCAGCAACAAGTGTTTTTGCTGCACAGCAGAACAGTATCCGCTTTAAAGGAGAGGTCTTGTCTCAGACCTGTAATATCAGTATCAATGACTCGACTGCAGCAGCACCTATTATCCTGTTGCCCTCCGCCAAAGTAAGTGATCTTTCTGCGGCGAACAAAACTTCATCTCCTACAACATTCAGTATGAAGTTGACAGGGTGTACTCAACCGACTTCATCAGCTGAGGAGATTAAAGTCCGTTTTGTCTCTAATAATGTGGATACCAATGGTAACCTGAAAAATATTGCCACCTCCTCACCGGCAGGTAATGTAGCTATTCAGTTGCTGGATCCGGACAGTCAGGCCATCAATTTAAGTTCAGGTGAAGCAGTTGCAAAAGGGTTCACGCTTCCAACAGGTGCCACCAGTGCGGAAGCGCAATATACAGCACAGTATATTGCAACCGGTGCCGCAACGGCCGGTAACGTTGAGGCCTCAGTGCAATATTCAATCGATTATCAATAATTATATAGCCCCGCGAGAGATCGCGGGGCCGGTAACTTGTCATGAAATTTATCTCATACTTAAAAAAAACTTTGCCGTCATTACTTTTAATCAGTGGCATGTCACATGCAGCCGTTGTGTTGAATGCGTCGCGTATTGTAATGGAAGGTACCACTGAAAAAACCATTACGTTTGACAATACCAGTGATAACCCCTTCATCGTTCAGGTTGAACCTGACAATAGCGATAAACCTGATTTTGTCGCGATGCCGCCTGTCTTTAAAATTAAAGAGAAAGGAGGTCAGGTGGTGAAAATTAAACTGTTATCTGACACCCTGCCTCAGGATAAAGAGTCTTTATTTTATCTTAACTTTACGCAGATACCGGGGATAAAAAAGAATGAAGGCGATGACAATCGCTTAAATATCATTATCAAAAGCCATCTTAAAATCATTTACAGGCCTAAATCAGTGAGTGGTTTTTCTGAAAAAAGTGAAGCTAAAGTTTCTTACGAAATCCTTAACGGAAAATTAGTCATCAAAAATGACACTCCGAATGTGCTTTCCATAAGCGACGTCAGCTATGAAAAGCGCATTCTGTTGAAAAATGTCACGATAAAACCTGGAGAGGTTATATCAAAAAGTATTGACAGTAATCAGGTTGCCGGCCCACTTAAGGCTGTATTGATAAACGATTATGGTATGCCAGTGAGTTTCATTATCGCTAGCAAAATCATTAGAAAATAATTTTATTATTTACATGAAGATGAGACTATTATTTTTCACTCTGTTTTTCTTTGCCTTCTTTCTGCAGGCTGAAGAGTATGAATTCAGTCCGGCCATGCTCCGTGCAAGTGGTCTGGAGGGGATAGCCGCCATGGCGGGAGAAGGCAGTTTCTATAAACCAGGAAAATATGATGTCTCTGTCTATCTTAACAATAAATTTTATTCGAAAAAAACGCTGGTTTTTAAATTATCCGGTAAAAATCTAACGCCGTTTTTTACAGGTGATTTCGTTAACAGTCTGCCTCTTAAAAGTAAGCCAGAAGCGGTTACGGATGGCAGTACTTACCGTCTCGAAGATGTGGTACCCGGTATGCAGGTTAATTCGGATTTGGCCTCTTTAAGGGTAAACATTACAGTGCCCCAGTCGCTGCTCATACACCGACCGGAAGACTACATTCCGGTGAGTGAGTTTGAAGCAGGGAGCAGCGTTTTATTCTCAAACTATATGATAAACCAGTATGAGTCACATAATACCTATGCTGGCGTGCTCAGTTCAACTTACCTCGGACTTAACAGCGGCTTTAATCTGGGCACGTGGCAGTTCCGCCAGCAGGGTAATTTCAACCGCAGTCGCTACGGCTCCGGGTGGCATTCTTCACGGCTGTATGCCAGACGCGGCCTACCCGCGCTGCGGAGTGAACTGTCGCTGGGGCAACTCACTTCGGGATCAGCCTCCTTTAGCGGACTCAGTTTTACCGGGATAAGCCTGAAGACTGATAATCGCGTGCTGCCCCCTTCTGTCGTCGGGTATGCGCCCACGGTAAGAGGAATCGCGCGAACAAACGCCAGAGTCGAGATTTTTCAGAAAAAAAACAAAATATTTGAAACCACGGTCCCCCCCGGTAGCTTCAAGATAGACGATCTTGCACCGGCATTTTATGGTGGTGATCTTAACGTCAGGATTACTGAGAGTGACGGCAGCATTACGGAATATTCAGTTCCCTACTCTACCCTGCCGGATTCTGTCCGCCCCGGACGTTTTGACTACGCGTTTGCTGCCGGGAAAATAAGTAATTACGCCCGCTTCAACCAGTTTTCTGATCTTTCCGTTAAATACGGCGTGTCAAATACGGTTACGGCGAACAGCGGATTGCGTGTTGGCAGCGGTTATCAGGCCGCCAGCGGTGGGGCTATTTATTCATCCTGGCTCGGGGCATTCGGCGCCTCCACCACGTGGTCAAATGCCAGGCTTAAAAACGGCAGCAATACACAGGGGTGGATGGTGGACACTCAGTACAGTAAGACGCTGGGGCTGACTGGCACCACCATCAGTTTTGCGGGTTACCGGTATTCCACGAAAGGCTACAGAGACCTTCAGGATATTGTTGCCCTGAATAATTCGGACACACCCCTGTCTTCAATGGAGGGAGGTACGTTCATGCAAAAGAACCGTCTTCAGGTCAACATAAGCCAGCCGCTGGGCGGACTGGGAAGCATTTATGTGTCGGGCTCGTCTCAGAATTACTACGACGGACGAAACAAAGACACCGCTTATCAGGTGGGGTACAACACGGCACTGCCTTACGGTATTCACATGGATTTCAGCATTTCCAGGCAGTACCGCACCCGGGTATCAGAGGGGCGAAGATGGGGAATACCAGATGATAACCGGCACAAAGATTATTACAAAGATACCCAGTTTACCCTGAATTTTTCCGTGCCTTTCGGGGGGGATGCCAGCAACACTTCGCTGTCTGCGTCATACATTAACAGCAACAGTGACAACAGTTATCAGACATCGCTGTCTGGCAGCGCAGGCAGCGATAATAACACCCAGTGGGGCGTGAACTACAGCCGGGACAGTACGGGAAGCAGTACAGGGCTTAATCTGGCAACCATTCTTCCTAAAGCCAATGTAAGCGGAACAGTATCGAAGTCACCGGGTAGCTGGCAGGCATCGGGTTCGCTTAACGGCGCAGTGGCGTTACACCGTGGCGGGGTAACCTTGGGACATACCGTGAGCGATACGTTTGCCATCGTGGAAGCCAAAGGTGCCGAGGGTGCCACGGTACTTAACGGGCAGAATATTAAAATCGACGGTTCAGGTTACGCCATCATTCCTTCGCTGATGCCGTACCGACGTAACACGGTCAACCTTGATGCGCCGGAAGGAGAGTCAGCAGATGTGGACATCATCAACAGCCAGCAGGTTGTTACGCCCTACGCGGGTTCAGTCTCCCGGGTTATCTTTAAAACCCGGCGGGGGATCCCTGTGATGATGCAGCTCAGGCGACCGGACGGCAGCTATGTTCCGCTGGGGGCAGATATTTTTGATTCAGAGGGTAATAATGTCGCAACGGTAAGCCAGGCCGGTAACACCTATCTGAGACTGGAGAACAGGGCCGTGCTGACAGCCCGCTGGGGCAGCACATCCGGTGATCAGTGTGATATTCGTGACGTTCCCTTGAATGTTAAGTCAGCAAAAACGCTCAACTATATTACAGCAGTCTGTCGATAGGGCCTTAATTATGAAAAAGCATGTAGCCGTTTTTAGCCTGCTGATGGCAGCCTTTCTTTCTTCATCGGCATTCGCGAAATGCAGACCTGAAAAATTTGGTTCGCCGGGGGGCGATTCAAGCGGAGGTATCCCCCTGCATTTCCGGCCCATCAAGCTCCTCCCCGCCGAGTTTATGCCAACCGGGGTGATAGACATCACGCATGTCAGCGTGGGGGAGGCTCAGGCCTTTCAGAATTTCCAGGGGCCGGATACGCTGTTATATACCTGCGACCTTGCGGATGAGGGGAAAACTTTTGAGAATTTCGCCACCAACGGGGATGATGCGACCGGGGGATACCTCGGCAACAGTGATGGCGTCTACCAGACCTATTTTCCCTTTATCGGCATCAAGCTTATCCGTGATAAAGACGGTCTGGTTTTTTCAAGATACTGGCAACAGGCTCCTGTCTCGGGACATAAAGAGGGGAACAAGCTGAAATTTTATGCGCGCGATTTCAGCAGCGTCACCGCAGAGCTTCACCGCTTACCTGAAACAATGCGGGGCTCAGGTGATGCTGACTGGTCCAGCTGCCATGGTGCCGCGGACGATAACTCCACCGACATTGCCTACAAATGCACACAGCCTAACGGATACACGGTTTTCGTCGGACCCGGATGGAATGATGACCGGGACATCAAGCCCGGCACCGACAGCCGCTCGCACTGGGGAGGCTTCAGTGCATCAAACTGGATTGGTTTTGGCATGTATTACGCCTCGGGCAATCACTTTGCTCAGTCGCCGTGGGGATGCCGGGTCCTGAATTATACAAATCCGGTTATTCTTCCCCCGGTAAAGGTCAGTGAATTAATGTCTGGTGGCGAACCGGGTGCAAACTTTAACGTAACCTACCGGTGTGGTGGCCCTCTGATTCGATCGATTATCCGGTCTGACTCGGGCGTGGGGCCTGGTAAAATATCAGTTGGTTTCATCACTGACCATCCCGTCACCCCCGGGCATACATGGTCGCGTTTAACATTATCGGATAATTACGGTCAGGATGGATACGCCTCTAATGTCGGCATAGGGGTGTCCGTTAACGGTCAGGATATGGGGTTTTTAACAAGCGCTGATGCTGATTATCACAGTAAAGGATGGTTTGGTTTGCTCAACGGCGGCCAGTTCTCACCTTCTCAGTCCGCCAGTCAGATAGATGTCACCTCACAGTATTTTGCCCACTATGGCGTCATCGACGGGCAAAAAAAGGTGACCCCCGGGAAGGTCGATGCGACTGCGTATATCGTAGTGAGGTTCTGGTGATGAGATATTTTTTCATTTTGACCTTTCTTTTTACGCCGTTCTGTCTGCAGGCTACGGTTGTGCCGCTGCAGGACAGGGTGTTGTTCAGCAGTACAGACAGCAGCAAACGTCTGCTTATTGTCAACAATGACAGCCGTGCACCTGTGCTGCTTCAGAGCTGGATTGATGACGGTACTTCAGATGATATTAACAGGGAGAAAAATTTCCCTTTCGTTGTCATTCCGGCAGTGGCCAACATGCAGCCTGGAAAAATAATAAACCTGAAGATACTGCCGACTGAAAAAGTGAATGGATTACCGCGAGATCGTGAATCCGTATTCTGGATAAATCTTTATGAAATCCCGGGGATTAAGAAAAAACCTCAGCTTGAGAATGCGAATAAAATGGAGGTCGGATTAAAAACGCAGCTGAAAATTACTTACCGTCCGTTCAAGAGCAGTATGGATATAGAAAGGATTGCGAAAACACTCAGCATCCGGGTAACGAACGAGGGCCATTTGCTGGAATTTTATAATCCCTCTCCTTTTTACATGACGCCTGTACTGGTAAGGATTAAGTCTTCTTCCGGAGAACAGTCATTAAAACTCGGCATGAACAGAATGATCGCACCTTTCAGTTATAAACGCTTTGAAATGAGTAAAATTAAAGAAAGCGAAAGCACAACGATTGAATACGCGCTGATTGATGATGCGGGGAAAGATACCACCTTCACTAAAGTATTGAAATAACACATCTGTAATATTATCTGTGTTTTCTCTGGCAGAGCAGGTCTGCCAGCAAGTAAAAAAATCAATCCATAATATAACGATGGAGGAACTGTGACGTTTATGGATAACACTCAACGTCGTTTGTCATTTACCGAAAATGAAATTGCTGTCACCTGGTTCTTTATGACCGGCATGACCCTGAAGCAGATAGCCGAATGGTCCGGGATACCCGAGAAATCGGTCAGCTATTACAAAAGGAGAGTAATGAAAAAAATTGGGGCAGTAAACAATAATGAATTTATTATCTGGTTTTTGAAAAACAGATCGGTATATCAGGGCCGGTGCGCAGAAATAAGCATTCTGCGCCGCAGCACGCCTGTGTCTTTGAACAAATAAAAGGATTTAAAAACAAGGGACGGATTATGTTAATGCTCAAACAAAGGCATCAGTTAACCCTGATGTACCTGTGCTGCGTCACCGTTCTCGCGGGCTGCAGTACGCAAACGTCCCAGCGCGTCAGCATGAAGGATTATTTGCTGGACAAGACCCAATCCTCAGCAGCACAAAACGAACGGATACGTTTTCTGGTCTTTCATTACACGGCGGTCGACGAGGCCACCTCGCTGAAACTGCTGACCGGCGAGAATGTCAGCGCACACTATCTGATTTCAGATCAGACAGACAGCCGCACAGGCAAACCTGTCGTCTATCGGCTGGTCAGTGAAAACAGGCGGGCCTGGCACGCCGGTGTAAGCAATTGGAACGGGCGGGTCAACCTGAATGACTCCTCGGTGGGTATTGAAATCGTGAATCCCGGTTTCACGGAAAATCTGCCGGGACACAAGACCTGGTATCCTTACCGTGATCAGCAGATTAGCGCCCTGACGGCCCTGTCCAGGGAGATAATCCGGCGCTATGGCATCACGCCGGATAACGTGCTCGGCCACAGTGACATTGCGCCACTGCGTAAACAGGATCCGGGCAGACTTTTTCCCTGGAAGGCGCTGGCCGCTCAGGGCGTGGGAGCCTGGCCTGATCCACTGCGGGTGCAGAAATATCTGGCCGGCCGGGCAATGAACGCCTCTGCCGATGTCCTGAGCGTCCAGACGTTGCTCAAGCGATACGGTTACGATCAGATCCCGCTCAGCGGCGTCCTGGATGAAGACACCCGGAAGACCATCAGCGCATTTCAGATGCATTTCAGGCCGGAAAACACCGACGGCACACCCGATGCAGAAACCGAGGCGATAGCACAGGCGCTAAATGAGCAGTACCGGGCTCCTTTAAGCTGAAAGGCAGGTTTCCGCCGGATCACAGGCAACATTATTCGCCGTAGCTGTGTGACCTGTTTCCGGGAGAGACTTCTTTCCGTCTGGCTTAAAGACTAAAAATAAGGTAAGCAGAATATGCTTACCTTTTAAATAATGAAGGGTGAAACTTCAGTTACGTATTAATTTTTTACCGTTCCTGTGTTTTAAATATTTTGACGGTTACATCATAAAAAAGTCATTTCAGGGGAAGTTATCATTCATTTTAAATGACAGCTTTCATTTTCACCGTATTTATTCACATAATTCATCCGGTACTTTCTGAAGGAGGAGTTAAAAATGTCACTCAGAACAAAGGTTTTTTTAAGCAGCGATAACTGTAACGGATTCGGTGTCACGTCAACAGTCATTTATGGCGATCACGACGCCATTCTTGTTGATGCCCAGTTCACGATAGCGAATGCACACCGGTTAGTGGCCGAACTGATTGAGCTCGACCGTAATATTCTATTTATCTACATTACTCATCTTCACCCCGATCATTATCTGGGTCTGGAAGTGATCAAGCAGAAGTATCCTGACGCCAGAGTGATCGCTTATAAAAAAGCCTCTTCAGATATCAATGAGGCGTATGACTTCAAAATTCAGTACTGGGGAAACACGGTTCTTGGAAATAATGGTGCGAATATTAAATTTCCTGTTGAAAAATGGACTGAAGATAAGATATTGCTGGAAGGTGAAACAATTCAGATCCTCGGCAATATGACCGGAGACTGCACAGACATTGCGCCCTTGTGGATCCCGGCCAGCCGGACGCTGATTGCTTCTGATCTGGTATTCGCCGACTGTCACATATGGATTGCAGACATGCGGACGCCTGACCTGTTAAAAAAATGGTCTGAAAGTCTCGACAAAATTGAGGCACTGCAGGCGGATATCGTTGTACCGGGTCACTCTTCCGGTGCACTGACACTCCACCCTTCTGCCATCAGTTATACGCGACAGTACATCAGCGATTTTGTGCGGGAACTGCACCGCAGTGAGAACGCGCAGCAGCTGATGGATGCAATGGACCGTATTTATCCAGATTACCCGGTTCGTGTCTGCCTTGAATACAGTGCCAGGATCCTGAAGGACCGATATGTATGGCCGGGTGACTGGCCACTTTCCCTGAGAAATATGCCTTCAGGCTTCTGAACAGAGTGCCTGTCTCGCCGCACCGTGCCGGGGATGGCATTAAATAATGGCGGGCTGAATTAACCACGACCGCAGAGCATCACTGAGGTGCGGTGATGCCGGCGGAACCCCCGGGAGAGTCTGATGCAGGGATCAGAAGACGAAAAAATGGCGGCGCCGGGCGCGACCGTCAGCGCGATCAGGCAGTACCTGAGAAAGCATGTCGCCACGGCGCAGAACGAGGTGGTGCGGTTTGTCAGGCTGGCGCCGGATGAGCGCCGGTCAGGGGCCGGAACCCTGAGCCAGTGAAAGATCGTGCGGACCGGTGAAAGACGGGCACCGCCTGTCATACCCAGTCTTCCAGTGTCAGGCCCGGCACCCGCGCAAACTCTCTCACATTATTCGTCACCAGCACGGCGCCGGCGGCGATGGCGTGCCCGGCGATCGCCGTGTCGTTCGGGCCGATCGGCGTGCCGGCCAGCCGCAGCGAAACTTTGATCTCCGTGGTCGCATCCACTGCGGCACGGTCCCAGGGCAGGACGGCGTCGAGGCGGGCGCAGAACGCGTCTACCAGCTGCACGTGGCGGGGCGAGGCCTTCGGGCCGGATGCACCAAAGCGCATTTCGGCATAGGTTATGGCTGAGACCACGATACGGTGGCCGCGCAGCACCACCTGCTCAAGGCGCTTCAGCACCGCTTCCGGCTGCTCGCGCATGATGAACGAGCAGATGCAGGTGTCGAGCATGTAGATACGGTCTTTTGTCTTCTTCACAGGTCAAACCGTCCTTCGTCGCTGACGACGTCCCCGCGCTCTGCCATAAAGTCCGGGGCAGCTTTTTCGAGCTCAAAGAATGAGCCCCAGGTTGGCCGGACGGGACGCAGAATGATGCTGTCCCCTTCCCGGACGATCTCCAGCTCGCTCACCCCGTCAAAATCCAGATCGCGGGGCAGACGGATGGCACGGTTGTTGCCGTTTTTAAATATCGATACGGTTCTCATGGTCTTTCTCCTGGCCTGCGGCCTTTATGTTTATGCATATGCCAAGTATAGGCAGATGTTAAGTATATGCATAGGCTTAACATCTGCATATGCATACTATATGCATATGCATTCCATATGCAGATGTCTGGCATAGGCTTTTTTCTGGCATTTTCCGATGAGATCCGGAAAAAGGCGGAACCGGATCTTTTCTCCTGGGTGGCGGTTTTCTGTGCAGTGCACCACATATTGTGGCTAAACCGGCTGCACATGACACAACATAGGGGATGCGTCAGCGGAAATCCGCCCGGAAACCCCCGCTTCCGCCCGCCCCGCCCTCGTGCTACCCTTCCGGTTACTGCCCGATACGGAAAAAGTCGGATCCGGCGGAGTTCTGCTTGCGGTAATTACATATTGATATAATTACGGTAGTTATTTGGTTGTGTTTTCTAATTTTGTATTCTTTATGAGTCATTTTGAACCCATAACTTGCTTTTTATTCCTTTTGGATACATTATGGTTTTTATTATGCCATTCAGGCAAAACTGTATTCATTTAGAAGTAAGGTTGAGTCATGGCAAAAATTCAGGCCCGCAATGTCGACGACGCGCTTTATGAGCGCATCGAACAGTCTGCGATGAAGAACGATCGATCGCTTGAGGGCGAAATACGGACCGCGCTGCGTGAGTATTACCAGCCCGCCGTCAGTGCTGAGCCCGCAGTGTCAGAACGTGAACGCTGGCAGCGCGAAACGGGCAGGCGCCTTAAGTGGCTGTTTGACCGGCTGATGGCAGACAACTTTTTCCGTGAGTTTGGCGGCCCAAGGCCATTGGACACGTTTGACCTGGTCCGGCTAGGCAGGCAGCTGAATACGTCCCCCGGACTTCTGATGGATATTATGGAGGGGCATCAGGAACTGACGCTTGAGCTTGCGGACGCCATTGCTCAGAATTTTGATGCATCTGCAGACTGGCTCCTGAGCGATAGCGGGCAGCCCTTTCCGTTTGTTCGTCCAGGTACGCAGAGTTACAGGGAGTTTTTCTTTCCTGACGGCAGTTCAGCCGATTTCACGTTTGAGTTTCTCAGGATAGCCGGCGGCAGGCACGACGGAACTCTGATCATGCTGCGGCAGGAAGTGAAAACAAAACGGATTACGCCCGCGGTCATCACTGAAATTTTTTATCTGAGCAGCGCAATGGGCAATGGCGGATATGGCAATCTCAAAAGATTCCTTCTGTTTCTCAAAACAGAAGGTGCGCACCTTCCGATCAATACCTATGACTGGACGCCGGAGCATCCGGATTTTGATTTCTGGACAGTGATTGGAAAGCATCATCCTGTGTATTTTCAGGACTCCCCCCGTCGTTCATCCGCCCGCTGGCTGCAGCAGGTGTTTAACGGTGAAGATCCGGACGACTGGTTCAGCGGCGGATGGACGTCCGTTCTCAGGGAGATCGGGGACGCCCCCTTCGGAAAACGTAAACAACCCGGAGCAGATGTTTTGCCTGTATCCAGCGACGGAGCAGAGTCTGAATGAACCTGCCCGAGCTTCCGACGCAGGGGGGATTCCCTTCGTCCAGTGCGCTTCCGGTATCCATCGACTATCCCGCCGCGCTGGCGCTGCGTCAGATGGCCGCACTCATTGACGATTTACCTAAATACCTTCTGGCCCCGGAGGTCAGCGCCCTGCTGCACTACGTGCCCGATCTGCACCGCAAAATGCTGCTGAACACGATGTGGAATACCGGGGCCCGCATCAATGAGGCACTGGCCCTGACCCGGGCAGACTTCACCCTGACGCCGCCCCATCCGTTTGTGCAGCTGGCGACACTCAAGCAGCGGGGAGAAAAGGCTGCGCGCGGGCCCGGTCGTACGCCGTCAGGCGTTGTCCCTCACCGGCTGGTTCCGCTGTCCGATCCGCAGTACATCGCCCAGCTGGAGATGATGGTCGCCACGCTGCGCATTCCGGTCGAGCGTCGTAACCCTGACACCGGCCGGACGGAAAAGGTTCGCCTGTGGACTGTTACCGACCGTACCGTACGGACATGGATCAACGAAGCCGTGGCTGCTGCAGCGGATGACGGCGTGACCTTTTCGGTGCCGGTGACGCCGCACACCTTCCGGCACAGCTACGCCATGCACATGCTTTATGCGGGAATTCCTATGAAGGCGCTGCAGAGTCTGATGGGACACAAGAGCCTGAAGTCGACAGAGGTCTATACGAAAGTGTTTGCGCTCGACGTGGCGGCGCGACACCGGGTGCAGTTTTCGATGCCGGGCAATGAGGCTGTAGCTATGCTGAAGAGATGAGAGGACTAAATCCGGGCAGAGGCGCATATTTAAATGAGCTGAACCTGAGCCAGCACTCTTTAAACCGTCGGCTCCGAAACCTAAGGAGCCTCCAAGGGGGCTTCCCGTTAAAAACTGAGTGTAGCGTCAGCGTTTTTTCACAAGCCTGTCAGGCACGAAATTAACCTGCAGCCCGGGTCATCAATCTGTCCAGAGTTTTAGCATCACGAAAGATTCAGGCTTGTAGATACACAGAGTGCTAACTGTCCTAGTCCGCGCTTGCATTCAGTTCAGAAATTACCGCTTTCAAATCTTCGTCTGAGTAGCGTTCATGCAGTTCCTTAAATACGATGCCGGCGCTGTTACATGCCTGGCGCTTGATTGCATCGCGAATACTGGCATCTTTCTGGTAATGGCCACCGCCCTGATACTCGATAACGGCCACGGGATATCCGGCACGATCAATGATCACAAAATCAGACCTTTTACAGTTAATCGACCTGTATGCCAGAGCGTCGTCAGTATGCAAAATCTCTCCGAGTGATACCTGGGCGAAGAGACGATATTTACCGGGCAGTTGTGACAGTAATGTTTCCAGCTTGCAGAAAAGGCCATATTCGCCTTTGTTCATCAGCGGACGCCTAGTGAACATACTGTTTCTGACGCTGTTCAGCTGTGACTCTGCAAAATTTCTGCTACTGATAAGATCTGTGGTTTTATCTGTCTCTGTGGGATGACTCTTAGTACCCGGCGCGTCTCGGTACCTGCTCTTCCTGAACCTCTTCTTGCCGTAAAATTTGAAATAAATAACCAAACCTGCTGCTATCAGAATCCACAAAAAGATATCCATTTAATGACCTCCCCGCAAAACATACATCCTATCATGCGATTTTTCTTATGCCGCTTGCTAAACCGTGATCTGTTAAGTCAGCAAAAGCCTGTTCTCTGCCGTAGTCTGTTACGTGTGCGGGCTGCATTTGGAGTTTTACTTACAGTGCAATTATCTGAGTAATAAAAACGTACGAATTGGGGAGACTGGAAGCGACGTATACTTAAATTGGCCTGTGTGCTTTAACTAGCCAATAATATCAGTTCTGGGTTTAAATTGGCTAGATAGTTTCTGGCCACTTAAAATAGCCTTTTTTAAAAATTTGTACTGGTGTATCAAAGAAACTAACAATCTGGTCACTATCACTATGTATATAGTGAATTTTGATATTTTACCAATAGTTATTATTAGTTGGGTTATTATTGCATAGCGTGCAGGTGCTCTTAGTTACAATTATAAGTAGCGCGCTATTTAATATGTATCAATGCAATAGCTTGCGCTTTAAGTGGTTTGAGTTTTTTAGCTGCATTTCTAAGGTACTTATCGATGAGTAGCCTCTTGCTAACATGGGGTTGACGTATGTTCGCTTGATCTTTTTTGATTAATGACGTAGATTTCTTAAACAGTTGACGAATCTGTCAACCTTATTTTGCAGAAATCATACTCGCAACCCTCAAACCCTATCGGGTTCGCCTGGCACTGGAATGCGTAAGGCTAAGGTGGAAACATGTTCGGTAACCAAGACCATACTCATTCGATGCAGTCGATTCGCACTAATACAGACGTTATCGACAGCTTTCCTACGCGCATCAATAACCATGAGGATGCAGTACAGGTTCGTCGCATGCGTTGCCGTAAGTCTGCAAATCGTCAGCATTTTATTGTGACTTTGAAGAGCGATGTTGACCGAGCTGAAAAAATCTCCAGATCTTCATCAACAGTTAAGCCTCTTACTGAAGTTGTGATAAAGAACAGTAAAACATTCTTTATGTTTGACTTATCTGAGCAATATCCCGATTTGGAACGTTATGAACACGATATTTCTGTTCAAATCGAACGTTCTGTAGAGTCTTTTATGGCCAAATTCTGTAAGATGAACGAACAAAATTGTTTATCTGTGGAATCGGTTAGGAAATGGCACCATCTTTGATTGGCTTTGATAACCGCTTTCATCCTGAAGGCGAAGAGCCAGAAGACTTTGATAAACCGGTTGAAAGAATTCCTAAACACTCATCTTTTGTTAGGGTTGGTGAGTTTTATCATGTCTCCAATGCAGGTAATCTTTACCGGTTAAGAGAATTTACCTTTTCAGGTGCTGAATACCCTTACTACATTCTCGGGGACTTACTTGAGTCATGCGATCCCGTTTATCAATTCGCAGAGGTCAAGCGACTTCGTAAAGCCGGTGAATCTCGATCGTCTATAGCTAAGCAGATCGATGCTCTTAAGCTTCACGTCGGCCAACCACAAATTCCAGTCTTTCGAGTTGCTTATTGTGATTTTAGCTTTGTTAACAAAAGTGGTTCGCCTACGGTTTGTAAACAAATTAGGGGCGTTTATACTCACTTTGATTACCAAGCTGAGGGCCTTGCAAGAACAGTCTATGAATATCTTATCAATAAATATTCTTATTTATCTTGTGACTACACGCAAACCATACTCGGTGCTACGTTATGGGCAATTAGTGTAAGAAAGATTGCATTAGTTGAGATTTACGACACTTCTACAGATAGTTTCATCGAGGAATTAGGCGACAACGCTGTTGGCGTGAGCGGATATGTACCTTGGGATATTGGAAGACTACCAAAGTATAGAGTAAAGGAATGGTTTGAAGCGAACTTCGCGGATTTGAACTTGACCCCGGGTTCATGCCAACACATCATTAATATTGCCAGCAGACCGTCCTCTACCGTCATCTAATATTGATTATTTCCGTTACGACGGTATCTTGCCTGGATGAACGACTTACTACTGCATACTCTTTCTTCAGGCTGCTGATTTATAGTCTGGTTGTAACTCAATGCGGGCTCAATTGCGATATTGTTAGTCCCCTGCCCCGCTTTCTTCATATACCCATTACTGTCTCTCCTACTTATGGGTGTTCAATAACTGTATGTTTTATCGATAAAAAATTCTTTATGTGTATATACATTTGTATATGCACATAGCAGTTCTTTTATATGATCTGTACATAAAAATAAGTGTATATACTTTTGTATATACATTGACAATTTCGATGGTTCAGATACTATGCATATACTTTTGTATATACACATGGTGCTAAATGAAGAAGCCATACATAATTTCCTTTGCTAACAGCAAAGGCGGAGTTGCTAAGACTACTGGATGTATTGCTGTCGGCTGTGCTTTTGCAGCAATGGGTTTTAAAACCTTACTTGTAGACCTGGACCATCAAGGCAATCTTAGTGATGATGTTGGGCGGGGTGAAGAAGACTACACAGTAACTGACCTGTTTGAAGATCCTAAATTCGATATTAACAAAATAGTTTATACAGCTCGTGACATAGATACCGAAATACCAAATCTTTATGTAATCCCAGCGGACATAACCCTCGCTGTAGAGGCCAGAAGCGCAGAACGTTTTCGCCACAGGCTGAATATTCTGGAAGAAGGCCTCAAACGGCTTAACACAGATTTCGACTTCATTCTTATTGATTTAAGGCCAGCAATAGACCTGAGCATAGAGAATGCATTGCTTATCACTGACTTTATCGTCGTGCCGGTCGATATGGACAGAAGGGCAGTGAAGGGGATTGATGACCTGTTCCAAGTTGTTCGGGAAATCAAAAGAAACGAGAATTTTGTATATACACTTGTAAAGACAAAAGTGAACGTTTCGCACTCAAAAATGCTCAGAGCCATAGACGGCTACATCGCTGAAGGCAAATATAACCTCGCTAAAACTGAGATTCGGTACAGTGA
>Ga0157359_1000074_pt1 | contig 27569 bp, 26 predicted proteins | sample AttcapACBM3_FD_111482 | JGI IMG/M metagenome (GOLD analysis project Ga0157359, IMG submission 111482) | Fungus gardens microbial communities from leaf cutter ant in Botucatu, State of São Paulo, Brazil - Atta capiguara ACBM3 | ecosystem: Host-associated > Fungi > Mycelium > Unclassified ...
GATGAAATTAATACCTGTATTGCTTGTAATCAGGCGTGTTTAGACCATGCTTTTAAAAACCAGCGTGTCACTTGTCTCGTCAATCCACAAGCATGTTTTGAAACGGAACTGGTTTATATCAAAACCAAGAAACCAAAACGCATTGCAGTCGTTGGCGGTGGTGTGGCAGGCATGTCGGCTGCGACTGTAGCTGCAAGCCGTGGTCACGCCGTCACTTTGTTTGAAGCAAATGAGGATGTCGGTGGTCAGTTTAATTTGGCAAAAGTGGTTCCTGGTAAAGAAGAGTTTCATGAAACCATTCGTTATTTTAAAGTGCAATTGAAACAGACTGGTGTTGATGTACGTTTAAATACACGGATTAGCCGTGAACAGTTAGAGCGAGAAGGGTTTGATGAAGTTGTAGTGGCAACGGGTGTGGTACCACGTGCCTTAAAGATTCAAGGTAGCACAGCACCACAAGTCCTGTCTTATGCAGAGGTTTTGCGTGGTGCAGAAGTAGGACATAAAGTTGCTGTGATCGGTGCAGGTGGTATTGGCTTTGATGTTTCAGAGTTTCTGTTAAAACCTCCACATCAACCTCAGCCACAACCTTTAGCAGAATGGCAGCGTGAATGGGGCGTTGATCCAGATCCTGATTATATTTCAGAAGGTGGGATGCAGCGTCCAGAAGTTGAAATGCCAGTTCGTCAAATCTATTTGCTACAACGTAAAACCACACCCTTGGGTATCGGCTTAGGTAAAACCTCAGGCTGGGTACATCGCGCGCAACTTAAAAAACATGCCGTGCGTATGCTACGTGGTGTGCAATATAAAGCAGTCACCGATGAAGGGTTATGGGTTGAACATAATGGGCATGATCAATTGTTGCGCGTAGACACGATTGTAGTCTGTGCAGGACAAGAATCGGTCAAAGATTTGATGCCAAAAGAAGGTGAAAGCACTTTGGCAAATTATCATATTATTGGTGGAGCGAAGCTTGCAGCAGAGCTTGATGCGAAGCGTGCGATCCGAGATGGTGCTGAATTAGCCGCTAAACTGTAAAATTGATGAAACAATATGCATTTGAATACATTGCAGTTAAATTTCTCTTGTATAAACAGGGCAAGCTTTGTATTCTTACGCACATGGAAGCGTGGCAGAGCGGTTTAATGCACCGGTCTTGAAAACCGACGAGGGTGTGAGTCCTCCGTGAGTTCGAATCTCACCGCTTCCGCCAAATTCAAATTTCTGACACTGTTTAACACTCTATAAATAATTGATTTATAAGGTTAAAGTTGGAAATTAACGATATAGCAAGCTATGACACAGTACGTCAATGAGCAGTTATAAAGTAGTAAAAAATGCAGTAAGATTATGTCTTACTGCATTTTTTTATGTCTGAGTTATGACGACCCGTGGAATAAACAAGCTTAGTGCTTTGCAAGTTAAAAAAGCTAAACCTGATCCTAATAAGATGTATAAGTTGTCAGATGGGGGAAACCTGTATTTGCGTATTGACCAGAGTGGTAGCAAATACTGGATATTTAATTATACACGTCCGTTTTTGGGCAAACGTAACGATTTATCTTTGGGTACTTACCCAGAAGTCTCGCTAGATGATGCTCGTACCATTCGGGATCAATATAAGAAGCTCATTAAGCAGGGGATTGACCCAGCAATGGAGCGGATTGAAACCAAGTCACAAAAGCAGAAGGAAGCAGAAAATACCTTTCGTATTATTGCTGAATCATGGTTGTATAAACGTGAACTGGAACAAAAACAGGATGAAGAAACGATCCGTCGTTTAAATCACGACGTTTATCCTTATATTGGTGATTTAACCTTTCCGCAGCTTACGTTGGAAGTACTTGAGATAAAGGTCTTTAAACGCATTGTAGAACGTGGTGCTTTGTCTGTTGCCAAACGTCTTAAATCAGACCTCAATCAAATATTTAAATCGGCACGTAAGAAAAAGCTGATTCAATACAATCCTATTGAAGATATTGAACTACCAAGACCACAGGGTGGAAATTTTGCAGCAGTGACAGAAGAGCAAGACTTAGCGCCTATGCTGAATAAAATTTGGAACTACTCCAAAATTTATCCTCGTTGCTTGCTGACAACACAGGTTGCGTTAAAAATCATTGTCTTGACCTTTCAGCGACCGGGTGAGATACGAATGCTGAAAAAGGAGTTTTTCTACCGTGAGGAGCGTTGTTTTAAATTTACGGCTAGTAAAACCAAACAGCTTCATATTGTGCCTTTATCAGATCAAGCCTTTGATCTAATAGAGTCAATCATTGATTTACACCCTTACAGTGAATATATCTTTGTAGGGCGGGATGGAAAAACTGTTATTTCAGACAATACCATCAATTCTGCTTTAAAGCGTTTAGGTTACGGCGGTGAACAGACAGCACATGGTTTTAGGGCAACTGCACGTACTATGTTGGATGAGGTTTTAGAACAACGCGTGGATTTCATTGAGCATCAATTAGCTCATAAGGTAAAAGATAACAATGGTACAGCCTACAATAGAACTAAGTTCTTGAATAATCGTCGTGAGATGATGCAGGAGTGGGCTAACTATTTGGAATCTTTACTTGATAATTAACTCTGGAAATATATATGTCTGAAGACAATCAAGCAATTCGTGATTTGCATAAACTTAATGCTGATACATTAGAAAAAACGACGGTCATGCTATTAACTGCTACAACCGCTTCGATAGGTTATATTTTAACTCAAATCAAAGATGAACATTGGAGTAGTTTGATTTACTTCCCAATGGCAGCTTTAGTTCTACTGAGTGTGAGTTTTATTTGTGGGTTATTATATCTATACAATCAAGCTGAGAGATATGACATTAATCGTCGGTATATAGAGACTCTTCAAAACCCAACCAAAAGCTATCCATTAGCAGGTCAATTAAGAGAACGAGTTAAGATTAATGAGCGACAACGTAGGGGGCAATATGTATGCTTTCTTCTCGGTGCATTATGTTATGCGTTATATGTTTTTTTCAAAATTTATGTAAAGAGTCACACCTAGAAAAAATAAAAAGAAGCCCTATGGCTTCTTTTTATTTTGTTAGCCTAGCTTTGATTCAATAACTCAAGCAAATAGTTGTATTCTTCAGATGCAGCTCAAGAAAAGGTAATAGAATCGTTTGTATTTCAGGAAAAGATATATATCAATGATTTGAAATCAAAGATACTTTTTCCTGTTCTATATTTTTGAAAAAATAAAACTGCACTAAATTACTAAAAAGGAGTTCTATATGCCCCTCATCACGGCCTCCCTAATTGGCTTATTAATTTTATTACCAATGAGCTTTTTTTATTTTGTTGTGAGTACTAAACAAGACATTATAGATATTGGTTCATTTTTTTTGTTGGCTGGACTAAAAGGTGTTTTATATCCTTTTATTTTTCATAAATTAAATCTAAAAACTCCTCTCATACTATTATTAGGAGCGATTAGCTCAATTTTTGTATTCTTTATTTCTAATTTTATGAAAGGTGATTCATCTGGTTTCATACAGGCAGGAGCAGTTGCTCTTATGTATTTAGCAGTATTTATCCCTTGCTATTTGATTTCTACTTTTTTACAAGTGGTAGTACTAAAAAATATTAAGCAATAAAAAATCTAATATCTTGTCGGGCTTTTTGAGACGAAATCAGCTATAACGTTTAAATTCATTAAAATAATTGATGCTTCTTACTATGTTTTTTATGTTTCTTGCTCTTAATTTTTGGCCAGCCATTCTACTTACTTTTCTTATTTTAATTGGGATTAGTTATGCCTATAGAAAACATCCGATAGGCCAATATTCACTATATTTTTTCGTGTGTACATTGATCATTTTCTTGGGGATAATATTATATATCTATACATTGATGAGTAAAGTTTAATCAGTTTTATTCGTGGAAGAAATCAAATGTACTTAAAAAGCAGCTGACTTGCGTCGAAGTTGGCTTTTTGCTGTTTTTGAGGGGATGGAATTTTTCAAGTTGTTAATTTTAAATAATTTTATTTAAATAAGGTTGCATGACGCCCATTATGTCAAATCATGGGGGGAATCGAATCTTAGCCATTCGACAAAATACGATTCCAGAACATAGCCCACATAGAGTGGTTAGAGTGATTGTTAAAAAATCAAATTCTCTAGTTGATTCACCATTGAATATTCTCATATAGATAGTGAAGGCTGGAAATGCTATTAGAGAACACCATAAACACAAATAGATTGCGGATAGAGAATTTATTCTACTAAGTAAAAGAGCCATAGGTAATACTAGTACAAAATTTATGGTACAGGTAAGAGGAAGAGCAAATAGCATAATGGCTAAGAGAAGGCCTAATATCTGAATCAATTCGGACAGCTGAAAATCTTCCATCAGTATAAAGTTTGCTAAAACCGTTGCTACAAAAGGCAAAGGAGCTACTAGAGAGGAAATTAATGTAGCTTTTATCCGACTTTCTGGATGTTGAATATCATTCTTTTTCATAAGCTGTATCTACAATCCAGAGACAAACAGGTTTTAAATGGTTCTATCATATTAAGAAGTTTAAATTTTTCTAAAATTAACATAATACAGCTTATGTGTAACGTTAAAGTTTAATTTACAATTTTTAATGAAACAGCCTGTCATAGACAGGCTATTTTACTTTATGCTGCTTTAGGATTTTTCGCTTCAAGCCAAGCATTGATTTGGCTTTCAGTCCAAGTAGGCATGCTTCCTGTTAAATAAGTTGGTTCTGGGAAGTCACCACGGCGGATCATTTTCCAGAATGTTGATTCTGCGATATTCAATAAGCCCTTTGTGGCGGGTTTATAAGATAATCGACGATGGCGACCACCACGATCAATATAGTCTTTTGCTTGACGCTCAGGATAGTTCACGAGGTCTTTTACACGGTAGCGATTTTCAATCATTTTAAATCCAGTCTAAATTTATTACGTATCAGTAGATGTGGTGTATCTACACCATAAGTTTCAGTCTTTGAATTTTGTGTACAGTATTCGACAAGACGGTTGCTGAGGATGAATACGGATTAAGGTATCTGTTCCTATCAAGTAGGTCTTGAGTAGCTTTATTTGGGCTTTAAGAGTTGGCGATTCCTTCATAAAGCGATTATTTCTAAGGAAACCATTCAATTTACACGGCTGGAAATAGACCTGACTAGCGTTGTATGATTGGATTAGAGTTCGAATTTCATCCACGAAAGAGCTATCAGCTATGTCTTGATAATCATTAATATATTCGCATTGGACAGCGATAATGAATCGAGAAACATATTGTTGATTGATATTGACTTCAGACTTACACAGCACTGCACAAATTTGGTTTATTTCATTCTTACAAATGAGTTGTAGGATTTCTTTATCCAATGTTTGATTAAATTTTGTTTGGGTCGATACCATTAAACTTGGCATAAGGTTTGGATTTAAAGGTGTGCTGATTAATAATTCATACAGATCGAACCCCCTCGTATTTTTCGACAAAGTTTTGAAACATTTATCAAAATCTTGAGCTGCACGTTTAGAAACGGTTAACCAAGCTTCATTTGCCTCATCGAATCCGCTAGTTTGCACATTGAATTGAAAACGCGAAATGCTCTCTTGAAAAAATTGAGGATTGATAGCTTGATCTTGGTTGAACCATGGGAGCCCCAAGTTTTTAAAATTTTCAATCAATGGGGGTAAGCAGACTTGCATCTGACCATTGGCTTGAGGAATCTGCTGAACGAATTTGATAGTCTCTGCAAGATTAATCGCAAAGTTCGTCAAATGCGTGTGCTTCAGTCCTTCTTTATCAGTGAGAACTTTTACCATTCCAATTGAGGAACTTGATGCAATACGTCTAATATTCTGCCTTAAACTAGTAATGCATGTTTGTGAGCCTGCTGGGATTCCGCTCATACTTGCAATAGCAAAGTTTAAGTGAAGCACGTTATAAGTCGTCATGGTCAAAGCTCCACCTTACAATGATTTAGAAACAGGGCACTGACTCTTTTGCAGTGTTCTATATTCTTTAGAATCCAATAGCTTAAATATAAAAAACTTTTGTGCTTTACAACGATATTCAATATTCAACATAAGATTTTCTCTCTCTGATGCACTCTGATTTAGCCCTTTATCAATTTTGTAATATTGACGGGGGGCTAAATTACAGTCATACGTACAGCCTTTATTTTGTGTAATCTGTTGCCACTGCCTTGTAATCTCTGACTTGCATGTCAAATAAAAATTACGGTCAGGATGGCCTTTGATCAAGAAGATTGCATGAACATAGAAGCCTTTTTTAACGCTATGTTCGAAATTAAAAATCCTTCCAACAATTTGTTGAAGCATTTTGTTATGTCGACGATTTCCCCAAAATTGAGCTACATTCTTTTTAAGTAACTCAAGCTGGTGATGAGCATGAAATGATGAACCTAAATTGGTAAGGTCATTATGTTCTAAGTCTTCAACATGTGGTGTAAAAGCCAAATCAACCTGAAAGACTGTTAGTTCACCATGCTGTTCAAACAATGCTCTAGTAAATTCCCGACAAGATTTTAAATTCTTGCTAATCTTCTGATCTCTTTTCCTGATGAGGGATTTAACCCTCGTATCATTCATCAGATTACGAATATGGTTTATAAATTCATTGAGATATTGGATTTTATTTTTCCAAATATTCTCGGGTTGTGCTTTAAAACTATTTTCAGCCAAACCTAATAGGCTTGGTGGATATTTCATTAAAGATAATGCTTTAAAAAAAACCTTGAGTTCTTCAGATAAAGCAAAGTCATTAAAGAAGTTAATATCGGGATTCAATGTCTCATCAAACAGTTTAATAAATGGACGAAACCATTCGAAATACCGAATCCTCCCCCAAAAGCGATATTGATCAACAATCTCTACGCCGGGGTAACTCACTCTTTGTACAAGCTATAGTGAATCTAGTGAATTGAAGTAATCGTTCAATTCTAGGATCACTATTGATCCGTCCAGAGGCATACGCGGAAGACGGTGAAAGAATAAGTTGATGGTCCTGAATCGATGAAATCAGCATTTTATCCACTTGTTTTGCCATAGAGGCGCTCTCCGTTATTGGGTATGTTTTTAGTGTAGAGAGCGTTGTTAACGATGTAATTCTATTTTGAATAGCGTGTCATAAAGTGTGGAGAATAGCTAACTCATTGAAAAATAAGTATATAGTTTAGTGTTGCGGTTAACACCCATTTTCAAAGTTTTTCTGTATAAAAAACAATGATTTGATAGGGAGTGTGATGACTTTTCTCTGAAAAAATTAGTTTTTTAAAGGGGAATTTAACTGTCTAAAAAACAAACTGAATTAAAGAGCATTTCAGTTGAAAATTAGTTTATTGAGCCTTGATCACTTGCTCTTTTAGATTTTCATTTTGGTTTAACCAGTCTGTTAAAATGCGTCCTGTGTAAGAATACTTTTTCAAGAACATAAAATCTTGAACCTTATAATTTTGCTGTTCAATAATTAATTGCTCAATCTTTTCCAGCCATTGTTTTGCACTTGAACGTTGCTCGGCTGTAAGTGAACGGTTTTCTTTTAATTCCTTCTTTAGTTTTTTCTGGATGGTCGAATAGAGCTGGATAAATGTTTTTCTACCTTTAGTAAAATTAGACGTGTTGGATTCTACTAATTCTTGGAGATGTGCATTAAAAATATTTTTTGTGCTTTCTACTACTGCATTTGGATTTTTCCAAGGGCTATCTTGCTGATAAGAATTTTCAATCACTCGGTAGAAGATATCACGATGTGCTTCTTTTAGTTGATTTTGAATTTTACTACTCAAAAATTCATTAGTTTCTTTTTGTGATTTAAAAAATTGACTGAGCATTATTTTATTGCCACATGGAAAGTAAAAACATAGTTGAGCAGTGGAAAGGGACTGGTCAAATTGAGTAGGTGCCATGATGTGGTGAGTATTTTCTAGCATGATGGCAAAAATATCTCTCACTTTTTGGATTCGAGTTAAGATTTTTTGTACACGTTCAATATCATTTTTCCACAGTGCAGAGCGAGCCTCTCTGGTTAGGTAGTAAATATAAGGGAGGTAAATATCCTGTATGTTTTTAATCAAGTTAAATGGGTTCTTTGTAAGTTCAAATTTTATATATTCTTTATCGATAATAGGCGTGATAACTTCTACTTGAGTCATTTGCTTTATTTGGCTTCCATCTGTAAAAATAATTTCTTCTTCTTTTTTTGTTTTTTCAGTCACTAGTAAATTAGGGATAGATAAGGACATCTGAATTATAAATTCTTCAACTGCTGCTATCTGTTTCAAAATTTGTTCGGGCATCGTTTAATGTATCATTTGTAATCAAGTCCAATAAGCATTATATAAAAGACTTGAATGATTTAGTTGATTAATCATTTAATTTAGGACTGGTTTTTTTATGCTTTTTACAGTATTAATAATCCTTAATTGTTTTTACGAAGAGAAATGAAGATGGCGAATTGCCCGAATTGCAATATCGGTTTGGATCAAGATTTTTTAGATTCAGGAATGGATGCACTTTTAGAAAACATATCTCTTAATATTTTTACAGCTCAAAAATCATGTTTGAACTGTGAGAATGAAATACAATTCCAGAATAATGGTGGGCGTTATTTTGTGATTTCAGAGGGGCAAAGATTGGAACCAATAGGTGCACGTTAAAGACGTAAGGGAGGGGCATTTTGCCTCTCTTTTTTATTAGGATTAGCCCTGCACATTATGTACAAAGTTAGTTGGTAAATATTGATATATCAATCACCTATTCTGAATTATCTGTGTTGTTTGTGGGGGGAGACCGTGAAGTAACATCTTTATAGTCTGAGCAGCACTATATCAATTAATCTAGGAGTGATGATTGCAGATACAAATTTTTAGATGTTTATATTTTAACTTCCGCTTGAGCCTATAATAATTATTGCTAGGGAATGCCGATAGATTTGAAATTATGCTCTTGGTAAAGCTAGAGGATTCAACTCTTTGATACAGTGGGTATATGATATTATTAATATAACTAATATAGAAGCAATTAATATCAGTAATGTATAACTAGACTAAATCTAAAAGTAAGCTATAACTACTAATATAGAACCAGTTACTTCAGATGAGTAATGCCAATATTACTCATCTAGATCAATACTCAATATTTCCCTGCATTCGTTCCTTCCTATTTATGTCTGTGTATTCGAGGAGTGACAAAGACGACTCGAAAGATTGTCTTGATATTCCTATTTGAACTGCATCACTTAAAAATAATTGAATTGTTCTACCTATGATATTGAATAGGTGGATTCCAATGAAAAATGAAATAGTAGTACTAATGGAGATTGAACAACTCCTACTGGACATAGCCCGTATACATGACCAAGCAGGATATGTGAACTGGAAGAAGACCCAATTATTGAGAGGGTGTGTGCAACGATGCTGTGAGCTTATTCCAGCCTTTATGGAATTAGATGCATTAGGACTCCAGTTACAATTCCCAGTTTCACATTTTAAACGGGTAGTGCCTGTCATCCAGTCTATTTGCCATCAGTACCATTTAAGCCTTTGTGAGATTCATGCGAGCCCTTATTGGTTTGATGTCATCAAGAACCTTTATATCGGGCAATGGGAGTGGGATTTAGATCGCAAAGCATTTTGCGTGCAAGAAACTAACAACAGGTTGAGCATGGAGGAGTATTTAAGGGGAATCTTGCAGCGTTATTGTAAATCGTTAATTGTCCGTGTAGACCTAAAGTATAAGCAGGAGATTAAGGATTCTATTTCAATTACTGAGGTAAGTTCTCATGTCTCTAAGCTATTGAAGCGGATATCAGATAAGGATACTTGTTTTAAAGACTTGATTGGTTACGCTTGGGCATTAGAACAGGGTGGAAACAATGGCGGTTACCATATTCATTTATTGCTGATCTATAAGGGCTCTAAGCATCAAAGGGGATGGTATTTTGCAGATGCAGTAGGAAAGCTATGGAGTAAGATTACAGAGAAGCGTGGTTGCCATTTTAATTTGCATGATGCGGAATATCGGAATGGCTATATTAAAAATGGAACAGATGGCTTGGATATGTTGATTAGAGGGGATGAGTCTAAATTGCAGAATGTACTTCGAGTCGGGTTATATTTCACTAGCCTAAATAAGTATGAGCAGCGTTTACGTATTAAGAAGAATCGAATGAAGACCTTTGGACATGGGCAGTTTAGCCTAAGTCCTCACATACAGAGGCAGCCTATAGCATCTGATCATGAGATTGAATTGCCATTTTAATGAATGGATATTACACAATAGGCAGTGAAGAGGGGAGTCGATGGGCTCTCTTCAAATGGCGGATAAAAAAAGCCTGACTTATGGGTGGTCAGGCTTTCTTTAAACTTGATTACGGGCTAGTAACTACAAGGAATTTAGCAAGAAATCTAATTAAATGTAAAGCACTTGGTGAGTTAGCCTTATAACTAGATACAATAATAAATATTGATTTCTTATCCTTAAAGAAAATTGATAACTTTTATCAGTCCTCAAATAATTTGAATAGTCCATACCCAATAACCCCTGCCAGAGCTACAGGGGCTGCTGCGGTAATGATAGCCCCAGCTGCCATACCACCACCTACCATACTGCCGATAGTTGCCATTCCCGAAGCAATAGCTGCTCCTCCAGCTGTGCCTGCTGTACCAGCAGTAGCTGCTAAAGCCGCTCCTGTAGTTCCAGCTGTTACACTCATAATTGTGGCAGCAGAACCTCCAACAACAGCTTGGGCTGTCACAGCGACAGTGGTAGTTGTAGCAATAGCTCCTGCGCCAGCTACATATGTTGAGTTTTTAGTATTTTTAGCCATATTTAATTTTCCTTAAATTTATTAATCATTTACTATAATTTATTTTATTTTTTAATTCGATATTTTCATAAAACTATTCCTTAAAAATTTTTCTAGCAAAATCAAACAAGCAATTAACATATCCTTAAATATTCTGATTGAAACTAGAAATATAATTAATCTTAAAAAATCTTCTAACTTTACTAATTTCTGGGAAGTCTAATAGTTTAAGCAATTTACAAAGTCATTGCTAAGAGAACTAAAAAAAAAGCCAATACATAAAAATTTTAAAACTCCAAGCAATAAATTTTATAAATAAGAATTATTCATATCTAAGCTGAAGCTAACTGAAAATAGTGACTTAAATTTAAGTATAACTTAAATTTAAACATTGTTTTCTTGAATTTAAAATTTAAAGATAATTATAAAAAACTGTGGGTTAGATTCTATTGGAAATGATATATTAGATAGTATTTATAATTTCATTCTCACTGAAATATAAGGATACTTAAAAATGATATTTATGGCCTGTTTAATAATGGGAATGTATGTTGTAGCATTTTTTAGTATTCTTTTTTACTTGATTAAGCCTAATACTTTTCTTATTACTATAAATAATAAACCTATTGGTCGACTTAGGATCATTGTTTTTTGGATCTTATATTTATTATTGCTTTTAATCTTATTGACCATTGTTATTCCGACTACTGTGGATTCGTCCACTAGCCTGTCTGGAATATTCTTAGGGATACTATTTCAAATTGGTTTGTGTATGTATGGGGCAAAAAAACATAAATTTAATATTGTAAAAAAAGTAGCATTATTAAGTTCTGATAAGCAATTTGTTAATAAAACTCAACAAATCGGAGAGCAATCTACGGATCAAATTGATACTGAATGGGTACCACCATTTCAGGAGATCGTATCTACAGATAGGCAATCTTTAATACAAGATGGTTTAAAACAAAAAAAGCTCGAAAATCCAGAAGTAAGCTTAGATGAAAAGCAAAACCTAATTTTATTATTAACTTCTCTACTAGTGCAGTTAAAGCGACAGAGGAAAAGAGATGAAGAGCAAAACTTAATTGATGTCTTAAAGCCAGCATTATTGCAATTAGAGCAACAAGAAGCATTTAAAGAAAAACAAAGGTTAGTTTTATTATTAACAAATGCTTTACAGCAGTTAAAACACCAAAAAATGATTAAAGAAAGACAAAAACTTATTGTGTTATTAACAAAGGTTTTACTACTCTTAAAGCAACGAAAAGAGGGAGAGAAACTCTCTAAGTTACAATTAATAACAACTGAAACTTTGGCTAATCCTTTGTCAAATGGGGCGTCATTACCTAACGAGAAAATTGAATTAAATAAAAGTAAGAGTTCAATTTTCTTAAGTAATACACCAGATGAAGATGGCTTTGTAACATTTCAGTTGGATTCACAAAGTGATGTTAAGGAAAGGAGTATACCTTCAGCCCCTAAAGCTAAGACCCAAAAGGCATTTGGTTGGGTTTCTCCAGACAGAGTTGTGGAAATAAATGGATTAGAGATTCACGGTGGAATGTTCTATTTAGGTTCAAAAAGATCATCTCTATATCGCAATGAGCCTTCTTTTGTTGATACTTCGTTACCTATCTCGCATCGCAAAGTAGATTTAGCCGAGCGTTTGATGGGATATTGGCCTAGTTATAGTCAAATTTCCTCAGAAGCAAGACGAGCATATTTAGAGTGGTTAGCAGATGGTAGATGCAACCCAACAGCTGATATAGGCTATGTTTTTTTGTTTTTTTATGGCCTAGAACAGCGAGCTCTTGTAGATGCACAAACAGATTTACAAGCTAAGCAAGAAATTCCATTCATCTTGTCGGAAGTAACTAGACTATTATCAATTTATGGCAGAAATGGTTCATTTAAGAATTATGCATCAAGATTTATTGATTATATTTCTCTAGATACATTTGATACAAAAAGCTATTTAAAAGATCCTCCAAAGATATTTGGTACCTCATATGAGCTTCCTATGAGTTATCGCATCGCATTAGGTCAACTAGTCATTGATAAACACCCACTTTCTGTAGATTGGGCACTAGCTTGGGTTTTAGTCGATGGCAATGTTATCAAGAGAACTCCAGCAATACGTTGTGCTGATTATTTTGAAGTATTGTTCAAGCAAAATTATGTGGCTACTTATGGTGAAGGTTTTATACTTTCTCCAAATCGAACTAAACTTAAAATTACTTATTTTCCAGCATCCTCAAATATTCCACGAGACTTAACAAAAAATATCAATGATCTTCCAGATGTATCTGTAGTGTCAAAGCACGTTAAAAAATTGCAGGGGATAGTTGATCAAACTACACAGCAATTAGAATCCTATAGTCGTTATTTGGGAAGGAATCCAGATTCGGCAAAGGTATCAGATGTAATCTTTTATTTGCCTATGAGTCTTTGGCCTGAAAATTTAATAGTATTCATTAATGAAATTAAGGAAAAAGTTTTATTAGGCCCAATTGCTATAGAACTAAAAAGCTTTTTAATGGATTTAGGTTGTAATGAACAGCCATCTCGTAGTCAATGGACAGAATTAGTAAGTAATTTAGCAAATATAGGGTTAGGGATAGAACCTGATATATTTCTTGGAGCAAAGATGCCCAAAAATGATGATTTAATAGTAATTTTTCAAATGGATAAAAATGATATTACCTCTCGTTCTAAACCAGAATATCAAGTAGCTATTATAACTTTAGATTTAGCAAGTGCTGTAGCTTTAGCTGATGGGGAAGTATCGGAAATAGAACTTAATCTCTTGCAAGGATATATCGAATCTTGGGTACATTTAAGCCAAGATCAACAAAATCGGTTAAAAGCAATTCTAATGCTTCGGAGAAATCAACCAAGCTCTTTATTAAGTTTAAAGAAAAAGTTAGAAATTTTACCAATTGAAAGTAGAGAATCTATAGCTCAAATATTAATTCATCTGGTTCAAGTGGATGGTATGGTTGATCCAGCAGAAGTTAAACTTTTAGAAAAAATTTACAGTGCTCTACAGTTAGATAGGCAACAACTATATAAAGGGTTGCATAGCTTTGGCACAAATGACAACTTCAAGCCTGTGATAGGAGTTTCTCAAACATCTACCAAGGATACTAAATTTAAATTAAATGCTGAGCGTATAGAAAGTTTGCAGAAAGAAACAGCACTTGTTTCTACTCTATTGGCCAATGTATTTATTGAGGAAGAAATTCAACCAAATAACGAGAATGTTATTGAGTCAGAACATGAGGAACCATCAGAGACTAATCCAACTTTATTTGGCTTAGATGTAGAGCATTCTGCCTTTTTACGACGTTTAATTACTCGTCCTCAGTGGAGCCGCGAGGAATTATTAAATTTGGCAGCAGATTTTGATTTAATGCTAGATGGGGCTTTAGAAAATATAAATGAGTCCACACTTGATCATTTGGATGAGCAAATTATTGAGGGTGATGATCTTTTAGAAGTTAATCAAACTTTATTAGAGAAAATTGAAATATGAGTACTATCAAGGCGAAAGATAGAGATGCGGTTATTCAATCACTTCGTGCTGGGGTAGTTCCGCGTATAGGACAACATCTTATTCAAGTGGGACGTGCAAAGGAAATTGAGGCTTTAATTCAGAATATAGATCGCATTGCGGAGGGAGGCTCAACTTTTAAAGTTGTAATTGGGGAATATGGGGCTGGTAAAACATTTTTTTTAAATCTTATTCGAGCTATAGGAATGGAAAAAAAGCTGGTCACTATGCATGCAGACTTAAATCCGGATAGAAGACTTCATGCTTCAGGTGGTCAAGCACGTTCCTTATACGCTGAGTTGACAAAAAATATGTCCACTCGTACAAAACCTGATGGTGGTGCATTACAGGGGATAGTTGAAAAATTTATAGCCCAAGCGAAGACAGAAGCTAAATCATCTGGAAAAACAGTAGAAGAAGTTATTCATGCTCATCTCACGGAATTAACGGAATTAGTAAATGGCTATGACTTTGCAGAAGTTATTGCTGCTTATTACAAAGGATTTGAAGACAGTAATGAGCAATTGAAAGGAGATGCTATTAGATGGCTTCGTGGCGAATTCTCAACTAAAACTGAAGCTAGAGCGGCATTAGGGGTAAGATCAATAATTGATGATGCTTCTATATATGATCAGATTAAACTACTTTCACGTTTTGTACGATTAGCAGGCTATAGTGGCTTACTTGTTTGTTTAGATGAGCTTGTAAATCTCTATAAATTAGCAAATACACAAGCACGTAATTCGAATTATGAACAGATATTACGAATTTTAAATGACTCATTACAAGGTACAGTTGAAGGATTGGGTTTTATATTAGGTGGAACTCCAGAATTCCTTTTAGATACACGTAGAGGTTTATATAGTTATGCGGCTTTGCAATCTCGATTAGTAGAAAATTCCTTCGCACGAGCAGGTTTAGTTGATTATTCAGGGCCTGTTCTCAGATTGTCGAGCCTTACACCTGAAGATTTATATGTACTTATGCAGAAAATTCGCCATGTTTATGCATTTGGAGACCCACAAAAATATAGTTTACCAGATGAAGCAATTCCTGCATTTATGGCCCACTGTGCATCACGCTTGGGGGAAGCTTATTTCAGAACACCTCGGACAACTATTACTGGTTTTATTAATTTATTATCAGTCCTTGAACAAAATTCTCAAGTTGATTGGAAAGAATTAATAGGTGAGTTGCAAATCGAAGTAGATAACGGCGGGGTTGTTGATCACATGGTAGAAACGGATGATGAATTTGCTAACTTCCAGCTCTGAAGAGTCAGGATTTGATCTATTAGATAGTAGAATTCAAAAATGGATTTGGTCTGAGGGTTGGACAAGTTTAAAAGATGCCCAATCTCAGGCAATCCCAGCTTTAATTAACGCACATCAAGATGTAATAATTGCCGCTGCGACAGCTTCAGGTAAAACAGAAGCTGCTTTCTTCCCAATATTGACTCATTTATTAAGAGATGAAAATCAAATAGGTGTGGTTTTATATATTAGTCCATTAAAAGCCCTTATTAATGACCAGTGGGATCGACTTTCAGATCTTTGTGAAACGTTGGATATTCCAGTTGTTGGATGGCATGGTGATGTATCACAATCTCAAAAACAAAAATTTTTAAAAAAGCCTAAAGGTATCTTATTAATTACGCCAGAATCTTTAGAAGCTTTATTTGTTAAACGTGGTACGTCAGTTTCTACTTTGTTTTCAAATCTTAAGTATATAGTTGTTGATGAATTGCACGCTTTTATCGGTGAAGAACGAGGGAAACAACTTCAATCCTTAATGCATCGTACCGAGTTAGCTGCGAAGCGAGAAATACCAAGAGTAGGATTGTCAGCAACTCTTGGAGATATGAATCTAGCCGCTGAGTTTTTGAGAAGTAAGAATCCGGCTGGGGTGAAAATAATTATCTCTAAGGATCAGGGGCAATTACTAAAAGTTCTTGTTAAAGGGTTTATTCAAACGATACCTTTAAAAAATGGAAATACTCAAACTGTTGAAGATTCATCGTTACATGTAAACTGTCAGCAAGCTATTGCTGAGCATCTCTATAAATCGTTAAGAAATACAAGTAATTTAGTTTTTCCAAATTCTCGTAAGGAGGTAGAGATATATACAGACTATCTTCGTTATTTATGTGAAATTAATAATAGTTCTAATGTCTTCTGGCCTCATCATGGAAATCTATCAAAAGAAATAAGAGAGGAAACTGAAAGAGCATTAAAAGATAAATCACGTCCTGCAACAGCAATTTGTACGACAACACTTGAACTTGGGATTGATATTGGGGCAGTTCAAAGTGTGGCACAAATTGGTCCTCCTCCATCAGTTGCGAGTCTTAGACAACGTTTAGGTCGTTCTGGCCGAAGAAAAGGAGAAGCAGCTGTTCTTCGAGGATACTGTATTGAACCAAAGATTACGGTAAAGTCTAGCTTCTCAGATTGCATTCATGAAAGCTTATTACAAACAATTGCGACGATTATTCTTTTAACAGAGAACTGGTTTGAGCCACCCAGAACGAAAGGCTTTCATGCATCCACTTTGATACAACAAATACTTTCTATTATCTCTGAGAAGGGCGGAATAAGTGCCGCTAATTTATGGGATATTTTAGTGGAAACAGGACCTTTCTCGAATATTGAAAAGAAAGACTTTATTGAATTGCTACGTAACATGGGCAAAAAAGATTTAATAATTCAAGAGAGTTCTGGTTTACTACTTCATGGTACTTTAGGAGAGAGTCTTGTAAATCACTATGAGTTTTATAGTGCTTTTATTTCTAACGAAGAATATCGATTAGAAAATGATGGAAAGCCTCTGGGTAGTATCTCCCTCCAAAATCCTTTAACTCCCAATATGGGATTAATTTTTGCAGGTAGACGTTGGCGTGTTTTGGATGTTAATACAGATGCTAAAATTATAGTTGTGCTTCCAGATAAAGGTGGTGCTATTCCATATTTTGAAAGTTCTGGTCAAGCACTAGTACATAGTAAAATTCGACAAAAAATGCGAGAGATACTTTTAGATAGTCAAGAAGTACTATTTTTAGATCCTACTGCAAAAAAAATATTAGAAGAGGCGAGAGAATTCTTTGGAACTTCTAATCTAAAGGACAAGTTTTTACATGAAATGGGAGGTGATACCTATCTTTTCTCTTGGCAAGGGGACATTTTAAATAATACTCTAGTTCTTATGTTTGGTAATCATGGGCTAATGGCGACTAATGAGGGAGTATATATTTGTATTCATACTTCTACTCAAAAAGTAGTTCTTAGTATTATTGAGAAAATTGTTTCTGAGGGGGTATCAGATTCAGAGCAATTATTATCTAATGTTAAAAATCTAGAATTTGAAAAATGGGATTGGGCTCTTCCTTTAAGTGTTCTGAATAAATCATTCGCATCGGCTGCTTTAGAAACAGAATTAGCTATAGTTTTCTTGAATAAAGTTTTAAAAATCTATTCTATAAATTAAACTTATTTAACAAAAGTAGAATTTTCATAATTAGCTGAAAAACAATAGATATCTTTGTACTAAATGGTCGATAGATCATTGACACCTTAAATATTGCACATTATCCTTTGCGTGCTGGCCTACATTGCCAGTTGGCTTTGACAGGCCATTTCATAGAGGCGTTAAAAGAATCTTCTTTTAATGCTAGCTCCTCGTTCCCTCCCGTAGCGGTAGGACGGGAGAGGGACACTTTCGAGTGTGCTGGCTTCTATGACCAGTCTGTCAACCCTTTCTCGTTCTGCCACCATAATTCTGAATTAATGCTTTGGCAGAACTCCAAATATAAGGAGTTGGCTATGCATATTCTTTTTATAACACCTGATTAGTTTTAATCGAGTTTGATGAACTTCTGGTTTCTCAAGCTTTAGTTTTTTTCGTCTAAAAATTTAACTTAATAAATATGTCATGTGAGCTACACCGTGGCAGGGCTTCTTGTTGCCTAAAAAAGCCAAACCTCCATGACCATGTCACTGGATATAACGATGAAGAATAAAATTTTAATGGGTGTGGTGGGTATCAGTTTTTTGATCATGAATGGTTGTTCTTCCGATTTTGAAAAGGGTATGAAGCAGGGATGTCACAACATGGGAGGCAGCCGCAGCTATTGCTCTTGTGTCTATGACAAAGTCGAAGAACATTATGGAAAAACCGTTATGCACCAGATTGAACGTGTGAACTACCTTCCTACTGATTTTGACCGCGTGGTGTATCAGTCCGGTGAACAATGCGTAGACAAGTTTTAGCAACAGATATTTAAAGCCTTAAGCAAATCATTGAAGCACTCATGTCCTGTTGCCTGTTTGGGCAAGGGGAAGGGCTTATGCAACCCAATTTAGGAGTTTTGATCATGAAACATCCATTTTTTACCTTCTATTTCACGATTGTCATTGGTTACTGGCTGTATTGCATTTGGGAGTATCCGGGACATTACTCAGGCGCTTACTTACTGGGTCGTGCGCTGGTCTGGCCTTTTATATTTATACGTTGGTTCTTCTAGGGGCATGATGATGAGCATATCGGATCGAATCCAGCAAAGTCAGTGGGTGCCGTTGTTGCGAGATAGTGACAATATTTATTTTTCACCCGTCATTCCCAATAAGAAGCTGCAAGGTGCTATGAGCTATCTTCCTCATGGTGTCAGTCCCAATGATGTATTGATGTTAATTGATGACACTGTATTTGGCAGTGCCAAGGTGGGGATGTGCCTCACGGCAAAGGGGATATTTTACAAAGCCAGCTTTGAGGATGAGCAAGCCTATCTGTTTGAACATATTCAGCAGGTAGAGGCTGATATTGGAATACTCACCAGTTCGATTTTGATCAACGGTCAGGATGAACTGAACTTTACTCAACTGGATAAAGGTGTTGTGAGAACCCTGGTTGCCTTCCTACAGGAATGTTGTCAGGGTCTATATGGTAGACAAGGCACTCATCAGAAAGTTGTAAGAATTGATGCCGATATGCAGATCGTGATTGATCTGTTTGCCTATTTTATTACCTTTAATATAGGGCAGTGGAATGCCCGATCAAAAGAAGTTGTATCCGATCATTTTACTAAATTGGATGATCAGGCAGTGCATCAGTATGTCGAAAAACTACTGAGTGAACAGATGAGCTTCGATTATGACGACTTGTTGCATCGTCTGGCAGACCTGAAAGATAGACTTGCCTATAACTTTCGTAGGGAGATGATTGAGCAACTGGTCTATGCCATGGCACTGGGAAAAGTTGAGCAGGAGCAGGCAGATTTGTTCATGACTCATTTATGCCGAGTATCCAATGTCTCTAGGGCAGTTTTTCCAAACCTCGTCAAAATTATCTATCAATGTTTAGCGGAAGAACAAAATAAGAAAAGAGCTCCTGATTTGAATCATGAGCAACGACTGGCATGCCAACTTCTTGAGATTCAACCTCACGAGTTGAGTGAGCAAACCCTGCAAGCTGCTTACCGAAAAAAGATGGCAGATTTCCATCCGGATAAATACCAGAGCCTACCCGAATCAGTGCGACAACTCATTGAGCAACAGGCACAGCAATTCAACCAAGCCAGAGCTGTATTAAAAGCTTATCTCGGAGTCTAGCCGATGAAGATCAATACTCAACGGCTAAAACGGCGCTGGAAATGGTATGCAGCTTATATCGTGATTTCCATGCTGTCCTTTGCCTTGTTTTATGCCTATGACCATATGGGAAAAACATAAATAAAGAAAATTCAAATACACATTACCCCTGTGAAAGCACTTCTAAAGTGCCATATATCCTCAATTTCAAGGTAATAACATGATAAAGAACAACGTTAATTCAACCAAAAAGCTTCCACCGCTATATTGGCTGTTAACTGTAGTCATGATGATTATATTCATTGTCGGCGGAATTTTATTTAATCAGCATCAAAAGCAACAAACTGAACTTCAATTAGCTCAATTGGCTTTAGAACAATCTAAACTACAAAATCAATCCTCTTCAAAACAAGCAGCATCAGAACCTGCTGAATCAGGTTTCACTGGCATTGAAAGCATGGCGGAAAAACCTGAGACAAAATCTTCTAACTCACAAGCTGAAGATGAAGCGGTTGCAGGTGCAATAGCCGCAGTTGATCAGGCAAAAGCACAAGACACAAGTATTGGTCATCTCAGTTCAGAAGTAGATGCCGAGTATCATGAAGGAAAAACTTTAAGTGCCAATGCTTCCCGTTACGGGCTAAAACCAATCAAATCTGCTTCAGCCGATTTGAAAGCAACCATTCCTACGATTGACCAAATGTTAGTGTCGCATCTCATGAATGTATGGGGGCGCTCTGGTCCAGATCAGGTCGCTAAACGAGTTGAAGGTTGGAGTCAACAAGGCAATACCATGACTTACCGTGCTGCTTGGGACTCTGACCGTTACCAATGTACTTGGTATGTGGTGAGCTGGGATAAGAACAGCAATCAGGTCCTCAAAGAAGGATACCAGCCATGTTTTGGTCACTAATTAAAAGTGACCTGTAGCATTCGTTTAATTATTACTTTACTTAATCAGAGAAAATATCATGAACTCAATCAAACTTATCGCATGTGGAATTTTAAGCCTTTTAGTCAGTTCTATTGCCTTCGCTAAAACAGAGCAGGTCACTCTAAAAGCCAATGTCTACTATGGTGAAGAATCCGTTGTATTTCCAACCACCAAAGGTGAAGTCATTTTAAATAGCTATGCAATACCAGCCAAAGTGGTTTCTCAAGTTAAACCGTATAAGAAAGGGCAATGTTTAGAAATCAAATCTAAACATGGTTTCTTTAACGATACTGGTGATGGGCAATATATTGAAAGTATTCGACCTTGTACTAAGAAAGGTTTAGCGACTCCAAAGGTAAATCGTTAATCTAAAAAACGACATAAATCCAATCAAGCCACAAGCATTTGCTTGTGGTTTTTTTATGCCTTTTATTTAAGGGAGAGCTACATGCAGCAGTGTCCTTACTGTCATTCATTACACATCACGTTACTCCGCCAGACTGAGCCTAGTTCAGGTGTATTTGCAAAGCTTTCATCTTTTTCACCGATGTCTCTGGCGGCAGCCTGTATGCAATTGTCAAAACGCAGTCCCGTTCACCCTTTAGTGGGTGGTTTTGTTGGCTTGGTGATTGGTGGCATGTTTCTGCTCTACGTTCAGCATCAAGACAATATGGTGACGCTGTTTTACCAGTGTGAGCAATGTCTGGAACATTTTGAAATCCAGCAATCAGGTTTCGCGTAATTCTCATCTTTTACAACATTCAAACTATTTAAATCACTTAAAGGAAATCAATCATGGCACATCAAATAGAAAATATGGCATTTGTTGGCGAAACTCCTTGGCATGGTCTGGGCAACCAACTCCCTCAGAACCAACCAATAGAAATCTGGGCACAGCAAGCGGGTATGGACTGGCGAATTGAATCCTCCAATGTCAGTTATATGGCAAAAAATGAACGGGGACAAAATATCCTGATGCCTTATGAAGAACAGCGGGTGCTTTATCGTTCAGATACTCATGCACCGTTATCGGTGGTGAGTCAGCGCTACCAAGAGGTACAGCCTAAAGAGATTCTGGAGTTTTACCGTGACCTGACCGAGCAATCGGGTTTTGAACTGGAAACGGCGGGTGTACTTAAAGGTGGACGTAAGTTCTGGGCATTGGCAAGAACAGGTCAATCAGCAGCGTTGAAAAACAAAGATGTCAGTAACGGCTACATTTTATTAGCAACCGCATGTGATGGCACATTGGCAACAACGGCGCAATTTACCTCGATTCGTGTGGTGTGTAACAACACTCTGGCGATTGCCTTACGTGGACAGAATAGTAGTGCAGGTGTGGTGAAAGTTCCACACAGTACCAAGTTCGATGCGGAGAAGATCAAACATCAACTTGGTATTTCAGTGCGTGCATGGGATGAACACATGTACGAAATGAAGCAACTCAGTCAACGTAAAGTCACCCAACAGGAAGCCGCAGCCTACTTTGATGCCGTGTTTAATAATACGAATCTAAGTATTGCCGAACAGGATGAAAGTATCATTCAGTTCTATCGTAATGTAGCAAGACCTCAACCCACCCATTCATCCAAAGCCGACAATAAAACTGAACCAAATGGGCGTGCTATGTCCAAGGTCATGACCATGTTTAATGGACATGGTCGTGGGGCAGAGTTAGCCTCAGCCAAAGATACAGCTTATGGTTTATTGTGCAGTATCACCGAATTTGTCGATCATGAACGACGTGCGATTTCAACGGATCACCGAATGGATTCGGCATGGTTTGGGGCGGGAGCGAACATTAAACAACGTGGACTGGAGCAGGCATTAAGAATGGTGTCTTAAAAATACAGCTTATTATTCAGTTTACTTTAAGCTTAAATGTTTAGCCTAAGTCTATTCTTTACGCTGCGTCTTAAAACTTATTGAAATCGATCTTTAGCCACATTTCTCCCAATGTGGCTTTTTTTATGCCTAAAAAATACAGGAGTAGTTATGGGACAAACCATGATGAGCCAACAGCAGCCTTTTATAGGTCCACCTGTTCGAGCAAAAACCTATTCACGTCATAACAGACAGAGTAATAAAGCCAAACGATTAGTAGAAACCAAACAGATGAGCCGTGAACAATGGCTACAAATACGAAAACAGGGGATTGGTAGTAGTGATGCAGCAACAGCATGTGGGTTGAATCCGCACATGTCGATGCTGGAACTGTGGATGATTAAAACGGGTCGAATGCAGCAGAGCATTGAAGATGAAAGTGCAGGCTATGCACCTTTGTACTGGGGCAAACGACTAGAACCACTAGTTGCTGAATACTACAGCATGCATACCAACCATAAAGTCCGTCGGGTCAATGCCGTGTTACAACACCCCGATGAAGATAAGGCATTTATGCTTGCCAACCTAGACTATGCCATTGTTGGTAGTGATGAAGTACAGGTACTGGAGTGTAAATCAGTAGGTGAATATGGTGCTCGACTCTGGCGGGATGGTGTTCCACTTTATGTGCTTTGTCAGGTACAACATCAACTTGCGGTCACAGGTAAACAGGCAGCACATGTCTGTGTGCTGATCTGTGGACATGAAACCCGAATCTATAAAGTGACCCGTAGTGAGAGTGTGATTGAACACATTGTGCAGGCGGAACGCCATTTCTGGAAATGCGTGGAAATGGATATTCCCCCAGCAGTGGATGCATCCGAGTCGGCAGGCAAAGCATTACAAGCGCTTTATCCTGAGCAGACTCCGTTATTGACAGAAGACTTCACAGACAACGAAACTGCCAATCAATTGTTTAATGAGCTACTGGAAGAAAAGCGCAAGATCGAAACCCATCAACAACTGTTTGATGAACTCAAACACCGCTTACAAATTCTGATGAAAGATGCGGAACGGGTAGTTTTTATAGGAGGGGCAGTCACATGGAAGAAGGCACAGGATTCAATCAGCCTAGACAGCAAAGCCTTACTCAAACAACACCCTGAGTATTTACAGCAATTTCCACAAACTAAAGCAGGGACACGGCGCTTTCAGATTTATCCAAATGGTCATTAACTTAACTCAAGGTCGAAATCGGATTACATCATACCGCTTATTCAACCTATACCGCCCATGATCCCATGCCGTTAAACAGCATGGGATTTTTATTTAACAAATATAATAGAGGTCAAATATGATTAAAGGTCTAGCAATTACACCGCCAATACTTGGGCGTATCAGTATTGGCAAAATAGTAGAAAAGAATGGCAAACGTGTGCCTGAGAAAGATGACCAATTCACTATTACCAGTCAAATTCAAAGTAAGGATGGTTGGGTGAAGCATCCAATGGATGAAACCTTACGGGCAAAAGCCAGTAATAATAAACTTCGTAGCATTCCAGTCAGGATGATCTTTAATGACCCTGAACTGAATCTTCGAGCTGAATACACTTTATTTGATCGACAGACTGGGCGTCCCATTTGTATTGGGAATGGTGAGACATGTCAACGATCAGGAAAAAAGGGCATTGAACAACATCCATGTCCTTCACCAAGTTTATGCCCTCTGGCACAAGGTGGCTTATGTAAACCTTATGGCAGGCTTTACGTCAATTTAGATGATGCAGATGAGTTCGGGACATTCATTTTTAGAACCACTGGCTTTAATAGCATTCGAACATTGGCAGCACGACTGGCTTATTACCATGCAGCATCAGGCAAGCTACTTTCATGCCTGCCATTACAACTGACCTTACGAGGTAAAAGCACCACACAAAGTTATCGAACCCCGATCTATTACGTGGACTTAACTTTAAGAGATGGCATAAGCCTACAAGACGCAATTACTACAGCACAGGAAATTGATGAGCAGAGTAAACAGTCTGGATTCTATCAGGAGGCATTAGATCAGGTCGCATGGCAAGGCTATGCCAAGTTTGAGGGCGACGGCGAGGAGGGAATGGATGTTGTTGACGAGTTTTATAATAGTGATGAACAATCAAATGAGGCTCAGGTTGACACTTTACATTCAAATGTAGCATTACTACAAAAGGGATTAGAGCAGAGTGTTAGGGCGGTGAATTAAGGAGCCTCCGGGCTCTTTATTGCTAGACTTCTTTTTTTTCGTTGTATCTGAAATACTAATTCAAGTTTACCTTTGAGCAATGTTTTATTTGTCCATTCGTTGGCTCAAAATATCATTTGTGTCATCACAAATGTGATAATGAAACCAATCGATTGGTGGAGCCCAAACAGGTGAGTCATTGATCAGAAATATTTTAAGAATTTAGAGAGAACTGTTACTGTTCATCACTCATATATACTTTTAAAAAAATATAGAGGTTGAACAATGTTAATTAGTTTGTTAGTTATAGGGATTATTATTTATTTAATTGTTTCTGCACATTTTAAAAAGTATAGAGATGCTGATGAGAAAACCTTGAGGCCTATGTCAGAATGGGTCGTTCTTGCAAATTCCGGTACTAGAAATCATCGCGACAAAATGGCTTATAGTTTGATAGTTCAGGCAGCAGTTATCTTAGAACAGCAAAAGCTTTTACCCCCTAAGTCTTTACGAAATTTAATGATTAATAAGCCGGGAATGTCAAAATCGAATTTTGTACTCTTTATTTTGGAAGCACCAGCTACGCTTTGTCCAAATGAGTTTGATTTTTTGAAACAGTCTTATAATGGGGATCAGGCGAGAATACATCTTGCTAAATGTATTGGATTAATTTTGCATTATGGTGGCGGTGAGCTTGCCTTAGCTCAACTTGCACAAGCGGCAGCTCTTTCTCATCCAATCGATTAGAATTAAGGCGTGGTAAGTACACTTATTTGATTGCCAGATAGGACGGCTTATTTAGTCAAGTTCCAATTGGCTAATTAAATACTTATAACGATCAAAATTTTCTTGAGAACTCTCAAGCTTTTCTGTCAAAAAAAATAAAATTTCATTCAATATATCTGCCTTCTTTTTGGCATCAGATTGAATCTTATGGGCGGCTAATCCAATGACTAATAAAATCGCTGCCCCTATCCAAAAAGGAGGAAAAAACAAACAAAGAAATCCAGCAATTAAACAAACTTTAGAAATCTTCTTAGAATTTTTAAAGTTTGTTGTTTCAATTGTTAGGTTTTCTTGCACTTCTGTTAGGACGTTATGAAATTCGTGCTCACCCACAAGGTTTTTAATATTATCTTTAAGCGTCATAATCACATGTTAAATTTCAACTACTTGGATATATTACAATGAATCTGTCGTAAGTAAGTTATTTAAATATCTATTTTTTCGAGTTCAATCAATGATTGAATAAAGTCCCATGTTTTCTCAGGTTTAATCGGGCCTTTTTCACAAATAGAACTATTGATGGTGCCATCCAGAAGTGAGAGGACGAGATGTGTTAAAGCGATAGGGTCCTTTATCTCCAATTGCTTCAAAATAGAAGTTGTTAGGCTAAACAGCCAGTTCCAATATTCCTCCAGAGCAACTTGAATGGATGGGTATAAGTCTCCTACTTCCATACCTGCTTTGTGAAATGGACATCCCTTCACACCATTTTGATTTACCCAGTCGATGTACCAAAGATAAAGTTGTTCCAGTTTCTCTAACGGTGTTGTTAGCTTAGAGATATGCTCTTCCACAGCCATTTGAATATCGAGTTTTAACTGCTGTAGGCAAGTGAATATCAGATTTTCTTTCGATGGGAAATGTTTATAAAAGGTCGCTTTGGCAATATCGGATTCCGCAATAATACGGTCGATCCCCACAGAGATGTAGTTTTCTTGAATAAAGAGCTGAGTAGCAGTGCTTAGAATGATTTCTCGTTTTGATGTTTTTTTTAATTTGAGTTGTGCATTCATAGGGGGGAGAGCGCAATATGCTGAAGTATTAAGTTTGTTATTTTAGTGTATGACTACGTTATTAGGCTAGTCATTAGACTGGGAATTAATATAATAAATGGACAGAACTGTATGTATTTTATAAAATACTTCTAAATATAATTTAGTTTTATAAAATGTTGAACAGTATTCATCAAATTTTAGATAGTTTGGGTATTAGCCCACAGAAACGTGCTATTCATATTCAATTTACTTCTCCGATATTGAATGACCAAGTATTTCTGCAAAGAATTGATGGTGTACATGCACTCAATAATGGCTTAAAAGCAGAACTTTTATGCCTATCAACAAATGCAACGATTCAACTAAAATCTTTTATTGGCGTTCAGGCCGCTGTAGATATAGTGACGGAGCGAGGTGAATTAACCCGCGTTACAGGCATTATTACTCATGCTCAACAGGGCCAGTCAGACGGAAGTCTAACTTTATATAAGCTGACTTTAGAAGACCCAACCACATTATGGAAATATCGCCGCAATTCGCGCGTATTTATGAATAAAAGCGTGGTTGAGATATGGGAAATACTCTTTAAAGAATGGCAAGTTAAAAATCCGCTATTTGCTGCAAGTTTAAGTTTAGATTTAAGTGGTTTAACACAAACTTATGATGTTCGTCCTTTTGTTATGCAACATAACGAAAGTGATTGGGACTTCCTCACACGCTTACTTCGTAGTGAAAATATCAGTTGGCTAATTGATGAAGCTCAGCATATTGTTCCAAATACCGATACATCTATTCAAGCTCAAAAACTCAGGTTGATTGATGTCAATAGTCAATATCAGCCTTTAGAC
>Ga0157359_1000075_pt1 | contig 27550 bp, 25 predicted proteins | sample AttcapACBM3_FD_111482 | JGI IMG/M metagenome (GOLD analysis project Ga0157359, IMG submission 111482) | Fungus gardens microbial communities from leaf cutter ant in Botucatu, State of São Paulo, Brazil - Atta capiguara ACBM3 | ecosystem: Host-associated > Fungi > Mycelium > Unclassified ...
CGTTCGCGTTCGGTGAGGCGCTGAAAGTGGTTGTTACTATTCTCATGCTTATCGTGGCGCTGGGTGTGTTTAAGGCGGTGTTTACACCGCTGGGACTGGCCTGGTTATCGGTAGTGATTGTGCAAATAGTCGCACCGACTGTAATTAACAACAAAGGGTAAGGGCATCATGGCTGCAGGAGAAATCTCTACGCCGCAAGATTACATAGGTCACCATCTGAATAACCTTCAGATTGACTTACGTACCTTCGAGCTAGTGAATCCGCACGACGCTCCGGCGACGTTCTGGTTATTAAATATCGACTCCATGTTTTTCTCTGTGGTGCTGGGACTGGTGTTCCTGGTGCTGTTTCGTAAAGTTGCGAAATCAGCAACCAGCGGTGTACCAGGAAAAATGCAGGCCGCTATCGAGTTAGTTGTTGGCTTCGTAGACAACAACGTACGCGATATGTACCACGGTAAAAGCAAAGTTATCGCTCCGCTGGCTCTGACGATTTTCGTCTGGGTTTTCCTGATGAACTTCATGGATCTGCTGCCAATCGATCTGTTGCCATACATTGGTGAACATTTCCTTGGTCTGCCAGCATTGCGTGTTGTGCCTTCTGCTGACGTGAATATCACGTTGTCGATGGCGCTTGGTGTATTTGTTTTGATTCTGTTCTACAGCGTCAAGATGAAAGGCATTGGCGGCTTTACTAAAGAGCTGACATTGCAACCCTTCAATCACCCTGTATTCATTCCGATCAACCTGATTCTGGAAGGCGTGAGCCTGCTGTCCAAGCCTGTTTCTCTGGGTCTGCGACTGTTCGGAAACATGTATCCTGGTGAATTGATTTTTATCCTGATTGCCGGCCTGTTGCCGTGGTGGTCACAGTGGGTTCTGAATGTGCCATGGGCCATTTTCCACATCCTGATCATTTCGCTACAAGCTTTCATTTTCATGGTGTTAACAATTGTCTATCTGTCGATGGCATCTGAAGAACACTAATTTTTCTCAACACTACTACTGCGTTTTAACTGAAATAAACTGGAGACTGTCATGGAAAACCTGAGTATGGATCTGCTGTACATGGCTGCCGCTGTGATGATGGGCCTGGCGGCAATCGGTGCTGCGATCGGTATCGGCATCCTCGGAGGTAAATTCCTGGAAGGCGCTGCGCGTCAACCTGATCTAATCCCTCTGCTGCGTACGCAGTTCTTTGTTGTAATGGGTCTGGTGGATGCAATCCCAATGATCGCTGTTGGTCTGGGCTTGTACGTGATGTTTGCTGTCGCGTAAATAACCGATAAATGGCTTCTGCCGCCGTTACTGGCGGCAGAAAACGTTAACTTAACAAGAGGCATTGTGCTGTGAATATTAATGCAACAATCCTCGGCCAGGCTATCGCGTTCATCCTGTTTGTCCTGTTCTGCATGAAGTACGTATGGCCGCCGTTAATGGCTGCTATCGAAAAGCGCCAGAAAGAAGTTGCTGAAGGCCTTGCTTCCGCTGAACGTGCCAAAAAAGATTTGGATCTCGCGCAGGCTAATGCGACCGACCAGCTGAAAAAAGCGAAGGATGAAGCTCAGGTAATCATTGAGCAGGCGAACAAACGCCGTGCCCAGATCCTGGATGAAGCTAAAGCCGAAGCTGAGCAGGAACGTAACAAGATCGTCACCCAGGCTCAGGCTGAAATCGATGCTGAGCGTAAACGTGCACGTGAAGAGTTACGTCAGCAAGTTGCGATGCTGGCTGTTGCTGGTGCCGAGAAAATTATTGAACGTTCCGTGGATGAAGCTGCTAACAGCGACATCGTAGATAAACTGGTCGCTGAACTGTAAGGAGGGAGGGGCAGATGTCTGATTTTACAACTGTAGCTCGCCCCTACGCCAAAGCAGCTTTTGACTTTGCTGTTGAGCATCAAAGTATTGATCGCTGGCAGGATATGCTGGCGTTTGCTACTGAGGTGGCAGGCAATGAACAGATGACAGATCTACTTTCCGGCGCTCTTGCGCCGGAAGCGTTGTCTGAAACATTCATCGCCGTCTGTGGTGATCAACTCGATGAAGCTGGTCAGAATCTGATTAAGGTTATGGCCGAAAACGGACGTTTACCAGCGCTTACTGATGTTCTGGAACAGTTCATCCAACTGCGAGCCGCACATGATGCGACTGCAGAGGTTGAAGTTATCTCTTCCGCAACACTGAGTGACGAACAGCTGACTAAAATCAGCGCCGCGATGGAAAAACGTCTGTCACGCAAAGTTAAGCTGAATTGCAAAATTGATAAGTCTGTAATGGCGGGCGTAATCATCCGTGCGGGTGATATGGTCATTGATGGCAGCGTTCGCGGTCGTCTTGCACGTCTTGCAGACGACTTGCAGTCTTAAGGGGACTGGAGCATATGCAACTGAATTCCACCGAAATCAGCGAACTGATCAAGCAGCGCATTGCTCAGTTCAATGTGGTGAGCGAAGCTCACAACGAAGGTACTATTGTTTCTGTAAGTGACGGTATCATCCGCGTACACGGCCTGGCCGATGTGATGCAGGGTGAAATGATTGCCCTGCCTGGCAACCGTTACGCAATCGCACTGAACCTGGAGCGTGACTCTGTTGGTGCAGTAGTGATGGGCCCATACGCTGACCTTGCTGAAGGCATGAAAGTTAAGTGTACTGGCCGTATTCTGGAAGTTCCTGTTGGTCGTGGTCTGCTGGGCCGTGTGGTGAACACCCTGGGTGCACCAATTGACGGTAAAGGCGCCATCGAAAACGACGGTTTCTCTCCAATCGAAGTTATCGCCCCTGGCGTTATCGATCGTCAGTCCGTTGACCAGCCAATTCAGACTGGTTACAAAGCGGTTGATGCGATGATTCCTGTTGGCCGTGGCCAGCGTGAGCTGATCATCGGTGACCGTCAGACCGGTAAAACTGCAATGGCTGTTGATGCGATCATCAACCAGCGCGATTCCGGCGTTAAATGTGTGTACGTTGCTATCGGTCAGAAAGCTTCTACTATCGCTAACGTGGTACGTAAGCTGGAAGAACACAACGCACTGGCTAACACCATTGTTGTTGTTGCAACTGCCTCTGAATCTGCTGCACTGCAATACCTGGCACCATATGCCGGTTGTGCAATGGGTGAATACTTCCGTGACCGCGGTGAAGATGCACTGATCGTATACGATGACCTGTCCAAACAGGCTGTTGCTTATCGTCAGGTTTCTCTGCTGCTGCGTCGTCCACCTGGACGTGAAGCATTCCCTGGTGACGTGTTCTACCTCCACTCCCGTCTGCTGGAACGTGCTTCCCGCGTAAGCGCTGAGTATGTTGAGCGTTTCACTAACGGTGAAGTTAAAGGTCAAACCGGTTCACTGACTGCACTGCCAATCATCGAAACCCAGGCGGGTGACGTTTCTGCGTTCGTTCCAACCAACGTAATTTCGATTACCGATGGTCAGATCTTCCTGGAAACTAACCTGTTTAACTCCGGTATTCGTCCGGCAGTTAACCCGGGTATCTCTGTATCCCGTGTTGGTGGTGCTGCTCAGACCAAGATCATCAAGAAACTGTCCGGTGGTATTCGTACCGCTCTGGCACAGTATCGTGAGCTGGCTGCGTTCTCTCAGTTCGCATCTGATCTGGATGAAGCAACCCGTAAACAGCTGAGCCACGGTCAGAAAGTGACTGAGCTGCTGAAACAGAAACAGTACGCACCTATGTCTGTTGCACAGCAGGGTCTGGTTCTGTTTGCTGCGGAACGCGGCTTCCTGGATGACGTTGAACTGGCGAAAATCGGTAGCTTCGAAGCGGCTCTGCTGGCTTACGCGGATCGTGAACACGCTGCCCTGATGGCTGATATCAACCAGTCTGGTAACTATAACGGCGAAATCGAAGAGAAGCTGAAAGGCATCCTCGAGACGTTTAAAGCAACCCAGTCCTGGTAATGTCTGGCGGCTTGCCTCTTTCGGGGGCAGGCCGCAAGGCTTTGAGGAGAAGCTAATGGCCGGCGCAAAAGAGATACGTAGTAAGATCAGCAGCGTGCAAAACACGCAGAAGATCACCAAAGCGATGGAAATGGTCGCCGCCTCCAAAATGCGTAAATCGCAAGAACGCATGGCGGCCAGCCGTCCTTATGCAGAAACCATGCGCAAAGTGATTGGTCACGTTGCGTTAGGTAATCTGGAATATAAGCACCCTTACCTGGAAGAGCGCGACGTTAAACGCGTTGGCTATCTGGTCGTGTCTACTGACCGCGGGCTTTGTGGTGGTTTGAACATTAACTTGTTCAAAAAATTGCTGGCGGATATGAAAGCCTGGGCTGATAAAGGCGTCGAGTGTGATCTGGCGATTATCGGTTCCAAAGGTTTGTCATTCTTCGGCTCTGTCGGTGGCAATGTGGTTGCTCAGGTAAGCGGATTAGGTGATAAACCTGCCCTGTCTGACCTGATTGGCCCAGTCAAAGTTATGCTTCAGGCATACGATGAAGGCCGCCTGGACAAGCTGTTCGTTGTCAGCAATAAATTTATCAACACCATGTCTCAGTCTCCACAGATCGAACAACTGTTGCCATTACCTGCAGCAGATGAGTCCGATGAAGCTGTGAAGAAAAGTTCCTGGGACTACCTGTATGAGCCAGATCCGAAAGCGCTGCTGGATACATTACTGCGCCGCTATGTCGAATCTCAGGTTTACCAGGGTGTTGTGGAAAACCTGGCCAGCGAGCAGGCCGCGCGAATGGTAGCGATGAAAGCCGCAACCGATAACGGCGGAAACCTGATCAAAGAGCTGCAGTTGGTATACAACAAAGCTCGTCAGGCCAGCATCACTCAGGAACTTACCGAGATCGTCTCGGGGGCCTCCGCGGTTTAACCAGGTATACCCTGCTGCATTATGTGCGGGTGGGGTATGAACGAATTAGGTAGAGGATTCAAGATGGCTACTGGAAAGATTGTCCAGGTAATCGGCGCTGTAGTTGACGTCGAATTCCCTCAGGACGCAGTACCACAAGTGTACAGCGCCCTTGAGGTTAAAAATGGTGATTCTCGTCTGGTGCTGGAAGTTCAGCAGCAGCTGGGCGGTGGCGTAGTTCGTGCCATCGCAATGGGTTCTTCAGATGGCTTGAAACGTGGCCTGGAAACTGTTGACCTTGAGCACCCAATCGAAGTACCAGTAGGTACTGCAACACTTGGCCGTATCATGAACGTGCTGGGTGAACCAATCGATATGAAAGGTGATATCGGTGAAGAAGAGCGTTGGGCTATCCACCGTTCTGCACCTTCATACGAAGACCAGTCTAACTCTCAGGAGCTGCTGGAAACCGGTATCAAAGTTATCGACCTGATGTGTCCGTTCGCGAAAGGCGGTAAAGTTGGTCTGTTCGGTGGTGCGGGTGTTGGTAAAACCGTAAACATGATGGAGCTGATCCGTAACATCGCGGCTGAGCACTCAGGTTTCTCCGTATTTGCCGGTGTTGGTGAACGTACCCGTGAAGGTAACGACTTCTACCACGAAATGACCGACTCTAACGTTATCGATAAAGTATCACTGGTTTATGGCCAGATGAACGAGCCACCAGGAAACCGTCTGCGCGTAGCACTGACTGGTCTGACTATGGCTGAGAAGTTCCGTGACGAAGGTCGTGACGTTCTGCTGTTCATCGATAACATTTATCGTTACACCCTGGCGGGTACTGAAGTATCTGCACTGCTGGGTCGTATGCCATCTGCGGTAGGTTACCAGCCAACACTGGCAGAAGAGATGGGTGCTCTGCAAGAGCGTATCACTTCTACCAAAACTGGCTCAATCACCTCCGTTCAGGCCGTTTACGTACCTGCGGATGACTTGACTGACCCATCACCAGCAACCACCTTCGCCCACCTGGATGCGACCGTGGTACTGAGCCGTCAAATCGCGTCTCTGGGTATCTACCCTGCGGTTGACCCACTGGATTCCACCAGCCGTCAGCTGGATCCACTGGTTGTTGGTCAGGAACACTATGATGTTGCTCGTGGCGTGCAGTCTATTCTGCAACGTTACCAGGAACTGAAAGACATCATCGCAATCCTGGGTATGGATGAACTGTCTGAAGAAGACAAACTGGTGGTAGCTCGCGCACGTAAGATCCAGCGCTTCCTGTCCCAGCCATTCTTCGTAGCAGAAGTGTTCACCGGTTCTCCAGGTAAATACGTAACGCTGAAAGACACTATCCGTGGCTTTAAAGGCATTATGGATGGTGAGTTCGACCATATGCCAGAGCAGGCTTTCTACATGGTTGGTTCCATCGACGAAGCTGTGGAAAAAGCACAGAAACTGTAATTTAAGTTTCTCTGGAGGTTAACTATGGCTATGACTTTTCACCTGGATGTTGTCAGTGCTGAACAGGAAATGTTCTCCGGTACTGTACAAAGCATTCAGGTATCAGGTAGCGAAGGTGAGTTAGGGATTCGTCCTGGTCACGCCCCGCTTCTGACCGCCATTAAACCTGGTATGGTTCGCATTGTTAAACAGCATGGCGAAGAAGAGATTATCTATATCTCTGGCGGTGTGCTGGAAGTTCAGCCTGGTGCAACCACTGTGCTGGCTGACACTGCGATTCGTGGTGAGGAGCTTGATGAAGCTCGTGCACTGGAAGCGAAACGCAAAGCCGAAGAGCATATGCATGGCTCTCACGGTGATGTTGATTTCGCTCTGGCATCAGCAGAGCTGGCGAAAGCCATCGCTAAGCTGCGTGTTATCGAGTTGACCAAAAAAGCAATGTAACCTCAGGTTTAAATTGCAAAAAGCCAGTCAGGAAACTGACTGGCTTTTTTTTATGTTTATCCCTTTGATTTCTCATGTTCTGCTTTTTCTGATTTACAGATATCTCCTGGTGGTAAGAGATGTTTTTTAGCGAAAAATATGTAGTAATTAACGTATTAAATCGCTTAACTTTCATCAATCTCAAAATTAGTCAGGATGTCTATGTCTACCAGCCCAATGAGTGTGGTGATCCTTGCAGCCGGCAAGGGAACCCGCATGTATTCTGACCTGCCAAAAGTACTTCACCTGCTGGCAGGTAAACCGATGGTTCAGCATGTTATTGACGCAGCAAAAGCGTTAAACGCCCAACAAATTAATCTGGTGTACGGTCACGGTGGTGACTTACTGAAAAGCACGCTGAATGACAGTTCACTGAATTGGGTATTGCAGGCAGAGCAGTTGGGAACCGGACATGCCATGCAGCAGGCTGCACCGCACTTTGCTGATGATGAAGATATCCTGATGCTATATGGCGATGTGCCGCTAATTTCCGTGGATACCCTGAGCCGTTTACAGGCTGCTAAGCCACAGGGTGGGATTGGCCTTTTGACCGTCAAGCTCGATAACCCAACGGGCTATGGACGTATCCTTCGTGAAAATGGCGATATCGTTGGTATTGTTGAACAAAAAGATGCCAGTCCGGAACAATTGCTGGTCAACGAAATTAATACCGGCATTCTGCTGGCGAACGGTGCTGACCTTAAGCGCTGGTTGGGCAAACTCAACAACAATAATGCCCAGGGCGAATACTACATTACTGATGTGATCGCTCTGGCACATCAGGAAGGCCGCCGTATTGAAGCGGTTCATCCTGCCCGTACCACTGAGACAGATGGCGTCAATAACCGTCTGCAACTGGCAACACTGGAACGCGTCTGGCAGGCAGAGCAGGCAGAAAAACTGCTGCTGGCGGGCGTGATGTTACTGGATCCGGCACGTTTTGATCTGCGTGGAACTCTGGAACACGGCCGTGATGTGGTTATTGATACCAACGTTATTATTGAAGGCCATGTAAAACTGGGGAACCGGGTCAAAATCGGCACAGGCTGTGTGATTAAAAACAGTGTTCTTGCTGACGATATTGTGATCAGCCCATATAGCGTAATTGAAGACGCCAGCCTTGCTCCGGAATGTACTGTTGGGCCATTTGCCCGTCTGCGTCCGGGAAGTGAACTGGAAGAAGGCGCGCATGTTGGTAACTTCGTGGAAATGAAGAAAGCGCGTTTGGGTAAAGGCTCAAAAGCCGGACATCTCAGTTATCTGGGGGATGCCGAGATTGGTTCAAATGTGAATATCGGCGCCGGGACTATTACCTGTAACTATGATGGTGTGAATAAGTTCAAAACCATTATTGGTGATGATGTGTTTGTAGGTTCCGATACGCAGCTGATCGCTCCGGTACAGGTTGCTTCAGGCGTCAGTATTGCCGCCGGTACCACCATCATGAAAGATGTGCCTGAATCTGGTCTGGTTTATAACCGTAAAGATCAGCAGTTGAAGGCTGACTGGCAGCGTCCTCAGAAGAAAAAATAAAAATTTTTCAGCCGGAGCAAAGCTCCGGCTGATCATAACAGCAGTACACATAAAAATAATCCCCACTCTCTACAAGGCTCGGGGAACCGGAACATACCGGACATATCAGGTCATAAGACGACAATGAAGATGGCAAATAAAATGCCATCAAATCAGGAAAATCAATTATGTGTGGAATTGTTGGTGCTGTAGCACAGCGTGATGTCGCAGAAATCTTACTCGAAGGCCTGCGCCGCCTGGAATACCGTGGTTATGACTCTGCCGGACTGGCAGTGGTTGATCAGCAGGGAAATACTTCCCGTCTGCGTCGTTTAGGTAAAGTGGTCAATCTGGCTGAAGCCGTTGCTGCTTCTCCAATGACGGGTGGAACCGGGATTGCACATACCCGCTGGGCGACTCACGGTGAACCTTCAGAAGCGAATGCTCACCCGCATGTTTCTAAGCACATCATCATTGTTCACAATGGCATTATTGAAAACCATGAACCTCTGCGTGAGCAACTGATTGCCCGTGGTTATACCTTTGCTTCTGAAACCGACACCGAAGTTGTGGCACATCTGGTGCACTGGGAACAGAAACAGGGCGGTTCCCTGCGTGAAGTGGTACTGCGTGTTATTCCACAATTACGTGGTGCGTACGGTATGGTGATCATGGACAGCCGTGATCCTTCCACTGTTGTGGCTGCCCGTTCAGGAAGTCCTCTGGTCATTGGTCGTGGTGTGGGCGAAAACTTTATCGCTTCCGATCAACTGGCTCTGTTGCCGGTTACCCGTCGCTTTATCTATCTGGAAGAAGGTGATGTGGCAGAAATCACTCGCCATGATGTGACAATCATTGATCGTGATGGTCAGACCGTGACCCGTGCCGAAGTAGAATCCAACGTACAGTATGATGCCGGTGATAAAGGCATCTACCGTCACTACATGCAGAAAGAAATTTATGAGCAGCCAGTGGCGATCAAAAACACCCTGAGTGGTCGTTTCAGCCATGGTGAAGTGGATCTCTCTGAACTGGGTCCAAATGCTGACGAACTGCTGGCAAACGTTGAACATATTCAAATCGTTGCCTGCGGTACCTCTTACAACTCCGGTATGGTTTCCCGTTACTGGTTTGAGTCTCTGGCTAATGTGCCATGTGATGTGGAAATTGCTTCTGAATTCCGTTACCGCAAATCTGCAGTCCGTAAAAACAGCCTGTTGATCACGCTGTCACAGTCTGGTGAAACTGCAGATACGCTGGCGGCACTGCGTCTGTCTAAAGAACTGGGTTATCTGGGTTCTCTGGCAATCTGTAACGTGGCGGGCTCTTCTCTGGTACGTGAATCCGACCTGGCGCTGATGACCAAAGCCGGTACTGAAATCGGTGTGGCATCCACCAAAGCCTTCACTACTCAGTTAACCGTTCTGCTGATGCTGGTGGCGCGTATTGGTCGCCTGAAAGGTGTTGATGCGCAGATTGAACATGACATCGTGCATGGTCTGCAGGCGCTGCCAAGCCGTATTGAGCAGATGCTGTCGCAGGATGATCTGATTGCAGAGCTGGCAGAAGGCTTCTCTGATAAGCACCATGCGTTGTTTCTGGGTCGTGGTGATCAGTATCCAATTGCGATGGAAGGTGCTCTGAAGCTGAAAGAGATTTCCTATATCCATGCAGAAGCTTACGCCGCAGGTGAACTGAAACACGGTCCACTGGCACTGATCGATGCCGATATGCCGGTGATTGTGGTGGCACCAAATAACGACCTGCTGGAAAAACTGAAATCCAACATTGAAGAAGTACGCGCTCGTGGTGGCCTGCTGTATGTCTTCGCTGATGCGGATGCAGGTTTCGCTGACAGTGAAGGGATGCGCATTATTCCTCTGCCACATGTGGAAGAAGTGATTGCGCCAATCTTCTATACCGTACCGTTGCAGTTGCTGTCCTACCATGTTGCGCTGATTAAAGGTACTGATGTGGATCAGCCGCGTAACCTGGCGAAATCGGTAACTGTTGAGTAATTGACAGGAATCAGAACGGAATAAATTCGTACTGAGCCGAATCTCTACCAGCCCGATACGCCTTCTTAAGTGTATCGGGCTTTTTTTTCGTTCTCTCAGTCCTCTGGTTAAGGTTGAACCAGTGTATGGTTCTGCGTACACAAATCGAGCGTCATAAAACTGTCATATTACATACATTTTACTGTCATCAAACTGTCCTATTTTGCCTCCAGCAACAAACATTCATGCAGACAAATCCTGTTCTGACCTGACTTTGAATCCCCTGGAGGGAATATGACACTGATGCAAAAAAACCTGGCTCGCTTCGTTGCCGTAACCCTGTCTCTGAGCGCTGTTTCTGCAATGGCAGCAACTAACCTGACCGGTGCTGGCGGTACTTTCCCTGCTCCTGTGTATAACAAATGGGCAGCTGAATACAACACAGCAACAGGTGCTCAGGTTAACTATCAGGGGATCGGTTCTGGCGGCGGTATCAAACAAATCATCGCTAAAACTGTTGATTTCGGTGCTTCTGATGCGCCTCTGGAAGACAAAGATCTGAACGAAAACGGTCTGTTCCAGTTTCCGACAGTTATTGGCGGTGTGGTACTGGCAGTTAATATTCCTGGTATCAAATCTGGTGACCTGACTCTGGATGGTAAAACCGTTGGTGATATCTACCTGGGTACCATCAAAAACTGGAATGACCCGGCGATTGCTAAACTGAACCCAGGTGTGAAACTGCCTGACACTGCAATCAACGTTGTTCGTCGTGCTGACGGTTCCGGTACTTCTTTCGTATTCACCAGCTACCTGTCTAAAGCAAACAGCGACTGGAGCAGCAAAATCGGTAAAGGCACCACTGTTAGCTGGCCTGTAGGTCTGGGCGGTAAAGGTAACGACGGTGTGGCTGCATTCGTACAGCGTCTGCCTGGCTCTATCGGTTATGTTGAATACGCTTACGCAAAACAGAACAACCTGGCATACACCAAACTGGTTGATGCTGACGGTAAAGCAATCGAACCAAACCAGGCAAGCTTCAGCGCATCTGCTAAAAATGCTGACTGGAACCGTACTTTTGCTCAGGACCTGACTTTCCAGAAAGGTGACAATGCGTGGCCAATCTCGTCCACCACTTTCATCCTGATGCATAAGTCTCAGGAACATGCTGATAAAGGTGCTGCAGCGCTGAAATTCTTTGACTGGGCATACAACAACGGTGGCAAAATCACCACTGACCTGGATTACGCTCCACTGCCAGACTCTGTTGTTGAACAGATTCGTGCAGCATGGAAAACCAACATCAAAGACAGCTCTGGTAAAGCACTGTACTAATCAGTCGCTGAACTTTAGTTGAACATCTCATGGGTCAGGCTTTCTGCCTGGCCCAATATGTTTCCGCAGTATCAAAATCGAGACGACTATGGCTGCAACCAAGCCTACATTCAAAGCTCCCGGCAAACAGGGTGACATTATTTTCGGTGCACTGGTAAAACTGTCTGCGCTGATTGTGTTGTTACTGCTCGGTGGCATCATCGTATCCCTGATTTTCTCTTCCTGGCCAAGCATGCAGAAATTTGGTTTCTCCTTCCTGTGGACCAAAGAGTGGGATGCGCCAAGTAACCAATTCGGTGCGTTGGTACCTATTTACGGTACGATCGTCACTTCTGTTATCGCGTTAATTATTGCCGTACCCGTGAGTTTTGGTATCGCTCTGTTCCTGACCGAGCTGTCACCAAACTGGCTGCGTCGTCCCCTGGGTACAGCGATTGAATTGCTGGCGGCGATTCCAAGTATTGTGTACGGCATGTGGGGGCTGTTTATCTTTGCTCCACTGTTTGCCACCTATTTCCAGCAACCTGTTGGTAATGTTCTGTCGAATATCCCAATTGTAGGCGCGCTGTTCTCAGGTCCTGCATTTGGTATCGGTATTCTGGCAGCCGGTATTATCCTGGCGATTATGATCATTCCTTACATTGCTTCGGTGATGCGCGATGTGTTCGAGCAGACACCACCAATGATGAAGGAATCCGCTTACGGTATCGGTTGTACCACTTGGGAAGTGATCTGGCGCATCGTACTGCCATTCACCAAAAACGGGGTTATCGGCGGGATTATGCTGGGTCTGGGGCGTGCATTGGGTGAAACCATGGCCGTCACCTTTATTATCGGTAATACCTACCAGCTCGACAGCGCATCGCTGTATATGCCGGGTAACAGTATTACTTCTGCGCTGGCGAATGAATTTGCCGAAGCACAGTCTGATGAACATATTGCTGCATTGATGGAACTGGGGCTGATTCTGTTTGTTATTACCTTTATCGTGCTGGCCTGTTCCAAACTGATGATTATGCGTTTGGCGAAAAGTGAAGGAGCGCGTTCATGAGTATGTTAGATACGCAGTCTCTTAACGAGTTGAAAGCATCACGTCGTAAAATGCAGGCTCGTCGTCAAACGAAAAACCGTATTGCACTGACATTATCCATGCTGACTATGGCCTTTGGCCTGTTTTGGTTGATATGGATTCTGTTCGCGACGGTTACCCGTGGTTTTGACGGTATGTCGCTGGCGCTGTTTACCGAAAATACCCCGCCACCGAATACGGCTGGTGGTGGTTTGGCTAACGCCCTGGTCGGTAGTGGACTGCTGATGTTATGGGCAACAGTTATCGGTACCCCGCTGGGGGTTTTAGCGGGGATTTATCTGGCGGAATATGGTCGCAAATCCTGGCTGGCAGAAATCATCCGGTTCATTAACGATATTCTGTTATCAGCACCGTCAATTGTTGTGGGTCTGTTTGTGTACACCATTATGGTGGCACAGATGCAACACTTCTCTGGCTGGGCAGGTGTGGTGGCGTTGGCGCTGTTACAGATTCCAATTGTTATCCGTACCACCGAAAACATGCTGAAGTTAATCCCTGATAATTTGCGCGAAGCGTCTTATGCGCTGGGTACGCCAAAGTGGAAGATGATTTCAGCCATTACACTGAAGGCATCCATCTCCGGTATTCTGACTGGTGTGCTGTTGGCGGTTGCTCGTATTGCAGGTGAAACCGCGCCACTGCTGTTTACATCACTGTCGAACCAGTTCTGGAGTACCGACATGATGCAGCCACTGGCTAACCTGCCGGTGACTATCTTTAAGTTCGCAATGAGTCCGTTTGCTGAATGGCAAAGCCTGGCATGGGCAGGCGTGTTGGTAATCACGCTGTGCGTACTGTTGCTGAATATCCTGGCGCGTGTAGTTTTCGCCAAGGGTAAACATTAATTTAAGCAGCGCGGCTATGGCGGCGCGGACTAAGTGAGAACAGAAATGACTAATACTTCCGATAAGATGATTCAGGTTCGTGATTTGAACTTCTATTACGGAAAATTTCACGCGCTGAAAAACATCAACCTGGATATTGCCAAAAACCAGGTAACAGCGTTTATCGGACCATCAGGTTGTGGTAAATCCACCCTGCTGCGTACCTTTAACAAAATGTTTGCGCTGTATCCGGAACAGCGTGCAGAAGGTGAAATTCTGCTGGATGGTGAAAACATTCTGACCTCCAGCCAGGACATTGCCCTGCTGCGTGCTCGCGTGGGAATGGTGTTCCAGAAACCAACACCATTCCCAATGTCGATTTATGACAATATCGCCTTTGGTGTACGCCTGTTCGAAAAACTGTCCCGTGCAGAGATGGATGAGCGTGTGCAGTGGGCACTGACTAAAGCGGCGCTGTGGACTGAAACCAAAGACAAACTGCATCAGAGTGGCTATGGCCTGTCTGGTGGTCAGCAACAGCGTCTGTGTATTGCACGTGGTATCGCTATTCGCCCGGAAGTGCTGCTGCTGGATGAGCCATGTTCAGCACTGGACCCAATCTCAACCGGTCGTGTTGAAGAGCTGATTACCGAGCTGAAACAGGATTACACCGTAGTGATCGTGACGCACAACATGCAGCAGGCGGCACGTTGTTCAGATCACACTGCGTTTATGTATATGGGCGAGCTGATCGAGTTTAGTGATACTGATACTCTGTTCACCAAACCGGCTCAGAAGCAGACTGAAGACTATATTACTGGTCGTTATGGTTGATTGAACGGAGAGTACACATGGATAGCTTAAACCTGAATAAACATATTTCCGGGCAGTTCAACGCCGAGTTGGAACATATCCGCACTGAAGTGATGACCATGGGCGGTCTGGTTGAACAGCAACTGACCGATGCAATATTTGCCATGCACCGTCAGGATCGTGAACTGGCGCAGAAGGTGATTGAAAACGATCACAAGGTCAACATGATGGAAGTGGCGATTGATGAAGCTTGTGTGCGCATCATTGCCAAACGTCAGCCGACCGCCAGTGATTTGCGTCTGGTGATGGCGATTACCAAAACGATCTCTGAACTGGAACGTATTGGTGATGTGGCAGAGAAAATTTGCCGTACTGCGCTGGAAAAGTTCACCGAACAGCAGCAACCGTTGCTGGTGAGCCTGGAATCACTGGGCCATCACACCATTGAAATGCTGCATGATGTGCTGGATGCCTTTGCGCGTATGGATCTGGATGCGGCGATTGAAATTTATCGTGAAGATAAAAAAGTGGATAAGGAATATGAAGGCATCGTGCGTCAACTGATGACCTACATGATGGAAGATCCACGTACTATTCCTAATGTTCTGACTGCGCTGTTCTGTGCCCGTGCGATTGAGCGTATTGGCGACCGTTGTCAGAATATTTGCGAAATTATCTTCTATTTCGTTAAAGGTTATGATGTTCGCCATGTGAGTGGTGATCAACTTGAAAAAATGATGCGTGAAGAACCAAAACAGTAAGTTTTTTTCTTTTTAGCGTATCTTCTCCAGGGTCGGTTTTTCCGGCCCTGTCTTTTATCTGCTTTGTGTCTGGATTGTCTCTGTCGTCAAACTTATACTTGGCGCACTCTTTGAACGGCTAAGGCTTTCCACATAATGTCTTCTTCTCTCCCAAATAAACGCGGTGTTACGCCGGGTAAAGCCATGCTTGCTGCTATCAGCGGTTATGCAATGGATGGTTTTGATTTATTAATCCTGGGGTTTATGTTGCCCGCTATCAGTGTATCGCTGGCTCTTGATACTTCTCAGGCCGGATCTCTGGTGACCTGGACACTGATCGGCGCCGTTGTGGGAGGGATTTTCTTTGGTCACTTGAGTGACCGGTTAGGACGTATTCGTGTACTGACATTCACCATTCTGATGTTCTCTGTTTTCACTGGGCTTTGTGCTGTGGCTCAGGGATATTGGGATTTGCTGATCTACCGTACCCTTGCGGGTGTGGGATTAGGGGGAGAGTTTGGTATCGGTATGGCGCTGATTGCTGAAGCCTGGCCTGCTCATAAACGTAACCGTGCCTCTGCGTGGGTAGGTATTGGCTGGCAGCTAGGTGTGTTGATGGCTGCGTTTATTACACCGTTGCTGCTGGATGTGATTGGCTGGCGTGGCATGTTCCTTGTGGGGCTGTTACCTGCACTGGCTTCCTTTATGATCCGCCATGGCATGGGAGAACCGGAAGCCTTTACCAAACAGGTTGATGTCAATCAGGGGTTGTCATTCCCGGCACGTATTCGCCTGCTATTTGCTGATTGTGCAACGACAAAGGCCAGCATCGGGATCTTTATTTATTGTTCGGTACAAAACTTTGGCTACTACGGATTGATGATCTGGATGCCAAGTTATCTTTCCTCTCACTTCGGTTTCTCTCTGACTAAATCAGGATTGTGGACCGCCGTAACCGTCGTGGGAATGACGTTTGGTATTTGGTTGTTTGGGGTTCTGGCTGACCGGTTTGCCCGCTGGAAAATTTTCCTGCTGTATCAAATTGGTGCTGTGGTTATGGTTGTTGCTTATGCTCAACTGCGTGATCCAACCGTTATGCTGTTCGCGGGTGCGGTAATGGGGATGTTTGTTAATGGCATGATTGGTGGCTACGGCGCTCTCATTTCTGATATCTATCCGGTGAAAGTTCGTGCCACAGCGCAAAATGTCCTGTTCAATTTTGGACGAGGTGTAGGCGGATTTGGTCCTTTGGTGATCGGTGTACTGGTTAGCCAGTGGTCGTTTACTGCAGCCATCACCGTGCTGGCGGCCATCTATTTGCTGGATATTATTGCCACCCTGTTCCTGTTGCCAAAGAAGCAGGGCGGCGATGATGTCCTTGGAGCAATTGGCTGATTAATCTCGCGTTAACTGCCAGCCTTTTGCTTTCCACAGGGCTGGCAGTTGTGCCAGATCATCGAAAACCGTCACCAGAGGGTGATTCAGTTCAGGATTATGCTCATCCGCACAGTAATAGAAGACTGGAATTCCCGCAGCTATCCCTGCTTTGGCACCTACATCAGAATCATCAATCAGAATGCAGTTTTTAATGTCCACTCCCATCTGTTGTGCGGCGTGGTACATCAGATCCGGTTCAGGTTTCCAGTGTTGAATATCGTAGCCGCTGTAGAGATGATCGTTAAAAAAGGGCAGCATCCCGGTTAAACCCAGCGAATGCTTCATTTTGGGTACTGTACCATTAGAAACGACACAAATCGGTACCTGCATTTTTTCCACCAGCGCTTTGGCGCCCGTAATTTCTTTCAGTTCCAGATCAAACAGCCGTGCCACCTCTGCCCGGTAAGCGGGTTCCAGAATCTCAATAGGTGGCATTTGTGGGGATTGTTGGCGAATATCGGCAATAATGTCGTATAACTGTACACCTTTATATTTTTCGAACATTTCCTGCTGCGATAGCGCGATACCAAATTGAGCAAGCGTATTTATATAACCTCGGGTACTCAGCATTTCACTGTCTACCAACGTTCCATCGCAATCAAAAAATACACATTCCACTGACATTTGCACATCCTCAACGTAGCCTGGGGTTATCCGACTGTAGCAGGATTATGTCCGGAAAAGCGAATTACGATGAATTGACGTAATAAGACGATAAAATTCATAAACTGGTTATGAAAAAAACAATTTTCTGCATTCAAAACGCAACATTATGCGTTAGGATAGCCGCCGATTATTTCTTCTGTTCTGGAACGACACAATGACGAATCCTGGTTTGTTACAACGGATTTTTAAATTACAGGAACATGGCACCACTGTTCGTACTGAGGTGATTGCTGGTTTCACCACTTTTTTGACGATGGTGTACATCGTTTTTGTTAACCCACAGATCCTGGGTGTAGCAGGTATGGATACCCAGGCGGTATTCGTGACCACCTGTCTGATTGCCGCTGGTGGCAGTATTTTTATGGGGCTGCTGGCGAATCTGCCTGTGGCTCTGGCACCCGCAATGGGGCTGAATGCGTTTTTTGCCTTTGTGGTTGTCGGTGCGATGGGGATCTCCTGGCAGACAGGTATGGGAGCCATCTTCTGGGGTGCTACCGGCCTGTTGTTACTGACGATTTTCCGGGTGCGTTACTGGATGATTGCCAATATTCCGCTGAGCCTGAGAATTGGTATTACGGCGGGTATTGGTCTGTTTATTGCCATGATGGGGCTGAAAAATGCCGGTATCGTTGTTGCCAATAAAGATACGCTGGTTAGCATTGGTCATCTGACATCGCACAGTGTGCTACTGGGGGCGCTGGGCTTCTTTATTATTGCAATTCTGGCTTCCCGTAATATTCATGCAGCGGTCTTGATCTCCATTGTCGTTACCACCCTGATCGGTCTGGTGCTGGGTGATGTGCAATACAATGGGATTTTCTCCGCACCGCCATCTGTCACCTCTGTTATCGGTCAGGTTGATCTGAGTGGGGCACTGAGCCTGGATATGGCAGGTGTCATTTTCTCATTTATGCTGGTTAACCTGTTTGACTCCTCCGGTACGCTGATTGGTGTCACCGATAAAGCCGGGCTGACCGATGAAAAAGGCACGTTCCCTCGTATGAAGCAGGCACTGTATGTCGACAGTATTAGCTCAGTCGTGGGTTCTTATATCGGTACCTCTTCTGTGACTGCTTATATTGAGAGTTCTTCTGGTGTCTCCATTGGTGGCCGTACCGGATTAATGGCCGTCGTTACCGGTGTGTTATTCCTGTTGGTGATGTTCCTGTCACCACTGGCGGGTATGGTGCCGGCATATGCTGCTGCAGGTGCATTGATTTATGTGGGTGTACTGATGACATCCAGTCTGGCGCGTGTGAAATGGGATGATCTGACTGAAGCTGTGCCGGCATTTGTTACTGCGGTGATGATGCCGTTTAGTTTCTCCATCACGGAAGGGATCGCACTGGGCTTTATCTCTTACTGTGTGATGAAACTGGGAACCGGGCGCTGGCGTGAAATCAGCCCGTGTGTACTCGTTGTCACACTGCTGTTTGTGCTGAAGATTATTTTTATAGACGCAGCCTGATACGTCACATTTCCCGGGTGCGTTGATCAAGCGTATCTGTCACGTGGCATTTATTGGTTGTAAGAAGAGAGCCTCCATTTTATGCGGAGGCTCTTTTTTTGTCCGTTCAGAAGAGAGGCTTCTCTATCACCGCATATTGTCTGTCATATAGATGGCAATCCGGGAGGATAAACAACGGGTAATCAGCTTTTTCCTGCGGGAAGGCTGTTCAGACGGAGGGTATGCGGCGCCATATTCAGGGAATGGGTCGTGATGTCCTGTAATGCGTGCCATTCAGCATTGTCACGGTATTCCCATAACCGTAAGCGGTCGATATCAGATGACAGGGCACATGACCAAACCATCAGTGATTCCACATCACAAAGTACCTGAACATGCGTCAATGTGGATGAACGCAAACGTCCGGAAGCCGGGTGTAAACGCAGGGTTTCATGACCACTATTCCCTTCACCGCTCATTTTCAGAATGCTTTGGCGCATGGTCCAGATTTGGCTACAGGCTTCTGAGATATCATTTTGTACATTGATCCACGCTTTCTCACTGGCAGATAACACACGAAAGTAGTGTTCAAGTGTCTGGCGACTGTGAGCGCGGACAATTTCCATATCCAGACCCACCGGGCGACCTTCTTCTGTCAGCAAGACACCAACAGTATTTCCGGCATAGGAAATATTGAAATCGGGCAGTGAAGGATCGGCAAAGCAAGGACGTCCATGACAGGTCAGAGTGATATCCGGGAGTTGAATGATGCCATAGATCTGCCACATCATCTCAGCAAGAAGGGAACGGGAAGCCAGGTAACGCTGACGCCGTTTTTCAGTCATTCCGGCAGTATTGTCCACTAAACGTGGTGGCAGCCGGTGTACCGGAGCTTTTGACTGGTTGAGAGTCCAACGTGCAAAGTGGCCAGCCATCTGTCACTCCATGAAAATGGTCGAAGAGTTGTTTCGCTTATTGTAAGAACGTTCCTGGAAATTTACATCATTCAGATCGTCAAATCAGGAATATTATTTAACGATTCTCTGATCATTCTACTGTTGTATAACCCTGCATAGGAAATTTGGATTTATGTGGGAGTGTTATTTCAAGAAAAACCTGCATTAACATAGAGTTAATGCAGGTGAGTGAACGTTTACAGACAGGGATGAGCAGGACGTTATTTACCAATACAAAAACTGGAGAAAATCCGTCCCAGCAGGTCGTCGGAAGTAAATTCCCCGGTGATTTCGCTCAGATTTTGCTGTGCCAGGCGCAGTTCTTCAGCCAGTAGTTCCCCGGCCCAGGCACTTAACAGCTGATGTTTCCCCTGTTGCAGGTGCGTGGCTGCGGTTTCCAGTGCCTGCAAATGGCGTCTGCGTGCCAGGAAGCCACCTTCCATATTGCCGGAATAGCCCATACTGGCTTTCAGATGGTCACGCAGGACTTCCACACCATCCCCCGTGCGGGCAGAAAGGCGGATCAGTGAGTGACCATTTACTTCCGCCATACCCAGTGCTTCACCAGTCATATCGGCTTTATTGCGCACCACAGTAATTGGCAGTGACTCTGGCAGACGGGCAATAAAGTCTGGCCAGATATCTGCAGGCTCGGTTGCATCGGTCGTCGTGCCATCTACCATAAACAGCACACGATCGGCCTGTTCGATCTCATTCCATGCACGTTCGATGCCGATACGCTCCACTTCATCACTGGCTTCACGTAATCCGGCAGTATCAATGACATGCAGTGGCATACCGTCAATATGAATGTGTTCACGCAGTACATCGCGAGTCGTGCCGGCAATATCGGTGACAATCGCGGCATCGCGCCCGGCTAAGGCATTCAGCAGGCTCGATTTACCGGCATTTGGACGTCCGGCAATCACCACTTTCATCCCTTCACGCAAAATACTGCCCTGGCGAGCTTCTGCACGCACGCCATCCAGATCGGCAATCACCTGGTTCAGTTGTGCTTCAATTTTGCCGTCTGACAGGAAATCAATTTCTTCATCCGGGAAATCGATAGCGGCTTCCACATAGATGCGCAGGTGAGTAAGTGCTTCCACAAGGTTATTCACCCGTGTGGAGAACACGCCCTGTAATGAGTTCACTGCTGAACGGGCTGCCTGCTCGGAACTGGCATCAATCAAATCAGCAATCGCTTCTGCCTGTGCCAGGTCCAGTTTGTCATTCAAAAATGCGCGTTCAGAGAATTCGCCGGGATTGGCGATACGTACACCGGGCAGGGCAACAATACGTTTTAACAGCAAATCAAGAATGACCGGGCCGCCATGTCCCTGTAATTCCAGAACATCTTCGCCAGTAAAAGAGTTAGGTCCAGGGAACCACAGCGCAATACCCTGATCAAGAGTACTGCCATCTGCATCACGGAAGGGTAGATAATCGGCATAACGCGGTGCGGGCAGTTTACCTAATATGTGCTGTGCTACTTCCGCTGCCAGGCGGCCTGACACACGCAGAATACCCACGCCGCCGCGGCCTGGTGGTGTTGCCTGGGCAACAATCGTATCGCTATGGCTCATTGTTAACTCTCTTTTTAGACAAAAAAATAAGGCGGTCAGAGTGACCGCCTTAGTGTAAACAGCATGCGTGTTATTGGTTAAGCTTTTTTCTTATCACGGCTGTGCAGACCACGTTTTTCCAGACCACGGTAAATCAGCTGCTGTTGCAGGATGGTTACCAGGTTACTCACGATGTAGTAAACAACCAGACCCGCCGGGAACCACAGGAAGAATACTGTGAAGATAACTGGCATAAAGGTCATGATCTTCTGCTGCATCGGGTCAGTCACGGTAGTTGGTGACATCTTCTGGATGAAGAACATGGTGCAACCCATCAGGATTGGCAGAATGTAGTACGGATCCTGCGCTGACAGGTCATGAATCCACAGCATGAATGGTGCATGACGCAGTTCAACGGAGGCAGACAGCATGTAATACAGTGCCAGGAAGATAGGCATCTGGATAACCAGTGGGAAACAACCGCCCAGTGGATTTACTTTCTCAGCCTTGTACAGCGCCATCATTTCCTGACTCATACGCTGTTTGTCATCACCTAAACGCTCACGCATCGCCTTGATTTTCGGCTGCAGCATACGCATTTTCGCCATCGAGGTGTACTGCGCTTTGGTCAGCGGGTACATGATACCACGGACGATAAAGGTGATTACGATGATTGAGAAGCCCCAGTTACCGATAAAGCTGTGCAGGAATTTCAACAGTTTGAACAGTGGCTGAGAGATGAACCACAACCAACCGTAATCCACAGTCAGGTCAAGATGCGGTGCAATCGCCGCCATTTTGTCCTGCAGTTCCGGGCCAACCCACAGGGTGGCTTTCAGATCCTGTTGTGCGCCTGCAGCAACAGTAACTGGTGCAGATTTGTAGCCGATCGCTGCAATGCCGTTACCCAGATTGTTGGTATACAGGGTGTTGTTACCTGCAGTCTGTGGCACCCACGCAGTCGCAAAGTACTGTTGCAGCATCGCTACCCAGCCGTTTGCCGTGGTGACATTCAGGTTTTCGTTATCGTTGATCTTATCGAACTTATACTTCTCGTAGTTGGTATCGCTGCTGGAGTACGCAGCACCACGGAAAGCGTGCATCGCAAAACCACCGGTGCTGGTGTCACGTGCTTTTGGCAGATCAATGTTCTGTTTCAACTGACCATACATTGATACTTCCAGTGGTTGCTGGCTGGCGTTATTGATTTGATATTCAACGCCAACAGCGTATTCACCACGTTTCAGAACGAAAGTTTTGGTGTATACCGCGCCGTTGTCAGCAGTAAAGGTCAGTGGAATACGCAGTTCGTTCTGACCATCAGCCAGTTCGAAGCTGTCCTGTGTGGTAGCGTAAACCGGACGGCCAGCAGGTGCAGCATCCGGACCATTACGGCCAATCAGCCCACTCTGTGCCTGATACAGGAAGTTCGGTGTATTTTCCAGTAACTGGAACGGCTCGCTGGAACCCAGTTTGTCCGGGTAAGTCAGCAGTTGTGCCTGGTCAATATCACCACCGCGGGTATTAATATTTAAAGACAGGACATCGGTCTTAACGGTGATCGTTTTACCCTGGCCGCTGGCAGGTACAGCCTGATTAGCGACATCACTCGCAGAACTGGTCGTGTTTTGTGTGGTCTGAACTTGTTCTGGCTGCGGATTGTGGTCCGTTTGCCAGGCTTGCCAGATCATAAAGGACACGAACAGAAAAGCGATAAGGAAGAGATTGCGTTGCGAATCCATCGTTAATGTTCTCTGTTATCAATGGTTATGTGGCGGCACAGGATCATCGCCACCGGGGTTTAAAGGGTGGCATTTTAATATGCGTTTCACTGTCAACCAACTCCCTTTTATCATCCCAAACCTGCGCAATGCCTCAATTCCGTATTGCGAACAGGTAGGATGAAATCGGCAATGGGGCCCCAACAACGGGCTTATCACACGTTGATAGACGCGAATTAACGCGATCAGGAGCCGCGAGCCAGGCGACAATGACGACGCCATAATTTCTCCAGTGCTTCCGTCAAGGCACGGTTATCCAGATCGGCTATACCTTTCTTTGCCACGATCACAAAATCCATTGCAGGAAGTTCATGTTGACGCAGGCGAAAGCTTTCGCGGGTCAATCGCTTGATCCGGTTACGCTCATGTGCGCGTTTGACATGCTTCTTGGCGACAGTAAGACCGATACGGGGATGCCCCAGCGTGTTCCGGCGGCCGAGAATCGTAATTTGCGGCGTGCCAGCCCGGTGTGGCTGCTGGAAGACGAAAGTGAAATGAGCGGGAGTTAACAAACGTAACTCCCTGGGAAATGCGAGCTTAACCACGTCTGCGGTTAGCTTTTATTACTTAGAAACGGTCAGACGAGCACGGCCTTTAGCACGACGACGTGCCAGAACCTGACGACCATTTTTAGTAGCCATACGAGCACGGAAACCGTGAGAACGGTTACGCTTCAGTACGGACGGTTGAAAAGTGCGTTTCATGGCGATTTCTACCTAAACTTGAATAATTTCACTTGGTGACGCGTTAACTGGCCCGAAAAAAAGACCGACGCCTCAGTATACTTAAATAAAGAGGCAGGATTGTAATAATTGTACAGTCCAGAGTCAATTTACTTCGCGTGAAAACCGCGCCCTGATTGCCCGTTTTGACCTGCAAAATCAGCCATAAGGGGCACGGCGTAACACGCCGGGGCAAGAATTATACGGGCTCTGTTGAAAAGCGCAAGGATCGTGCGGGATCATCTGCCGATCTCATTACGCTTTTTTACGAGAATAACGTGATGACGCCATTAAATTTTATGAAATCTGAATGATCCCGAATGCCTTTTGTACAGGGAAGCGTAAACTACGCGGCGTTGGATACACCTGTGGATAAATTGGATCAAAACTGTGTAGAAAGTGAAGATCTCCGGACGAGTTTGCGTTATGATCCGCCGTTCCTCTGGCGATCCTTTCCAATGATCGTGCGGCTCGCATGTATTCAGGATGTTGGGTCAGAGTGGAGTAACCGCAAATAGCGGTTCGTATGCTGATCATTCGCATACGTCAACAATGATGAAATTATCGCTTCAGCGCCCTTTATTATTTCTTATCGAATTTTTCGAGTGGAGTCCGCCGTGTCACTTACGCTTTGGCAACAGTGTCTTGCCCGTTTGCAGGATGAGCTACCTGCCACAGAATTCAGCATGTGGATACGCCCGTTGCAGGCCGAACTGACGGATAATACGCTGGCACTATATGCACCAAACCGTTTTGTACTCGACTGGGTTCGGGATAAATACCTGAATAATATCAATGCCCTGTTAAATGAATTTTGTGGACCGGATGTACCTTTGCTGCGCTTTGAAGTAGGCAGCAAACCGGCGGTACAACCGGTCAGCCAGCCCGTCGTCAACAGTGTCCAGGCCAGTGCTCCCGGTGTGGATAACCGTGCGACACCCGTACGCCCAAGCTGGGATAACGTGCCCGCGCCGGCAGAGTTGTCGTACCGGTCTAACGTGAACAACAAACATAATTTCGACAACTTCGTTGAAGGTAAATCAAACCAGTTGGCTCGCGCGGCGGCGCGTCAGGTGGCTGAAAACCCAGGTGGTGCTTATAACCCACTGTTTTTATACGGTGGGACAGGCCTGGGTAAAACGCACCTGCTGCATGCAGTAGGCAATGGCATTATGGCGCGTAAACCTAATGCTAAAGTGGTGTACATGCACTCTGAACGTTTTGTACAGGATATGGTTAAAGCCTTACAAAACAATGCTATTGAAGAGTTCAAACGCTATTACCGCTCTGTAGATGCACTGCTTATCGATGACATTCAGTTCTTTGCTAATAAAGAACGTTCGCAGGAAGAGTTTTTCCACACCTTCAATGCGTTGCTGGAAGGTAACCAGCAGATTATTTTGACCTCGGATCGTTATCCAAAAGAGATCAACGGGGTGGAAGATCGTTTGAAATCGCGTTTCGGCTGGGGGCTGACCGTTGCCATTGAACCACCGGAACTGGAAACCCGTGTTGCGATCCTGATGCGTAAAGCGGATGAAAATGATATCCGCCTGCCAGGCGAAGTGGCTTTCTTTATTGCCAAGCGTCTGCGTTCCAATGTGCGTGAGCTGGAAGGGGCACTGAATCGCGTCATCGCCAATGCTAACTTTACCGGCCGGGCAATCACCATTGATTTCGTCCGTGAAGCCTTGCGAGATCTGCTGGCATTGCAGGAAAAACTGGTTACGATCGATAACATTCAAAAAACGGTCGCAGAATATTACAAGATTAAAGTTGCCGATCTGCTGTCGAAACGGCGCTCACGTTCTGTTGCCCGTCCACGCCAGATGGCGATGGCGATGGCAAAAGAGCTGACGAACCACAGCCTGCCGGAAATCGGTGATGCTTTCGGGGGTCGTGATCATACGACGGTGCTTCATGCCTGCCGCAAAATAGAGCAGTTGCGTGAAGAGAGTCACGACATTAAAGAAGATTTCTCAAATCTAATCAGAACATTATCTTCCTGACTATGAAATTTATTGTAGAACGTGAGCGTTTGCTTAAGCCTTTACAGCAGGTGAGTAGCCCATTGGGTGGTCGCCCTACGCTGCCTATCCTCGGTAACCTGTTATTGCAGGTCACTGAGGGTTCTCTGTCGCTGACCGGCACCGATTTAGAAATGGAAATGGTCGCACGTGTGGAGCTGACTCAGGATCATCAGCCTGGTGCTACCACGGTTCCGGCACGTAAATTCTTTGATATTTGCCGTGGCCTGCCCGAAGGTGCGGAAATTACGGTGATTCTGGAAGGCGACCGTATTCTGGTGCGCTCCGGCCGCAGCCGTTTTTCACTTTCCACGCTGCCTGCCAGTGACTTCCCAAATCTGGATGACTGGCAGATTGAAGTGGAATTTACTCTGCAACAGGCAACGATGAAGCGCCTGATTGAAGCGACACAGTTCTCGATGGCACATCAGGATGTGCGTTATTACCTGAACGGTATGTTGTTTGAAACCGAAGGTGAAGAGCTGCGTACTGTGGCTACCGATGGTCACCGTCTGGCGGTGTGTTCCATGCCGGTGGGGCAATCGTTACCAAGTCATTCGGTGATCGTACCGCGTAAAGGTGTGATGGAACTGGTGCGTCTGCTGGATGGCGGCGAAACCCCATTACAGGTGCAGATTGGCAGCAATAACATTCGTGCACATGTCGGTGATTTTATCTTCACATCTAAGCTGGTTGATGGTCGTTTCCCTGATTATCGCCGCGTATTGCCGAAAAACCCGGACAAAACCCTGGATGCCAGCTGTGACTTACTGAAACAGGCATTTGCCCGTGCGGCGATCCTGTCGAATGAGAAATTCCGTGGCGTTCGTCTGCATATCAGCGAAAACCAGCTGAAAATCACTGCTAACAACCCGGAGCAGGAAGAGGCAGAAGAAATCCTGGACGTGAGTTATGGCGGGTCTGATCTCGAAATCGGCTTTAATGTCAGTTACGTACTGGATGTGTTGAACGCGCTGAAATGCGAAAATGTGCGTCTGTTGCTGACGGATTCTGTTTCCAGTGTGCAGATTGAAGATGTGGCAAGTCAAAGCGCGGCCTATGTAGTTATGCCGATGCGCTTATAATTTAATGTCATTTATATGGCTTTAACCCGCCTTCTGATTAAAGACTTCCGTAATATCGAAAATGCGGATCTGGCACTGTCGCCGGGGTTCAACTTTCTGGTTGGCCCCAACGGCAGTGGCAAAACCAGCGTTTTGGAAGCCATCTATACCCTGGGTCACGGGCGTGCTTTCCGCAGTTTGCAGGCGGGAAGGGTGATCCGTCACGATCAGGATGCCTTTGTATTGCATGGACGGATCGACGGTGCGGAACGAGAGATCGCCGTGGGATTGACCAAAACCCGTTCCGGCGACAGCAAAGTTCGTATTGATGGCAGTGATGGTCACAAAGTTGCTGAGCTGGCACAAATGTTGCCGATGCAGTTGATCACCCCGGAAGGTTTTACGCTGTTGAATGGCGGGCCAAAATTCCGCCGTGCGTATATCGACTGGGGCTGCTTCCATAATGAACCCGCGTTTTTCAATGCCTGGAGTAACCTGCGCCGTTTACTGAAACAGCGTAATGCGGCATTGAGGCAGGTTACGCGGTATCAACAAATTCAGGCCTGGGATCGGGAACTGGCTCCTCTGGCGGAAAAAATCAGCCAGTGGCGGGCCGATTACAGTGAAGCGATTGCTGCGGATATCAGTGCCACCTGCGCCCAGTTTTTACCTGAATTTGAATTAAGTTTCTCTTTCCAGCGCGGCTGGGACAAAGAGAGTGATTATGCCGAACTGCTTGAACGCAACTTTGAACGCGATCGGGCCTTAACCTACACCGCCAGCGGCCCGCATAAAG